>Ga0187892_10004163_pt1 | contig 24807 bp, 21 predicted proteins | sample MA1701073metaG_FD_139345 | JGI IMG/M metagenome (GOLD analysis project Ga0187892, IMG submission 139345) | Bio-ooze microbial communities from a basaltic lava cave in the Kipuka Kanohina Cave System on the Island of Hawaii, USA - MA170107-3 metaG ... | reverse complement strand
TCTATGCAAAATCAAGTAGACAAGAGGATGCCGAAAGCGTAAAAACCACTATAGTCCCGGCCACTCTCCATTGGCCGGTTTTGAAGTGTACATGTATGGCCGGTTTTCAGCTGTTCACCGAGGATAGCCCAGTTGTCCTCGTGCACTTGAAACTCATTGCCGTTATCATCGAAGTGGCGCACCCTAGGCTCTAGTCGGACAATGGAACCATGCGGCATGTTCTTAAGCTGCTTTTTATTCATCGCGGGTTTGAAATGAATGGGCCTATCACTGTCCTGATCTTACGCTAGTCTGATGGAGTTGTGACGTATATTATTACCCTTCAAATCTAATTAATTGACAGGTTGGGAAGGTGGGCTTGCCCCCGCTCAACTCGCGCTACACACAACTCTTAAGGAACCCTTCAAGTCTAATTGATTGACAGGGCCCACTTCCCAACCTGTCAAATTAACTAGACTTGAAGGGTTCTTTCAAATTTGGATGGTAGCGAAACTTGAGGGGGCAAGCCCACCTTCCCAACCTGTCAATTAACTGGAGTTGAAGGGTTCTTTTAAACTGAATGTTAGCGAAGCTTGAGCCGCAAGTTCGCCTTTCCAACCTGTCATCTAACCCCAACCTGTGAATTAACCCAAACCTGTGAATTAACCCCAACCTGTCAATTAGCTAGACTGGAAAAAATTCTTTAGCTTATCGAGCCACTCGTGCGCCGCCGCCGCGCATTACCCGCTCAACTTCAGACAGTGTTGCCATCGTGGTATCGCCCGGCGTGGTCATCGCCAGCGCCCCGTGCGCCGCGCCGCACTCTACTGCCCACTGGGCTCCACGATCGCTTAGAAAGCCGTAAATCAATCCTGAGGCAAAGGAATCCCCTCCGCCCACGCGGTCGAAAATTTCGAGGTTCTCGCGCGTGGTGGCCTGATACAGTTCACCATCCGCAAAACAGACTGCTCCCCAATCATTCAAGGTGGCAGTTCTGGCATTCCGCAGAGTGGTGGCCACGACTTTGAAATTGGGAAACTCTTTGACAGCGCGCTCAATCATCCTCCGGAAGTTGCCGATATCAAGTTTAGAGTGATGTTCATCCAGGCCTTCAACTTCAAATCCCAGACAGGCTGTGAAATCCTCTTCGTTGCCGATCATCACATCCACGAAGGGAGCCAGCTGGCGGTTAACCTCCTGAGCGCGGGCTTTGCCGCCAATTGATTTCCACAAGCTCTCACGATAGTTCAAATCATAGGAGATCATTGTGTCGTTCCGGCGAGCAGCCTGCATAGCCTCAAGGGCAACAGCTGGCGTGGTTTCCGAAAGAGCGCAGAAGATGCCCCCGGTATGAAACCATCTAGCGCCTTCGCGCGCGAAAATTTGCTCCCAGTCGATCTCTCCGGGTTTCAATTGTGAAATTGCCGTATGCCCTCGATCGGAGCAGCCCAGAGCAGCGCGCACCCCGAAACCACGCTCAGTGAAGTTCAATCCGTTGCGGACGGTTCGTCCCACGCCGTCGTACTTAATCCAGAGGATGTGCGATTGGTCTACACCGCCCTGATAGATCAAGTCCTGCACCAGACGGCCAACCGGATTGTCTGCGAGCGCCGTCACCACGCTAGCGTCCATTCCGAAGCAACGCTTCAGACCCCGGGCCACATTGTACTCGCCGCCTCCTTCCCAGACCTGAAAGCTGCGCGCCGTGTGGATCCGACTGTTGCTTGGGTCGAGCCGCAACATCACCTCACCCAGCGAGACAATGTCCCAGCGACAGTTCTCTTTCGATTTTATTTTTAAGGCTTTAGCCATTGTTTTGTTCTCAAGTTGCGCTCTCGACTTTAGCCGGATCCAGTCGCGGCGCAAGTAAATGTATAACTCCAAGGGCTACCAAATAGGCGCTGCCGGCGATAATAAAGATGGGGAAGTATGAGCCAGTATACTGAAGAATCAGGCCGACCGTGGTGGCAATCAGCATGCCTCCGACCGAGCCGCTCATGCCGCCTATTCCCACCACAGAACCCACGGCCCTGCGCGGAAACATGTCCGACACCATTGTAAAGATGTTGGCCGACCAACCCTGATGCGCAGCTGCTGCCAGACTAACCAAGGCCACCGCGACCCAGAGATTAGAAGCGTTGGCTGCGAACATTATGGGAACTACCGACAATGCGCAAATGAGCATAGCTGTCTTACGCGCTTTGTTCACAGACCAACCACCCTTAATGAGCCTGGATGACAGCCAGCCGCCGCCGATCGAGCCCACGTCGGCAGCCACGTAGATGACAACCAGAGGAAGCCCTATTTGCGTGATGTTAAGGCCATAGTTTGTATTTAGAAACTTGGGAAGCCAGAAGAGGTAAACCCACCAGATTGGGTCTGTCAAAAACTTGCCGACAGCAAAGGCCCAGGTTTGCCGGTGCGGAAAGAGCCGCCCCCAGGGAATCCTGGTAGTCGGCTCGGCCGGGTCAGATTGAATGTGCTCCAGTTCGGCTTTCGAAAGTTTCGGATGCTCTTCGGGACGGCGATACGTCATGAGCCAGAATACGAGCCAGACGAAGCCCAGCGCACCCGTGCTAATGAACGCCCACTGCCACCCATAGGTGACGGCAATCCAGGGAACTATCAGCGGAGCCACGATTGCGCCAACGTTTGAACCCGAGTTGAAGATGCCGGTCGCAAAAGCTCGCTCTTTCTTGGGAAACCATTCAGCCACGGTTTTGATCGCAGCTGGAAAGTTGCCGGCCTCGCCAATACCCAGGGCGAAGCGAGCCACACCGAAGCCAAATGCCGAACGTGCGGCCGCATGTAACATCGCAGCCACTGACCAGAATACGATGGCAAACGAAAAGCCCTTGCGCGTCCCGAACCTATCCATGAGATTTCCTACAACGAGCAATCCCAGAGCATAGGCGGCCTGAAAAGCTGTATTTACATAGCCGTACTCGGCTTCACTCCAGCCAATAGTTCGTTTGAAAGTCTCATCAGTCGCAAGTATTCCCAGAACTTGACGGTCAATGTAATTAATTGAGGTGGCGAAGAAGAGCATCGCACAGATAACCCAACGATAGCGCCCGATTCGCTTGACGCCTTCAATCGCGGCTACAGCGGCTCCAGCAGCACTGGCGCCAGCATCTTGCGGCGGAGCCTCTTTAGCTTCTGACTTAGGCAAAGCCGTGGCTTCTAATGTTTGACCGGTGTCACCCATATGGTTGTCTCTACCCCCGCGGATGAGATGGTTCGAGCTTTGGCCGGACTTTAGATAATGAGCACATTGGGGGACTGGATGTCCTGAGCGCCGGCCCTGACGGAGATCTGGGGCCAGTCAGCAGTTGACGTGATGGTTTGGGTACCAGTCTCGACAACGATGGCGGTCTCCTCAACTTTTGTCCCCGTGATTGAAGGATTCCAGGCAAAAGCCTGGTGCAGATGGACCTGCTCTTCACAAGCAGGATGAGCTACCCAGTCCCTAGTGCGATAGCCGGTGGCTCCACCCTGATGGTGCAGGTGCTCTTCGCCCTGAAAGCCTTCTGCCTCGTAGGCTCGGGTCGCAACGGCATAGAGTTCAGCTCCGGTAGTGCCAGGTCTGGTTGATGAAAGCAGCTGGGCATTGACCCGGGCAGCCGCAGCAGTGCGGTGCTTTAGATCATCCGAAAGTTTCCCGGCTGACACGATGCGGGTCAGCGAAACTATTAGGCCATTGCGGCGCGCGCAAACAACAACCATTAGAACTCGCTCCCAACGCTTTTCTGTGGGTACGGGGTGGCGATATTTCTTAATGCGCTCATCAGCGGCAACTAAATTCACGACTACGTGAATATTTTTCGCTGCCAGTGCATCCGCTGCGTGCCGGGCAATCTGGGTCTCAGTTTCGCCTGGCTGAAGGCTTTTAATCAGGTCACTGATTGCGCGGCCAGCATCCTGTCCAAGCTGTCTGAACCGATCCATTTCGGAGCTGGTGAGTACATATCGACAGTGCGCCAAAGAACCTTCAACCGTGCGAACGCCTGTCGGCACTGGTAAATCCGAACCGAGCGATTCGTTGTCGATCAGCAGCGAGCGAGCGCGGTCAACCAGAAACGAAGCCCTGACCTTCTCTTCTTCCCAGCCAAATTCGATCGGCTCGAAATCTTTGTCTGATAACTCCTCAGTGAGAAGTCGCGCCATCTCAATGCGGCTCGCTAGCAGGAATCTCTTGCCGTCACGTCTAACCAGAAGTGCGCCGGCTCCAGGTTCCCGGCTCAGATCGATACCGCTTCTCGAACCGGCAGTCAGCCAGGAAAAGTTATGTTGCGAACTGATGAGCACCCCGCCCAGCTTCTCAGCCGCGAGCATGCGCAACAACCTTTCGGTTTTCTCTCGAATTTCGCCGCTCTTATCCACAGCAGAATTTTTTTAGTTGGGAGTGCTTTACTATTAGGGAACTTTGGGATCTATTGATTAACGCCGCTCGCCAAAAAGCCGCCATCAACAACCAGAACCTCACCGGTTACAAAACTGGCTGCGTCCGAGGCCAGGAACACTGCAGCCCCGGCCAACTCCTCAACCAGCCCGAAACGCTTCATAGGGGTGCGCAGCAAAAACTCCTGGCCGCGACCTGTCTCGTCCAGCAGTTTCTGGTTCAACGCCGTGCGGAAGACGCCAGGCGCAATGGCGTTGACACAGACACCGCGCCGCGACCACTCGACCGCCAATGATTTCGTCAATGAAGCGACCGCTGCCTTGCTTGCTGAGTAGGCAGCGACTTCATAAAGAGCAACGAAGGTAGAAAGGGAGGCGATGTTGATGATGCGACCGTACTCGCGTTCCAACATATGGCGACCGAAGACCTGACACGCTCTGAGCGTGCCGGTCAGATTCGTTTCCAGGATGTTGTTCCACTCTTCCTCTGGAAAATCCAGGGTGGGCGCACGTTTTGTAATTCCTGCGGCATTGACCAGAATGTCAACTTTGCTGAAAGCCTTCACCGTCTCGTCAAGTACGCGCTCGAGTGAAGCCCGGTCAGAAACATCCGAGGTAAGGAGTAGCGTTCGCCGTCCGAGGTTTTCTATTTCCTGAGCTGTCTGCTCGACTTGTTCCCGTCGACGGGACGTCGAAATGACATCCGCGCCGGCCCCCGCAAGTCCCACAGCGATGGCGCGACCAATACCCGAGGTCCCGCCCACGACAACTGCCGTTTTGCCTGTTAATTCCAAAGTAGAAGCGCCCATTGAGTTTTCCTTAGTTAATATTGAGTTCAAAACTCACGCTGGGAGCAGTTTTGCTCGCAGGATTCAACAAATCAAGCGTTTTCGCAGTTTTGCGAAATTAAGCCTGAATCCTCAGAAGGTCATACCAATTAATTAAGAAGCGCGTAATGTGTAACACCAATGACTGTTTACTGTCAAGGCTTTTGGCGGGAAACTGGAGCGGCCTAGCACAGATAAAGCCGCATTTAATGAGAATTTTGCTTGCATCCCTCACTCATATGTGGTAAATACTCGTTTCGTTACAATCCCACTGGTTAAACCAGTTAGTAATTGCCTTGGGATTAGCACTTTTGTCGGGCACTTTTCTAAGAGGCATCGAGTGTTAATCTCGTTTCGTGTGTTTTCGTGAATGGATTAGCCCAGGACGAAAGAATGTTGGCAACTGGTAGAGACAAGATAACGCGACGGCAGGTTGGAGAGAATGTTTGGCTCACGGGCGGCGTGGCTGAGGGCATTGAACATCAGGCGCAGCCGCTTGCCTATGAAGTGCTTGACTCTGAGGGCGCAGTCGGACGTGCCCAGTTTGAAGAGTTGCAACGAGCCGCCCTTGAAAAAGAGGGTGATCTGGTCATCATTCTACTGGGCGGGCGAGGGGCCCAGGCCCTCTATAGAATCCTGGGGAGCAAGGCGCAGACAAATGAAATTGACCAGCTCCTTAACCGGCTACACGTCTTCACACAGGACGCTTTGGGCCCTATGCGCATGGACAATGGGCTCAGTTTTGTGCGCGACTTCGAGCGGTTGTTGGGCGAAGACTTTTTTCGCAAGGTCAAAAGCTTTACGCCGATGCAGACGGATACCCAAGACCTTGAAGGGGAACTGGTGCGATACCTTGGAAAGCTCGACTCCTTGGGCGGGATAGACATATTCTTTTTGGGGCTGGGGCCTGAGGCAGCTGCTGCTTCGCACCTGGCTTATATAAAGCCTGGTTCGGGAGCCGCGGCGGGTGATTTGGCGGGTGTGATCCCGATTTCAAGCAGTATACTTGAGCACCATATCAAGAAATTCAAGATCGGCGGGAGCAAGGTCACGGAAGAGGATGAAGCAGAATGTCGCCGGGCTTCATACATCCTGACGCTCGGGCCTGCCGCCATTCTAGGCGCACGGCGCATAGTACAGTCAATCGTGGATGCCTCGACAGCACCAGGGAAACGGCAGAGTTATCGACGCCTACTGGAAACTGAGATTTCCACTGACCCCGCTGCACAGGCTGCGCAACTGGATGAGAATCCAGGCCTCTGGTTGCGGCTACATGGAAACGTGCGCTCCCTGATCCTGCCCGACGTTTTAGAAGCCTAGAGGCGCGCAAAGAAAGAAAGCGTAGTTAATGTCAAGTACCACCTACATTGTAACGCCCCCTATAAGTGACTTCGCCATAATCGTCGACCCTCGAGACAATCTGGCAGTAGTCAAGTCTGAGACCTCCCCGGGGCTGGAAGTAAGCTTGCCGGACGGGAGCTTGCTACGCATTAGCGACAAAGTTCCACCCGGTCACAGATTTGCTACGCGCGATATCCCGCCAGGGGATTTCGTGCTTCAGTACGGCCAGCCAATCGGTACAAGTTTGGGTATCAAGAAGGGTGAGTACATCTCGCATGCGAATATGTCCAATGATGTGCCAGTGGTGCGAGAGCTTCCTGAAGACCTCTGCACACCGCCACCTGACTTTGTTCCGATCGCGGAGCGCGGCACCTTTACGGGATTTCGGCGGCCGGACGGGAGAGTGGGGACGCGCAACTACGTTTTGATTGTGCCCACCAGCATGTGCGCCAGCCACGAAGCGCAGCAAATCTCCATGATGTCGGAATTCATGCACTATAAGCGCGAGAAGTTTCCGAACGTGGACGGAGTGGTGGCCATCCCTCATAACAAGGGTTGCGGCTGTCAGGACGGCTCGACCATTGATGTGATGCTCAGGACGCTTTCGAATTACGCGGACCATCCTAACGTTGGCGGCGTCATCCTGATGGATCTGGGCTGCGAGAAGACCAACCTCGCAAAGGTTGAGCAATATCTGCTGAAGAGAGATAAGAATTTCAATAAACCGGTCGCCAAAATCGGTATCCAGGACATTGGCGGAACGCAGGCGGCGATCGAGCAGGGCCTCAGAGAGGTCGAGCGCATGTTGCCCGACGTCAACCGCATCAGGCGCGAAGAGGTCCCTCTCAGCGAGCTTGTTTTGGGCGTCAAATGTGGAGGCTCGGACGGTTTTTCGGGCATCTCGGCCAACCCATCGCTGGGACGAGCAGCCGATATGCTGATCCGACAAGGCGGTACTGTTCTGATTACAGAAATCCCTGAATTCTGTGGTGCGGAACACATTCTCGCCAACCGGGCGAAAGATGCCGAAACCGGGCGCGCGATCTACCGGATGGTCGACTGGTACAAAGAGTACGCTTCAAAATTCGGGGCCGTGCTTAACCAGAATCCCAGTCCCGGAAACATCGCTGGTGGACTTTTGAACATCACGATCAAATCTCTGGGAGCGATGGCGAAAGCCGGGACGACGCGTGTCGAGGGAGTTTGCGAGTACGCCGAAACGCCCCGCTCGCACGGTCTGCATTTGATGCAGGGCCCGGGCTACGATCAGGAGTCAACCCCGGGGCTGGTCGCCGCCGGTGCCACCGTGGTGGTCTTCACCACGGGGCGTGGCACGACCATCGGAAATGCCATTGCGCCTGTCATCAAGCTGGCATCCAACTCTCCGGTGTTCGAGCGCATGTCCAGAGATTTGGACCTTTCTGCTGGTGGCGTGATTGACGGAACGGAAAGCATTGATGAAGTCGGAAAGCGTGTTTTCGAGCACGTGTGCAAGGTTGCCAGCGGCGAAATATTCGCTAAGGCGGAAGTTCACAAACACCGTGAATTCCAATTCTGGGCTGAGCAGACCGTCTCGCTCTAGCACTTTGGAGTGCGGCGCCTGGTCGCCGCTTTAGTATTGCGTTCGCGAGTAAGAAGCCTCAGCTGTAACCCGGTCCTGTGAACCTGTACCCAAGCGCCGACAAGGCGGCGCACTCCAAAGCGACTCCCAAGCAACCCTAAAGCAATATCGATTCCTTAATCTGCCTGTTTCTGCGTTTATCTGCGGCTTAGTTTTTGCCGAAGCGCAAACTGTGAGCTGCAGACAATTGGCAAAGGAACGATGTGTAACTTGGAGCAAGCATGAGAATCCGCCTTCTAAAACGAGTAGGAGTTGTTACCCTCTTATTAGTGCCCCTTTCTGTAAACTCGCAGGCCCTTCTCTCAACAAATCCGGTCGCGGTTTCGAAGGTCTGGGTTGCCGATCGGGGCGACGGGACTTATCGCAATCCAATCATCCATGCAGACTACTCAGATCCTGACGTGATACGGGTCGGCGAAGACTTTTACATGACCGCGTCTAGCTTTAATGCTGTGCCCGGGCTGCCCATTCTCCATTCAAAAGATCTGATCAATTGGACCATCATCGGACATGTGTTTGCTCGGCAGCCGCCACTTGATGTTTATAACAAGCCTCAGCATGGCAATGGCGTCTGGGCTCCTTCCCTTCGTTACCACAAAGGGGAATTTTATCTCTATTATCCTGACCCGGATTACGGCATCTATCTGGTAAAGGCAAAAAATCCCGCAGGCCCCTGGACCGAGCCGCTTTTAGTAAAGGAGGCCAAGGGCTGGATTGACCCGTGCCCACTCTGGGACGACGACGGTAACGCCTATCTGGTGAGCGCACTGGCGGCCAGCCGTTCAGGAATCAAAAGTATTCTGGTTGTAAGTCGCTTAAGCCCGGATGGAACAAGATTGCTGGACGACGGCGTGATGGTTTTTGACGGCCACGACGAAAACCCGACTGTGGAAGGGCCTAAGTTTTATAAGCGTAACGGCTACTATTATATTTTTGCACCGGCGGGTGGCGTTGAGACGGGTTGGCAACTGGCACTGCGAGCTAGGAACATCTATGGGCCATACGAACACAGGGTGGTACTGGCCCAGGGCAAAACTGCGATCAATGGTCCACACCAGGGCGCCTGGGTTGATACCCAGACTGGCGAAGATTGGTTCATACATTTTCAGGACAAAGGACCCCTTGGTCGCGTCGTTCACCTGCAACCTTTAAAGTGGGTTCAGGATTGGCCGGTAATGGGAGCGGACGCTGATGCGGACGGCACGGGTGAACCGGTCCAGAGTTTCAGAAAACCGAACGTCGGCCGCGATTGGCCCATCATGACACCTCCGGATTCAGATGAGTTCAACGCGAACGGTCTCGAATTGCAGTGGCAATGGCATGCAAACCCGCAGGCCAACTGGGCTTTCCCGGCAGGGAGCCTTGGATTCCTCCGATTGTTCAACGTGCCACTTGTTGAAAATTATCGAAACATGTGGGACGTGCCCAATCTGCTTTTACAGAAATTTCCCGCCCCCGATTTCACCGCCACCACCAAAGTTACTTTCACGGCACGCACGGATGATGAAGAGACTGGATTGATAGTAATGGGGCTTGACTATGCTTGCGTTTCGGTGAAGAAGCGGCCCGAGGGCTTAATTGTTTCTCAAACTGTAGTCAACGATGCTGAGAAGGGGACCTCGGGAAAAACAAGCGCCGGGACGGTGCTAAAGAACAATACCTTTTACCTGCGGGTAAAGGTGGCAAACGGCTCCAGCTGTGATTTCAGCTTCAGTGCGGACGGTAAAACGTTTCACACCACAGGCCCAACCTTCACGGCCCGCCAGGGAAAGTGGATTGGAGCAAAGGTAGGTCTTTTCGCCGTTCGAACTGGGAAAACACGGGAGACTGGCTATGCGGATTTCGATTGGTTCAGGGTTGAGTAGCTGAGCTTTTTAGGGCTCGCGGGCCGATCCAGCCTGTTCTTGGATTCCACCTATCAGCGCCACCCAAAACTTTTTCTCCGGTCAAAGCTCTTGCTTGCGCTTTGGTTAACTGGCTGGCCCAGGTGACACGCGCTCGTGGGTTGGCGCCTTCCCCGCTGCTGCCATACTCGCCGTAACGGACGGTCTTTTCACGTTCGGGAAAATTCCAGTTGTGCCAACCTTCAGGGCGTACCACTGAAGTCATTGACGTATTAATGAAGATTACACTGGAATAGGCCCGCCAGGGTCTCCCGAGATAGGTCTTTACTTCCGGGGACTGGCCGGTAATCTTGCAATTGGAGAAGACAAAGCCAAAGGGTTGAATGTCCGGGGTGGAAGCTGCGGTAATGTACCCGTCTCTCAGAGAGTGTAAATGGCAGCGTTCGAAAAAGGCCGTGGCGCCGCCGAAGATGAAGTCCACATGGCCCTCAATGTAACAGTCCTCAAAATATTGCCGGCCGCGATTTAGAAAAATGGTGTCCTGCCACCCCAGAAACCGGCAGTTACGGAATCGCACACGGTCACCGTCAACACGAATAGCCAAAGCCTGTCCCACGGGGCCAGCCGCATTTTCAAAGGTAAGGTTCTCGGCAGTAAAGTCATCTGCATCAATCTGCGTGGAAGGGGTCCGGAAGGTGCCAATAGGCTTTCCGTCCTTACCGATAATGTTCGCATTCAGATCATAGGTGAGCACTGTGCGGCTTGGGTCTTCGCCGATAAGATGAAAGAAACGCTTTTCACGCTGGACATAGATCAGCTCTTTGTAAATGCCCGGTTTGATGCGTATGACCACCGGATTATCGCGCGTGCCGGCAGGTACGGCCATAATCGCTTCCTGTACGGTCTTATACTTCGCACTGCCATCCTCCGCCACGGTAAGTTCGGTTTGCGCCTTGACCTCTCCGCTGTACCCTCCGGCACCCGGAGGTATGAGCACAGTTAACCCAAACAGGATTGATCGCAGTGGAGCTGAGACTTTGCGCTTCATGGTTGTTCGAATCTTATAGCCAAATGACTTAAATTCCCACTCTGAAGCCAAAACAGGTAATGTGCGAATTTTCTACCGACGGGGCGTAGGCCGGGGCATCGGGTGGGCACGATTAGCGTCGGCGTAAACCAGGGTAGCGAGCACGACGGCGGCCTGCTTCAGGTCGTCTTCCTGGAGACGATCATAAACGTCCATGTTCGTGTGGAGTGTCCTGGTGCGGTATTCGAGCGGATCCTGAAGGAAGGAGAAGCTGGGCAACCCGACCTCCACGAAAGAGGCGTCATCCGACCCGGCACCCGGTCTTGGTAACACCGCTATTGCGCCGAGGTCGCGCACCGGAGTGAGCCACGACTCAAGAAGAGGGCGGGCCGCATGGTTGTTCCCGATCACCACGCCCCGGATGCGACCCGTCCCCTCGTCGAGGTTGTAATAGCTTTGAAACTTTTCGTACTCGGGTTTGCGGGTGCCAGACTGTTGATCCAAAAGGCGCGCCTTAACGTAAGCCCGCGAGCCCTGGTTCCCTTGCTCCTCACCACCCCAAAGGGCGAAACGTACCGTTCGACTCAAGGGGACGCGGAGAGCCCTGAATAAGCGCGCCACCTCCATCACAACGGCGCACGCGCCCGCGTTGTCGGTCGCCCCCGTCCCGCCTGTCCAGGAATCCAGGTGTGCTCCGACCAAAATGATCTCATCCTTATTATTGGTGCCCTGAATCTCGCCGATCACGTTGAAGGCGTCGGGCGTGTTCTCAATAAGTTTCGCCCCGACGTCCAGGTGCAGCCTGACGGTAACACCTTTGCTTACTAGACGGACCAAGCGGTTGTAATGCTCGGCGGCCATCGCTATTGTCGGCGGCATCCCGGGATTGATCGAGCCGGGCCCTTGAATCAAGGCCCGTTCCACTGAAAACGTGCCGCCGTCGTTCATCCGCGGGTTTCCCAGATCGCCGATCATCGCCAGCGCGCCTTCTTCCGCGAAGAAGCGCGCTAGCGTGCTGTTGATTTTCAGAACTTCACTTCGCGTTAGACGGCCGGGCACTGCTGTGGCGGGAGGCGGCTGCGACTGAGCCTCAGCACGCGCCGTGGCCTTCGCTACCTGATCGGCGATTTCAGCGTCACTCAACCGGACGGACTGGGGAGAGGTGCGGGGTTTAAGCGCCGAAACGGGCGTGACTAGCATGATCTTTCCGCGGAGTTTCCCTCTATTTTTTTCAATGAACTGCGTCACCGCGTCCAGATTCTGCGGCGGCAGATCAACACGGACGGCCTCCCCCTCGACCGGCCCCGCGGTGCCGGTCGACCAGGCGAGCGGGGCGCCAATTAGGGGGTGAACGAGGGTGCAGTCATCGCGAGCGAGAATCGCGTATTAACCCAGCCATAGCGAAAGTCTGGGATAGGCTCTTTGACGATCTCCGACAAACCCATCTGCTCCAATTCGCGCGCGGCCCACTCGCCTGCTGCCCGGAAGTTCGGTGAACCCGTTAGCCTAGGGCCGTAGACCTCAGACAAGTGAAAGGCGTAATCCATTATCCGCGAGTGTGCCAAAGCTTCGTCACGAATCCGTTGACTCACTGCCGTCAGGTCCGACTGTGGTTGAGTGACTTGTCGGGCAACTGTGATACAAGGCTTTGATACCGCCAGCACGGCAGTTAACATTGCGGTTGTTATCAACTTATGGGAACCATTGCGTAGTTTCAATTCGCTCATGATATGTTCCTCTTCATTTATGGTGCTTTGAGGTCTGTAACGCTCGTCAGTAGTTAACGCTCGTCTGTAGTTTGCTAATCGATAGTAGTCCAAATCACGTTGCGGCTTTGCCGCCCTCCGTGCGGAAAGCCTCTGGCTTTCCGACGCCCACCCAAAATATCAAGATCGAGGCTTTGCCTCGCCGTCACTAAGAGTTTGCGCAGGCGAGGCAAAGCCTCGGGCTAAAATTTATAATAGCGGGTGCGGCAAAGCCGCGTAATGAAACTGACCACCGACCACTGACCACTGACCAATTGAAGTCCCTTATGAATGCCAATCGTCATCTGTTCTTCTTGGTCGCTGCAATATTGTCCCTACACATTAATATACAAGGTCAAGAACAAGGGACACTCGTTTACGGCCTTGTGGTTGACAACTCGAGTTCGCTTCGTGAACAAATTCCCGAGGTGGTCGAGGTCGGGCATCTGATAGTGAGCAGTAATAGGCCTGGCGACAAGACATTCCTCGTGCGATTTGTAGGTCACGAAATTACAAGCAAGATAGGTTGTTCGAGCGGCTGAGGGAGAAGAAAGTAAGGGTTTACGTGATCGGCCTTGTCGGATCTCTCAAGCGTCAGGGTGCTCTAACTCAGAGGAGGGCGATTAATTTCCTGAACAAGATCGCTGAGGAATCGGGTGGTAGAGCTTTCTTTCCGACTACGAAGTCGGAGGTGCAGGGCATCGCGAGTAGTTTATTGGAGGATATTCGCCGCCGAATGTAAGTATGATGAAGCGCAAAACCAAAATTCAAAAGGATTCCGTAAAAAGCCCCAGCTTTGCCGATCAAGTTGAGCGAGTGCGAAAGATCTGTATGGCGCTGCCGGAGACAGTAGAAAAACTTTCTCACGGTGAGCCCACCTTCTTCGTGCGCAAGAGAGTTTTTGCGATGTGTTCGATTAATCACCACAATGATGGACACATCGCAGTCACTGTGCCGGCGGCTATTGGCGTCCAGGAAGCTTTGATCGAAGCTTCGCCGAAAAAATTCTATCGACCGCCTTACGTCGGGAAAGCCGGCTGGGTGGGTATTGAACTGCCGCGCATCAGCGACCGCGAGCTCAGCGCACACATCACCGAAGCCTGGCGCCTGATCGCACCAGAGAAACTGCACAAAGCTTTGGCTAGCCTGGCACCAATGAGGAAGCAGAGTCGCCCAAAGAAATCGATTTAAATCCGATCTACGTAGTTGACGATTTTCCGGCGGATGACTGGGGTTGCAAGGGTGGGGACGAAATTCACCAGCAGGCTGTCAGGTGTTAACGAGGAATACTCTCGCTACGATTGCGCTTGCGACTATCTTCGGATTTGCGGGGTGTACTGAGGGAGGAGACTCGGCCACACCGCCACGAAATGTCAGGGCCAGCCGAGAAGATCGCAAGTGAGGTGCGCGCTAACGTTTTGCTTTGATCACCCTTACCCGTAGGCCGTGCGGATCTGCACGTTCGATGCCGTCTTCACCACGGTTGCTCATGCGTACAATATGCGCAAGACGCCCGCTACGCCCACCTTGGCTGATCTCTATGATCCCCATACCGGGCGTAGCACCGGTGGCGTTGTGCGGATCGCCACTCAGCGGTGTGGGCCCGCGTAAGGCCACAAAGACCAGATCGCCGGCTGGCGAAATATCCGTCAGGTCCGGCGCCGCATTGCTGGTCAGCGGGCCGTTTAGCGCGATCTTATTAACATGCCTGTCGTCCGCCGTTGTTAGCACCTCAACAACATCACCATGCCGATCCATTACCCAAACGTATCTTCCCCGCCCGGTTAGAACCATCCCATGCGAGTCACGCTCGCCTTTGGCCGAGAAGACCACCTTGGTCCGCGGCATGTTGAGATTGAACTCCTTCCGCTTCCGAAACTCCTTCAGCGGAAACCGGTAAACGTCGAAACCGTACAGGTGCAAGTGCTCCATGGGACCCGGGCGTCCCCCCGAGTTTACATAAATGGTGTCGGCCAATTGCGCGCCTCCGCAACCATTCCCCTTCACAGTCGCCATGTCGTACTCGGCCACTATTCGCATAGGGGTGGGTCGCGGGTCCACGACGAGCATGCCACCGCCCCGTAGGGTAACGAAGGCAAGATCGCCCTCCTCAGTAATCATTGGACAGATGGGAGCGTTGTCTGGTCGCAGTTGCTTGTCCTGGCAGGCCGCGCCGCTCGGTGTCTTACAGGTTGCCAAATCCAACGTGGCTGCTTCGTTGAGCTTGAAACGGTTTGTGCGGAAATCAGTGTCTATACGCTCCAGGCGCTTGCCATTCTGGTTGGCCACCAGCACATACGAGCCGTCCGGCGCCGGATAAGCTGCGTGGGCCTGCTGGCCAAATTCCGACTTGGTGGTTCTGATGCAGTCGAGCGGCTTGCGCGCGGCAGCGTCCATAATGACCACATGCCCACTAGCCACGTAGGCGATTAGCGCATGAGTTTGCTGCTGGTTAAAAAGTACCATATGCGGTCGCACCGGGTTGGCACCGGTGCGCTCTAAGCACATAGCGGAGGTCTCCCGCCCAAGATCTATAACCTCTTTTGGACCAGGCGCAGTCTTTGCCCCGGGCACAAGATCCGCTCCGGCAAAGATGTACAATGTGCCCCCGTGTTTCATCCCCTTGCTGTCTGATTGGTCGATTACCCAAACTTCATAGCCGTCCGCTGCGTACGCCGCCCCTGGGAAACTCCAGAGGAGAACAAACATAACTAGTCCAAGCAGATATCTTTCAGTCATAGCTCCCGCCTCCACGAGAATTGTTAAGAGTTAGTGATCCACTCGTGCCCATATCCCTTTCGCCCGTCCGAGCTTCTCAACCACTGCCAGCCACGCCATACTCGTTAAAAACCCGTCCGGCTCAACAACGAGCCACAAGGCTTTCAAAGTAATGGCGAAGATAGTGGGAGCGAGCTTGCGACCCACTGGTTTTTGACCAGTTGGTCCATGTCCGGTGAATCAACTTTAGTGAGTGTAACTCTTTAGTTTCAACAGTGGTGAGCCGAGCAGGACTCGAACCTGCGACCCACTGGTTAAAAGCCAGTTGCTCTACCAACTGAGCTATCGGCCCACTTATAGAAGGGAGAGCACGGTCGGCGTGCTCTTTTCGGTTGCAAAAGCGTCGAAGGGCATTCTACCTAATGAAGGCGTACATCGTCCAATTGTCCGCTCGTTGGCGTGCCAATCCGCGCAAAATTAACCTGGTCAATAGCTTGTAAAGACAATGCATTAGGCGCGCACGAACCTTGCTGCTTTCGATAGTCGCCAACTACTCATTTTAATACTCCTCGATGTTTGGAAAGTCAGCCCGTTACGCATCTGACTTTTGCGCTCACATTCCACTTTTACAAATGGTCAGGTTCTAGTTATATTCAAGCCGGCCGAGCAAGTAACTCTCGAAGGACATTTATGACGCAAGCAGTAGCCCGGCGAATCGCATTCATTCACGCGCCCGACGCCTTTCTCGCTGAAACACAACAATACGGCGCGATGTTTATGCCAGTTTGGGCTTATACGCTCGCCGCCTACGTTGAACAGCCGGAGAAATATGATCTGCGACTCTTCGACATGCGCTTTGACGAGGTTAAGGATATTCCTTTTGCGGACCTGTTCGTCTTCAGTGGCATCAACCAGGATTATGAAACTATCGTTAAGACGTGTATGAAGTTGCGAGCCCTTCACCCTGATGCCACCTATATCATTGGTGGTCCAATCACCTGGTCACTTAATCAGGCAGGCGAGGGTGACAAGTTGAAAATGTTCGATCATGTGTTCATCGGCGACGGCGAGGAGGCCTTCCCCCGATTTCTCGAACGGATCGGCGAATGGGATAAGTTGCCAAAAGTGCTTGAAACGAAGGAACGTTTTGACGTAACCAAAGCGAGAGGCTTTTACCGGCCCTTTCTCGACGCGACTTTCAAACGATACTACGGTGCTGTATTGGAAGTTTCGCGCGGCTGCCCCTTTCTCTGCGAGTTCTGTGATATTCGGGTTTTGCCGGACAATAATCGCGCGCATAACTTCTCGCCAGCACACATTGTCGCAGAACTCGACTACCTGGCGCGGCTCGGTGTCAAGCAAGTGCTCTGCTCGGCGGACAATTTCATTGGGGATCAAAGATGGGCCGAAGAGGTTTGTGATCGGATCATCGAGTGGCAGGGACGCACCGGATTGCGGGTGGCGCTCTATACCTGGCTGACGATCAATCTCAGCCGGCATCCGCGTCTGTTGAAAAAACTCCGGCAAGCAAACTTCGACATGCTGTTTATAGGTGTCGAGAGCTTCAGCAACCACTCGCTGATTGAGACTGCCAAGATGCAGAATACGGCGGGTGACATGATCGCTGCCATCCAGGAGATCCAATCCTACGGCTTCGCAATTGTTGCCGGCCTGATTTTCGGCTTCGACTCTGACACCCCCGAGTCTTTCGAACTCACCCTTGATGGAATGGCCAGGTCAGGGCTCATCTCCGGAGACCCCTCTCTTTTGACGGCTTTGCCGGGCACTCCGCTGTTTCGCAGGATGAAACTGTCAGGACGTCTACGCAACAACAAGAACAGTCTTGGCGGCTATAAGTATTGCACTAACATACGCTATTTGATGCCACGCGATGAGATGGTTGCGGGTTACCAACGCTTCGTCAAACGCTTTTGTGATGGCAGCTATCAGTATGCGAGGTTAAAAGGCTTTCTTGACAACCTCGACCGAGGAAATTATGTGCCCCTTAACTCTCACGGTTATGGAAGTCTTGGCAAATACATAACGATGGTTTTCAAAAGCCCCGGCGCAATCAGAATGCTTTTGGAAAGGGCTTTCCAGATTACTGCGCGCCCGAAAGTAATGTGGTATGCGATTAAGGGTTTAGTGCTGGTGCTCTCACGTTTAAAAAGACATCGAAAGCTCCTTGGCACCTTCCAGTTCTGGCTTTTCAACTGGACGAACGCCATGCTGAAATACGAAGGCCTTTCTGACTCAGACTTCGACATCGAGTCGGTACCCGCCGGGTTCGACCGCTCGCTTATCCTTCCCGAGCATTACGCAGATTTGGCAGACGAGGACATTCCCCAGGTCAAAATCGCTGCTCAACAACGCGCTACCATCAGTCAACTGCGCCGCCTGACAGTCCTCCAATGAGTCAGGATGTACAAGAACCGTCGCATCGCTGTAATTGTCCCGGCCTACAACGAAGTGCGTCACATTGGTCAGGTGATCTCCACCCTGCCGGATTATGTCGACCATATTGTCACCGTTGATGATTGCAGCTTAGATGAAACCTCCGCCGCAATAGCAGCAACGGGCGATAACCGATTGATTCCCTTACGAACGTCCCAGAACCAGGGGGTTGGTGGAGCGACTATCCTGGGATATGCAAAAGCTCTCGAACTAGGTTGCGACGTTGCTGTGAAGATGGACGGCGACGGACAGATGTCTCCGGATCAGCTATATCTTTTGCTCGATGCAATTGTTGATGATGGCTATGACTATGCCAAGGGCAATCGTTTTCTTGCGGCAGAGTCGCTGGCGCGGATGCCCAGGCACAGGCTCTTCGGCAACGTTGTCCTCACCTTCATTAATAAGGTTGCCTCTGGCTATTGGCACATCTTCGACCCGCAAAATGGCTACACTGCGATAACCGTTGACGCTCTCTCCCGACTAGATTTCAAGAATATTCATCGCGGGTACTTCTTTGAGAACGATATGTTGATCGCTCTAAATTCTCAGAAATTACGCGTTCGTGATGTCCCCATCCCCGCATGTTATGGCGATGAAGATTCACACCTCAATCCGTTTAAGGTCGTAATAATCTTCCCTATCCTCTTCATTCCAAGATTCTGGCGAAGAATTTATCAGAAATACGTTCTGCGCGATTTCTCTCCAATCGCCCTCTTTCTATTTCTTGGTATTTTACTGCTCACCTGGGGAATCTTGTTTGGGGCTTATCACTGGTTATTGAGCATTATCACCAACCGCGCTGCCACAACCGGCACCGTAATGTTGGCTGTATTGCCGCTGATTCTGGGATTTCAGCTTATTTTGCAGGCAATCGTGCTGGATATACAGGAGACGCCAAAGTAAGGCCAGGTTTATTGACCCTTAGAGGTCGATAGCGGGTACTGGCAACGTCAAACAGGCTGAGCCCATGTTAGGAACCAGGGCGCCGCAACTGACTTTGTTGTAAGGTGGTAAAGTTGACTACGCCAGCCAGTGGCCGAGGGCGGAGTCGGCGACGACGATTGTTTGCGAACGCTCGGGACCGGTCGAGATCAAACCGATCTTGACGCCAATTTGCTCCGAGAGAAAGTCCACATAGCGTTTTGCGTTTGGGGGCAGGGAAGCCAGATCCGTGGTACCCACTGTAGACGTGTTCCACCCCGGCAAGGTGGCGTAGACCGGCTCAACCCGGCGCAGATCCTGCGAAACGGCCGGCAGGGATTCACAAGCCCTTCCGTCCAGCTTGTAACCAATACAAACCTTAATCTGATCGAGCGCATCCAGCACATCGAGTTTGGTCAAGGCCACCGCATTAAAGCCATTGATCTCTGCCGCATAGCGAGTCGCGAAGGCGTCGAACCAGCCGCAGCGTCTGGGGCGTCCTGTCGAAGCTCCATACTCCCGACCGCGTTCGCGTATCAGCTGGCCCAGTTCGGCTTCGCCCTCCAGCATTTCTGTCGGGAAGGGGCCTTCACCTACTCGAGTCGTGTAAGTACGCACGATGCCCAGTACGCCCGTCAGGCGGTTCGGCGCCAGTCCAGTCCCGATGATTGCCCCACCCGCGATGGTGCTTGACGAGGTCACAAAGGGATAGGTTCCGTGGTCCACATCCAGCAAAGTAGCCTGAGCTCCTTCAAGCAAAATCGAGCGATTTTGCGCGGCCGCGATGTTCAGATAGTGAGTAGTATCGGCAATGAATGGCGCCAGGCGGGCAGTTAGTTCTGACATCTCTTCGTAGATTTGGCTGGCGCTCAAAGGCTTGCCGCCGTATGCCTGGATAATGCGATTGGCGTCCTCTAGATTCCTTTCGATGCGCGAGCGTAAAACGTCGGGAACCAGTGCGTCTGCCGCCCGGATACCTCGTCGGCCGGCCTTGTCTTCATAAGCTGGTCCGATGCCGCGCAGGGTGGTTCCCACTCGCTCGTTGCCGAGGCGTTCCTCGCTGGTATGGTCCAGCGCTCGGTGATACGGGAGAATCAGGTGGGCTCGAGAACTAATCTTGACGCGTTGAGGCGAGACTTCGATACCCTGCGACACCAGTCGATCCGCCTCTTCGAAGAAGGCCTTGGGGTCAATGACCATGCCGTTACCCAGCACACAGACCTTGCCCTGGTGGACAATGCCAGAGGGCAGGAGGTGAAGTACAAACGACTGCTCGCCGACCTGAACTGAGTGGCCGGCGTTGTGTCCCCCCTGGTAGCGAACTACGATGTCAAACCGCTCAGCGAGCAGATCGACAATCTTGCCTTTACCCTCGTCGCCCCATTGGGCACCTATGACTGCGATTACTTTAGTCATTAGTCAGTGGTCAGTAGTCAGTAGTCACTAACTCGCTCTTCCCAGCCTGATCGGCTGCTCAATAAAATAATAGCTGCACGTGCCGCGTACCTCTTCCAGGTCGCGCTTTTCGGTCGGAAAAAGCCGGCAGGAATTGGGCCGGTTCTCGTAGATGCCACAGATAGTTGAACCGTCGGTCTGTCGCTTCAGAAAAGGACACTTGAAGACCAACTCGCAACACGCACCGCAGCGATTGCATTCGCCACGACGCAAGGCCAGCCCCGCAATAATCTCCTCTTTCTGAAAGTTTGTTTTCACAAAGCGGCGCAGCTTTCCCTGTGCCTGACGCGCCCGAAGTTTCGCGTCGTCCAATTTGCGTGAACGAAGTCGCTCTTCGAAGGAACGCTGGCGAGCGAGGGCAGAGACTCGAAGTGATTTCATATCAGCTCGTGAACGAACAAGGTTACCGGAACTCACTAGTCAGGCCAAACACAAGTGCGGCGCGGGACTGCTGCCATAGAACCCGCGCCAAAAGAATGCTCCCGTCACCGAGTCGAGTTCCCGGAAACGTATTTATCTATCATGCGGGAAATTGCTTCCTTGGAAGTTGCACCTACAACCCGTTCTTCCTCGCGACCTCCCTTAAAAAGGATGAGGGTGGGGATCCCCTTGATCCCGTAGCGCTGCGAAATCGACGGATTGTCGTCAACGTTTAATTTCACTACGCGAGCAGAGGAAGCGTATTTTTGGGCCACAGCCTCAACCGTGGGCGCCAGCATCCGACAGGGCGCACACCAGGCCGCCCAGAAATCAACAAGCACCGGCAGGTCCGACTGTAAAACCTCCTTCTCGAAGGTGACATCACTGACTTCAGAAACGTTATCGCTCATGTTCGTCAATTCTCCTTCTGGGTGGCGGTCTCCCACTCCAGTGCAAAGCTTGATTGATGTCTACTTGTAGACCGCCCGCAAAAACCTTGAGAGAGGGGGGATTCAGGTCATCGCTAACTGGCCGATTTCTCGGTATAGCTCAACGTATTTGGCTGCTGAGGCTGTCCAGGAGTTATCGGCGGCCATCCCGTTCTGCTGGATCTTCAGCCAGGCCTCGGGCTTCCCATAAAAGTAAAGGGCTTCTCGTATTTTTTCAAGCAAGGCAGCAGCATCGTAAGGTCCAAACTTGAAGCCATTGCCACTCCCGGTGGCGTCATCGTAGTTTTGGACGGTGTCGTCGAGCCCGCCAATAGCTCGGACCACCGGGATGGTAGCATATCGCATGCTATACATCTGGTTGAGACCACATGGTTCGAACAATGACGGCATCAGAAAAATATCTGCTCCCGCCTCGATCTGGTGGGCCAGAGGTTCTCCAGCGTAACCTTTGTAGATCCCGACGCGATTGGGGGCCGAGTCGTGCCAGCTCTGCAAAAAGTCTTCGTATTCCCTGGCTCCGGCGCCAAGCGCAATGAAAAATGAGCCGGTGCGTAAGATCTCACCAGCCAGCATCCGGATCAGGTCATAGCCTTTCTGCGCTACCAGTCGGGAAATGATGGCCATTACCGGTCGGTCCGGCTCAGCCGCCAAGTTGAAGCGGCGCAGCAGGTCCGATTTACACTGGCGTTTGCCCGAGAGGTCTTTAGCCGAATAGTTAGCGGCAATATGATGATCGGTCTCGGGGTTCCAGAGCTCGTAATCCACACCGTTTGTGATTCCCGTCAGCCGATCGCGGCGAGCCCGGTAGAGCCAGTCGAGACGATGCCCCTGCTCTGGAGTCTGAATCTCCTCCGCATAACGCCGGCTGACAGTTGAGAGCGCGTCCGCGGCAATCAGACCCGCCTTTAACGCAGAAGCCTGGCCGTCGATATCGAAATCACCACGTTCGGGATGATCACCAAAACCCAGCCACCAGAGATCTGTGGTCTCAAACAAACCTAAATAGGCTGCATTGTGAATCGAGAACAGTGAGCGCGTCTCGTCGTAAAAGTCGTCGCTGGATCGCAGCTGGCGTAACTGAACCGCGCCAAATCCGCAGGGCCAGTCATTGCCATGAACAATGTCCGGCTTCCAATTTAGATGTTTGAAGAGGGCCAGTGCTGCGCGGCAAAAAAAGGCAAAACGGACGTGATCGTCCTGGTAGCCATAGATGGATGGGCGGCCAAAGAACTCCGGAGCATCAATAAGATAGGCTGGCGCCCCGGCGGCATTACTTAAATAAACATTTGTGGGCCGCACACTGCCGCGCCAGGGGACGGCTACGCTGTCAATGACTTCGCCGGTTAATGCAGCACGGTCAATTTGTTGGTAGAGAGGGAGGACCACCACCGCGTCCTGACCAAGACCTCGCAGAGCTTTCGGCAGCGCCCCGGCAACATCGGCAAGTCCGCCAGTTTTGGCAAAAGGCACAACTTCAGACGAGAGAAAGGCGATCCGCATTTAACTGAGACTTAAAGGGTTGTTTGAGTTTATGAAGCGCCCTGAAAGAACCCAGTCCCTAGCTCTGCATGGAAGCAAGAAACTCCGCGTTCGACTTGGTTTTCTCAAGCCGCTCAAGCACTACTTCCATTTGCTCGACTGGCGACAAGGGGTTCAGAACACGCCGCATCACCCAGATGCGATTGAGGTCTTCCTTGCTGATTAGAAGTTCTTCCTTACGCGTTCCTGATCGCTGGAGGTCGATTGCCGGGAACAAGCGCTTGTCACTGAGGCGGCGATCGAGATGAATTTCTGAATTACCAGTGCCTTTGAACTCCTCAAAGATGACGTCATCCATGCGGGATCCAGTGTCGATCAAAGCGGTGGCAATAATCGTCAACGAGCCGCCTTCTTCAATATTGCGGGCCGCGCCAAAAAAGCGTTTGGGTCGCTGTAAAGCATTGGAGTCGATACCGCCCGAAAGAATCTTGCCACTGGGGGGTACGACAGCATTGTGTGCGCGCGCCAGACGCGTGATCGAGTCGAGCAGAATCACGACATCGCGTTTATGTTCCACCAGGCGCTTGGCCTTTTCAATGACCATATCGGCAACTTGGACGTGCCTGGTAGGGGGTTCGTCGAAAGTTGAAGAGATCACCTCTCCCTGGACCGAGCGCTGCATGTCAGTCACTTCTTCAGGGCGTTCGTCAATCAGCAGCACAATCAAGGTTACTTCCGGATGGTTCTGCGTGATCGAGTTGGCGATTGCCTGGAGTAACATTGTCTTACCGGTACGTGGTGGTGAGACGATCAGGGCCCGCTGGCCCTTGCCTAGTGGAGTGACCAAGTCAATCACCCGAGCAGAGAGATTCTCTGGCGCCGTCTCCATCCGCAGTTGTTCGTCCGGGTACAGGGGTGTCAGGTTGTCGAAGAAAACCTTTTCCCGGGCCTGGTCCGGCGATTCAAAGTTAATGGCCTCAACTTTGATTAATGCGAAATAGCGTTCACCCTCTTTGGGAGGACGAATCTGGCCGCTGACTGTGTCTCCGGTTCGCAGATCGAACTTTCGAATTTGGGATGGTGAAACATAGATGTCATCAGGACCAGGCAGGTAGTTGTATTCCGGTGCCCGTAAGAAACCGAATCCATCCGGTAGCGTTTCCAGCACACCTTCAGAAAAGATCAAGCCGCTTTTTTCGGTTTGCGCAGCCAGAACCTTAAAGATAAGTTCCTGCTTACGCATACCAGTAGCGCCAGGGACATCCATACCTTTGGCAATCTGGGTCAGTTTTGAAATGGACATCTCCTTCAAATCAGCCAGGTTATGGAAGCCTTCGTCTTTTGCGTCTTTCGATTCGCGCTCCGGAATCTCAGCCGTGGCCACAGTCGTGCCGCCGTTTTCTGCATTGCCGTCCTGAGTACTCGTACTCGAAGCGCGTGAACGTGATTTTTGTGACATGTGAATTAATCTCTAAGAAAACCTTATAGCAAGGTTACTGTTGTTCAAACTTTAAACGATCATGGGAATGTGACGGGAAATTGAGCAGTCAGGAAAGGCCTTCGCGGCTCAATAGCCGTTGCGTTAGAACGAAATGGGGCTCATCATCCAGCTAACAGTGAATCAAACCGACAGTCCATGGGGCCACTTCTGATTTGGAGCAGGCTGTTTGGAAGCATCACTTTGATGCTGCCAGCACGCTTCGCGTGGCCTGAACTAGAACTCAAATTGAACAAAGGGGGCTGATGAGAGTTTCGGATTGCCGATCTGTGACCCGGTTACCCGAGTCAGTTCCGCGACTGAAATTGTAAATTCAAAAACTTTCAAGTACTTCTTAGGGCGGCCTGGATAGCCTGCCAGACCTGATCCCGTCCTGAACCCGTCCTGGCTGAATATATTATCGGTCCATCCTCACGGAGCATGCGTTTCACACGCTCGATGTTTTTCCGCAACTCGTTGTTAGACAGCTTATCGGATTTCGTGGCAACTATTAGTTGTGGCCGGCCAAAATGCTCGAGCCACTCGTGAAGCTGCAAATCCTGTTTTGTGGGTTCGTGGCGCGAATCTACGATGTGAATTGATAGCACAAGCTGAGTACGCTTGGCAAGGTAACTCGTAACCATTTGGC
>Ga0187892_10004161_pt1 | contig 24818 bp, 19 predicted proteins | sample MA1701073metaG_FD_139345 | JGI IMG/M metagenome (GOLD analysis project Ga0187892, IMG submission 139345) | Bio-ooze microbial communities from a basaltic lava cave in the Kipuka Kanohina Cave System on the Island of Hawaii, USA - MA170107-3 metaG ... | reverse complement strand
TGCGGACCGTCCCGTCCGGCAGCGACCACAGCTTGACCCTCCCGTCGCGCCCCAGCACCGCCAGCTGGAGCTGGGACACCCGGGCGATGGTCACCACCGGGCCGTCCAACCCCGCCGGCACGGGCCGGGCCAGGCCGTTGCGCAGCGACCACAGGCGCACGCCGTCCCGCCCCCCGCTGGCCAGCAGCCCGGCCTGCTCCACCACCGCCAAGCTGCTGACGTTGCCGGAGTGGCCCCGCCACAGGGCCCGGCGGGTCGAGTCCTCCAGGTCCCAGCGCCGGATCAGCTTGTCGGCGCCCCCGCTCACCAAGGTCCGGCCGTCGGCGGCGGCCACCGCGTGGGCGGCGCCGGTGTGGCGCCCCAGGGGGCGCGGCCGGCACGGGGCCTGGTCCAGCGGCCACGTCCGGATCACCCCGTCGTGGCCCGCCCCGGCCAGGACGGCGCCTTCGACGAAGTGCAACGAGCCCTCCCCCCCGACCGACCCCTCGAGCCGCGCCCGCTGGGAGCGCTTGGCCACGCCCCAGGTCTGCACCCCGCCGCCGGGCATGGCGACGGCCAGGGCGGCGCCGTCGGCCGAGCACGCCACGGCCCGCACGCCCCGGGAGAACTTCTGGAGGGCTTCGCCCCGCCGGGCCAGCAGGTGGGCCGGCGGCGACCCCGCGCACGCCCGGGCCCACGGCAGCAAGGAGATGAAGGCGGCGCGCTCGTCGGCGTTCTCGGGCGCCCACGCCACGTCGTTGAGCCGGCTGATGACCCGGGCCGCCCACCGGGCGGAGGAGTCCTGGGCCAGCCGCCACAGCTCGTCCCACCGCCGGGACCGGTCGAGCACGGCCATGGCGGTCTCCCACTCCCGCTCGGTCATCTCCGCCAGCCGACGGCCCCGGCGGGCGCCCGCCACCACCGCCACCCACTCCCGCCGCCCACCGGCGCGGGCGCACGCCGCCAGCCGCTCCCGCAGCGGGGCGTCGGCGACGGCGTAGGCGGCCCGCAGCAGCGACTGGTCGAAGTCCAGGTCCTCGTAGCGCTCCCACTGGTGGGTGAGGAAGAGGAACAGGGCCCGGTCGCCCGCCTCCGCCGGCGCGAACGACCCGCTGCGGGCCGCGTCGGCGGCGACGGGGTCGTCGGTCTCGATGACGACCCGGCAGAGCGATTCCTGGGCGGCCGGGTCCCGCAGCATGGAGAGGGCCTGGCGTGCGTGGGCCACGAGCGGGTCCCCGGTGCGGCCCTCGGCCAGTTTCAGCAGCAGCGGGACCACCGCCGGGCCGTCCGCCGCCAGGGCCTCGGGCCGGCCGCTGTGGACCGCGGTCAGCGCCCGCACGTCGAGGGGGGCGGTGGCCACCCACCCCAGTTGGCCGATCAGGGCGCCCAGGGCCCGGTCCCGGTTGCGGGCCCACAACTGGCACACGGCGTTGACGGTGGACGCGTCCAGCGCGCCGACGGCCACCCGCACCGCGCGCCGCACGCTCTCGTCCATGGTGAGCGCGGCCCGCGCCAAGGCCTGGACCGCCACCGGGCTGCGCAGCGCCCGCAGGCCGTCGTGGGCGGCTTTGGCGATGGCCGGGTCGGCGTCGGACAAGGCCGCCGCGAGCGTGTCGACCACCTCGGCGCCGTCGTACGCCAGCACGTCCGGCCGCCCCGCCTTCAACGCGCTCAAAGTCCTGACCTCGGGCGGCGCGCCGGCGACCCACCTCCGCAGGACCACCAGGTCGCCCAGCTCCGGGCTCCGCTCACGGGCCCAGAGCCCGCACACGACGTCGATCTCCCGCTGGCTGCGCAAACCCTCCAGCGCCTCCCGCGCCCGCTCCCGGACGCGCAGGTCGCCGCTATCGCGCAGGAACTCACGGGCCAGCAACTCGACGCCCTGGGGGCTCAGGTTCTCCGCCAGCTCCTCCACCGCGCGCCGCCGGCGGCGGCCGCGCCCGGTCGCCAACTGGCTCTCCAGCTTGGCGATCCGGCGGCGGCTCATAGCGCGCCGCCCAGGCTACGGGGGCGCCGTCGAGCCGTGGCGGTCGAGGAAGTCGTACACCTCGCTCAGGTCGACGCCCGGGAACGTACCCGCGGGCACGGCGGCCAGGGCGTAGCTCGGCGCCTTCATCGCCGGCCACGCCCGCCCCCGCCAGCGTTCGGCCAGCTGGGCCGGGGGCCGCCGGCAGCACTCGCCGCCGGGGCAGTGGGACACCGCCCGGTGGAAGGTTCGGCTCCCCCGGAAGTGGCGGGCGAACGCGGCCGGCGCCCCCACGGCCAGCGCCTCGTTGGGCGCCCGGTCGATCTCGATGTGGGTGATGCACCAGTACTCGCCAACGGGCGTGGCCGTGAACCGGGCTTGGTCGGCGAAGCGGTCCTCGGACTGGAACGCCTGCCGCACGCCCCACTGGCGGCACGCCCGCTCCCCCTCGATCACCCCCGTCGCATCGGTGGGGAACGGCATGCCGTCGTTCCACGCCGTGGCGCGGACCGTACGCCGACCGATATGGCCGCCTACGTAGCCCTGCACGAGCGTGAGTCCGCGCGCGAGGACGACGGCTACACCGCCACCCGCCACCAGCGGGAGGTCGGCGCCGGCTACTTCGACGAGGTCAGCAAGGTGGGGCCGGGCGGCACGGCGTCGACCCTGGCCCCTGGAACGCTCCACCGAGGCGGCCCAATTCTGACCGCCTGACCGCCTGACCGCCTGACCGGGTGACCGGGTGACCGGGTGACCGGGTGACCGCCTGACCCCTCTGACCCGTCCTGACCCGCGGCGGTGGCGCCGCCGCGGGCTCAGCTGATGCAGGCCTGGTTCTTGGTGGCGAAGGCGTTCGCCGTCCAGGTGTTGGTGCCGCTGGCGCACGTCGGGCTGCTGTCGAACAGGTCGAAGTTGGCGATCGTCGTGTTCGGCCCGAGGTTGTTCCCGAAGGACTGGTTGCGCCGGATGGTGTTGCTCGAGCCGTTCACGATCGAGATCCCGTCGGCCCCGTTGCCCTGCACGCGGTTGCCCTGCACCAGGTTGCCGGTGGCCTGGCTACCGACGCGGATGCCCGACCCGTCCCGGAACGGGGCCACCTGGCCGGTCACGCCGTTGCCCTGCACGCTGTTGTTCAGCACCTGGTTGTTGGTGGTGAAGTTGCCGACCGAGATGCCGTCCAGCCCGTTGCCCTGCACCTGGTTGCCGGTGACGACCGTCCCGGTGGTGCGGCGGCTGGTCAGGGTCACGAGGAAGATCCCGATGTCCTGCATGATGGTCGGCCCGTGCTGCTGGTCCTGGGCGTCGGTCTGCACGACGTTGTTTCCCTGCACCGTGTTGCCGGTGATGCGGGTGTTGTGGGAGTCGAACACGTCGATCCCCGCGAACGTGCCGTTGTGGATCACCTGGCTGGCGGTGATGGCGTTGTTGTCCGACTCGAAGAGCTGGATGCCCTCGCCGAAGAACCCGTCGCCATTCAGCCCGCCGATGTTGTCGAAGATGTGCATCCGCGAGATGGTGTGGGAGCCGCCGAACTCCAGGTAGACGCCGGTGTCGAAGTCGCTGATGCGGCCGTTGGTGATCGTCACCCCGGTCCGGCCCGTGACGTAGACGCCGATGTAGGGGTTGGCGTTCGTCCCGTTGTTGGCGGCGACCCCGAAGATCCGGTGCCCGTTGAGGTTGAGCGTCACGTTGTTGGCGTTGACGGTGATCCCCTGCCCCGACGCGCACGGCCCGACATCGGCCGTCAGCGTGGTGTTCGCCGTGACGACCGCGCCACAGCTCAGCGCCACCGCCGACGCCGTCTGCGTCAGCGCCGTCCCGGAAACCGCCAATGCCACCGCCGTGCCGACGCCCAGCGCCCGTCGAACCACTCTCATCAGACCCCCCGCACGTGATTGAAAAGTGGAGCAAGGCTACCGGCCGGTGCGGGAAAAGCAAGCGATCAAGAACGCCTCGGCCTTGGCCTCGCCGTAGGCGATCAAGTCGGCGATGAACTGCGGTCGGCGGTCGAGCTTGGAGGCGGTGTCCAGGTCCCGATCGAGGGTGATGGTCTCGACGGCGATCTCGCGGTACTTGCTGCCCTTCAGCCACCCCTTGCGCACGAACTCGTTGACCTTCTCGATGAACGCCAGCTCCTGGGCGAGCGAGAGGTTGCCGGACAGCTCGTTGCGGCGGTCGAGGATCGCCGGCATGGTCGTCGGCTCCTCCGCCCGGGCCGACGGGTTGATGCGGATCACCCAGATGGTGTCCGGGGCCGCGTCGGGCAGCTCGCGCACCGGCGGGTTCTGGGAGAACAGCCCGTCCCAGTAGGCGGCGGGGCCCACGTGCACGGCCCGGAACAGGTTGGGGATGGCCGCCGACGCCAGCACCGCATCGGCCGAGATCTCGCCGCGGGCCGAGCTGAAGGCCTTGAACTCACCCGAGCGCACGTCCACCGCGCCGACCAGCAGCAACGGCCCGCCCTCGGGCGTCGACCCGGGCGGGACGAGCGTCTCCAGCGCGGACCGGAACCGCTCTTGCGCCCACGCCGGGTACAGGTAGGGGCTGACCGACGGGAGCACCACCGCGCCCTCCAGCCGGTTCATCGCCACCAGCCACCCGTTGAGGGCGGCGTCCCACGGCGCCGAGGCGGCGTTGGCGGCCCAGAACCGGTCGAGCAGGTCGACCGCCTTGGCCGGGCGCCCCTCGGGGCCGGACAGGCCGTGCCAGGCGAGGTAGGCGCACACCGCCCCGCCCGACGTGCCGCTCAATGCGACGATCTCGATGTCGTCCCGGTCCTCGCGGAGCAGCCGCCGTAGCACGCCGGCCGTGAACGCGGTGTGGCTGCCGCCGCCTTGGCAGGCGATGGCCACCCTCACGACTGCAGCACGTACGACCCGGGCGCCTCGGCCAGGGGCCGGTGGCGCGCGCTCCCCATGGGCGGGGGCGGTCGGAAGGACCCGGCCCGCGACCCCACCCACTCGGCCCAGTCGTTCCACCACGAACCCTCCTGCTCGGTCGCCCCGGCGAGCCACGCGTCGGGATCGGCCGGCCGCGGGGCCCGCCCGCCGGTCTCGGGACGCAGCCAGTGCACCCGCCGCCCGCCCTGCACCGGCGGGTTGACAATGCCGGCCACGTGCCCCGACGAGCTCAGCACGAACCGCACCGGCCCGCCCAGCAACTGTGTCGCCGCGTACGCCGACTTCCACGGCGCGATGTGGTCCTCCTTGGCCGACAGCAGGTAGACGTCGGCGGTGACGTCGCTCAGGCGCAGCCGCCGGCCCGCCAGCCGCATCCGCCCCTTGGCCAACTGGTTCTCGACGTAGCACTGGCGCAGGTAGAACGCGTGCATGACGGCGGGCATGCGGGTCCCGTCGGAGTTCCAGGCGAGGATGTCGAACGCGGGGGGCGGCTCCCCCAGGAGCCAGCCCGACGCCACGTACGACCAGATCAGGTCCCGGGCCCGCAGCAGGTCGAACAGGGTCGACATGTCGCGCCCGTCCAGGTAGCCCCTCCGCTGCATGCGCCCGCTCAGGCGCTCCACCGACTCCCGGTCGAGGAAGCAGCCCATCGGCCCCGGCTCGGCGAAGTCGATCAGAGTGTTGAGCAGGGTCGCCGACCGCACCCGCTCCTCCCCGCCGGCTTTGAGGTAGGCCAGCAGCATGGCGGTCAGCGTGCCGCCCAGGCAGAGCCCCACCACGTTGGCCTGCTCCGACCCGGTCACGTCCCCGATGACGTCCAGCGCGGTGAGCGGCCCCCGCAGCAGGTAGTCGTCGAGGGCGACATCCCGCATGGTCTCGTCCGGGTTGCGGTAGCTGATGGCGAACACGGTGTGCCCCCGGGAGACCGCCCACTCGGCGAAGCTCCGGCCCGGCGCCAGGTCCATGATGTAGTACTTGTTGATCCACGGCGGGCTGAGGAGCAGCGGGGTCTCGTAGACGGTCGGCGTCTGCGGTTCGTACTGGATCAGCTCCATGAGGTCGTTGCGGAAGACGACGTGGCCGGGAGTGGCGGCCAGGTTCCGCCCCAGCTCGAAGCCGCTGAGGTCCACCTGGCTCGGGCGGCCGCCGTTGTGGGCCAGGTCGTGGAGGAAGTTGCGCGCCCCCCGGACGACCGAGAGCCCGCCCGTCTCCCACGCCCGGCGGAGCGCGGCGGGGTTGGTCCAGAAGAAGTTGGTCGGCGACCACGCCTCGATGAAGTGGTCGACCGCGGTCGCCGCCTTCTCGTGCGACTGCGCGCTCAAACCGGCCCCGTCCACCAGTTCGCGCAGGTAGCGAGACCACCACAGGTACCCCCGCCGCAACCCCGCGAAGGCGGCGTGGCTGGTCCAGGCCGGGTCGCGGAACCGCCGGTCGCCCTTCTCGATCGGGAGGGCCCCGCCGACCCAGGCCTCCCAGGCCCGGTCGGCGGCGCGCGAAGCCTCCGCCGGCCGAGTCCAGAGGGCGACGGCCAGGTCGGCGAGCGCCCGCCCGAAGCCCATCGAGTCGACGCCCCCCAGCAGCCCCAGCTCGGGGGTGAGCGCCTCGGCCGCCTCCGCCGCGAGATCGGGGTCAGGGCGGGCGGTTGGCTGCGAGGTAGCTCCGGTAGACAGAGAGCAAAGCCTCCTTCTGGGGATCGCTGAGCAAGGGATCGTTGCGGATCGCCGCTTCGACGGCCGGCGCAGCGCGCTCCGGATCGGGCGGGCGGGCGTCCTCTCCCCAGAAACCGGCCTGCGCCAGCAACGTCTCGGCCGACAGGTCGAGCGCCTGGGCCACCAGGCGGAGCACCCGCACGGACGGCGTGTGGAGGCCGCGCTCGATCTGGCTCAGGTACGCGTTGGACAGGTTGGTGCGGCGCGCCATCTCGCGCAGCGACAGGTTTGCGAGCCGCCGCTGGCCCCGGAGGAACGCCCCGAACGTTTCGAGCTGGGCGTTCCACAGGTCATCGGTCGCCATCGCGCCATGTTGGCCGACATCGCGCCATGTTGGCCGACATCGCCGGCCAACTGGTCCCGGGGCGGGGCCCGGTCCTAGCGGGCGCCGGCCTTGGCCGCGCCCGCCGCCGACGAGGCTGCCGCGGGGACGGCCGCCTCGAACAGTTGGATGGCGAAGTCCCGCTGGGCGGTGATCAGCTTCCTGGTGAAGCTGATCGCGTTCTCGACCGCTTCGCCGGGCTTCACCGGCCCCTCGCTCAGGGTGGGGTCGGGCAGCGAGGCGTATGTCGCCTCCACCGTCTGCGACCACGCCCGGACGAAGTCGACCATCCCCTTCTGGCCGACCCGGACCGTGTCGAGCACGCGCGCCTGGACCTCGCTGGTGACTTGCTGTGCGGTAGCCATGGTTGTCTCCCCTCTTGGTCGCGACTACAGCGTTGACTACACCGATAACTATACCACCCACGCGCTTGACGGCAAACCCAGGTCGCGGAAACCACCAGGGCGCGGGTTTCACCCGTTCGGGGGAGGGTAAGGAGGATGTGGAGGGCCTCGCCGTCGCGTCCGGACCCGGTTCGGGAGACGCGGCAACAAAAGACGGAAAGCCGTGATGCGGCGTTCACGTTCCGGACGCGGGCAGTTCACGTCCGTGCGTGCACAATCCAGGCGTAGTGAATCCGATCAGACCAGCAAACGTGCCGGGACAGCAGCAAGCAACCCCTGAAGGGAGGACAGTGCCGGATCAGGTGCAGCTCACCGACCTCGCCAGCCGGGCCGGGCAACCGCTCGGCGCCAGCGCCTGGCGGGTCGTCTCCCAGGAGGACATCGACGCCTTCGCCCGCCTCACCGGCGACGAGCAGTGGATCCACGTCGACCCGGCCCGGGCCGCCGGCGGCCCGTTCGGCACGACCATCGCCCACGGCTACTTCACCCTGTCGCTGTCCACGCTCATCCTCGACGAGCTGATCGAGGTCACCGGCGCCGCGGTGGTGCTCAACTACGGCAGCAACCGGGTGCGGTACCCGGCGCCCGTGCCCGCCGGCGCCAAGGTGCGCGCCTCCGTCGAGATCGCGGAGGTGGACGCCATCCCCGGCGGCGTCCAAGCCGTCTACCGGCTCACCTACGAGCGCGACGGCGCGGCCAAGCCGCCCTGCGTCGCCGACATCGTCTACCGCTACTACACCGCCGTCCCGGGGAGGAACTGAGACGGTGGGCATCCCGGTCGCCGACGGCTTCCCCCTCTCCCTGGCCAAGCTCGCCGCCTCGGTGGCCCGCCGCCCGTGGCGCGCCCTGCCCGCGGCCGCCGAGCTCACGGCCAACCTGGCCGCCGCCGGGGCCCGCACCGCCGCCCTCGCCCTCGGCCAGGTCGGCGCCGGCCGGCCCGTGGTCGCGCCTGCCGACAAGGACCGGCGCTTCTCCGACCCGGCGTGGACCGCCCACCCGTGGTTCTACGCCGCCGGCCAGTCGTACCTGGCCTGGGCCCGCTTCGCCCGCGGCGTCGCGGCCCAAGGCGACCACAAGGCCCGGTTCGCCACCGAGGCCGTCGTCGACGCGCTGGCGCCCACCAACTTCCTCCTGACCAACCCGGCGGCCCTGCGCAAGGCCGTCGAGACGGGCGGCGAGAGCCTGCGCGCCGGCATGCGCAACTTCGTCGCCGACGTGGCGACCAACCGGGGCCGGCCCCGCCAGGTCAGCGCAGGGGCCTTCGCCGTCGGTGTGGACCTGGCCGCCACGCCCGGCCAGGTCGTGCGCCGCGACGACCTGATGGAGCTCATCCAGTACGCGCCCCAGACCGAGACCGTGCACCAGTCGCCGCTGCTGATGAGCCCGCCGTGGATCAACAAGTACTACATCATGGACCTGGCGCCGGGCCGCAGCTTCGTGGAGTGGGCCGTGCAGCACGGCCACACCGTGTTCACCATCAGCTACCGCAACCCCGACGCCTCGATGCGCGACGTCGCCCTCGACGACTACCTCCGCGCCCTGGACAAGGCGGTCGGCACGGTGCGGGAGATCACCGGCGCGCCCGAGGTCAACGTGGTCGGCTTGTGCGTCGGCGGCGCCCTGGCCGTGGCCCTCGCCGCCCACCACGCCCAGACGGGCGGCCGGAGCATCCGGTCGCTGACCCTGCTCAACACCCTCGTCGACTTCAGCGAGCCCGGCGCCCTCGGCGTCTTCACCGACCGGGCCGCCATCGAGCGGCTCGAGGCGCGCATGGCCGAGACCGGGTTCCTCGACGAGGCGGAGATGACCACCACCTTCGACTTCCTGCGGGCCAACGACCTCATCTGGAACTACGTGGTCACCGGGTGGCTGATGGGCGAGCCCGCCGCCGCCTTCGACATCCTCGCGTGGAACGCCGATCCCACCCGCATCAGCGAGACCACCCACTCCTTCTACCTGCGGAACTTCTACCTGGAGAACCGCCTGGCGCGGAGCGAGCTGGCCCTCGCCGGCCAGCGCCTCGACCTGGCCCAGTTGGAGGCGGACACGTACATCCTCGCCGCCGCCGAAGACCACATAACCCCCTGGAAGTCGTCCTACCGGACGACCGGGCTGCTGCCGGTCAAGATCCGGTTCGTCCTCAGCTCGTCGGGCCACATCGCCGGCGTGGTCAACCCGCCGTCGAACAAGCGCCGCTACTGGACGAACGACGACCTGCCCGCGGACCCCGACCAGTGGCTCGCGGAGGCGACCGAGCACACCGGCTCCTGGTGGGGCGACTGGACGGCGTGGATTGCGGACCGGGCCGGCGCCCAGCGGCCCCCGCCCCCCATGGGGTCGGCCGCCCATCCCCCGATTGACGGCGCGCCTGGTACCTATGTGAGGAGGGACTCATGACGATGAAGACGGTCGGAGTGGTTGGATCCGGGCTCATGGGCTCGGGCATCGCGGAGGTCGCCGCGTGCAACGGCTTCGAGGTGGTGCTGCGCAGCCGGACGCAGGCCCAGGCGGACATCGCCGTGGGCCGCGTGGCCACGTCGCTGGGCAAGGCGGTGGAGAAGGGCAAGCTCGACGCCGCCGGGCGGGACGAAGCCGTCGACCGCCTGCGGGGCACCGCCGACCTCGGCGCCCTCGAGCTGTGCGACCTGGTCATCGAGTCGGTGGTCGAGGATCTCGGGACCAAGCAGGCGCTGTTCCGCGACCTCGACCGCACCTGCGCGCCCGACGCCCTCCTCGCCACCAACACGTCGACGCTGCCGGTGGTGGAGATGGCCATGGCCACCGGGCGGCCCGACCGGGTCGTCGGCCTCCACTTCTTCAACCCGGCGCCGCGCATGCCCCTGGTGGAGATCGTCCCCGCCCTCACCACCAGCCCGGCCACGGTCGCGGCCGCCCGCGCCTTCGCCCAGGTGTGCGGCAAGGAGCCGGTGACGGTGAAGGACAAGGCCGGCTTCATCGTGAACGCCCTCCTGTTCCCGTACCTGAACAGCGCCGTCCACATGCTCGACAGCGGGGTGGCCACCAGGGAGGACATCGACACCGCCATGAAGGGCGGCTGCGGCTTCCCCATGGGACCGCTGGAGCTGCTCGACCTGGTCGGCCTGGACACCAGTGTCGCCATCCTCAACGCCCTGAACGCCGAGGAGCCCAGCGGCTGCACCGCGCCCGCTCCGCTCCTGAAGCGCATGGTCGCCGCCCAGCACCTGGGCCGCAAGACCGGCCGCGGCTTCTACCCATACCCAGATCGCTAGGGCCCCGGTCCAAGGAAGGAGCCAGCCCATGCCCGGATCCGTACTCGCCTCCTCCGCCCGCACCCCGATCGGCCGGCTGAGCGGCGGCCTCGCGCCGCTCTCCGCGATGGACCTGGGCGGCATCGCCATCGCCGCCGCCCTCGCCCGCGCCGGGGTCTCGCCCGACGACGTGGACTACGTCGTCATGGGCCATGTCCTTCAGGCCGGCCAGGGCCAGAACCCGGCCCGCCAGGCCGCGGTCAAGGGGGGCGTGCCCATGGGCGTTCCCGCCCTGACTGTCAACAACGTGTGCCTCTCCGGGCTCCAAGCGATCTGGCAGGCCGACCAGTTGATCCGGTCCGGCGAGGCCGAGGTCGTCGTGGCGGGGGGGATGGAGTCGATGACCCAGGCGCCCCACCTGCTGCCCGGCAGCCGGGCCGGCCACCGGCTGGGCGACGCCACCCTCGTCGACGCGATGATCCACGACGGCCTGTGGTGCGCGTTCGACGACGTCCACATGGGCGCCGGCACGGAGAGGTTCGCCCAGGCCCTGGGCATCAGCCGCCGGCGCCAGGACGAGCTGGCCGCCGCCAGCCACGAGCGGGCCGCCATCGCCGGCAAGGAAGGCCGCTTCAGCGACGAGATCGTCCCCGTCACCATCCCCCAGCGCAAGGGCGACCCCCTGGTGATCGACCACGACGAGGGCGTGCGTCCCGACACCACCGTCGAGGGGCTGGCGCGCCTGAAGCCGGCGTTCTCGCCCACCGGGACGATCACCGCCGGCAACGCGTCCCAGATATCCGACGGGGCCGCCGCGGTCGTGCTCATGAGCGCGGCGCGAGCCCGGGCGCGGGGCCTCCTCGCCGATCCCAAGCCGGAGCTGATCGGCTTCGCCGCCGTCGCCGGCCCCGACCCGTCGCTGCTCACCCAGCCGTCGCGGGCCATCATGAAGGCGGTCGACAAGGCGGGGGTCGAGCCTTCGGACGTCGACGTGTTCGAGATCAACGAGGCGTTCGCGGCCGTGCTGGCGGCCTCCATGGCTGATCTCGGCGCCGACTTCGCCCACGTCAACGTCAACGGCGGCGCCATCGCCCTCGGGCACCCCATCGGCGCCTCCGGCGCCCGCCTGCTGCTCACCCTCGCCACCGAGTTGCTGCGCCGGGGCGGCGGCATTGGAGCGGCCGCCCTGTGCGGCGGCGGCGGACAGGGTCTCGCTGCGCTGGTGCGAGTCGGCGGGTAAGCCCGATGACCTACCTCCACCAGCTCCCGGACCAGGACGAGGCCCTGACCGGGGAGTGGCTCGACTCGCTCGACGACCTCATCGGCGCGCGCGGCGAAGCCGGCGCCCGCCTCCTGCTCGGCCGCCTGCTCGACCGGGCCGCGGAGCGGTCCATCGGCTTTCCCAAGCCGGCCAGCACGCCCTACGTCAACACCATCGCCGCCGTGGACGAGCCCGACTTCCCCGGCGACGAGGCCATCGAGCGGCGGCTGGAGGCCCTCGTGCTCTGGAACACGGCCGTGATGGTCAGCCGGGCCAACCACCGGTGCGAGGGCATCGGCGGCCACCTGGCCACCCCGGCATCGAGCGTCACGCTGCTCGAAGTCGGGTTCAACCACTTCTTCCGGGGCAAGGACCACGACGCCGCCCCCGACCAGGTCTTCTTCCAGGGCCACGCCGTCGCCGCGGTCTACGCCCGCGCCTACCTCGAAGGCCGGCTGGACGAAGCGCGGCTGGACCGCTTCCGTCGCGAGGTCGGCGGTGGCGGCCTGTCCAGCTACCCCCACCCCCGGCTCATGCCCGACTTCTGGGAGTTCCCGACCGTGTCGATGGGCCTCGGCCCCATCAACGCCGCCTACCAGGCCCGCTTCAACCGCTACCTCCTCCACCGCGGGATCAAGGACACCAGCGCGGCCCGGGTGTGGTGCTTCATCGGCGACGGCGAGTGCGACGAACCAGAGAGCACCGCGGCGCTCACCTTGGCGGCGCGCGAGCAACTGGACAACCTCACCTTCGTCGTCAACTGCAACCTGCAACGGCTCGACGGCCCGGTCCGCGGCAACGGCAAGGTGATCCAGGAGCTCGAGTCGGTGTTCACGGGGGCGGGTTGGAACGTGATCAAGCTGGTGTGGGGATCGGAGTGGGACGGGATGCTGGCGCGCGACGCCGACGGCGCCCTCGTCGACCGGCTCACCACCACCCTCGACGGCGAGTACCAGAAGTACGCAGTGGAGGGCGGGGCCATGGCGCGCGAGCGCTTCTTCGGCGGCGATCCCCGCCTGGCCGGCCTGGTCAAGGACATGGCCGACGCCAGCCCCCTCTTCACCTTGCCCCGCGGCGGCCACGACCGCCGCAAGATCTACGCCGCCTACCACCGGGCGTGCGCCCACCAGGGCGCGCCCACCGTCATCCTCGCCCACACGGTCAAGGGCCACGGTCTCGGCCCCGAGATCGCGGCCCGCAACGCCGCCCACCAGATCAAGAAGATGAACGGGGCGCAGTTCACGGCCCTGCGCGACCGGTTGGGCCTCAACGACCTCGTCGCCGACGAGGCGCTGGCCGGCGACGAGCCGCCGTACGCCCGGCCCGAGGGCGGTTCGCCCGAGCACGCGTACCTGCTGGCCCGCCGCCGCGCCCTCGGCGGCGCCGTGCCCCGGCGCACCGTCCGCCACCAGGCCCTGCCCGCGCCCGGCGGCGCCGCGTTCGACGCCCTCCTCGGCGGCTCCAACCAGCGCGCCGTCTCCACGACCATGGCCTTCGCCGGCCTGCTCCGCAGCCTCCTGCGCGACGAGGGCATCGGCGGGCGGATCGTGCCCATAGTGCCCGACGAGGCCCGCACCTTCGGCCTCGACGCCCTCTTCGCAGAGTTCAACATCTACTCGCCCCTCGGCCAGCGCTACGAGCCGGTCGACGCCGGCATGCAGCTGTCCTACCGGGAGGCCCGCACCGGCCAGATCCTCGAGGAAGGCATCACCGAGGCGGGCTCGCTCGCCAGCTTCACCGCGGCGGGCACGTCCTACGCCACCTGGGGCGAGCCGGTGATCCCCTTCTACCTCTTCTACTCCATGTTCGGCTTCCAGCGCGTCGGCGACCAGCTGTGGGCGTTCGGCGACATGCGGGGCCGCGGCTTCCTCCTCGGGGCCACCGCCGGGAGGACCACGCTCAACGGCGAAGGCCTCCAGCACCAGGACGGCCACAGCCTGCTCCTCGCCGCCAGCGTGCCCAACGTGGCCGCCTACGACCCCGCCTTCGCCTACGAGGTCGCCATCATCGTCCGGGACGGCATCCGCCGCATGTACGGCGAGGATCCCGAGGACCTCTTCTACTACCTGACGCTCTACAACGAGAACTACCCCATGCCGCCCATGCCCGAGGGCGCCGAGGACGGCGTGGTGCAGGGCATCTACCGCTTCGCCCCCGCACCCGAGCGCCCGAGCCGCGCCGCCACGATCCTCTTCAGCGGGACGGCCCAGGCCGCCGCCCGGGAGGCGCAGGAGCTACTGGCCGAGCGGCATGACGTGGCCGCCGAGCTGTGGAGCGTCACGTCCTACAAGGCGCTGCGGGAGGACGCCCTCGCCGCCGAACGGTGGAACCGGCTGCACCCCACCGAGCTGCGCCGGACCCCGCACGTCGCCGCCGCCCTGTCGGAGTGCGAAGGCCCGGTGGTGGCGGTGACCGACTTCATGAAGGCGGTGCCCGACCAGGTCGCCCGCTGGGCCCCCGGCCATTTCACGGCGCTGGGGACGGACGGCTACGGCCGGTCGGACGGGCGCGCCGCCCTCCGCCGTCACTTCGAGACCGACGCCGCCCACGTGGTCGTGGCGGTGCTTGCGGCCCTGTCCGACCTCGAGAACGGCAAGGCCGAAGAAGTCGCCGACGCCATCCATCGCTACGGGCTCGACGCCGGCGCGGCCGAGCCCCGGTTGGCGTGATCGGCCGCATCGAGCGGGTCGGCGTCGTCGGCTGCGGGTTGATGGGGGCGGGCATCGCCGAGGTGTGCGCCCGCGCCGGGCTGGACGTGCTCGTCCGCGAGATCGACGTGGAGACGCTGGCCCGCGGCCGCACCCGCATCGAGGGCTCGTTCGGCAAGGCGGTCAGGCGCGGGAAGCTGACCGAGGGCGAAGCGGCGGCCGCGCTCGCCCGCCTGGCGTACTCCACCGACATCGGCGACATGGCCGACCGCCACCTCGTCATCGAGGCCGTTACCGAGAACGAGGCGGTGAAGCTCGACGTGTTCGCCACCCTCGACAAGGTGGCCGGGCCCGGCGCCATCCTCGCCTCCAACACCTCGTCGATCCCGCTCATGAAGCTGGCCATGGCCACCAACCGGCCCGACCGGGTGGTCGGGCTGCACTTCTTCAGCCCCGTCCCCGTGCTCACGCTCGTCGAGTTGGTCGTGTCCTTGCTGACGAGCGACCAGACCGCCGACGCCGTCGAGCGGTTCGCCGGCGACGTGCTGGGCAAGAAGGTGATCCGCTCCAAGGACCGCGCCGGTTTCATCGTCAACGCCCTGCTCATCCCCTACCTGATCTCCGCCATCCGCATGATCGAGTCGGGCTTCGCCACCGCCGAGGACATCGACACGGGCATGGTGCTGGGCTGCAACCACCCCATGGGCCCCCTCGCCCTGGCCGACTTCATCGGCCTGGACACCACCCTCGCCGCCGCCCAGTCGCTCTACGAGGAGTTCAAGGAGCCCCTGTACGGCCCTCCCCCGCTGCTTTGCAGGATGGTTGAAGCCGGCCTGCTGGGTCGCAAGTCCGGCCGGGGTTTCTACTCCTACGAGCCGCCGTAGTTCCCCCTGGCCGCCGGGCGCCCCTGGTACGGTGGCCCCCGGCTCGGCGGCGTGCCGAGCACTTGCACTGGTGCGGGGGGACGATGTTGGCAGCGAATGGCAGGACTCGGTGGGCGTTCCTCGCGCTCGTCGCCGTGGCCGCGACCACGTTCGGCCCGGTGGCGCGGGCCGACTCCCCGGCCGACGGCGCGTCGCCCGATGCGGCGTCGACCGTCTTCGCCGGGTTCAGCAAGCGGGATGGCGGCCCGGCCGCCAGCGCCTGGCTCGACGCGCCGGGCAAGACCCTGGTCCTTTCCGACGGCAGCGTGCTCGTCAACGAGACGGCCAAGGTGCGGCGCGTCATCCCCGACGGCACGATCTTCACCTACGCCGGCACCGACATCTTCAACTTCTTCGGCGACGGCGGCCTCGCCACCAACGCCGGCCTCGTCCCCGGCGGCATGGGCCTGGCCCTCATGCCCGACGGCGCCGTGCTCGTCGGCGACGGCCACCTCAGCCACCGCATCCGCCGGGTGGCGCCCGACGGTGTCATCACGACCTTCGCCGGGTCCGGCGCCGCCGGCCCGGCCCCGTGCGTCGGGGCGTGCGGGGACGGCGGGACCGCCCTGGCCGCCAACCTGGCCGACCCCTACGACATCGAGGTCGGCCCCGGCGGCGTGGTCTACGTGCTCACCAATCGGGTCCGTCGCATCACCACCGACGGGAACATCAACGCCTACGCCGGCACCGGCTCGCAGGTCTACTCGGGCGACAACGGCCTGGCCGTCAACGCCGGCATCAACGCCCGGGGCATGACCCTCGACGTGTCCGGCAACCTCATCATCGCCGACGGCGACAACCACCGGGTCCGCAAGGTGGACGTCAACACCGGCATCATCACCACCATCGCGGGGACGGGCGCGGCCGGTTTCTCCGGTGACGGCGGCCCGGCGACCGCAGCCCAACTCAACCGCCCGACCGACGTCACCCGGGCCAGCGACGGCAGCATTCTCGTCGCCGACGCCGGCAACCACCGCGTCCGCCGCATCGCCCTCGACGGCACGATCACCACGGTGGCCGGCAACGGCGGAACCGACTTCGACATGGCGGGGGACGGCGCCGCCGCCACCGCCGCCCTCCTCGGGCTCATGACCGCCATCAAGGCCCACCCCACGAGCAACTTCGTCTACGTCTCGGCGGGCGACGTCGTCCGCCGCTTCGCCGTGGGCGGCAACATCGCCCACTACGCCGGGGGCAACGTGGGCGACGGCCTCGCTCCCCCGCTGGCCACCTTCTCCAACGAGATGCGGGTGGCGGCCGACATCCTGAACAGGGTGTTCATCGCCGACCGGACGTTCAACCGGGTGCGGAGAGTGGCGGCCGGCGCGATCTCGACCGTGGCCGGCAACGGCAAGGAACCGGCGGGCCTGTGCCCCGACTGCGGCGACGGCGGCTCGGCGACCGCGCTGGCCCTCCCCGAGCCCATGGGCATCGCCGCCCATCCCAACGGGGACGTCTACATCAGCATCGCCCACCAGGTGGCGAGGGTCACGCCGGGAGGCCTCATCCACTACGTCGCCGGCACCGGCTTCGGATGCTGCGACGACGCCTCGCCCGGCCCCGCCCTCGATCGCCAGCTCAACTCGCCCCAGGGCCTGGCCATCGACAAGGACGGCAACCTGTTCATCGCCGACACCGGCTACAGCCGGGTGCGGAAGGTCGCCCCCGACGGCACGATGACGGTCTTCGCCGGCAACGGCATCGCCGGTTTCGCGGGCGACGGGGGGCTGGCGGTCAACGCCCGGCTCAACAACCCCACCGACGTGGCGGTGGACAAAGCCGGCAACGTCTACATCGCCGACGGCGGCGCGCGCGTCCGCAGGGTGGCGCCCAACGGCATCATCACCACCTTCGCGGGCACGGGCGTGGCCGGCTTTACCGGCGACAACGGCCAGGCCACCGCCGCCCAGATCGCCCCCGCCGCGCTCGACGTCGACGCCCACGGCAACCTGCTCGTCACCGACGGGTTCCTCAACCACATCCGCCGCATCGACCGGGTGACCAACGTCATCACTACGGTCTGGAACGTCGACGGCGCCTTCAGCGTGGCGGTGGGGCCCAACGGGTCTGTCTACGCCGGCGAACGCAACCTCCGGCGCGTGATCAAGATCGACGGCATCGCCTTCGGCGCCAACCAACTGGCCGACTTCGACGGCAACGGCTCGTCCGACCGCTCGGTGTTCCGGCCTTCGACATCACAGTGGTTCGTCCGCGGCGGCAACCCCGAACTCACGCAGTACGGCGTCGCCGGGGACATCCCCGTGCCCGGCGACTACAACGGCGACGGCAAGGCGGATGTCGCCGTGTACCGCCCGTCCACCGGCCAGTGGTTCATCCGCAACGCCGCGCCGGTGCCCGAGGTGATCCCCTACGGGCTGCCGTGCATGAGCGACTGCGTGCAAGGCGGCGACCAGCCCGTCCCCGCCGACTACGACGGCGACGGCGACGTCGACATCGCCATCTACCGGCCGTCGACGGGCCAGTGGTTCATCCGCGGCGCCAACCCGGAGACCATCCAGTACGGCCTGACGTGCGGCAGCCCCTGCTTGACGCCCACCGAGATCCCCGTCCCCGCCGCCTACACCGGCGACGGGCGCGTCGACCTGGCCGTCTACCGCACGACCACGGGCCAGTGGTTCGTGCGGGGCGGGCCCGAGGGCGTGCCCTACGGCCTGTCCACCGACCGGCCCGTCCCCGGCGACTACGACAACGACGGCGACGACGACATCGCCGTCTACCGGCCGTCCACCGGCCAGTGGTTCGTCCGCGGCGTCGTTCCCGAGGTCACCCAGTACGGGGTGGGCGGGGCGTGCTGCGACGACGTGCCCGTGCCGGCGGACTACGACGCCAACGGCGCCACCGACAAGGCCATCTACCGGCGCTCGACCGGCCAGTGGTTCGTCCTCGGCGGCTCGCCCGAGGTGGTGTCCTACGGCGCGGCGGGCGACGTGCCCTTGACGCTCCCGCACGCCACCCGGGTGTGGGTGGGGTTCCTCATCTGAACGGCGCCATCCCCCTGACGGGCGACCCCGCCGCCGACGACCTGCTGGCGGAGGAACCCCTCGCGCTCCTGATCGGCATGCTGCTCAACCAGCAGACGCCCATGGAGCGGGCCTTCTACGGACCGTACGAGCTCAAGCAGCGGCTCGGGGGGCGCCTCGACGTGGGCGAGATCGCCGCCGCCGACCCCGCCGCCCTGGCCGCCGCCTTCGCCGAGGCGCCCGCCCTCCACCGGGCCGCCGGGGCCATGGCGGCCCGCACCCAGGAGCTGTGCCGCACCGTCGTCGACGATTACGGCGGCGACCCGGCGGCGGTGTGGTCCACCGCCCGCTCCGGCCAGGAGCTGTTCGACCACCTGTGCGCCCTGCCCGGGTTCGGCGCCCACAAGGCCCGGGTGCTGATGATCCTCCTGAGCGACCACCTGGGGGTGGCGCCGGCGGGCGCGGCGGATATCACCGGGCCCTACCGGGACCGGGAGTTCTTCTCGATCGCGCCGGCGCCCAAGAAGCTCGTCGACGGGCGATGGACACGCTGAGCGACACAGAGGAGCTGCGGCTCCTCCTCAAGGCAAGGGCCCTGCAAGCCATGGCCGAGTCGAGCGAGTACGAGCCCGAGCGGGAGGCCTTCACCGCCAAGGCCCGGGCCCTGGCCCTCCGCCACGGCTTCGAGCCGGAGCTGCTCGACTTTCCCTGCGAACCCCTCCGCGTGGCGGTCGTCGTGGCCGAGCTCCGCCGCCTGAAGGAGGCCATCGGCGGGTTCGACGAGGACCCCGCCTGGTGGGCCACCAAGTCGGCGGAGTGGTCCGACTCCCTCAACCAGTACGACGAGCTCCTCGAGATGGCCGCCGACCTGTTCAACGTCGAGGTCCACCGCATCCCGTGGGGCTCGCGCCGCCACTTCCGCCCCGACGAGCGAGCCCGCATCGAGCGGGCCATCTGGGGCCGGCTGGGCGCTCCCTGCTGACGTAGCCGGCCCGGGTCCGGTCGGCCCGGACCTCGGCGCGGTTCTGGCCTGCGCAACCTTGACGATGTCGCGGCTTTTCGCAGGCCAGTTCGGCGGGATCGAGGAGTCAGTCGAGGGGCTCTGGACCGTCCGGGTTCAGGCGGTAGCCCCGGCCCGGGAAGGCTTCCAGCCCGGGCGCGCAGGCGCCGAGCCGGCGCCGGAGCCGCCCGACGGTGACCTCGAGCACGTGGGGGTCGGTGTCCTCCGAGCCCCACACCTTGCGCAGGAACGCGGGGCGGGAGACCACCACCCCGGGGGCGACGGCCAGCAGGTGGAAGACGGCCCGCTCCTTGGGGCTGAGCTCGATCGCCTCCCCGTCGACCTCGACCATCGACCCCTGCACGACCAGGTCGTGTCCGGCCAGCGCCAACCGCCGGCGGCGGCTGGCGAAGTGGTCGGAGAGGGCGCGCACGAGAAGTCCGAGGCGCCCGACGTCGGGCGCCAGGGGCGCCTCGACGCCCTGCTGGCGCGCCCCCTCGGCGCACACCGGCCCGACGCACGCCGCGACCACGGTCCGGTTGAACGCCCGCCGCAAGGGATCGGCGAGGCCCGCGCCCTCGGCGATGGCGAACAGGTTGTGGACCGCGGGCGCGCTGGTGAAGGTGACGGCGTCGACCCGCCCGTCGCAAGCCAGCTCGATCAGCTTGGTCGCCGCACTCGGGTCTTCGGGGAGCCGCCACCGGTAGACCGGCACCTTCACCACCTCGGCCCCCGCCCCCGCCAGCAGGGCGTCCAGCTCGGGGTTGGGCATGCCGTACTCCTGGACCGCGACAAGCTTGCCGGCCAGATCCTCCTTCAGCAGCAGGGCGCTCAGCTCGTCCATCTGCTCGTTGGGCGAGCGGGCCCAGACTGTCAGCCCACCCGACTGCACCGCCGCTGCCGCCTTGGCGCCGCGGGCGACGATCCTGGCGTTCACCAGGGCCGCGTGCACGTGGCCGTCCAGGCCCCACGCCGACGCCATCTCCAGCCACGCCCGGATGCCGATGCCGGTGGTGGCGACGAGGTAGTCAGGCGGGCGCTCGATGACCGCCGCGGTGGCCGCCCGCAGCTCGTCGTCGTCGCCCAGGTAGAGGGTGCTGATCGTCGGGCCGTGAACGACCGACGCACCGCGCCGGCCGAGCAGCTCGGCCTGCTCGCCCCAGCGCCGATCGGCGGTGACGCCGATGACGAAGCCGTCCAGCGGTCTGAGTGCCATCGCCGAGCCAGTGTCGCCCAAGGCCATGAACGGTCGGTTCCCCGCTCGTGCCGAGTTGGCGACAGTTCGCTGACCGCCACCTGACAACTAGGTCAGCTTCCGGTCAGCGACCTCACAATCGCCGTTCGCAGCTGTGCAGGTTTTGTCGTCCGCCGTTCACCGCCGCGCAACCGGGCGCACACACCGTCCCGCTTGGCTTGTCCCATGGCCGCCGGGCGCGAGTTCGAGGTGGGCGACGTGCCCCGTCGCACCCTGGTCGTCGTCGGGAACGGCATGGTCGGCCACAAGCTGGTGGAGGTCCTCGTCGAGCGGGGCGCGACCGCGGAGTGGGACATCGTCACCTTCTGCGAGGAGCCCCGGCTCGCCTACGACCGCGTCGGCCTGAGCGCCCTGTTCACCGGCGCCACTGCCGAGGAACTTTCCCTCGTCGCGCCCGGCTTCTACGACCACGCCGGCCTCACCGTCTACGTGGGCGATCGGGTGGAGGCCATCGACCGCGCCGGGCGCCAGGTCGTCTCGGCCCGGGGCGTGCGGGTGCGGTACGACGCGGTCGTGCTGGCCACCGGGTCCTACCCCTTCGTGCCGCCCGTGCCCGGCCACGACGCCGCCGGCTGCTTCGTGTACCGCACCATCGACGACCTCGAGGCCATCCGCGCCTACGCCGGCGGGCGCGGGGCGGGGGCGGTGGCGGGCGCGGTGGCGGGCGCGGTGGTCGGCGCGGTGGTGGGCGGCGGCCTCCTCGGCCTCGAGGCGGCCAACGCCCTCCGCAGCCTCGGCGTCGAGACCCACGTGGTCGAGTTCTGCGACCGGCTCATGCCCGTGCAGGTGGACGGCGGCGGGGCCGCCGCCCTACGCCGCCGCATCGAGGAGCTGGGCGTGGTGGTGCACACGTCGACGGCGACGTCCGAGATCGTGGTGGACGGTGAAGGGCGGGCCTCCGCCATGCGCTTCCAGGACGGCGGCGAGCTCGCCGTCGGCCTCGTCGTCTTCTCGGCCGGCATCCGGCCGCGCGACGAGCTGGCGCGCCGGGCGGGCCTGGAGGTGGGCGAGCGCGGCGGCGTCGTCGTCGACGATGCCTGCCGTACCTCCGACCCGGCCATCTTCGCCATCGGCGAGTGCGCGCTGGCCGGCGGCCGCATCTGGGGGCTGGTGGCGCCCGGCTACCAGATGGCGCGGGTGGTGGCCGACCGCGTCCTCGGCGGCGACGCCGTCTTCGCCGGCGCCGACCTGTCCACCAAGCTCAAGCTCATGGGCGTGGACGTGGCCAGCTTCGGCGACGCCTTCGGCGCCGGGCCCGGCTGCGAGTCGATCACCTACGCCGACCCGATCGCGAACGTGTACAAGCGCCTGGTGGTCGGCCCCCGCACCAAGCGGGGGAAGCGCCCCGTCGTCGGCGGGATGCTGGTGGGCGACGCGTCGATGTACCAGACGCTCCTCCAGATGGCCCGGGACCAGATGCCCGCCCCCGACCATCTGGAGGACCTGATCCTGCCCGCGAGCGGGGGCGGGGCCGGGGGGCGGGGGGCCGGCCTCGGCGTCGGCGCCCTCAGCGACGCGGCGCTGATCTGCACGTGCAACAACGTAACCAAGGCGGACGTCTGCGGCGCCGTCGCCGCCGGGGCCGCCGACATCCCGTCGCTCAAGGGCTGCACCAAGGCGGGGACGGGGTGCGGCGGGTGCGTCCCGCTCCTCACCGAGCTGATGAAGCACGAGCTGAAGGCGGCCGGCGTCGCCGTCAGCAACAACCTGTGCGAGCACTTCGCCTACTCCCGCCAGGAGCTGTTCGACATCGTGCGGGTGCACCGGTTGACGTCCTTCTCCGAGGCGCTGGCCCACCACGGGACGGGCCTGGGCTGCGAGATCTGCAAGCCGGCGGTCGCCTCCATGCTGGCGTCCATGGGCGGCGGCCACATCCTCGACGGCGAGCAGGCCACCCTCCAGGACACCAACGACCACTTCCTCGCCAACCTCCAGCGGGACGGCACCTACTCGGTGGTCCCGCGGGCGCCGGGTGGGGAGATCACCCCCGACCAACTGATCGAGATCGGCCACATCGCCAAGGACTTCGGGCTCTACACCAAGATCACCGGCGGCCAGCGCATCGATCTCTTCGGCGCCCGCGTCGACCAGCTTCCCGAGATCTGGCGCCGCCTCATCGCCGTCGGGATGGAGTCGGGCCACGCCTACGGCAAGGCCCTGCGCACGGTGAAGTCCTGCGTGGGCAAGACCTGGTGCCGCTTCGGCGTGCAGGACTCCACCACCATGGCCATCGACCTCGAGCTCCGCTACCGGGGCCTGCGGGCGCCCCACAAGATCAAGGCCGCGGTGTCCGGCTGCAGCCGCGAGTGCGCCGAGGCCCAGGGCAAGGACTTCGGCGTCATCGCCACCGAGCGGGGATGGAACGTCTACGTGTGCGGCAACGGCGGCATGAAGCCCCAGCACGCCGTCCTGCTCGCCGCCGACCTGGACCGTGCCTCGGTGTTCCGCTACCTCGATCGGTTCCTCATGTTCTACGTCCGCTCCGCCGACCGGCTGGAGCGCACGGCGGTCTGGTTCAACAGGCTCGAGGGCGGCATCGACTACCTGCGGCGCGTGATCGTCGACGACGCGCTGGGCATCTGCGCCGAGCTGGACGCCGACATGGCCCGCCACGTCGAGACGTACGAGTGCGAGTGGAAGGCCACCCTCGAGGACCCGGCGCGCCTGGCCCGCTTCCGCACGTTCGTCAACGCCGACGATCCCGACCCCAACGTGGTCATGGTCACCGAGCGGGGCCAGCCCCGCCCCGCCTACCCCCACGAGAAGCCCGACCCGTCCGCCCTTGTCCTGGGAGGCGCCCGATGACCATCACCGCCCGTGTCCAGACCTGGGTGGACGTGTGCCCGCTCGACGTGATCGTCCCCGGGCGCGGGGTGTGCGCGCTGGTCGGCGCCCACCAGGTCGCCGTCTTCCGCGTGCCGGGCCACGACGATCTGTTCGCCCTCTCCAACTACGACCCCTTCAGCCGGGCGTTCGTGCTGTCGCGCGGCATCGTGGGCTCCAAGGGCGAGCGGCTGAAGGTCGCCTCGCCGGTCTACAAGCAGAGCTTCGACCTCCGCACCGGCGAGTGCCTGGACAACCCGGCGGTCTCCGTCCCCACGTTCGCGGTGCGGGTGGTGGCCGGCCGCGTGGAGGTCGCCCACCCGTGACCCTCACGGCCGGCGCGCCACCGGCGCTGCTGCCCCTGGAGGACGGTGAGCAGTACCGCTTCACGTTCGCCATGGACGCGTGCGTGGGCTGCCACTCCTGCGAGGTGGCGTGCGCCGAGCAGAACAACGTCCCCGTCGGCCAGGCGTGGCGGCGGGTCGGCGAGGTGGAGGGCGGCGCGTTCCCGCACACCCGCCGGTTCAGCCTCTCCATCGCCTGCAACCACTGCGTCGAGCCCACGTGCCTCTCGGGGTGCCCGACCAACGCCTACGAGAAGCTGGCCAACGGCATCGTCGCCCATCACCCCGACGAGTGCGTCGGTTGCCAGTACTGCATGTGGAACTGCCCCTACGAAGTGCCGGTCTTCAACGAGCAGCACCGGATCGTGGCCAAGTGCGACATGTGCCGCCCCCGCATCGAGACGGGGCAGAACCCGGCGTGCGTCGACGCCTGCCCGACGCGCGCCATCGGCGTCGAGCCGGTTAACGTGGCCGCCTGGCGCGCCGACCACGCCGCCGCCGACGCCCCCGGGCTCCCACCGTCGGGCATCACCCTGTCCACCACCAAGGTGACGGCGCGCGCCGCCGTGCCGGCCGATCTCCGCGCCGTGGACGATTACCGCGTCGTCCCCCAGGACCCGCACTGGCCCCTGATCGCGTTGACCCTGCTGACCCAGCTGTCGGTCGGGGCCGGCGCGAGCACCGTTCTGCTGGCCCTCACCAGCGGCAGCCGGGGCCTCGCCGGCGCCGCCATGGCCGCCTTCGTCGCGGGAGCGGTTGCGCTCGGAGCGTCGACGCTTCACCTGGGCCGGCCCGCCCGCGCCCTGAAGGCCCTCCGCAACCTACGCACGTCCTGGTTGAGCCGGGAGGTGGCGCTGTTCTCGGCGTTCGCCGCCCTCTCCTTCGCCTACGCCTTCCGGCCCGCCGTGGCGGCGCTGGGGCTGGCGGCGGCGGCCGTGGGCATCACCGGCGTCTATGCCAGCGCCCGCATCTACCTCGTCCCGGCGCGGCCGGTGTGGAACTCGATGCGGACACCGGCGGCCTTCTTCGCCACCGCCGCCGCCACCGGGCCGCTGCTGACCCTGCTGTGCCTC
>Ga0187892_10004160_pt1 | contig 24822 bp, 27 predicted proteins | sample MA1701073metaG_FD_139345 | JGI IMG/M metagenome (GOLD analysis project Ga0187892, IMG submission 139345) | Bio-ooze microbial communities from a basaltic lava cave in the Kipuka Kanohina Cave System on the Island of Hawaii, USA - MA170107-3 metaG ... | reverse complement strand
TTGACCTCGCTGTTGTTGAACGCGAAGCTCACGCGCTTGCCACTGCCCAAAAAGTTGTCTTGGGTAATGCTGGTGTTAAAGATAATACCTTGGTTCTGGGAAAAGCCTACCCCCAACAGCAAGTTTCCGGAGGCGCGCTCGGTAACGGAAAAGTTGACGTCTACTTGGTCGGTCGTCCCCGGCACCGCCGGTGTCTCCACGTTGACGTCCTCAAAATAGCCCAACCTTTGCAAACGGGTCTTGGACCTCTCCACTTTGCTGGTCGCGATCCAAGCGCTCTCCATTTGCCGCATCTCCCGGCGCATCACTTCATCACGCGTTTTGGTGTTGCCGGTGAATTGGATCCGCCGCACGTATACCCGCTTCCCTGGATCGACAAAGTAGGTGATCGCCACCTGCTTGCTGTCCTTATCGATCTCTGGTATGGCATTGACGTTGGCGAATGCATAACCTTCATCACCCAGGCGTTCGCTTATGTTGGTGCTGGTCTGCGTGACCGCTTTACGCGAAAAGGTCTGACCCTTTAGGGTCTCAACCAACGGAAATAATTCTTTTTCGCTGACCACCAGGTTCCCCGCCAGCTTGACATCCGAAACCTGGTATCGATCACCTTCCGTGATGTTGATGGTTATGTAGACGTCGCGTTTGTCGGGCGTGATAGAGACATGAGTCGAATCAATCCCGAAATTGATGTAGCCGCTGTCTAGATAAAGAGACCGCAAGGTTTCCAGATCCCCCCCCAACTTCTGCCTTGAATATTGGTCGGACTTGGTGAAAAACGAGAACAACGTGGGGGTAGTGAGCTTGAATCCTTTTAGCAGCTTTTTATCCGTGAAAACCGTGTTTCCGACGATGATTATCTGTTTAATCTTAGCGGCGTGACCTTCCGAGATCGCGATCGACACGGCGACTCGGTTACCGCCAAGCTTCTCGACTTCGGTCTTGATATCTACGGCATATTTTCCTAAGGCGAAATACTGCCTTCTAAGCTCTAACGCGGCTTGGTCCAATAAGGATTCGTCCAACACCTCACCTTCCGCTAAACCCACCTGTTTGAGGCCTTCCAGCAGATCTTCGGACTTGATGTCCTCATTCCCACTGATCGTTATTTGCGAGATGGCCTCACGTTCCGTCACCACCACGATCAAAATGTCGCCTTCCTGCTCCAGCCTCACGTCTTTGAACAGACCCGTCTTAAAAAGTGCTCGTACCGCCTCTGCTGAGCGCATTTCATCGAAACGCTCGCCAACCTTAACAGGCAAGTAATTGAACACCGTTCCGGACGACAGGCGCTGTAACCCCAGGACCCGAATATCCTTGATTGTGAACGGCTCAAGCGCCCACAAGAACGCCGGGAAAACTAAGCTCGCCACCCCCAGCAAGCGCAAACCCTGCCTTAGCGATCGACACATGAATTAAGGCTATCGTTATTTTTTCGACTGGAGTGGTAGCGGTTGGAAGCCCCGCTCTCATCCTCGATTATACATTGATTTACCCTACCAAGCGCATGATATCATTATAAAATGCTACGCTCATCAAAGCGATTAGCAAGGCCATCCCGATTTGCGTTCCCAGAGCTTGCGAAGCTTCCGACAGCGGGCGGCGCCTTACCAGCTCGATGAGGTAATACAACAAATGTCCCCCATCCAGCACCGGGATAGGCAACAGATTCAGCACCGCCAGGCTGACGCTAACTATCGCTAAGAAGGCAAGGAAAGCCCCCAACCCAATGTTTGCGGACTTACCTGCATACTGCGCAATGCTGATCGGTCCACTGAGATTCTCTACCGAAGCTTGGCCAACGAGCATCTTGCCCAGGATTTTCAAGGTGAGTGCAGAATCCTCCCAGGTTTTGGCGATGGCCTTGGACAACGCCCCAATGGGGCCATATTTCTCGCTCCCGATATATCGCGGGTCAATAATCGCGGCACCCGTTATCATGGCCCCGATTCGACCGATAACTTTGCCTCCGCTTTCAAAGCGATCCGGGAGGATCGTTAACGCTAACTCGTTTCCGCCTCGGTCCACCACGAGCTCGATAGGCTGCTCTGGCCTCGCTTGCACGTAATTAATCCAGGCCGCTGGAGAATCAAAGCGTTGGCCATCGGCAGACACGATTTGGTCCCCGGCCTTCATCCCGGCCTCCTCGGCCGAGCCACCCTTGACCACCTCCTGAACCACCGGGGGCGTCTTTGGCTGAAACTCCTTGATACCCAACTGCTTCATGAAATCGCCTCGGGCGAGGTCATCGACCGTTATCGCCCCGAGGTCGAGCATGAGCTCTGATTCCGCGCCCGAGCTCTCTCTCACCGTGAGGGTGACCTCCCGTCCATCCAGGACGGCGGAAACAGCCGCCTGAAGGAACGCGCCCCAGGTGGGGGTCCCTTCTCCTTCCATGGCTACGATTTCCTGCCCAGGGGCGATCCCGGCTTGCTCGGCTGGCGATCCGGCTACCACCTCCCCGACAATGGGCTTCAATCCGGATATACCCATGACGAATATCAGCCAATACGCTATCAGCGCAAACAAAAAATTGAATGCGGGGCCCGCGACGACAATCGCGGATCGCGTTGCCAGCGGTTTGCGGTTAAATGCTCGATGTCGCTCGCCGGTTTCGACCTCCCCTTCACGCTCATCCAAAAACTTTACGTATCCGCCGAGCGGGATCGCCGCGATCACAAGCTCCATACGGTCAGGCCCCACGCGCCGCGACCACAGCGCCCGACCAAAGCCAATGGAGAAGCGAAGAATTTTTACCCCCAGGCGGCGGGCGACCCAGAAATGCCCGAATTCGTGGATGGTGATCAGCATCCCCAGTGCGAGCACAAAGAAAATGAGCGCTTGCAACGCCGTCATCGCAGCCCCCATTGGTGCGCGGTTTGGCTGGCGTAGCGCCGGGCTTCGAAATCATCCGCCAATACGGCTTCCAGCGAGGAGGCATCGTGCGCTGTTACGCCACCCAAGGTCGACTCGATGACAGAGGGGATATCGGCAAAATTGAGCTCCCCTTGCAAAAAAGTCGACACAGCGACCTAGTTGGCGGCGTTCAATATGGCGCTGCTGGTTCCGCCCGCACGGAGCGCCACCCGCGCCAGCTCCAGGCACGGGAAACGTTCTGCATCCGGTGGTTCGAAATCCAGCCTCGCGACTTGAAACAGATCGAGTGTGTCGACGCCCGATTCTATCCGCTCGGGCCATGACAACGCGTAGGCGATAGGAGTGCGCATATCCGGATTACTCAATTGCGCCAACACCGAACCGTCTGCATATTCAACGAGCGAATGGATGACGCTTTGCGGATGAACTACGACGTGGATCCGATCGGGATCGGTGTTGAACAACCAACACGCTTCGATGATCTCCAAGCCCTTATTCATCATGGTGGCGGAATCGACTGAAATTTTCTGCCCCATTATCCAGTTCGGATGGAGGCAAGCCTGGCTCGGTGTCACCTCGCGCAGCTTGCCCCTCGGCAGGGTCCTGAAGGGGCCTCCGGATGCTGTGAGCACTATTCGGCTCACCCCGACTTCGTTAAGCCCACGCTCGAATCCCGGTGGCATGCACTGAAACACGGCATTGTGCTCGCTATCGATCGGCAACAGTTCCGCCCCATGAGCGCGCACGGCGTCCATGAACAGTCGTCCCGACATCACCAGCGCTTCTTTGTTTGCCAGCAACACACGCTTGCCGGCGTTCGCGGCCGCAAGGCTCGGCAACAGTCCCGCTGCACCGACAATACCCGCCATGACGTAGTCTACCTCTGGGCAACTTGCGGCATGTTCAAGACCTTCGATCCCGGCCAGCACCTCCGTTTCAGACCGAGACAGTCGTTCCTTAAGGGCCATGGCGCTCTTCCCATCCGCCATCACCGCATATTTTGGCTCCCATCGTACACATTGCTGGTACAAGCCCTCTACGTCCGTGTTCGCCGTCAACGCGATGACCTGGAAGCGATCGGAATGGCGGCCCACCACGTCCAATGTGTTCACCCCTATCGTGCCGGTGGAGCCGAGGACACTCACGCCGATCAAAGCGGGATCCCCAGCAGCATAACGCCAAAGACGAAAAAAGGCGCCGCCGCCGTTAAGCTGTCGATTCGGTCCAACACGCCCCCGTGACCGGGTAAAAGGTTTCCGCTGTCTTTGACGCCGGCTGAACGCTTAAACTGGCTTTCCAGCAGATCCCCAATGATAGAAACCAGACCGGTCAGCAAGCACAATACGAGAAACGGCCACGCCACGATATGGCTGGGGATCAAGGCGGTCACCCCGGCCCCTGTCACCAGCGCCGTACCACCTAAGGAACCCACCACCCCTTCCCAGGTTTTTCCCGGACTGACTCGGTCAGCCAAGCGGCGTCTGCCAAAGCGCCGTCCGACCACATAAGCGCCAATGTCCGCGGCCCAAACCAACAACACTAAGAACAGCAGCAAATAAGGCCCTTTGTCCGATGACCCGTGCAAGGACACCATCGCTCCCCAAGATGGGATCACCGTCAACAATCCGGCAACTCCCCGCAGCCAGGGCGAGTGGGGTAGTTCAACTTTCTTGAGTTGGTAGGCGACAACGCTCGCACAGGCGATGCACCACCAACCTAGCGCGATCGCCAACAAACCCTGGTTGCCCCAGCTGTTCAGGCACCTCATCGCTAGAGCCATAAATACCGCCGCAATCCCGACATAGGCTAGGCGCTCGCCGATGTTTCTCCAGCCGGCCAGCGCCGACCATTCCCACGCCCCAAGCAACGCAACGGTCCCTAGCATCACCGTGATCAGCGAGGTTGACAGTAAAAGGACCGCAGCAATAACCAGTGGCCCGAACACGGCCGAGGTAACCAAGCGTTCTTTAAGCACGGCTGAGCTGTTGCACCTGTTCAGCGGTCTGACCGAAGCGTCGCTGCCGCCTTGCAAACGAGGCCAGTGCTCTTTCAAATTCATCCCGGTCAAACTCCGGCCACAAACATTCGGTGAAGTAAAGCTCCGTGTATGCCAGGTGCCAGAGCAGGAAATTGCTGATCCGCTGTTCTCCACCGGTGCGGATAAACAGATCCGGCTCGGGCACACCGTGCAGGCTGAGACGCGAAGCGATCACCTCCGAGTCGATTTCCGCGGGATCCAGCACTCCAGATGCTACCTCTCGTGCCAATCGCCTTACCGCTTGCGTGATATCCCAGCGTCCACCATAGTTCACCGCAACATAAAGATGCAGACCCTGGTTGGATGCGGTCAGCCGTTCGGCATGGTCGATCGAGTGCTGCAAGCTTTCCGGGAAAGCTTGCCGATCCCCGAGCACGCGCAGCCGGACGTTATTATCGTCCAGTTCCTCAACCTCTTGTTGCAAAGCGCTTAGAAAAAGATCGAACAACAACGATACCTCGCGTTTCGGGCGTCTCCAGTTTTCGCTGCTAAAGGCGAACAGGGTCAGGATCCTTATTCCGTTTTCCCCGCAAGCCTTGACGATCTGACGCACCGCATCCACCCCCGCCCGATGCCCAGCGATGCGTGGTAGCTGCCGCTGCTGCGCCCAGCGCCCGTTGCCATCCATGATGATAGCGAGGTGCTGTGGCATGCGAGAATCGGCGTCGCTCACGGGGCCGGCCTTGTTAGAGCGATCACACTGGCCAAGGGCTGGCGAGAGTATCTTCGCCAGAATGGTCGCAATTCCAGGAGGCAGCCGTCGCGCACGGTTCCAATCAGAATTCCATCAGCTCTTTTTCTTTGGTCTCAAGGAGCTCTTCCACTTTTTTGATATGCTCATCGGTCAGTTTCTGGATCCGCTCCTCTGCACCCTTCTCCTCATCTTCGGAGAGCGCTTTATCCTTAACCATCGCCTTCAGCCTGTGGTTGGCGTCGCGTCGAATATTGCGGATCGAAACGCGCGCATGTTCCACTTCACCTTTGACCACTTTGATCATCTCCCGGCGCCTCTGCTCTGTGAGCGGCGGTAGCGGGATACGGATCACATCGCCCGAGGTCGCCGGATTCAATCCCAGATCCGAGCTTCGGATCACCTTCTCAATGGCCGCGATCATCTTTTTGTCCCAAGCCGAAACCGCAAGGGTGCGCGGGTCCAGTACGTTGATGGTAGCCGCCTGACTTAAAGGAACTTGGGAGCCGTAGTAATCGATCGTAATGTGATCGAGCAAGCTCGGATGCGCCCGTCCGGTGCGCAGCTTTGCCAGCTCCTGTTTCAACGCCTCGATCGATTTGTTCATGCGCCGATCGGCGTCACCCGTAACTTCATTGATCATTATCCGCCTCCGTGACCAGCGAGTGATTCAAGGCATGTGCGGATCGCGAAACCATTTCCTGATCCGGGGGTCATGCATCAGCGCTGGACGTGTGCACCCCATTGATATTGTTAATCAACGTACCCTCTGACTCTCCCATGATCGCTCGCCGCGAAGCACCGGGTTTCGCCATGTTGAGCACCCGCAAGGGCATATCGTTATCGCGGCACAACACGATAGCCGTCGCATCCATGACCTCGAGTCTGCGCTGTAACACTTCCTCGTAACTCAAACAATCATAACGCGTCGCGTCGCGGACCGTCATCGGATCGGCGGAATAGACACCATCCACTTTGGTTGCTTTGATCATCAGATCGGCCGCTATCTCCACGGCGCGCAAGCTGGCCGCCGAATCGGTGGTAAAAAAGGGGTTTCCGGTTCCCGCGGCTAATATCACCACCCTTCCCTTCTCCAAATGCCGCACGGCCCGCCTGCGGATGTAATCCTCGCACACCTGATTGACCTTAATCGCCGACATCACGCGGGCAAAAAGGCCGTCTGCCTCCAAAGCGTCTTGTAATGCCAGGGCATTGATAATCGTCGCTAGCATGCCCATCTGATCGGCACTCACGCAATCCAAACCCTTGGCGGCCAAGCCGGCCCCCCGGAAAAGGTTCCCACCGCCTATGACTATCGCCACCTGCACCCGCCTTTCGATGAGATCTTTCACCTCTCTGGCGATCTGTTTTGTCACATCGAAGTCGATGCCGTACGGCTGACCTCCCAGCAAGGCTTCGCCACTCAGCTTGATCAGAACTCGCCGATAGTACGCTTCGGACACGGGCGCGCGAGCCATGATCTATGCGCCTTTGACCTGGGCCATCACCTCGGCGGCGAAGTTTTCCGCTTTTTTCTGCAAGCCCTCCCCAACCTCAAAACGGGTGAACGAATGCACGCTAGCCCCGGCTTTTTTTAACAACTGGCTAACGCTTACTTCGGGATCTTTGACGAACGGCTGTCCCAACAAGGTCACCTCCGCGAAGAATTTTTTTAGTCGTCCCTGCACCATTTTTTCGATAATACCCGATGGCTTACCGCTATTCTCGGCTTGCGCGATCAGAACCTCTTTCTCTTTCTCCACCATTTCTGCAGGGACCTCTGCCTCGCTCACGCAGACCGGTCGGCTGGCGGCCACGTGCATGGCGATGTCCTTAGCTAACCCCGGTTCACCGCCTTCCAGATCAACGATGACGCCAATCCTACTGCCATGGGAATAAACCCCGGGGATCCCTTTGCAGGAAAGCACTTCAAACCGGCGTACCGCGATGTTCTCTCCAATCTTAGCCGCTAATTGCTGCTGGCGCTCTTCCACCGTGTCGCCCTCCCGGGAGCCGATCGGGAGCCGACTCAGGGCGACTAGATCGGCGGGTCGCTTTTCCAGTATAACGCTTGCCACCGCTTCGCAGAACGCGCTGAATTCGTCGCCTTTGGCGACGAAATCCGTTTCGCAGTTGACCTCGACCATGGCGGCCGTCCTGCCCATTGCATGGATCACGATCACCCCTTCGGCGGCTACCTTGCCGGTTCTCCTTGCTGCTTTGGCCAGACCGGCCTTGCGTAAATGCTGTATTGCCGCTTCCATATCGCCCGCGCACGCCTGCAAGGCCCTTTTGCACTCCATCATTCCGGCACCCGTGCGCTCACGCAACTCTTTGACCAATGCCGCTTTAATTTCCATAGTCATTCCTCGCTTGTCTTCTCGACCTGGGCTTGCGCTTCTGGCGCTTCGGGATCGGGCGCGGGAGTGCTCCCTTCCATCGGCCCTTCCGACACTTTCCTCACCGCTTTCTTGGCGGCTGTTTTCTTCCTTGCCACTTTTCGCGGCACGCCTTCGCTCGCGCCGTCGGCCATCCCCGTTGACACCACTCTGCCCGCGTCGTCCAACTCCACGAATTCGTCAACGACATCGGCAAGCTGTTGTGGGATCGATTGCCGACCTTCGATGATGGTATCGGCCGCTACTTTAGCGTAGAGCGCAATCGAGCGAATAGCATCATCATTACCCGGGATCACATAGTCGATGCGATCGGGGCTGTTGTTGGTGTCCACCACAGCCACGATGGGGATCTCCAACTTGGTTGCTTCCGCTATGGCGATCTTTTCATGCCCCACATCCACGAAGAAAAGCACATCCGGCAAACCCTCTATATCCTGGATCCCCGACAGAACGTAGCTCAATTTGTCCGAATCCCGTCGGAATGTCAGCAACTCCTTTTTGCTGAGGCGCTCTAGGCTCCCATCCTGCTCCATCTGTTGCAGATCTTTCAACCGCTTGAGCGATTGCTTGACGGTTTTAAAATTGGTTAGCATGCCCCCAAGCCAACGCCGATTGACATAGGGCATGCCGCATCGGCTCGCTTCCTGTTGCACGATCTCCTGGGCCGCACGCTTGGTGCCGACGAAAAGGATGGTTGCGTTGCGCGCAGCCATCTTGCCAAGAAAGCTCATCGCCTCCTTGAGTAGGGGAAGCGTGGTTTCGAGGTTGATGATATGGATCTTGTTGCGCTCGCCGAAGATATACGGCGCCATTTTGGGATGCCAGTAGCGGGTCTGGTGCCCAAAATGCACCCCCGCCTCCAGCATCTGGCGCATGCTGATATCTGCCATGTATGTTCTCCAATCTGGGTTGAGCCACCACGAGCCCCATACACCCACCCCGGGTTTATGCCCAAGGCACCCAAGTGCATGTTGGCGGGCGCGTGTGAGAGGTGGTTTAGCGTTTGCCGGCACCCGTTCCCGTGGTTACGTACGCCTGCCCGGGCGTGGTGCTTCCGTTTGCTTCATAAGCCGGCGCTTTATACCATATCGTGTTGGTCTCAACAAACCGCTTTCAGCAAACGATGCCGGTTACCATTAAGAGTGCTGCGGAGATCGAAAAAATGCGCGTTGCCGGCATACTGGCCGCGCAGGTTCTGCGAATGATCCGGCCGCACGTGCAACCCGGCATTAGCACGGGCGAACTGAATACGATCTGCCACGATTTCATCATTGGGGAGCTGGAAGCCACTCCCGCGCCTTTAAATTACCGCGGATTTCCAAAATCCATCTGCACCTCGGTGAATCACGTGGTCTGTCACGGGATTCCCGGCGACAGAAGCCTAAGGAACGGCGATATCATCAATATCGACATCACTGTGATCAAGGATGGGTTTCATGGCGACACGAGTAAGATGTTCATCGTGGGAGACGCTCCGTTGCGCGCGCGGCGAGTGGTCGCGGTGAGCTATGAATGCATGTGTCTTGGCATAGCGATGGTCCGCCCCGGCGTGCGCCTGGGGGACATCGGGCATGCCATCCAGCAGCATGCGGAGAGAAATGGCTATTCGGTGGTACGAGAATACTGCGGCCACGGGATTGGGCGTGAGTTCCACGAAGAGCCGCAGGTGCTACACTACGGAAAGGCGGGGACAGGGCTGGTTCTAGCGCCCGGGATGACCTTTACCATCGAGCCCATGGTCAACGCGGGCAAAAGGCATGTCAAATTGCTCCCCGACAACTGGACCGTGGTCACCAAGGACCGAAGTCCATCCGCGCAATGGGAGCACACGGTGCTGGTGACGGAAATCGGCCATGAGGTGCTCACCCGATTAGATGGCGACCTTCTTTAAGGACTCGGGAAATCTTTCAACGGACGGCCCGGGGGAGATGGCAACGATCCCAGCCGAGCTGGGATCCATCGCCCCCACCCTCGAGGCGGCTCTCGATCCATCGGCACGCCTGAGCGCCTTCCGCTCGGCGCGCAACACCATCGACAGCTATCTCAGGGAGGCATTTTATGCGGGCTATTCCGTGGATAAGCTGGTCCGCTTGCGGGCGCAAATGGTGGACCGCATCCTGGCCAAAGCCTGGCAGCAACACGCGCCCTTCGCTCTCGGCGGGGCCGCTCTGGTCGCGGTGGGCGGTTACGGACGAGAGGAGCTACACCCCGGGTCCGATATCGATATCACTATCCTCGTCCCCCCTCGCATGAACCGCGGCTTATGCGCTGCGATCGAATCGTTCGTCACTTTTTTGTGGGACATGGGGCTCGTGCCGGGCCACAGCGTGCGGACGATAAGGCAATGCAAAATACAAGCGAAATCCGACCTCAGCGTAGCGACGAATCTGATGGAGGCTCGGCTCTTATGCGGAGATCGAAAGCTCTACCGTGAGATGCGCGAGGTCACGGGTCCCCGATACATATGGCCTACGCGCAAGTTTTTCGAAGCCAAGTGCGAAGAGCAACTCGCTCGCCATCGGCGCTTTAACGACACGGCCGAGAACCTGGAACCGCATATCAAAGAAAGCCCTGGTGGGCTGCGGGATATCCACACCATCGCCTGGGTGGCAAAGCGGCGTTTCGGGGCCGAGACTTTACAAGAGCTGGTTCAGCATCAGTTTATCACGGCCGAAGAGCATCAGGTTCTGGAGGCCGGGCAGTCGTTTCTGTGGCGTGTGCGCATGGCGCTGCACCTGCTGGCGGGCAAACGCGAGGATCGGCTCTTGTTCGACTATCAGCGCAACGTTGCTCGGGAATTTGGATACGGCAAAACCAGCGACGGGCAGCTCGGCGTCGAACGGTTCATGAAAATGTACTACCGCACTGCGATGGAAATCAATCGCCTGAACGAGCTACTGCTCGCGTTATTTCGGGAAGCCATCCTAGAGCAGCACAAAAGGGATCCGGTGAGATCGCTAAACAAGCGCTTTCGAACCCGAAACCGATTCATCGAGGTGCGCGACGAACGCGTTTTTGCAAAGCAACCGCTGGCGCTATTGGAAGTCTTCCTGCTGATGCAGCGCAACCCTCAGATCGAAGGCGTGCGGGCCAGTACGATACGGCTTATCCGCGATCACCGGTATCTCATCGACGAGAAGTTTCGTAAGGATATTCGCGCCCGCAGCCTGTTCATGGAGATCCTCCGCCAACCAGCATGCTTTGGCATCGGATTGCAACGCATGCATCGCTATGGCGTGCTCGGCGCCTACCTGCCGGTGTTCGAGGCGGTTACCGGATTGATGCAGTTCGATCTGTTCCACGTTTTTACCGTCGATGCGCATACCCTGACGGTGGTCGAAAACATCTGCCGTTATAACGATCCGAATTGTGCGCAGGAACTGCCCCTGTGCCACGAGATCGTCAATCAGATCCCCAAGATCGAGCTCCTGTACATCGCGGGACTGTTCCACGACATCGCCAAGGGCCAAGGGGGAAACCACTCGGAAATCGGGGCCCAGGAAGCGCAAGCGTTTTGCCGTCATCACGGCCTGGGCACCTACGACATACGCCTCGTCGCTTGGCTGGTTCGCAACCATCTCCTGCTCTCCATGACTTCCCAGCGGGAAGACATCGCCGATCCCGAAGTCGTGAATCGCTTTGCACGGCACGTGGGAGACAAGCTTCATCTCGATTACCTATACCTCTTGACGGTGGCCGACATCAGAGGGACCAATCCCTCGCTGTGGAACGACTGGAAGGAGACGCTGCTGACGGGGCTTTACCAGAACACGCTACAGACTTTGCGCCGAGGGGTTGAAAACCCCATGGAGAAAAAAGAAAGGATCGCAGAGGTGCAAGGTGAAGTGCTTGCTGTCCTGTGCACCCTCGATATACCGAAAGCGCCTATCGTCGCGCTGTGGGAGGACTTGGGCGAGGATTATTTCGTGCGCTACTGGCCCGATGAAATCGCCTGGCAAACACGGTGCATACTGGAAGACAAACAACAGCGACTCCCCTTGGTCATCACGCGTCCGCGAACCCAACGCGGCGGCACAGAGGTATTTATTTACACGCGAGATGAGGAGCATGTCTTTCCTGCCACCACTCAGGCGCTGGATCAAATGGGCTTGACCATAGTGGATGCGCGTATCATCACAACCGCGAACGGCTATACATTGGACACTTACATCGTCTTGGAAGCGGCGACAAATAAACCGATAACAGCGAAAGGACGTCTGCACGATATCGTGCATGCGCTCAAGCGCTATTTAAGCAACTCAGAGGCGCGCACCGGTTCCGTGAACCGATCACCCTCAAGGTGGCTAAAAAGTTTTCACCGCACACCGGAGGTGTCCTTCAAACAGGACCCGGTGCATAACCGGACGGTGCTGGAGGTTGTGGCCACCGATCGGCCGGGACTGTTGTCCAAGATCGCAACCGCCATGCAGCTTTGTGGCGTAAGAGTGCAAAATGCCAAGGTCGCTACCTTTGGCGAGCGTGCGGAGGACATCTTCTACATCACGGACCGGGATAAGCAACCGATATTGGAGCCGGCAAAATTTGAATGCCTGAGGAATTCCATCCAAGAAGCGCTGCAGCCCTTCGCGTAGGACCTCTAAAGAGAGGTGCTTTGGGGAAGACACCCGATAGCGAGTGGGAGCTGTTCGAACGGGCACAAATTCTGGCAGGGAAAAGTCTCTCCGCAGTAGCGCGCCAGCTGGGACGGCGCACACCGCGGAACCTGATGGGTCATAAGGGTTGGGTTGGAGAACTGCTGGAATCCGCGCTAGGCGCAGCCGCTGGCTCCGCCCCAGAGCCCGACTTTCCCGTCCTCGGCGTGGAGCTCAAAACGATACCGGTAACCCGGGATGGGCGCCCCCGGGAATCCACCTACGTCTGCACCGCGCCGCTTATCGACAACGTCAGCGTACGATGGAAAACGTCTCTCGTGCATCGCAAGCTGCAGCGCGTGCTGTGGATCCCTATCGAGGCCGAGCCGAGCGTTCCCTTGCCCGTTCGCCGCATAGGAACGGCGTTGCTGTGGAGCCCTTCGGCGCAAGAGGAACAGCGCTTGAAGCGCGATTGGGAGGAGCTCATGGAACTCATCTGCATGGGTGAGCTCGACCAGCTTCGTGCCCATCGCGGTGATTGTTTGCAGATCCGTCCTAAGGCGGCCAATGGGCAGTCGCTCACCACGGCGATCGGGCAGGCAGGAGAGCGCATCCGTACCCTTCCCCGGGGATTTTATCTACGCCCTTCGTTTACCGAAGCCATCCTCCGAGAACACTTCCTGATCGCTACCTGAAGGGAAAACGGGCCAGATGGCAGATCTCGACCGCCGTGTGTCGGTGGCGCCGATGATGGAGTGCACGGACTGATCGATTACGTCTATGTATATGAATCAGTTACAGTAGTCCCAACTTTTTAGGATCCCTATTATAACCCCCAGCACTGAGAGCCGATCAGAACAAGCGATAATCGGTGGGAAGCGGGTCCTCGGCTGCGGACGTTGATACTGCCCGCCAGCTGCCGAGGCAGACGCTGTCGGCCACAGCACGACTTGGCACGCTCCCGTGCACGATCTCAGCCACGGCTGCGCGCTGCAGCTCATCAAGCGCCTGCCAGGCCGTGTGTAGGCCGTCGCCATCGAGATAGCGGACGATAAGATCGACGAGCTCGGCCTTCCGGGTCGGGATGGGCAAGCCGGTGAGCGCCACGAGCTTCTTGATCTCGCCGACGTTCATGTATTCGGTGAGCACCACCTTGAGCGGCGGGATGTCCCCATCGGTATAGAACCGCTTCATCGTTCCTCCGTGCGTGACCTGCCCCAACGCGCCTTCGCACGCGTCAGAAACGACGGCCTTTGACTGGGTCCCGAGCCCGCGACGATCTCCTCGAAGCCCGGCATGAACCCCGTCTTGCGGCGATGTTCGGCGCGCACCTGGTGCACGGTCTTTTCCCATTCCGCGCTCAGGCCGGCCTTCTCGAAGCAGCGCCGAGCGCGCTCGAAGTTGGCTAGCGCGGCGTCGTAGTACTTGCTCTTCTTCGCACTGACGATGCGCATCCCCTGGGCGCGCCAAAGCCGCGCGGCCAGGTCTGGGCGGGTCTTCTCCAGCTTTTTCGCCGCGGGCTCGGTGGCGTAATGGCTTATGCCTTCGAGAGCGTCGTCCTGGCTCCTGTCCACGAGCTGCGCGAGACGTTCTAGCTCTTGGGTACCGAGGAGCAGATGGATGCCGTCGCTGAAATTGGCGCCCCGCGCGGCGTCGAGGGCCTTTTCGTGCCAGACCGAACGCTCGGGTTTGGGCACAAACTTTATGAGCTCATCGTAGGTGCGTTTCCGCGGATGCTGGCGATACGCGGCCCAGGCGGCTTCGAGCGCCTCGCCGCCCCGGCCGAGCTTCGTGAGCAACACACGCTTTAGCTTGGCGAGGTCGTGAGCGGCCATAAACCCGCGCGAAGTCTTCCCGTCGATGGCTAGGCCACGCTCGACCCAGGCGAGGGCATCCGCGGGTTTGCGACGCGCGAGGAGCAGGGTGGCCAGGGCATGGCAGTCCCGCGCGGTGAGCCCCGTCTCCTCGGCGAGCGCCACGTAGGCCTGCACGTTTTTCTGTGCCAGGTAGAGTGTGCGCAGCATCTCACCCCAGCGCCGACGGGCATACTCGGGGCTGCTCCGAAGCGACCCGCCGGAGGCGGGCTTGATCGCAGCAGCGGCGTCGAACCGCGCGCGGATCTGCCTTTCGAAAGCCCCAAGTCCCGCCTTGTTGAATGCCTGGACGGCGTCCTTTTCGAGCTGGTGGCAGAAACCGTAGGGATCATCTTCCATCCAGGCCAGGAGCTGGGCGGCTGTGTCGTCAGGATCTGCGCTCGCGGCCTCCCTGGCCTCGATCCAGCCGCAGTACAGATTGGCGACGAACTGTCCGAAGCCGCCGCTCGAGTCGTCGAGCTCTCCCACCTTCTCGTAGCACCCCGCGAGGAACGTCTCGTAGAGTGTGATGGCTCGGGCTGGGTCGCTTTGCTTGAGCTTGGCGATGCGGGCCGCGATCTCCTCCACGCCATTGACGAAGGAGAAGCAGGCGCGGTCCGGGATGAACTCCGCTGGATGGAGCGCTAGCTCGATCGCGCGCTCGAACGGATCGGGCTTGCTGCGCGGCTTCCTGGGCATCACCCACCTCGCTTGGCTTTTGGGCTGGCCTTCAGATGTGGCTTCGTCTCGTCCTCGGTGCGGATCGCCGTGAAGCCCGAGTCATCGCCGTGACGAAAATAGATCTGGCCGCTCAGGGTGCCATCCGGCTTAAGTGCCAGCCACCCTCGGCCGCTCACCGGATCGCCCTCGTCGTTGCCCTCCCAGGTGAACTCGACGAACGGCCCGCCGTCTCGCTGCCCATGGCGGCAGTCGATCGAGAGGAACAAAATAAGTTCCATTTTAGATACGCATAGCGCAGTCACTGCAGACCATATCCAAGCGCCTCGGCCGCGTGTTTGAGCGTATCCAACAGGACATCATCGGCGAGCGCACGATTGAACATTGGATGCGCCGGCAAAGCGTTAGCCTTTTCCCCTCGTTCGTTGAGCGCGATCGCGGGCCTGTTCACATCCATCGAGGAGGCGTAATAGAGCCCCTGCAAATCATCGAAGGCTTCGTAGAGGCGCTGGGCCCACGCGCGGGCCCGTACCCGACTGCCGGTGTTGATTCCCATCGACACCCCCACGCGCGTCGGGTACGTTCCGGTGAGATCCAGAAGCCGCAGCCTTCGCTGCAGCTTGAACACTACCAGCCAGGGCGCATCGCGCACGCGATCGATGCGGCGAGTTTGCTGAAACACTTCTGCGACGCATGTCACGCCGTTCAGAGCACAGTATAGGATCGAGCGTTCCTGTTCGTGAGCCTCCCCATTCTCATCGAATAGATGGTGGTCGAAACGGCCGTTCGTCGGTCCATAGTGGCGGAGCTCATTCCAGCGCGTCGGGTGGTTCCCGCTAGAAAAATATACGCGTGCCAACCCCATCCCCCTGGAAAGGGTTTTGACTTCTGGAGGAGCATTTCGGAGTACATTGACAGCCGGCGGTCGCGGGAATTTGGCCATGACACCGTGTTACAGGTACCGAACGAGCTGGGCGATCGTCCGTGGCGAGCGTCCCAGTAGTAACCACGCTCTGGGACTCACCGGTGTCCCTTTCTCGTCGACCTCTAGATCGATATTTGGCTGCAGGAACCACGTCGCAACGTCGAGCGAGTTGATCTCTGACGGCAACGCAGAGAGCACTTCTGCAAGGCCGGGCAAAACCTTCGTGCGTTCGAGCTGAAAGCGCGGCAAACGCCATTGCCCTTCGTATTCGATACCGAAGAGCGTTCGCTCTCGGATCCGCTGGCGGATGCGGCTCACGTCCACGTTGAGGATAGTGGCCGCTTCTGCCGTGGATAGGCTCGTTTCGAGGAGTGCCATATAATCCACGATGGTCTTGGCTAACGGATCCTCGGCTGCATCGGTGGTCCAGGGTTTCGTCGACAGGCCGACTTGCTGGAGGGCTTCCAGTTCGGCCTCGGATAGTACCACCGTCGGCTCAGAGGCAGGTGCCGCCACTTCCCGCAGTGGCCGATTGGCCATCAAGGCCCGGGCCGAGGCGCGGAATAACTTACGAACAGCGGACACAGGAAGTTCCAAGACTTCTCTATCGCTTCGAACTTTCGGGGTCGCCATGATCGCCTCCTTCTTAATCCTCCCGTCAGGAGAATAGGGGAGTATAGGCTCTGTTGCCCGTATGGTCAAATTATTCATTGGTGTACTTGGCGGTTGCGCGTGGTGGATGGAGTGGACCCTGTCTGTGGTGTCCATTAGCCGACGAGCAGGAGGTCGCGTGATGCCCTTCGGACGCAGGTTGGGATGTCACGTAGATATTCAAGCCTGAGACTAAACGCCTTCAGTCCGGTTCCGAGAATCCCGCGCCGCCGATCCCCTGTGGATTCTTAACCCCCATCGGCTTATTACCTTTCCACCATAGCTGCATTTGAGGTTCGCGCTGCCCAGTTCGTGGCGTTCGCTGCCGCCACGCTTCAATGAGGCCGCAGCGATTAGCTGCGGAAAACAGCGGGCTCGGAGATGCCCGATAGACGTGCGTTCCCCAAAGGAACAGCGAGCACCATCACACAAGGGCATCGTTGAGCGGCTGACACCACACAATAAACTTGATGTCCAAACGGGAAGTTGCTGATTGTTAAAGATCCCGACGAATGCGAGCGCTCAGCGGGGTTTGGCGCACTACTGGAGTGCTCGCGAGCTATCGGCAACATAAATTATATGATAATCGGCTCTCGTTCCAGCGGTTTAAAATGTTTGCCTAAACTCACCACGCGGGGTTCCACGGAATCTGCGGGGCCTAGATCAAGTAACAATATGTGATCTTCGTCATGATGAATGATCTCGTCAAGAGTCGCGATCATCTCTGCATGCCGGCGGCGGCTCAAGCGACACTGAAAGACCGACAGCTGAAGCCAATCGCCATAGCCGTTCATCAAATTGAATATGGCACGCCAGCGGCGCGGATCCCCGATATCGTAGGTCACGATGAAAAGGTGTTCGTCCAATGCGCTACCGGGTGATGAAATTTGGATACTCAGGGATATCGCCTAAGAGAAATCGTCCGAGAAGGCGCGCCTGGATCTCAAACAGCCTTCGATAGCTTACTTTGTAACCGAACAGCGGGTGAGTAACCTCTTGGCTAAGTCGTCGCTCGAATGCGGCGATAAATCGCTTTCTCCCCTCGCTCGTTAGATTCACAGCACCGGCCGCGGAGACGAAATCCGTCGGGCGCACCTCGCCGTTATTGATCGCAAGCAGCACGCTAGAATCTGCCACCAATGGCCGAAAAGGCTCCATCATATCCAGCACAAGCGCAGGGCGCCCATAACGCGGTTGATGGTAAAACCCGCGGTAGGGGTCAAAACCGACGGCCGTCAAGGTCACGGTCCAGGTCCTAACCAATAATGCATAGGCATAGGAGAGCAGAGCGTTTACGGGGTCTTCGGGCGGACGGCGATTGCGCTTGACGAAATCGAATGAAAAGTTCTTGGTGTCTCCCTCGCGTTTGATCAGTTCAGCGAAAGAACCGAAATACCGTGCCGCCGCTAATCCTTCAACGCCGAGGAGGCTTTCGAGATCGCGGGTGCGGCCGCATTGTTCAATATCGCGTTTAAATTCTCCGAGCAAAGCGTCGGGTGGCTCGCCTTGCCGCCAGTTACGCCGCATGAGAGTGCGCGCGTTTTGGATCTTGGCGCGTACCAAACCTTTCGCGAGCGCGAGACAGATGCGCTCATCAAAGCTCGCGCGGTATTGGGCGGTGCGCAGCTCGACGTTCTTGTGGCCGGTGCCCTGAGTGTGACCCAAGAACCAACCACCATAGGAATGCCAGGTGACGGGGATCTCGCGGCGCAGAAGCTCGTGCAGGGTCGGCGTGCTCAAATAGATATTGCCCATCAGCACCATTTGCGAGATGTCGCGCAGCCGAACGCTGCTCGCCGGATTGTCACCGACCGAGATCTCGATCGTCTCCTGGCGCTTGCGCACCGAAGCATTGTGCGCTTGAACATAGAGGGGCAGTGCTTCATCGCGCACGACAGCGAGCGGCCTCGGATACACCGCCCCGTCCCGAAGGAAGTTCACCTCATCGGGCAGACAAATACTGACTAGCGAACAGCGCGGGCATTTAGGGCTGTCTTCGAGCGGGGGTGGCATCTGTCCGCCCGCAGCTATAAGGCGCAGCCCGTTGACTGCGGCCAAAGTGGCGTTGCGGAGCTCTTGGTCGAACTCGACGCGTACACGCTCGCGCGAACCAATGTAATAGATAACGCCGGCATCGCACTTGTAGCCGTGTTCCTCAAGCAACATGCCTTGTACGCAGAGTTGCACGCGCTCCGGATCATAAGCACCCTTTGGGATATGAGGGCGTTTTCCCCGTTTGTAATCGACCGGGATGAGGCAGCCGCTCTCCGACTCGACGAGATCGATCTTGGCGATCAGGCCGAGCTTATTCGAGGACAGGGTGATCGAACGCGCATGGATCCGCTCGTCGGCGGGCATATCCTCAGGTTTAGGAAGGTCACCGCCGGGTTTATCGACGCGCCTGTGTTGGTATTGCCCTTCTACCGTGTCACTCGATGCTGCTCATTCGCCTTGCACCCATTCGAGGTAGGCGAGGCGCGGACAATACTGATACTCGTTCGCCATGCGCGCGGGCAAGAGCGGCAAGTCCCGAGAAAATTCAGGAAAAGGTAAAGGCAGCTCGAATTGTTGTCCCTCGCTCATAGATTTTTCTCCGATCTCGACTGGTCGTCCCTCGCGCATCAAGCGGCAATATACGTGCCCTGGTTGGGTCGCCCGCGATCGCTGGTATTGAATTCCGTGGAAGTATGCCCGCCGCTGGAGCGCTCGGGCCTACTGTTTTTAGAGAAGGCTGAACGGTAGCGCAGTCACGCCCTGCCCCAGGGGGAGTACGATGTCGTCGGTATGAAGCACGTATCCATCTTGACGCACGTTGAATACCCGATCGCGAAATCGTTGGATAACCTTAGCCATTGCCGGTGTAGGCGTCGCTGATGCCTTCGCTTCAACGGGGAGGAGGCCCTTGGCGGTCTCCACGAGCACGTCCACTTCCTCGCCTGTCGCGGTGCGCCACAAACTGATGCGCGGTTCTTCGCCACGATGCCAGGATGACTTGAGGATCTCACTGACCACAACAGTTTCGGCGATCGCCCCGGTCATGGGGCCGACGGCTGCGTGCGCTGCATCCTTGAGACCGATGAGGTGGCATAGGATCCCACTGTCGGTGAAATAGGCCTTCGGCGTTTTAACCAGGCGCTTCGTGACATTGGCAAAATAAGGTCTAAGGATCACGATCTGATGCGATGCTTCGAGCACCGATACCCACGCCTTGACCGTATTGGTTGCCAATCCGAGATCGCGACCGAGATCGGTGAGGTTCAGCAGCTGAGCGCTGCGTGCCGCAAGCGCGCGCAGAAACATTTGAAACTAGGTCAGATCACCCACCTGGCGCAACGTCCTTACGTCGCGCTCAAGATAGGTCTGAACGTAACTCGCGAACCAGAGAGACCGGTCTCGATTCGGAGCGGTCGCGAGCTCTGGATAACCACCGCCCAGCGCGAACTGCCAAAATGAACCAGCCTGGGCGGCGTTTCGGCGCGGGTTCGCGACGTCCGCTCCCAGTGTAGCGGTGCTCCCGGCCTACCTTCCATCTCTCGTCGCGAACCCGGCAGGAGCTTCAAAACCGCCGCGCGACCGGCGAGCGATTCGGCCACCTGTGGTATCAGTGGCAGGTTTTGTGAACCGCTTACGAGGTACTGCCCGGCGCGGAAACGCCGCGCGTCGATTCGCTTCTTGAATAGGGCAACAAATCCGGCGCGTACTGGATCTCGTCCAGGATAACCGGCGGCGCCCAGAAATCGAGAAACCCGCGGGGATCGGCCGCCACCGCCGCCCGCGTGTCGGGCGGCTCCAGCGAGACGTAGTTGTGACTTCGGGAAAAGCGCTGCCGCGACAAGGTAGTCTTGCCGCATTGCCGCGGTCCGGTCAGCACTACCGCGGGGAACTCGCGTGCCGCGCGGGTGAGGACGGGTTCGAGGGCGCGGGGAAGATAAGTCTTGCCCATATCGAGAATTATGCATTCTAAATGCACGATTACAATGAATCTACGGCACCTACACCCCTCCGCCCTTTTCAGTGAAGAGCATGATGGCTGGTCGAGCGAGGAACGCGAAGCGCCGGAGCGCTACGGACGGCGCGGGCCAGCCCCAGATTGGCGCGCCTCAAACGAAACCCAACATTCGACGACGACCCGACACGCAGAGCGCGCCCGTTTATTGCCTTCGTCAGCAGCGGATCAGCTCGATGTCATACTGAGCGAATACTGGATCAGCCGAAATGAGCGCGATCCCTTCGATCTGTGATTGCGACACCACGATCGAAGGGATCATGGTGGACCATGGGCAAGCGAGCCACCCGCGTCGCATGCTGAAGTGACACTTGCAAACCGTGTATGCCATCGCGCAGCAAGCGCGGGCCTATAAACTCCTCGGGGTGTTCCGGCAAGGGTAATTTGCCAAGCTGATACTTTATCGCGATCTCCCAGCAACTCGCTGCGGAGAGATACAGGTCAGTCTCGGTATCACTTAAAAGCCCGGCAACTGAAGGCAATAACCGATCCGGGGACACCAAACTCCATAACCAAACATGCGTATCCAGCAGCAGCTTCACCGCCCAAGCTCATTAAGCAACCCCTCGGACAAGGGGGCGAAATCTTCCGGCACTTCGAATAACCCTGCATCCCGCCCCAACACGCGCCCCCCATGTGGCTGCTTGATACCCGAGATCCGAGCAATTGGATGCCCGGCCCTCGCGATAATCACCTCTTCACCCGCCTCAACACGGGCGAGCAACTGGGAGAGTTTGGTCTTCGCCTCGTGGATATTGACCTGAATCATGGTTTCACACCCGCTGCCCCTGTGAACTAAGGCACATCATAGCCTAGCTAATGCGGGTGGCTCAACCGCTCGTCTGTGCATCTATCGAAGGTGGGGCGATGTCACCTCGCCGCTCGCTGGCGGGTGCCACCTTCTGGCAGCACTACATGGCGCTGCGCGAGGGGTACACGGAGACTACGCCACCCGAAGCCGATCAGTTCTCCGAAGGGCCGCGCTGCTCTCCGGGAACGCCCTTGTCGGCATCAGCGCCGACCCCAGGAATGCCAGTGACCGCGTTACGCCTGCTTGGTCGCAGTAAGCCCGCGACTCGCTTGGCCACCTCCGCCAGATCCTCAATCGTCTGCAACCGCTCGCGAACCGTGAGCGTGAGCCATCGGCGCAACTGCGCACGCCGGCTGCCCTCCCAGCTCGTCAGGCTCCAGTCGACATCGTCATCGGTCCGACTCATCTTCTTTCCTTTCATTCAGGATCCAGCGCAGGTGCTGGATGTCATCGAGATCCCGTGGCCTGCCTGCCGCTTCCTTCATTCTAATCAGCGTCGGGATCGAAACAAAACGCACGGGAAGCCGGGGCGCGATATCGCCCTTGAGGGCATTGTCGTATTCAGCGTCGAAGTCGAAAGGTTCCGTGACGAATATGTCAACCGACGTGGACTTATGCTGATCGCTAAAGAAATTCAGGACCTGCATGCCCTTCTCCTCGATCCAGCGCTCACGCTGCGCCTTGTCCGAGAACGCCTCCGCGGTTACTGGCACCAGCGGCCTGTAACCAAGCCCGGCCAGAGCATGAAACGCGGCAACGATGTTGTCGGCTCGGAGCTCAACGACCAAGTCGACGTCCATCGTCAAGCGCGGATACCCATGCGCGCCCACGGCGAGGCCCCCAACAACCAGATACCTGACTCCCGCTGCGTTGAGCGCTTCGGCAATCGCCTCGAGACTCGCAAGATTCATTATCTACCGAATCGGTGTCTTAAAACGTGTAACTCATGGTAACCCAATAGTGCCAGTCTTCCACCGCCACGCGGGTGTCAGACGTGGCTTCCACTGGTTCCACCTGAGACAGCGGCACGCCGAGCTTGCGACCGGAGAATCGTATCAGAACGAAGATCTCCGCCATACAATCGTCTTCCTTCGCCAGCCCTAGTACCTTGACCTCCTCACCTATCTTCAGTGGAGATACCGATCGCTCCGCGATACACTTCGCCTTGAAGGGAAACGCCAGCTTCTCTTCGAGATAGTAGTACCAGCCCATCGCTCGCTCCTCGGGAGCATAGGCATCCACTACGATCTCGTCGAGGATCCGTCGTTCGCGGGCGCGGTCGAGTCTTGGTGGCTTAGGCATCGCTATAGCAGGAGCGAAAGAGGCCGGGGCCGAAATGGCTGCCGTATCCTAGAGACATAGGGCCTCGAACCGGACTTGGAAATTGCAGTTCCAGTGTAAACCCACAATCGATAGGCGCGGGCGGGCCGTGCCGACGGGAACGCACGAAATGCCGTTGGCGTCGAGCGGATTCATTTTCGTGGGAATCGATCACTCGAACCTCATCAGGCCGCGGAAAGCTACGCACGGCGAGTTCATCGGCGATCTGCCCTTTGAGGGTGTTGCGCCCACGCTTCTTGAGATAACGGGGCGGCACAAAGGGTGTGACGCTTTTCCATACGGTACCGGTGCCGCGGTAACCGAGTATCGCACGCAATCCGTCACCGAAGGCGCCAGGCACGCGAGACAAATCGGAAAGATCTCCAGCCCCTACCAGGGCGAGCCGAAGCGGACCGACGCCGCCTTTGGTAAAAGTTTGGCGTACAGCACGAACAGCGGCCTGATCTCGATCGTTTAACAGCATCGGTGCCCAGAGCAAGATGTGTTCGAGATGGCCGTGACCATCCAGGTCCAGCGGCAGAACGTGGGCATGATCGTGAGGACCGCGCAGCGGATTTCCCTCGTTATCGCAACCGGTTAAGGCTCGGGAATGGACGCCTTGCTTTTCCGAGAGACGTACCAACGCCCGATGGAGTAACTCGGCTTGCGGAAGAGTGCGCGTAACCGATGGGAGTGCATGATCATTGCCGCTCTCCGTGGCCATGGACAGCAGCATGGCTTCCACCGGCGACGCCGTCATAGTGCGTATCCTGGGGTTCGGCGCTCCCGCTTCCAAGCTATCCGTCTGGCGCCAATAGAACACTCGGCGGCTGCCGGGCGGTTGGCTCCACCCGTACTTGCGCACCCAAGTAGTCTCTACCTGAAGACAGGCAATGAGGTCGCCGGGATAAGGCTCTTCCGCCTTTACTCTATCGGACAGGGGTTTATTTGTGGGTTTCTTGTTTTCCGGTAGCGGGAACGCCTCCAGCGCTTTTGCGACGGCTTGGTCACACCATTGCCTGAATTCGGATTGCTCTACCGTCGCCATCAATGGAACCTGTTCCCAACCGGGGCCAGGGTTGGCCTGAATGCGTTCCAGAAAACAGTTGCTCGCCGGAATCGGTTCATCGGCTCTAGCCAACCAGGCAACTACCCAGCTTTCCGACCGGCCCAGATACCCGAGTCGTTCGGCGAGCTGGGCTAGCAATTTGGTTTCAGTGTCGGACAATTCCACGTCCCAGGACACGGCTAGTTCGCCGTCATCAACCTGTGCCCAGGTGTCGAAGACCAGCATGGTGTCTTCTTTGTAACCCCGTACGATTGGACTACCCGTCACTTGATGGGCAAGGGCGAAGGAAGTGTCCACCTTTGCACCGGGCGCTTTCAGAGTTGCCAACGGCATGAAGTGCCGGCTGTGCGCGCCAGCAGAACATGGAAGACGGTAGCTTGGCAGTTCAGCGGCAAGCTTCTCGATAAGAAAGCGGGCTTCTACCGGTGGGTCACTGCCGTTCCACAGGCCCGACGTAAATCCCACCGACAATAGTGCGCGCAGGAGGCGCCACGGAGATGGTGGCCATTCGATCAACCCTTCGTTGACATGGTGGCCCCAAGGTGTGGCGTGATAACGCCGGGCCGGAAAACGCAAGAACAGGGTGGGCATGGTCAGTTTCCGGCGTTCTCGTCAGTATTGTCGGAACTATCGTTGGCCGGTATTATTATGTCGTCCTCCTTACCTTTCTTGAATTCGTCGTTGAAGGCGGCAGTCGATACAGTCATCTTATCTTTGCACTTATTGATCGCCCCATGCTCTCCTTTCAAATCCGCTGACAGTTCGCTGAGCGCCGGCAGATGGAAATCAAACGGCATTGCTGCAGTTATTAATCGTTGCGTAAATATGCGCACCCTGTTAGCGGGCTGCGTATCGAGTGAATTCCAGTTGAAAGAAGGAGAGGATGAGGTCAGTGCGCTTCTGGATGGATTG
>Ga0187892_10004159_pt1 | contig 24827 bp, 19 predicted proteins | sample MA1701073metaG_FD_139345 | JGI IMG/M metagenome (GOLD analysis project Ga0187892, IMG submission 139345) | Bio-ooze microbial communities from a basaltic lava cave in the Kipuka Kanohina Cave System on the Island of Hawaii, USA - MA170107-3 metaG ... | reverse complement strand
TCCACTGGCCGCCATTTCATGCTTCCACCCAGGCCTCTGGATCGCCTCGCAAGTTGTTGATTCGGCGTGGAGGGCGCGCCATCTTTTGCTTCCACCTAACGCCATCTTTTGGGTGAAGTCACATTTCCACAGACCCGCCTTACTACGACAACGTGCCTTACGCCGACCTCTCGGACTACTTCTATGTGTGGCTTCGGCGCTCGCTGCGCTCGGTTATCCCCGGTCTATTCGCCACGATGGCAGTGCCGAAGTCGGAGGAATTGGTGGCGACGCCTTACCGTCACGGCGGTAAGGCGCAGGCCGAAACTTTCTTTTTGGAAGGAATGGCGCAGGCGATGCACCAGCTCGAAGTCGAAGCGCATCCTGGCTTTCCCGTTAGCATCTACTATGCATTCAAACAGTCTGAGAGTAGCAGCGACGCGAGTGTCGCCAGCACCGGATGGGAAACTTTTCTTGCCGCTGTCATTCGCGCGGGCTTCGGCGTGAGCGGAACGTGGCCAGTTCGGACCGAGGGCAAAACGCGAATGCGCGGCATGGCTTCCAACGCCCTTGCCTCCAGCATCGTCCTGGTCTGCCGGCCGCGAGCGGCGGATGCGCCGACGGCGACGCGGCGGGAGTTCGTGGCCGCGCTCGGGCGGGAGCTGCCGGAGGCGTTGCGGCATTTGCAGGCGGGCAACATCGCACCCGTAGACCTGGCGCAGGCCGCCATCGGCCCCGGCATGGCCGTCTTCACGCGCTACGCCCGCGTGCTCGACGCGAAAGGAGCACCGCTCTCCGTGCGCGCGGCGCTCTCGCTCATCAACGAGACGCTCGACACCGCGCTGGCCGAGCAGGAGGGCGATTTCGACGCCGACAGCCGCTGGGCGCTGGCCTGGTTCGAGCAGCACGGCTTTGCGGAGGGCGAGTTCGGCGTGGCCGAAACCTTGAGCAAGGCCAAGAACACGAGCGTGCAGGGCTTGCAAGACGCGGGCATTCTGGAATCCAAACGCGGCAAGGTGCGGATTCTGAAGCCCGCAGAATTGTCCGCCGACTGGGATCCGCAAACAGACGAGCGGCTGACGGCGTGGGAGATGGTTCACCATCTGATCCGTCTGCTGGCCCAGGGAGGCGAAGCGGCGGCGGCGGGGCTGGTGGCAACGCTCGGCTCGAAAGCGGAGATCGCCCGCGAACTGGCTTACCGCCTGTACACCGTCTGCGAACGCAAGAAGCGCGCGGCAGAGGCGCTGGACTACAACGCCCTGGTGCAAAGCTGGCCGGAGATCAGCCGTCTTGCGCGCGAACGCGGCGAGCAACAGGAATCGGATCAAGCCGGATTATTCGAGTAGCAGTCAGGAGTTAGAGGCAGGCGAAGAGTCCCTGCCTGCCACTTTCGATTCAAAACCGCATTCATCTTGCCCCGTGGGTTTAGCAACGATTCACACAGGAGTCATTCATGGCCGTCACCAATCGAGAGCGCATAGACAAGGCGCTGGACCTGCTCAAAGAGGGCTTGCATCCGTTTATCACCCGCGAACTAACGAATGTATATCAAGACAAAACGCTCGCCGAAGCGAGGCGCTTCCTCGGTGACGACCGCCTTTTGGCCAACCGCGATTTGGAAGAATGGGACGCGTCGGCGCTGCTACGCCTGATGTGGGAAGCCTGGCACGATGTCTTTCGCCGGACGCTCGGCCACGCCGAACGCAGTCTGGTCAGCGAACTGCGCGACGTGCGCAACCGCCACGCGCACCAGCAGAACTTTTCCAGCGACGACGCCTACCGCGCGCTGGATTCTGCCGGGCGATTGCTGACCGCCGTTTCCGCTTCGCAGGCGGACGAAATCGAGAAGATGAAGATGGAACTGTTGCGCGTGCGCTTCGACGAACAGGCGCGCAACGAACGCCGCAAGAGCGCCGGAACCGCCATCGAAAGCCAGGCGGCGGGCGCGCTCAAACCGTGGCGCGAAGTGGTCAATCCGCACCGCGACGTGGCCAGCGGTCGTTACCAACAGGCCGAATTCGCCGCCGATCTATGGCAAGTCCACTTGGGCGAAGGTTCGGACGAATACCGCGACCCGGTGGAATTCTTCCGCCGCACCTACCTGACTGAGAGTTTGAAGCATTTGCTCATCGGCGCCGTGCGCCGCCTGACCGGGCAAGGCGGCGATCCGGTGGTGCAACTCCAGACCAACTTCGGAGGCGGCAAGACGCATTCGATGTTGGCGCTTTATCACCTGTTTTCAGGCGTCGCCGGTGGCGAACTCGCCGGGCTTGAGCCGGTGTTGAAGGAGGCCGAAACGGGCAAACTACCCACCGTCAAGCGCGTGGCGCTGGTGGGCAACAAGATTTCTCCCGGCAATCCATCGGTGAAAGCCGACGGCACGGTGGTGCGCACGCTCTGGGGCGAGTTGGCGTATCAACTCGGCGGCAAAAAAGCCTTCGCCCGCATCCAGGCCGACGATGAACTCGCGACCAGTCCGGGCGATGCGTTGCGCGAATTGATGAACGAATACGGCCCGTGCCTGATCCTGATTGATGAATGGGTTGCATACGCGCGTCAACTGCACGACAACGCCGATCTGCCCGGCGGCAGCTTTGAAACGCATTTTACTTTTGCCCAGGCGCTGACCGAATCGGCGAAGATGGCCAAACAATGCCTGCTGGTCATCAGCCTGCCCGCTTCGGATTCTTCCGGTTCGCCGCACACCAAAGCCGACGATGTGGAAGTAGGCGGCGAACGCGGACGCGCGGCGCTTGACCGTTTGCGCAACGCCGTCGGGCGCGTCGAATCTTCATGGAGGCCGGCCAGCGCCGAAGAAGGCTTCGAGATTGTGCGGCGGCGATTGTTCGAGCCGTTGATCGAGGGCGACCAGTACAAAGCGCGTGACGTGGTGGCGCGGGCATTTTTTGAAATGTATCGCTCTCAGCGGCAGGAGTTCCCGCCCGAATGCCACGACGCCGATTACGAGAAACGGCTGAAGGCCGCCTACCCGATCCATCCGGAAGTCTTCGACCGGCTGTATACCGATTGGTCAACGCTGGTGAAATTCCAACGCACGCGCGGCGTGCTGCGATTGATGGCGGCGGTGATTCACAGCTTGTGGGAAAAAGGCGACCGCAACCCGCTGATCCTGCCCGCCAACATTTCGATTGACGATCCGCGCGTGCAATTCGAGCTGACGCGCTACCTGTCGGACAACTGGGTTCCGGTGCTGGAAAAAGACGTGGACGGCCCGAACGCTCTGCCGTTGCGATTGGACGGCGAAGTGCCGAACCTGGGCAAATATGCCGCTTGCCGTCGCGTGGCGCGAACGATTTATCTGGGGTCCGCGCCGACTGCGACCGCGGCGAATCGCGGCATCGAAGACCGCCGCGTCAAACTCGGCTGCGTGATGCCGGGCGAATCGCCTGCCATTTTCGGTGATGCGTTGCGTCGCTTGGGCGCGGCTGCGACCTATCTTTATCAGGATGGCGCACGGTACTGGTACTCGACTCAACCAACGGTGACGAAGCTGGCCGAAGACCGCGCAGAGCAGCTCAAACGTAATCCCGACGCAGTTGCGCAGGAAATCGCCAGCCGGCTCAGCAAAGACCTCGGGCTGGATAAATCGCTCCCCCGCATAGAGCAGGAAAAACGGCGCGGCGATTTCAGCCGCATTCATTGCTTGCCGGCATCGGGCGCGGACGTGGCCGACGATCTGGATGCCCGGTTGGTGGCGCTTAGTCTTGACCATCCTTACAGCAAGGAGCCTGGTAATCCTGCTGAAGCTGCCGCCAAAGTCATTCTGGAAATGCGCGGCAATACTCCCAGGCTTTTCCAAAACGCGCTGGTCTTTCTGGCGATAGATAAAGGGCGATTGCAGGATTTAGACGAAGCCGTGCGCCGCTATCTGGCGTGGGAATCCATTCTTGAAGATAAGGAACTGCGCGACCAACTTTCGCAGCATCAGGTAAAGCAGGCTGAGAATCAAAAGAACGCTGCCGATACTACATTGATAGCGCGGATTCCAGAAGCATATCAATGGCTGCTAGTTCCGACCCAGGCCACGCCGCAATCGCCAATCGAGTGGCAGAGTTCTCGGTTGTCAGGCCAAGATTTCCTGGCCGTGCGCGCGAGCAAGAAGCTACGGAACGATGAATTGCTGGTGACGGCGCTGGCCGGAACGCGGTTGAAGATGGAGTTGGATCGCGTGCTTTGGCGCGGCGGCAATCACGTCTCAATCAAACAACTGGTCGAAGATTTCGCGCGCTACCTTTACCTGCCCAGACTGAAAGACTCGGCGGTGTTGCTGGCGGCGGCGCAGGATGGGTTGAGCCTGCTGCTGTGGGCACAGGATTCTTTCGCCTACGCCGACAGTTTTGACGAAGCGAGCGGGCGTTATCGCGGCTTGCGCGGTGGAGAAAATATTGCGATTGGGGAGAGCAACCAGACGGGTTTGCTGGTCAGGCCGGAAGTGGCCATCAAGCAACTCACCGCCGAGGCCGCGCCTGTTGTGATTGCAGGAACAGAAGGGGCGGAAGATGTGACTGAAACGACGCCGGCGCCAAAGTCCACCGACGGATATGCGCCCAGCGGCGCCTCTCCGTCGCCAAAAGCTGCGCCAGCGCCAAAACGATTTCACGGCAGCGTCACGCTAGACCCCACGCGCGTTGGCCGCGACGCGGGACGCATTGCTGACGAAGTCATCGCGCACTTGTCCGGGTTGGTCGGCGCACGCGTGAAGGTGACGCTGGAAATCGAAGCCGAGATACCGGACGGCGCGCCTGACAACGTGGTGCGCACCGTCACGGAGAACAGCCGGACATTGAAGTTCACCAGCCACGGATTTGAAAACGACTGACGCCACAGCACAGATTGAAAATCAGTAGGGAGAATATTGTAAGCTTTCGCCGGTTACTTCTTCCCATTCCACCTGCTCCATTCCTCCCTGGGTGTTTGCCACAAAGGCCCTCAATGAGCGGCGGGAATTTGACCTGCCAATAATCAGCAGTACTGCACGGCTGACATGATAGTCAGTGCTGGCGGCGATGTTTTGCATCGTTTCGATATCCTGATGGCTCGGCCGCGGTTCAGTCTCGAAGTGCTTGTGCCATTCTCCAATATAGTCTACAGCGCCACCGCTCTCGGCCACCCAGCGGTCGAGAACTGACTGACAGTAGGCCACGTCCCTTAGAAAGAAGCCGTACCTTCTGACAGCCTTCGGTCCCGGATCGCTGGCGTGAGTGATCAACACTCCTCCGCTCTCCAACGATCCATTGCCGGCGATAATCCCACCCGTTTCCACACGCGCAGATTTGGCGGATTGTACCTCGATAAAATTAAGGACCTCGCTTGAGATTCGCAGCTTCACCCTGGCGATTGGATTATGTGTTATTCGATTCTTCATTGGGCAGCCTCCCCGCCACAGACGGGGCATCCGATATTGCGATGGATTTGCCAGGAGCGGACTTGATGAGCCTGCCGCAGGGAGTCATCGAGCAAAGGGTATTCGCCTTGGACGAATTCGCGCCCACGCACCAGCCAGTAATTGTGCTCCGACTCTTCCCCCTGCAGTTTGCTGAGCGCAGTTCGCGCGATATGCAACGCAACCAAATCGAGATCAACCGCACTGGCCGGAATGAATGCAGCGCCGCAATCGCCATCGAATTTGACAAGCTCGCGGTAAGGGATCTCCGGCGGCCTTGGAATTTCGCACTCTGCTGATTGAATGTATTCTGCCGCGCAGTGGAAGCAGACAGGCGCTTTGCTCGTTCCACAACATAATATCTCGCCGAGTCGTCCCTGAAGGTGAGTGCGACCGAAAACTGCCTGCCTACCCGCAGAAACGGCCCCAATACTCACAAAGGCTTCGGTCGAATTGTTTCCCAGGCAGCAGATTACCAAGTCCGACCGCAAAAGCAGTTTTTCAAACTTTGAAGCATCATTGACGATGCTGAAAGCGGCATCCTCGACTTCAACCCTTGCGAACGGATTCCTTCTCAGCAGGTAGTCTTTCATCGCCGCCGCCTTGTTCCAGCCGAGATAATCCAGCCCCAGAACGTGGCGTGAGATATTCCCGGCTTTGAGGATGTCGTTGTCTACCAGGATCAGGCCGCCGATTCCGGCCTTGACGATGGTTTCGGCCACGCGCGATCCGAGAGCGCCACAGCCCAGGATCAGGCAGGTTCTCCTGTCCAAGTCGCTGGCGCTGAACCCGCTTACCCTTTTGAAAATCGTTTCTCTGCTGACTTGATTTGTTGGGTAAAGCCTGATTTGGTTACGGCGATTCACCTCGCGGAGTTTGTACAGGAAGGCCTTGGGCCTGAAGCCGTCCCTATTCCCGTAGTCAAACTTCGTCTCGAAGATCAGCCAGTGGGTGTGTTCTCTGTCGGTCTGGTAACAGACCGCGACAAACCGCGGCTTGCTCCTCACCAGATTTTCGACTGTTGACGCCGGCCTGCCGCTTCTGACCATCAGGTCCATCAGGTCGGCGCTCGACTGCGGGACAGGCAGAGACGGCTCTTCCATCAACCGGAACCAGCGCCCGAAGACCAGCTTACCGTGATCAGTCCGGTCGAGCGGAAAGATTACGGTAGAGAGATTTGAAATCCTTTCGACCAGCCTTTCTGTCTCGCTTTCGACAGGCAGCATAGAAAAGAACCCAGCGCCTCCGCTAGCCGTCGGAAGAATAAATGCTGGCCCATCACTCCGGCCATCAGCCTCAATGAGATTCTCGGCGATAATCAGGACAGGCTTGCTGAGTCGCCGTGCCTGTGGGAAATAGACCTCGATCTCCGGCGGGGCGAACTCGTCATCCAGCGTGCCTGATTCATACCTCTCCAGCCAGTAGATTGTTCGTTCAATAACTTCTCGGCAAGTCATCCCCACATACCAGTAATCCGGCGAATGCGGGAATAAGCACAGCGCGCCAGTCAACGCATCATCGTCTTCACTCGGAGCCTGATGACGAAGATTCTGAATCCTCGGCTCGATAATGAAGACGGAGGCTGTTCTGCTGCGCTGAACGGCAGTAGAAAGTGGGATAAGTCGCAGGTTGATTTCTTTGGCTTTTTTATCGGGGCGATCAGGAGTATCGCCTCCAACCGGAGGGCAAAGTTTGATCGGGTCGAAAAGAGTCTCGGCCTGGGTGAAGGAGGCAGGCTACTGGAAGTGCCCCTCGATATTAAAGACGCCGATGGCAATTCGGAAGTCCTTCAGATCACGTCGCCTTCCCAAGACCCGGAAAGCGAGATAATCGCTAGGGAGCAGGAGAGAATTGACAGGGAGCAGGTGCAAATGATTGAGCGCATGGCCGAAGTGAGGGAGCTTGCTCCCTTCATCATCTTGGAACTGATGGACGGGAAAAACGGGCCGGAAATCCAGCGGTCGCTGAACATCACCAAGACCCAGTATGAAACTGAGATGAAATGGATTCGCCGGAACGCCCGCAAAACATTGATCGCCTGAGGTGAATATGAGTCAGTCACGCAACCACAGCATGGAATTGGAGAACCTTCTTGAGGCTCTGGCCGAATCTGTGATCGAAATGTCAGATGAGCAAGTGCTGGCAGAGGCGGCGGAAGAGGGGAATGATATCGATAAGGCCGCCGAAGAAGTACGGGCCGTTTTCAAAGTGGCGTTGAAAAATTACAAGCAGCGGAAGCTGATCGAAGCGCAGCGGCAGTATGAAGACAAGATGTCGGAGATGTTCCAGCGTAAGTACAGCCTGCCTGACTCACACGAAGAAAGGCGCGCGTTGCTGCATCGCTTCCTCAGCGCCAACCCGCAGGTCGGCGACGCATTGCTTACTGCCCAGCACCGAGAGTTTACGGAACTCTCTGACGAAGACGTCGAAGGCTATCTGAAGCAATTTATCGAACTCGGCGCGCTGAGACTCGACGGTGAGGAGGAGGAGGCTGATGAGTGATGACTGGTTTTCATTACAAATCACCCAAGGCGCTCCTAAGCGAACTGGGAATTACCGAGCCACGCGACATTCAGATTGAAGCCATCGCCCAGTACTGCGGCGCGACCATCGTCTACGAAGCTCTTTCTGGTTGTGAGGCGAGAATTCTCGGATTAGGGGATCAGGCGATCATCACAATCAGGAAGAACTCGCCTCGTGAACGCCAGCGATTTTCCGCCGGGCACGAACTGGGACACTGGATGCGTGATCGCGGGAAAATCGCCTTTCAATGCCAAGGAAAGGACTTTACTGTTGAGTGGAACGAAGATAATCCCGAGCGGCGGGCCAACCGGTATGCAACCGAGCTTTTGCTCCCGGATTTTATGTTCGCTCCACGAGCCAGAAATCGCCCCATCACATTTCAAACGGTTCAGGAACTGGCATCCGAGTTCAAGACCAGCCTAACAGCGACCGCGATTAGATTGGTGGAACTAGGCTCATTCCCGGCAATGATTGTTTGCAACGGGCTTGAGAGACGTCATTGGTTTATTCGCGGTGAAGATGTCCCAGCATTTTTATGGCCCGTTCAGAAACCCGAACGAGGCACACTGGCTTACTCACTCCTGAATGGTCAGATAGTAAAAAGCCGCGAGCCAATTGAAGTATACGCCGATTCGTGGATTACCCATTCCGACTCACACAAATATAGAATTGTGGAAGACTCCTTAAAGGTTAGTGGTGATCTGGTGGTCACTCTGCTCTGGTGGAAAGACGAACGACAGCTTCTCAATCTGGCCGGATATTAACTGGGATAAACGCCATCACCATTCACCTAATTTGGCGTATCAAAATTCCAATATGTCCGCAAATATGTACGCAAAGCAAAACGGGCATCATCAAGATGCCCATAAACCATTGATTCTAAAAGTCGGGACGGCGGGATTCGAACCCACGGCCTCTTGCACCCCAAACAAGCTCCACCGGCTTTTCTCATTGTCTCCAGTCGCTTCTGATTGTTTTCGGAACTGAGAATCAAAGGCTTACAGTCATTCCACCTGCCTTGATTGTTTCTGTGCTGCCCTTATTCCTTCGCCAATGTGTCCGCACAGTGTGTCCGCAAATTGTGTTCTACCTCATTAGCGAGAAGCCGGCGGCTAGGACTTGCGCTGATGGCTTCGCTCTTCTTCAATCGCCTCCAGCCAGAGACGCAAGGTCAAATCTTCCCGATCAGGGTTTCCCAAGGTTGGCCTCAACTCCATTTCATAACGTTCCTTGAGTGTACACAGGTCGAAAGGGATCGTCCGCGCCAGATATCTCACGTCATCCCGGTCACGCTGAATGTTCCGCTCCAACTTGGCCAGGGCGACAGCATATGGGTCGCAGGCGAAGAGCCGCAGATGTTTGAAGGTCCCCGGGAACATCTCCGTCAATCTTTGTTCGTAGTCTTCTGGAACGGGAGCGACGGCAACGAAGTCCAAGTACACGCCGTGCGTTCGGTGAAGCTCCGACCCCTTTCCAGCGAGACTGCGTAATTGGTTTCCCCACGCTTCCGGGCGCGATCGTAATCACGTCCATATCGGCCGTGCTTCGTGCCAACCCGTAGAGCAACGTCACGACGAACCCGCCGAGGCAATGTAAAACCACATTTTCCTGAAGGCTCTCATCCACCTTCGAGAGGAATGACCGCCAAGGTTCTGCAATTTCTTCAAACGGCATGATCAAGTCGTTCCGGGGTAAGGTCGGTCAGAAGTCGCCAGTGCTTGGCTTCCGCCGGGCGGCGCTTTCTCAGCCAGCGCCTTTCCGCTTCCGTCAAAGACTCGTGGCACAATAATGAAATGGACAAGTTTCAGCGAGAAGAGATATTAAAGCAGTACCTCCCTGTGAGATGACGCATATCCCACAGTCACCCAAGTAGTAGATGGTCGAATGGCAACACCACACGGCCACGACCCGATTCGTCCGATACGACATTTCGTAATTTCACGAAATGTCGTATCGGCAGTTTTCACGTCATCCGCCTTCGAATAGCTTCATTAATCTCCTAACTCGCTGCGGATAATGCTGTTAATAGTGCTGTCGAGGGAAGTAATGATCTGGCACAGCGATTCCTATCTCGTCTGCATAACGTTGTTCGTTGTGGCAATCGCTCTTGCGTTGTTGACCCCGCGAGGCGGATTGGTAACCGCCTCACAGTCGGCGGTATAATTGTTCGATGCAGGCAGGGTAACTGATGCAACATGCAGCCATTCACGGGATTCATCATCGAGCGCAGGTTGCGGCGCTGGACGAGAGTGACAACCGCTCGAGAGAACTCGACAAAACCACGTCAATCCAAGAGGTTCCATGCAAGCCGGGCGAACGAGTGCGCAAATCAAGACTGAAATCGAACGCCTGTTCGGGATTTTCCCGAGCTTTTTCCACCCCGTGCTCGACACGCCGGAGACGCTTGAAAGTTTGTTGCAGCAGGCGCTGACGTCGTATGTCAACAACCCGCTGCCAGCAGTTTTCAAAGAAAAGCTCTTCGCGCGTCTTTCGCGCCACTGCGCCACGCCCTACTGTCTTGTCACCCACAGCTGCATGATGAGGTTCCTGGGGCAGAGCGCGGGAGAAATCGCGCGCGTTCTGGAAAGTCCCACGCCGGCGACTGAGGCGGACCTTGAAGAGCCCCTTCACATGCTCGCTGCCGCGACCGCGCCGATGCCGGTCTGGCCGGAACCTGGCTCCCGGCAGGAAGAGGCGCTGCTTCTCTGTGCGGAGATCAGCTTCTTGAACAGCAAAGGCGCCGTGACGTGCCGGGCAGAACTGCGCCGTCTTTTAGGCCCGGTCAATCACGCCCACCTGATGCGGTTTCTTTCCTTCGTCAAGCTGGCCCACCTGTGGATCGAGGCTTACCCTGAGATTTCCTATCAAGAGGATGAACGCACGATGGAGTTGCTCGCCTCGCTCGTTCGGGACGAACCGCGCCTGGCGGACTTCTTCAGCCGCTATCCGGAGATTGTCAGATGCGAACGTGAGAGCCGGGAGGAACGCCTGAGCACGGAGCTCGCCGACCTCAAGCGGATAGAGGAGGCGCTGCGTGTGAGTGAGGAGCAAGTCCGGCTCATCCTCGATTCCACGGCCGAGGGAATTTTCGGTTGCGATTCCAATGGGACCTGTCTTTTCTGTAATCGCGCCGCGGCGCATCTGCTGGGATATGACGACCCGGCGGAATTGCTCGGGCGGAACATGCATGCGCTCGAACACCACACGCGCGCCGATGGTACGCCGTATCCGATTGAGGAGTGCCCAATTTACATAGGGTTTCAAAAAGGCGAGGGCGTCCATCGAGACGATGAGGTCTATTGGAGAAAGGATGGGACCAGCTTTCCGGTAGAGTTCTGGTCGCATCCAATCGTGCGGGACGGCCGAACCACCGGCGCGGTCGTCACCTTCGTTGACATTACCGAGCGCAAACGCGCGGACGAAGCGCTTCGGCAGTATGTGGAACGGCTGAGAATCTTGCAGGAGATTGATCGCTCGATTCTCGCGGCGCAATCGGCGGTAGAGATCGCCAGCGTCGCCTTGCGGCGCTTGCGGGAAATGGTTCCCACTGAACGCATCACTGTCGTGCTCAGAGGTCCCGCGCCCGATGAGGCGACGGTGCTGGCGACCGATGAAGACGCTGAGCGCAATCTCGAAGCCGGCAAACGCCTGCCGCTCGAACCCTACGGAAACCTCGCTCACCGCATTTCGGAGACGCTGCAACGCGGCGAAACTTATTTTCTGGACGTGCTGGACGTACCCGACCCCGTGCCCGCCGTTCGTGATATGCAGGCGACGGGGCGGCGGTATTACTTCATCGTGCCGCTGCTGGTTCACGGAGAACTGATCGGCTCGCTGAGCCTGGGGACAAATTGCGCGAGCGACCTGACCGCCGAACACCTCGAAGTCGCCCGCGGGGTCGCTGACGGCCTGGCCATCGCCGTCCAGCAAGCCCGTTTGCACGAACGGATCGGGCAGCATGCAGCGGAGTTGGAACAGCGCGTGGCCGAACGCACGGCGGAACTCGAAGCTTTCTCCTACTCCGTCTCGCATGACCTGCGGACGCCGCTGCTGACGATTGACGGCTTCTCGCGGATGTTGTTGGAGGACCACTCCGACGGGCTGGATGAGGAAGGCCGGCGGCTGCTCAAGACCATTTGCGGCAACTCACAGAATATGGGGCGGCTGATTGACGACCTGCTTGCGTTCTCCCGACTGGGGCGTCAGGAGATGCGCCCGGCGGAGATCAAGATGAGCGAACTTGCCGCCGCCGTTTGCGCGGAACTGACCGCTGTGGCGCCTGAACGAAAGCTGCAATTCAATCTGCAAACACTGCCCCCGGCCCACGGCGATCAGCCCATGATCAAGCAGGTCTTTGTTAATCTGTTGGCCAACGCCATTAAGTTCAGCAGCCCCAGAGATCTCGCGGTGATTGAGGTCGGCGCTGCCGCAGGAGAGGATCAAAATGTTTATTATGTCAAAGACAACGGCGTGGGGTTTGAAATGAAATATGCCGACAAACTATTTGGCGTCTTTCAACGATTGCATAGCGACGACGAGTTCGCTGGAACCGGCGTCGGGCTGGCCTTCGTCCAGCGTATTATCCACCGCCATGGCGGGCGCGTCTGGGCCGAAGGGAAAATAGGTGAAGGCGCCACTGTCTATTTCACGCTCCCGCGCAAAGGAAGAAAATCATGGTGAATGGCGATGCGGTCGAGATTCTCCTGGTTGAAGACAATCCGCAGCACGTGGAACTAACCTTGCGCGCGCTCAGGAAACACAACCTGGCCAACAATGTATTGGTGGCGAAAGATGGCGCGGAAGCGTTGGAGTTCATCTTCGCAACGGGCGCTTACCATGAGCGCCAGATTGAAAATGGCCCGAAGGTGATCCTGCTCGATTTGAAGCTGCCCAAGGTGGATGGCCTGGAGGTGCTGCGCCGAATCAAATCCGATGAACGGACGAAGGCAATACCTGTGGTCGTGGTGACCACCTCCGAGCAGGAACAGGATGTGGTGGAGAGTTATAAACTCGGGGCCAACAGCTACATCGTCAAGCCGGTCAGTTTTGATAAATTTGTCCAGGCGGTCTCTGAGTTGGGATTTTACTGGATGCTGTTGAATGAACCGCCGCGCTGAAAGATCAAAGACCGACCCGCCGCCGGAGGAATCAGTTATGGAAAAAGAGCTTCGGATCTTGATCCTGGAAGATGTGCCCGCCCATGCGGAGTTGGTAGAGCATGAGCTGCGGAAAGCGGATTTTGTCTTCTCCGCCAGGTGCGTGGCGACCAGAGCCGCCTTCCTCGCCGCGCTGAGTGACTTTGATCCCGACCTGATCCTGGCCGACTATTCGCTGCCCTCGTTCGACGGCATTACCGCGTTGTCAATTGCCCAGGAGCAATGCCCTGAAACTCCCTTTGTCTTCGTCTCCGGAGCGCTCGGCGAGGAGTTGGCGATTGAAACCCTCAAGCAAGGCGCCACGGATTATGTCCTCAAACAGCGGCTTTCCCGGCTGGCGCCTGCGGTGCATCGGGCGCTCCGCGAGGCCGAGGAGCGCGCCGCGCGCCGGCAAGCGGAAGACGCGCTGCGCAAGGCATGCGACGAGTTGGAACTCCGGTTGAAAGAGCGGACTGCGCTGCTCGAAATCAACAATGCCATCGTGACCAATCTCGACCGGCAATCCCTCTTCCATAGCATCACTCAATCGCTCGGCCGGATTCTACCTTTCGACCGGGCGGCGCTGATGCTGCATCAGCCCGAGCAAGACACCATGCGGGTGGCGGCTCTTGAAGGCCCATTGGCCGTGAAGCAGTACGGCGCGGTCGGGACGGAGATCAACCGCCAGGGAAGCCATGCCGGCTGGGCGCTGGACCACAGGCAGTGCCTGCTGCGTTGCGACCTGGCGGAGGAAATTCAGTTTCCCATCGAAGAGAAGCTGCTGGCCGAAGGGATTCGCTCCTACATCATTGCTCCGCTCATCGGCAAGGAGAGGCCGCTCGGGACGCTGAATTTGGGAAGCGAATCCCCGCGCCGGTATTCCGAGGATGACGCCGTGTTTCTGCTGGAGGTCGCCGGTCAGGTCGCCCTGGCCATCGAGAATATGCTCGCCTACGAAGAGATCGCCTCGCTCAAATCGCAGCTCGAACAGGAGAACATCTACCTGCAGGAAGAGATCCGGACTGAACACAACTTTGAAGAGATCGTTGGCCAGAGTGCGGCAGTCAGGAAAGCGCTGCAAGCCGTCTTGACGGTCGCCCCGACCGACGCGACCGTGCTCGTCCTGGGTGAAACCGGGACGGGGAAGGAGTTGATTGCGCGAGCGGTGCATAAACTCAGCCCTCAGAAAGACAAGCCGCTCGTGAAAGTGAACTGCGCCGCCCTGGCCGCCGGGGTGATCGAAAGCGAGTTGTTCGGCCACGAGAAGGGATCCTTCACCGGGGCGCTCTCGCGCAAGATCGGTCGCTTCGAATTGGCCAATGGCGGGACTATTTTTCTGGACGAGATCGGCGAGCTGCCGTTGGAATTGCAAGCCAAGCTCCTGCGGGTTCTTCAGGAAGGTGAGTTCGAGCGCGTCGGCGGCTCGCAGACGATCAAAGTCTCCGTCCGAGTCATCGCCGCGACCAATCGCAACCTCGCGGAAGCGGTGAAGGCCGGCAGCTTCCGATCCGACCTGTATTACCGTCTGAATGTTTTCCCGCTGACCTTGCCTGCGCTGCGCGAGCGCCGTGAAGACATTCCGCTGCTGGTCAGCCATTTATTGAGCCGCTTTACCAAGAAGCTTGGCAAACCGCTCGAGCGTTTGTCCAAGGAGTCGATGGATCGTTTGATGCGCTACGACTGGCCGGGCAACGTGCGGGAATTGCTGAGCGTGATTGAGCGCGCGGCGATTCTGGCGCGCAGCCCCGTCGTTCATGTCGAAGACTCGCTCGATCTACGGCTTCGGGGGGCCACGGACAGCCCGGGCCTGGAAAAACTCGAAGACCTGGAGCGCGCCCACATCCTCCGCGTCCTCGAGGAGACCAACTGGACGATTGATGGCCCACGGGGCGCCGCACTGATCCTGGGCCTTCATTCCAACACGCTGCGCTCACGGATGCAGAAGCTGGGCATCAGGAAGCTGAACGTCGCGGCAAGTGTTACCCCGTGAAGTTTTAAGATGTTGTTAAGCATCGGCACATAAATTCTGAGGTGTAATCATTTTCCATTTGTCATTTTAGATTTGTCATTTGCCATTGCTTCGGCGAATTGCTCAGGCAATGGCAAATGACAAATCTAAAATGACAAATGGAAAATTGAAACTGCCGCAAAAATATTGCCTGCCTGCCTGCCATGAACGAGACCTGTCTTTGCGCCAGTTAAACAAATTCCTGCGGATTCCACGGCATATCGTGATTTCACGAAAGGCCGTATGGGAAAACTCGAGCGCAACTCGCCCCTGCCCTTCCCGGCCCTATTCCCAAGTCGTTGCGGATAAAGAGTTCGACAGTTTCAGACCATCCTCGCGCCAATGCGGCACGAGGATTACTACAAACATCAACTAAGTATCTTGATAGCCGCATGCGCCTGAAAAACGCTGTAAAGAGAGGTAGTCATGAAAAAGTTTTCTCTACCGCCCAATGATATCACGCGGTTTCTGCTCCGCTGGAGCCGAGGCGATCAGGCCGCGCTCGACCTGTTGATGCCGGTCGTCTACGAAGAGCTTCACAAGCTGGCTCAGGGCTATCTGTGCCGGGAGCGCCCGGATCACACATTGCAACCGACCGCGCTCATCCATGAGGCTTACCTGCGGCTGGTCAAGCAGGATTTCCCCGAATGGCAAAGCCGGAAGCATTTTTACGGCGTGGCGGCGCAGTTGATGCGCCAGATTCTGGTCGAGTACGCGCGCGCGCGCGCGGCGGACAAACGCGGCGGCGCTGGGCAAAAATTTTCGCTCGACGAAGCGCTGACGATTTCCGACGAGAAGTCCGCCGAACTCGTCGCGCTGGACGAGGCATTGGTTGCCCTGGCGAAGTTCGACGAGCGCAAGGTCCGCATCATCGAGCTGCGCTTTTTCGGCGGGTTGAGTTTGGCAGAGACGGCCGCTGTGCTTGGCGTCTCCATTCCCACCATCGGCCTCGAGATGCGGCTGGCGCGCGCGTGGCTGCGCCGCGAAATGAGTCCCCGATTCTGAGCATGAGGCCTGCCATGAATCCTGCCTATGAATTCTGAAAGATGGCAACGCATTGAAGCGCTTTTCGGCGCCGTGGTGGATCGCCCGGCGGCCGAGCGCGACGCCTACCTGACGCAGACCTGTAATGGCGATGAAGAATTGCGGATTGAAGTGCTCTCCCTGCTCGCGCGGGACACATCCGAAGACTTCATCCGGGATCCGATCGCAGGCGTTGCCCTGTCATTCACCGCCAGGCCCAGCGACGATCTGACCGGAGAGCGCATCGGGCCTTACCGCGTCACGCGCCTGGTCGGACGCGGCGGAATGGGCGCCGTCTACGAGGCCGAGCGCGATGATGAGCAGTTCCGTCAGCAGGTCGCGATCAAAATCATCAAACGCGGGATGGACACGGACTTCGTGCGCGACCGCTTTCTGCGCGAGCGGCAGATTCTGGCTTCGCTCGATCATCCGCACATTGCGCGTCTGTTTGACGGCAGCACGACACAAGACGGCTTGCCCTACTTCGTCATGGAATTCGTCGCCGGCGAGCCGATCACGGACTATTGCCGACGCCATCGGCTTTCGGTCAACGAGAAACTCAAGCTCTTTCGCAAGGTTTGTTCCGCCGTCCAGCATGCGCACGGCAAGCTGGTCATCCACCGCGATCTGAAACCGAGCAACATCCTGGTCACTCCCCCTCCTGACGGAAAAGCCGAGGGCAAAGACGGCACGCCGAAGTTACTCGATTTCGGCATCGCGAAATTGCTCGCGCCCGACCCGAGCCAGGCTCACACGCGCACGGAAACGGGGCTGCGGCTGATGACGCCTGACTACGCCAGCCCGGAACAGATGCGCGGGCAGGCGGTCGCCACGACAACCGACGTTTACTCGCTCGGCGTCGTGCTGTATGAGCTGCTGACCGAACGCCGCCCGCGTGAGTTCAAGACCTGCTCGTCCGCCGAACTCGATCGCACACTCCGCGACACCGAAATCGAGGCGCCGAGCAAAGTCGCCGGCCGGATGACCGGCCCGCTCACCAGACTGTCGCGCTCGTTCGCCGGCGATCTGGACAACATCGTGCTGACGGCGATGCGCGAAGAGCCGGAGCGGCGCTATCAATCGGTGGAACAATTTTCCGAAGACATCCGGCGCTACCTGGAGGGCATGCCGGTCCTGGCCCGCAAAGACACCTTCGGCTACAGGACGGGGAAGTTCGTCCGCCGGCATAAGACTGGGGTGGCCATTCTGGCGTTGCTCGCGATCCTGGCCGTCGCGATGATCGTTCAGGCCGCGCGCATCGCCCGCGAACGGGACCGCGCCAACCAGGAAGCGGCCACGGCCCAAGCCGTGATGCGATCGCTCACAGCGATGTTTGAAGTCGCGGATCCGGGCAAGGCCAGGGGGAATATCATCACGGCCAGGGAGCTCCTGGATCAGGGAGCGGAGAAAGTCGAACGGGAATTGAAACATCAGCCAGCGGTGCAAGCGACGTTACTGGATACGATCGGACAGTTGTATCAGAGCATTGGCCTGTACGACCGCGAGCAGCCGCTGCTGGAAGAAGCATTAAAGCTGCGGCGTCAGGCGCTAGGCCCGGAGTGCGCGGAGGTGGCGGCCAGCCTGAGCCATTTGGGGGAAGCGGCAAGACTGAAAGGCGACTATGCCAGGAGCGAGCCGCTCTTGCGTGAGGCGCTCATCATGCGACGCAAGTTGCTTGGCGCAGAGCACAAGGACGTAGCCGAAAGCCTGGACAATCTGGGCGCGTTATTAGCAGATCGGGGCAACTTCAATGAAGCCGAAAGTTTGATCCGGGAAGCCCTGGCCTTGCGCCGCAAGCTGTTCGGTGAAGAGCACGCCGACATCGCCAACAGCCTGAACAGTCTCGGGGGCTTGATGAGCAATACGGGCAAGCTTCAGGAGGCAGAATCGTTGTACCGGCGAACGCTCAGCATTCGCCGCAAACTGTTCGGCGCGGAGCATCCGCTCGTAGCCAGCGGCCTGAATAACCTGGCCGCGAATTTACTGGAACAGGGCGATCTCAAGGGCGCTGAGACTTTGTTCGGAGAAGCGCTGGCGATGAATCGCAAGCTGCTGGGAGAAGAGCATCCGGACGTCGCTGTGAGTCTGGCGATGCTGGCTTATGTGTTGAAGAGCCAGGGAGAGTATGACAAGGCGGAGCAATTGTTACGGCAGGAACTGGCGCTGCTGCGCCGGCGCGGCGGCGAAGGCTACGCGCAATTGATCACGCTGAACAACCTGGCAAACGTCTTGCGAGAAAAAGGGAGTTACGTGGAGGCCGGCGCCTTGCACCGGCAGGCGCTCATCGCGCGGCGCAAGCTGCTGGGAGACGAACACCCGTCGGTAGGCGCGAACCTCCACGATTTGGCGGTTTTGTCGTATCTCGAAGGCGAGTACGCTGAGGCCGAGAAAACCGAGCGGCAGGCGCTTGAAATCTTTCAGAAGTCTCTCAAACCGAACCACTGGGGAATCCAGCGATGCCGCAGCCACCTCGGCGCGTGTCTGCTCAAACTCAAACGCTACCACGAAGCCGAAGAACAGTTGCTGGCCGCTCACGCCGGGCTGAAGGCCACGCTCGGCGAACAAAGCGAATTCACGCGCCAGGCCGCCAGCCGCATCACTGAACTTTACGAAGCATGGGGCCAACCCGAAAAGGCCGAGCCATACCGCGATTTACCTCACGCCAATCCGGACAAAGCAAAAAAATAATGCCGGCGATTAGCAATTCACCCTCTTCTTTTCGCCTGTTTGGGTGAGCGGCGATGAGCAGTAGCCTCGAAGCTGAGGTCGCGGCCGCCCATCGCGCAAAAACAGACATCGACTTCAAACAGGAGAATTTTCATGAAACGCATTTTATCCAGGATCAGCATCGGCCTGATGACACTCGGTCTGGCGGGCTTCATCGTCCTGACGGCGCTGGCAGTTTCACGGCCACGGCCTTTCCATCTGGTAGAACAAGGCACGTTTACCGTAGATGGCGCCGGCCACCTCGTCGCCAATGGAACGGGAACTGCGACCCACGTCGGTCACTTCAGCTTGCACCGCGAGGCCACGGTTAAACCAATGGGAACGGAAACAAAAATTGAGGACGGAAAAGTGACGCTGACGGCGGCCAACGGCGATCAACTCAATGCTTCCTTCACAGGCACGCTCGACCCGGCCACCGGCAAGGCCGTCTTGAGTTACGAATGGAAAGGCGGCACGGGGCGATTTGAGAATGCCAGCGGCGCGACCACCTGGCTCGCCGAGTTAAATCCCGCGGAAGGAACCTACGAGCTCGTCGCGAATGGAGTCATTAACTACTGAAAGGCGCACGCCAACCGCGACTGCGCCGTCACGCTTCGTCGGAAGCAAATCTGGAAAACACAACCAAGTAAGGAGAAGATCAATGAACAAGTACGGAAACAACCTGCGGAAAGCCATGCAATGCTGCTCGATTGTCTTTTTGACCTTATTCGTCGCGGCATCGGCTCGCGCACAGACGCCAGCCTCTACGCCGGACGGCAAACTCACACCCCCGCCCGTGCCCGGCGATCTGAAAGTAGAGGATGGGAACGAGGTTTTCCTCATCGGCCATGCCATCGGCACACAGAATTACGCTTGCCAGCCTTGTGTCGCCGGCACGGCGGGCTGCAATAACGGCGTCGCCTTCGTGTTGTTTACGCCGCAGGCCACGTTGTTCAAGGACGACGGCAAGCAAGTGATCACCCACTTCAACAGCCCCAATCCCCTCGAGAACAACCTCGTGCGCGCCAGCTGGCAACACTCGCAGGACACGAGCCGGGTCTGGGCCAAGGCCATCGGTTCCGTCCCCGTCACACCCAACGCGATTGCCTGGCTGCTCTTGCAGGTGAAAGACGTCGGCGCGCTGGCGGGGCCGACGGGCGGTAGGAAGCTGACCGGAACAACTTTCATCCAACGCGTGAATACCCTAGGCGGATTGGCTCCCACGACGGGTTGCACCAGACCTGAGGACCTCGGCGCCAAGGCGTTTGTGCCTTACACGGCGGATTACGTTTTTTACAAGAAGGCTGACGAAGACGAGCGCAACAAGTACTAGACCGTCAGCCATTGCAGACCTCATGGCCTGTCAGCGCAGCAATGCATTGACAGGCCCTTGCCGTTGCAGGCGTGCACAAGGCCTGCCGCGCCTTCCCAAACAAAGCAGATAAAAATCCCGGCGATTAGCAATTCACCCTTTCCATTTCGCCTGTGTAAGTGAGCGGCGCATGTTCGCTGCTCGCTAACAGGAGCAGGAGGTCGCCCGGCTCGCCGGGGGCTTTCATCAACACAGCTTCAATCAAGAAAGGAATGCCAGGAATGAAAAAACAAATGCTTTCTCTCATCGCGGGAGCAGCGCTTTTGCTCTGCGGCGGGCTGGTGGCTGCCGCACGAGACATCGTGAAAGTGCAAGTCCCCTTCGACTTTCAGGTCAACGGACAACAGCTTAAGGCAGGCGAATACATCATCGAACGCGACTCACAGGAGCCGCGGCGTCTGATGATTCAATCTACTGACGGGAAAACCCGGGTGATCGTCAACACCATTCCGCACCGTCTGTCGAAAAACCCGTCCCGGACGAGCCTGCTCTTTCAGAGTTATGGCGAGCAACACTTTCTCGCCGAGGTGCGGGTCGCGGGGAACGGGGACAGCTACGCCTTTATCAAGTCGAAGGCCGAGCGCGAGCTGGCGCGCATGGCGGAAGCCAAACCCGCCGGCGCGACGACGAACAATTGAGCGCGACAGTTCGCAAGTTTCATCATCGAGCCTGTACCCACAGCAACCGCTGTGAACAGGCATGAAATTCACGTAAGCAATTCAAAGCAGAAGAAAGGATTTACAACCATGAATACAAAATTACTTTTGACAGTCGGAGCCGCCCTAGGCCTGCTGTCGGCTCTGGTCTCACTCCCTGTGCGCCCGGCGGCGCACGCGCAGGGGTATCAATCCTACGGGTATGCCGCCAGGGACGTTGAGCCACCCACTGTGTTTCAGGCAGCCGGGCCAACGGCCGCTTCGATTCAAAGCTCGGTTGACGCGTACCGGGCCGCTCTTGGTGGGCTAAACACTACTATTCCAACAGAGCCGTTCACCAGCGGTCGCCGCGAGATCAGTTGGGATGGCGGGGGCGTCACCGACACAAAGGTAGACGGTAATCCGCTCGTGACCTTTCAGACCGCGCGCGGCGCGCTCTTCACGACGCCGGACGGCGCCGGTTTCGTCCAGGCCACTCCGGAAGGATTGGCAAGCCAGTTCAATAACCCGACGTACAGCACCATCTTCACCGCGTTCAGCCCCAAGCGGTTATTCAGCGCCATCGGGGGCAAGATCACTGACGTGACCTTCTTCGTGCCCGGCGGCAGCAGCGCGCCGGCGACGGTCAATGGTTTTGGTTCGGTCTTCACGGATGTCGACCAGCCGGATGGAAGCGGGCCTGGCAATAAGCACGGAAACCGTAAGGACAGCACGCTGATCGAGTATTACGGCGCTCGCGGCGAACTGTTGTTCAGCAGCTTCGTCCCGGCCGCGCCCGGCGATAGGGGGCTTTCCTTCCTCGGCATTAAGTTTCCCGACGCGCGCATCGCCCGGGTGCGAATCACGAGCGGCGACGTCGCCCCGGGACCGGATGATCGTGGGAGACATGATGTCGTCATGATGGATGACTTTATCTACGGCGAACCACAGCAACTTCATTAATTAGGAATGAGCCGCGCAGCCTGAAAGTGATCACCACCTCGCCAGGCTGCGCGGCGTTGCAGCGGTAGCAAGGAGGAATGCGGTACGGAGCGCGCGCCCTCCCCACCGCGGTAGTGAAAAAATAAGTCCGCGCATAGACGCGGACAGCGCAGGAGAAGGAGCACAACGTGAACATCCAACCAATTCTTCGGGCCGTCGTGTGCCTGGCCCTCGTCGGGCTGGGACTGACCGCCGGCAGCGGCAAAACAAGCGCAGCGAGCGCCGGCGCCGTGCGCTGCCGCCCCGGTGTGCGCAACGCGCCGGGCAGGCGGCAACTCAACGCCAACCAGCTCAAACGGGTCTTGCTAAGTTTGCGGGAGAAAACCGGCTGGCAATCGCTTGCTTTTGATGAGGGGGGGGGTCTGGTGTGCCCTGAGCCGCAACTCATCAACGGTGGTTCGGCAGCGGCGCGGCGGTTGTTGGGCGCGGCGCTCGACGGATCGGAAGCCTATGAACTGGAAAATCACAATGCCTCGCCGGGCATAAGCTTCGCGCGTCTGGCGACTGGGATGGATCACATGCGTCTGTGCGCGAGCGCCAGGTTCAGCGTGTATCCGGTGCAACTCGATTTCGCCGACTTTGCGCGTTTGCGCGGCGACGAGCCGGTGTGCCGCGCCTTCGACCCGGGAATCGCGATTCTGCACGAACTCGCGCACGGCGTCTGGCAATTGCGCGACACGGAACAGGACGGCGCGGAACCCGGCGAATGCGAAAACTACATCAACCAGATTCGCCGCGAGTTGCGCCTGCCGGAGCGCCAGACCTATCAGGCGCGGGCGCGTCTCGGCACACTCCCCCCAAACCCCTTTGCGCGGCTGATCGCCGAATTGCACTTCGTCAGCGCCAGTGACGCGGCCAAACCGCAACGTTACTGCTTGCGCTGGGACGCCGAGGCGGTCGGCCCGTTTGTGCTCTACAACCAAGCCGCGCACGCCGCCACGACGGCGGCTGTGCGGTAGTTGACGCGCAACCTTTCGAGCAGGAGCAAACCATGAAATACGGCAATCGTTTTTTATCCGCGTTGAAGGTCGCAATCAAATAATTCCACGCGAGCCTGAATTGGCTCGCTACAACGATACATATCAACGAAAGGGGAACGAACAATGAGCAAACGTACTAACGCCCTTGCAGATCGCCTCGAACAGGGAGCCTGCGCGCTTGCCGCCTTCGCCAGCGCGCTCACCGACGCGGAGTGGCAAACCCGTGTCCCCGGGGATGGGCGCAAAGTCGGCGTCATCGTGCATCACGTCGCTACCGTCTACCCGCTGGAGATACAGTTGGCCCATGCGATTGCCGAAGGCAATCCGGTGGGCGTGACCTGGGACGCCGTCCACAAAATGAATGCCGGGCACGCCAGGGAGAACGATGCCGTCACGAAAGAGGCGACGCTGGAACTGCTCCGGCGCAACAGCGCGGAAGCCGCGGCCGCAATCCGTGCGCTCGGCGACGAGCAACTCGACAGGGCGGCTCCGGTGTCGCTCAACGCCGATGCCCCGCTGACGTGCCAGTTCCTACTTGAGGCTCACGCCATCGGGCACAGTTACCACCACCTGGCCCGCCTGCGAGAGGCTTTGAAGCGGTAGGTCGTGGCGCCTAAAGGAGGAGCGTATGTGCAAGCCAAGTAATCACATTTGTCATCCAATATGTCTGATCCTGGCGCTGGCTGGTTTGCTGAGTGTGGCTGCCCTGGCGCCTAAACCGGCAAGGCGCGTCTCTGCCCAAGCAGTTGGTCCGAGTTGGAACCTCACTGGCAGCCTGAACACGCCCCGCCACAATCACACGGCGACGCTGCTCGCCAACGGCAAGGTTCTGGTCGCAGGAGGGATACCCGATCGCCTCGGCTTGGAAATTGACATCAACAGTGCAGAGCTCTATGACCTGGCTACCGGGACTTGGCGCTATACCGGCAATCTCAACATAGGCCGTAGTCGTCATACGGCGACGCTGCTTGCGAACGGCAAGGTTCTGGTTGTGGGGGGCGAGGCCGGAGCTGATCAATGCACCAATAGTGCAGAGCTGTACGACCCAGCCACTGGAACGTGGAGCGATGCCGGTACGTCGTTGGCCTGTATTGGTCATACGGCGGCGCTGCTGGCGAATGGCAAGGTCCTGGTCGCGGGCGGCTGCTGCATCCCCGAAAACGGAAAGAGAGCGGAGATCTACGATCCGGTCACTGGGACGTGGAGCGTCACCGGCAGCCTCAACACAGAACGCTTCGATCCCACAGCGACGCTGCTGCCTGGCGGCAAAGTCCTGGTCGCAGGCGGCATCTTCCCTCGTCTCGGCCCAATTAGCGGCACCGACAGCGCAGAACTCTACGACCCGGCCACGGGAACCTGGAATAGCACCGGCAACCTTCATACAGTCCGCGTCCATCACACGGCGACGCTGCTCGCCAACGGCCAGGTCCTGGTCGCCGGGGGCTACGACTTTTCCAACCTCCTCAACAGCGCGGAGCTCTATGACCCGGCCACCGGGACGTGGAGCGTCACCGGCAGCCTCAACACAGCCCGCAACCTTCACACCGCTACGGTATTGCCCAACGGCCAGGTCCTGGTCGCGGGCGGCGGCGGCGCTGCTCGAAACAGCGCGGAGCTTTACAACCTGACCACCGGGATCTGGGGCAGCACTGCTAACCTCAGCGACACCGCACACTTTTTCCACACGGCAACTCTTCTGCCCAACGGAAAGGTGCTGGTCGTAGGGACCAGCGGCTCCAGTCGCAACCTCGCAGAGCTTTTCGACTTTGGCCTAACCCAGTCGGAGACGGTCGTGAGCGTCTCGGCTGCCAGCTTCAGCTTGCTGGGGCTGGCGAGCGAAGCGATCACCGCCAGCTTCGGCGCCAGGCTGGCCACTGCTACTCAGATGGCAGCTACTCTCCCACTGCCGACATCGCTCGCCGGGACTACTGTCAAGATCAAGGACAGCGCGGGCATTGAACGCCTCGCTCCACTCTTCTTTGTCTCCCCGACACAGGTCAATTACCAAATTCCTGCGGGGACGGCTCCGGGCGCAGCCACCGTGACCATCACCAGCGGAG
>Ga0187892_10004158_pt1 | contig 24829 bp, 23 predicted proteins | sample MA1701073metaG_FD_139345 | JGI IMG/M metagenome (GOLD analysis project Ga0187892, IMG submission 139345) | Bio-ooze microbial communities from a basaltic lava cave in the Kipuka Kanohina Cave System on the Island of Hawaii, USA - MA170107-3 metaG ... | reverse complement strand
TTCCCCGGAGCTGGCGGACGAGCTCGCGATCGGTAGTGTGGAGTCGGCACGCCAGCTCCTGCGCCGTCGCCGCGGCGAACCCGTCCGTAATCGAGGTATCCAGACGCGCCACCCGGCGGGCGACGGCTTCGTCGGGTTCGTGGATCCGCACGCCGGAAGCTTTCAGAAAGGTGACCGCATAAGTAAGATACACTTGTCTTACTGCATCGGTCAAGCCGACAGGGATTACTTCCCGGAGGCGGCGCGGCAGGAGTCGATGGACTTTCTGAGCTGCGGCTCCAGCGCGGGGGCGAGCTCGAGCAGGCGCGTGTAGTCCTTCAGCGCGGCCTGGAAGTCCGACTTGGCGGGCCGGTTTCGCGACGCCTTCCACGCGCCGCGCCGCTCGTAGAGCTCCGCGCGGAACCGGAGCGCCTCCGGGTGCTGCGGCTGAAAGAGGAGCACCCTTCCGAAGTCGCCGAGGGCCTCCTGGTAGCGAGGGAGCGGGTCTTCGCGCGCGGACCGGGCGTCGGCGAGCAGCGTTCGGGCCCGCCCCTGCCAGACCCAGGCCTCGGTCAGGAGCGGGTTGCCTTCGAGCGCCTGGCGGAACTCCGCGAGGGCCTCCGTCAGGTCCGGCTCGGGGTCCGCCCCGAGCACGGCGCGACGCGCGAGCGTCTCTCCGCGGAGCCCCCGGGCGTAGGGCTCGGTCGCGTCCCCCAGGTCGCGCAGGGCGCCGTCGTGGTCGCCGCTCCTCATGCGGGCTTCGGCGCGCCCCCAGCGGAGGCCCGGGGAATTCGGATGGCGCGCCAGGGCGCGGTCGAACGTGTCGGCGGCCTTGCGGAAGTGGGGCAGGCCGTCGGCGCCCTTCCTTTCGAGGGCCATCCCGTGGAACACGTCCGCCCTGCCCTTCCATTCCGCCGCGTCGCTCCGCTGGGGCAGCTTCTGCGCCGCGACTTCGAGGTCCTCGGCCGCCGCGTGGAAGGCCTCGGCCGGGTCCCGGCCGCCGACGATGAGGTGGAGCGCCCAGAGGGCGTGGGTCACCCCGCGCCACAGCCACGCCTCTCCCCGGCCCGGATTCCGGCGCAGCGCTTCCTCGAAGTCCCGGAGGGACTCCCGGTAGTCGGGTTCGACGTCTTGCCGCTGGCTGGCCTTGAAGAACGCCACGGGCACGCGCCCGAGGGCCCGCCACATGTACGCCTCGTCGCCGTCGGGGTTGCACCGGATCGCCTCGGTCAGGTCCTTGAGCGCGTCCTCGCAAAGCGGCAGCGCCCGTTCCATCTTGAGGCCCTTGTAGGCGCCCCAGCAGAAGCGGACGACGCCGCGCCACATCCAGTTGGCCGACCCCCGGGGGTTGACCTCGATCGCCTTCGAGAGGTCGTGGACCGCGGCTTCGTAGAGCGGCGTCGGGTCGTCGCGCAGGATGAACCCTCCGACGTGGCCGTCGAGAAAGTACGCCAGTCCGCGATACCGGTAGGCGTCCTCCCGACGGGGGTCCAGGTCCAGGAGCGTGGTGAAATCGGCGATCGCCTCGCGGAAGAGCGGGCTCGCCTTCTCGCCGCGCCCGGTCTTGTCGTAGCCCCAGGTCAGGCGGGCGATCCCCCGGTTTTCGAGGTACGGAAGATACCCGCGATCGCGCTCGAGGCCTGCCGTCAGGGCCAGGATGGCTTCCTCGTAACGTTGCTCTTCGCTCTCCAGCGTGGCGAGCGCCTCGTACCCCTCGTCCAGGAGCGGCGCCCCCTTCACGCTCTCCTGGAGAAACCGGCGCGCAAGCGATCGATTCCCGGAGAGCCACGCGAGCAGTCCCCGGGCGCACGCCCGTTCGCCCGGCCCGATCCCCGCCGCGTCCGCGCTTTCGAGGAGGCGGAGGTCTTCTTCCATGCGGGCTCCCAGCTCGCGCGCCGCCGGATCCCCTTTCGCCAAGGTCTCCCGCGAGGGGACGGTGAGGTCGGTCCCGCGCACCTCGCCCAGCCGCTCGCCGGCCCGCTTCCACGCGGACTGGACGAGATCGTCCACCCGCTTCCGGTACCGTCGCGCCGTGAGCACGACGCGCTCGTACCGCGCGCGGGCGCAGGAAGGGTCTTTGGCGAGCGCCTTTTCCTGCTCCGCGAGCGCCATCTCGGGCTCCATCAGCGCGCGGTAGACGCGGCCCAGGAGGGCGTGGGGCTCGGCGGATTCGGGGAATGTCCGGACCGCGTCGGCGCAGACCGTCTCGGCCTCGCGCGCGAACGTCCGCATCTTCGCCAGGTCGCCGGCGCGGCGGAAGTCGAGCGCCGCGCGGAGGACCGTGTCGAGGCGCCCTGCCATCTGCCGGAGCGCCTCCTCCCGCTCGCGACCCACGCGGCCGGCCGTGAAGGCCGACAGCGCGATGAGCAGGAGAGCCGCCGCCGCGGCCACGGCCACGAGGCCCCGGCGGCGCCTCAGCGTCCGGCCGATCCGGTAGGCGACGCTGGAGGCGCGGGCCGCGATGGGGCGCCCGCGGCGGAAGAGTTCCAGGTCTCCGGCGAATTCGCCGGCCGTGGGGTACCGGCGCGCCGGATCCTTCTCCAGCGACTTGAGGCAGATGACTTCGAGGTCCTGCCCCACGCGGCGGCCGATCCGGCCCGGCCGCGTCGGCGCGTCGGAGAGGATCTTCTGGAAGAGCTTGACGGGATTCTTCGCGTCGAAGGGGACCCGACCCGTCAGAACCTCGAAGAGCAGGACGCCCAGCGCGTAGACGTCGGCGGCGGGCCCGGGCTGGGCGCCCCCGGCCTCGATCTGCTCGGGCGCCATGTACTGGGGGGTGCCGACGATCATGTCCGTCCGGGTCAGCGGGGTCGAGAACGACTGAGCGCAGGCGATGCCGAAATCGCTCAACATGACGCGCCCGCCGGGCTCGACGAGGACGTTATTGGGCTTCAGGTCGCGGTGGACGACGCCGCGCGAGTGGGCGTGCGCGACGGCGCGGGCCACGTCCTCGAGGATCCTCAGCAGCTCGGCGCGGTCGGTCCGACCTTCCGCCAGAAGGTCGGCGAGCGTCTTTCCGTCGACGAGGTCCATCGCGATGTAGTGCTGGACGCGGCCCGGACCCGGCTCGAAGGTCCCGATCTCGTGGACCCCGACGATGCCGGGGTGTCGGAGCTGGGCGGCTATCGCGGCCTCGCGGCGGAAGCGCTCGACGGCGGCCGGGTCCGCTTCTCCCTCCTTGAGGAGCTTGAGGGCGACGCGCCGGCGGAGCTCGGGGTCCTCCGCCTCGTAGACCACGCCCATCCCCCCGCGGCCGATCTTGCGGATGAGCCGGTATCGGCCGACGTGGAGCGGCGGGGCGGTCGGCGCGAACCTCTTCTGGCGAGCCAGGAGGCGGAGGAGCTGTTCGCTCGTGAGGTACTTGCGACGGAGCAGGACCTCGCCCAGCGGGAGCGGCCGCGAAGAGGCGCGTTGCTCGCGCAGGCACTCTTCGAGCTGGGCCTGCGTGATGTACCCCCGGAAGAGGGCCATCTCCCCGACGGGCCCGTCCAAGGGCGGCGCATCCTCGTCGTCGGGGCCCTCGGCGAGGAACCGACGCACGTCGGCCAGGCGCTCTTTGCTCGTCGTCATGGTGAGGAATCGAGTTATTGAGGGTCCCCCCTGTCATCCCCCCGTGGGGGACGGGAGGGGGCGCCTCTGAAATAGCTCAATAACCAATAGCTCAATGACTCAATTCCCTACGATCCGTACGTATTCCTCCCGGACTTCGTCCTCGTCTCCCGCATATTCTCTTATCTTTTCCAGGACGATCGCCTTGAGCTCGATGCGGCACCGCGCCAGGCGTTTGCGCACGTCGGACTCCTTGATCCCGAGCCGCGCGGCCACGTCGGCGTACGTTTTCTCCCGGGGACGTTCCCCCTGGACGAAGCGGCGCGTGCCGGAGCCTTTCTCCTCGGGGAGACAATACAGGCGGAAGACCTCGAAGAGCTTCGGCGCCCCTTCGGCCCGGAGGCGGCGCTCCAGTTCCCGGATCGATTCTTCGAGGACCGCGTGGGTCCACTCATGCTCGAAGAGGTCCCCCGGCGTCCCGGCCGGCGGCGCCGCGTCGAGCACGTCGTCGAACCGGAAGAGAAGCACCCCGGCGGCGGGGCGTCGCGCCTGATCGCGGCGCGCGGCGTCGGTCACGAAGTTCTTGAGCGCGCGCTTCAGGAACCCGCGGAAGCTGCCGCGCTCGGGGCTCAGGCGCTCCCAGTCCCGCCGTTCGACCAGGCGGCCGAAGAATTCCTGGGTGAGGTCCTTGGCGTCCTCGACGTCGCGCCGGCCGGCGGCGCGGATGTAGAAGTAGGCCGGCTTCCAGTACGTCTGGATGAGGCGCTCGAGGCCTTCGCGCCCCGCGTCGCCCGCGGAGCGGATGAGCGTCCAGGACGTCGACGGGAACTCCCGCCGCGATCCTCCGAGGGACGTGTCGCCCGTAGTCATGCCGATACCTCAACCTATACGAAGACCGGGACCCTCGTATCCTGTTCGGAATCGGCCTTTCCGGATTTGCGGGTTACGGGCCGGTGCGGCGGAAGGGCGCCGGGAGGCTGGATTCCTCGACGGCCGCCGTCCCCCAGACGGGCAGGGCGGCCACGGCTTCCTTCGTGATGGCCGGGATTTTCACGTCCGGCGGCTGCGGCTTGGTCTTACCGGCCTCGACGGCCAGGACATGCTTGGCCAGCGTCTCCGCGGGCCCGCAGTAGGTCCGGTTGCATTTGATCTCGATGTGCCCGAAGTTCCACCAGGTGTTTTCCGGGGCCGATTCCGCATCCGCTTTCACTTGGAGAAAGAACCGGTTCACGTAGAGCATGCCCTTGCGCTCTTTGTTGTAGAAAAGGACGGTCGGCGCCCCCACGACGAGGTGTTTCATGACCGCCTCGGGATGCCATTCGACACCCGGACCGATATTGATCCGGACCCTTTCGTAGGCGCACTTCCCCTTGAGAGCCTTCTCGACCTTGACGATGCAGGCCTTCTTCTCGGCGTCCACCTTTTCAATCTTGCCTTCCGCCACGGCCTCCGATTCGCCGATCAGCTGCTGCAGGGGATAGAGCACTTCGATGTACCCCCAGGCGGCGCCCAGCGCGAAGGCGACGAACACGCCCGTCCCTAGAACCCGTTTCATGCCCGTTCCTTTCCTGCGGTCACCTCATATCTGTTACCCCGCGGGCGGCTCCGTTGCAACAGGGGATCGGGAGATAAGCGGGGATCGGGAGATGAAAGATCCTATCTCCTTATCTCCATCCATCCCCCGATCTCCTTTCACGCGGCTCACGTTTGACTTCGATTCGGAACTAAACCCACCCGGATACATTTTCTGGGACGGGTTGGGTCTCCTCCCGTACTGCCCTCGAGGCGGGGAAAATTCCCATGAACCGATTCGTCAAGCGCGCGGCCTGTCTTTGGGCGGCGCTGGCCCTCGTGCCGGCCTGCGGCGGCGGGGGAGGGGGAGGCGGTGGGGGCGGCGGGGCGGTCTCGGACGGCTCGGAAGCGATCTACGACGAAACCGTCTTCACGGATTACGAACTGGGGATGGCCCCGGCCGATTGGGACGCGATCGTGGCGACGCCCAGCGACGACACGTGGCGCCGTGCGACCCTGACCTGGCAGGCCGAAACGGTCGCGGACGTGGCCGTCCGGCCGAGCGGCAACACGACGCGCATCCCCGGCAACCCCAAGCCGTCGATCCGCCTGAAGTTCGACGAGTTCGTCCTCGACCGGAAGTGGCGGGGCGTGAAGCAGATCAACCTCGACAGCAACCTGCGCGAGAAAACGTTCTTCCACGACCGGCTGGCCTACTGGGTCTACCGCGAATTCGGCGCCGTGGCCCCGCGGTGCTCGCACGGAAAACTGGTCGTCAACGGCGTGTACAAGGGGGTTTACAACGTCGAGGAGCCCATCCGTAAGCAGCTCTTCGACGACCGCTGGAACGACAACGACGGAAACCAGTACGAGCCCGACCGGGTCGACCCGTACCTCTGGCGGGGGACGAACCCCGCGTCCTACGTGCCGGTCCCGTTCCTTCCCGAGACGAACGAAACGGGCGGCGACTACACGGACGTGGTCACGCTCTGCGACATCCTCACCAACGTCCCGGTGGACCAGAGGCGGGCGCAGCTCGAGGCGAGGATCTTCAACGTCGAAGGCCTCCTGAACTACCTGGCCGTCTGCAACGCGGTCGGCGATTTCGACTGCCTGAACGGCTTCTGGGGCCCGCGCAACTACGACCTCTACCATCGGATGGACACGGGCAAGTTCGAGATCATCGTCTGGGACCCGGAGATGGCGTTCGGGGGAATCTGGGGGACGTGGCTGCTCGGGCAGGGGTTCCCGACGGTCGACATCTGGGTCCGGTTCAACCAGGTCCCGCTGATTTCCTGGATCCCAAACGACCCGGCCGCGCGGGCGTCCTACAAGGTAAAGCTCCAGCAGGTGATCGACGGCCCCTTCGCGCGGATCAACGCCCAGATCGACTTCATCTACGCGCAGATCAAGGACGCCGTCTACGCCGACCCGCACAAGGGGATCACGAACGCCGAATTCGACGGGGCGCCGCAGAACATCAAGAACTGGATCGCGGCCAGGATTTCGTCGTTGCGCAGCCAGATCGCCGCCCCCTGACGGGATCAAAGAGGCGGATCGCGGAACCCAACCTGAGGGCTGTAAGCCTCTCTTTCTCTTGGAATTGGTCTCGTGCTTTGGGGTTCGGATGATTCCGAAAACATCGGAAGTCTTCTCTTTTAGAAATCGTCCGAACCCCAAATGGCGAGACGATTTCTAGGGTCAACTCGGTGACGTGTGACTCTCAGGGTGTATCCTTCCTCTTTTTGCGACCGGGCAGTCGGAGGCGCACCGCGTCCCACCAGCGGTGACCCGGCTCGACGGGCGGGCGGATGACGTCGGACTCGGGCGTGGCGGCCGAACGTTCGGCCGGTTCGGGCGGGGGCGGCCTCTCCGGGGCCTTCTGGGCCACGAGGAGCCGCAGGAGCTGTTCGTTCGTGACGTACTTGCGGCGGACCAGGATTTCTCCCAGGGAGAGCGGCTCCGCCGAGGCGCCCTGTTCGTGGAGACATTTGTCGAGCTGCGCGTCGGTGAGGTAACCGCACGAGACGGCGATCTGGCCCAGCCGCCCTTCCCCCTTCCGGTTCTCCTCCTCCTCCGGCCCTTCGTCCAGGAACTTGCGGATCGCGGTGGTGCTCACGGGGCGGACTACCCTTTCACGATTCTCTCGTATTCGGCCTGGGCGTCCGCCTCGTCCTGGGCGTAGTCGCGGACCCGCTCCAGCACGATCTGCCGGAGCTCGGCCCGGCAGCGGGCCAGGCGCTTGCGGACGTCCGACTCCCTCAAGCCCAGCTGGCCGGCGATGTCGGCGTACGTCCGGCCCTCCGCGCCGCTGACCAGCTGGTCGCCTTCCAGGCAGTACAGGCGGAAGATGTCGAACAGGTTCGCGCACCGATCGTTTCGCAGGCGTTCTTCCAGCTCGCCGATGCAGTGCAGGAGCACCGTCCGGATCCACTCCCGCTCGTAGAGGTCGTCGGGGTCCGCCGTCGGGTCGGCGGCGGAGTCCTTCACGTCTTCGAACCGGAACACGAGCGCGGTCGACGAGGGGCGCCGGGCTTTTTCGCGGCGCGCCGCGTCGGTCATGAAGTTCTTGAGGCACCGCTTCAGGAAGCCTCGGAAGCTCCCGCGCTCCGGGCTCAGACGCTGCCACGCGCGCCACTCCAGGAGCTTGGCGAAGAACTCCTGCGTGAGGTCCTTGGCTTCCTCCACGCCCCGGCGGCCGGCGGCGCGGATGTAACAGTAGGCGGGCTTCCAATAGAGGTAGATCAGCCTCTGGAGCGCCTCTCGGTCCTCGCGGCCGGCCGACCGGATGAGGTTCCAGGAAGTGGACGGGAAGTCCCGCCGGCTCCCGCCGATGGATGTCTCGCTGCCTGACATGCCCATGCCTCCACTGTACAGATTAACCGACGTTTCCGGTTCCGGAGAAAATTCGGGACGGCCGTCGCCTCCCCGCGTACTGCCGGTAGGTCGGTGGAACAAAAAACACCCAAGGGAGGTTGAACATGGCCCTCAAGAACGGACGAATCTTCGGAACGATCTTCGCGGTCGCTCTCGCGGCCGCGCTGGGGTGCGGGGAAGGAGGAGGCGGCGGCGGGGCCACGGCCGTCTTGCCCAGCGTCGAAGAGCAGACCGCCGCGCAGGGCGCCGACGCGGCCGGACAGGCGGCGGAGCGGACGGCCGAGATCGCCAGCGACGCGGTGGTCGAAAGCGGCGCGCCCGGGTCTACGTCGCAGAAAACGGGGGAGCCGGTCTCCAGCGGGCCGAGCGCGACGTTCAACTTCCAGGCCACGGTCGACGTGACGGTCGACCTGGACGCGCGGAACAGCGCGGGACAGGACAAGTACCCCAACGCGTCGGGACGCTTCACGGTCAGCGCCACGGGCAACATCACCGGGACGAACGTGTCCGGAGAGGCGAACTACTCGTGCCAGGTCGAATGGGTCACGGACGGAACCTTCACGGATCCCGTCTGCGGCGCCCGGGTGACGGTCGCCATGGGCAGCCAGCGCAGCCATACGCTCCGCGTCCAGTGGTCCTGGACGGACGACCTCAACTGGTCGATCCAGGCGACGTCGGACCTGAACGGGTCGGCGCAGGGGACGGTCACGCACGGGGGGAAGACGTGGACCGTGTCGGGCACCGTGGATCGCCACGTGACCGCCAGCTTCAGCCGCGCGGCGGGCACCTGGTCGCTCGCCTTCAGCCTCACGGGCGAGCGCACGCTGATCATCACGAGCGGCTCGGTGACTCACACGGTCGTGCTCCGCTTCCTGGACTTCGACCGGATCATGATCACGGTGGACGGGGTCACGTTCGGGCCGTTCTCCTGGATCCAGGTCCGGATCATCTTCGGATTCGACTGCCGGGGGTAAGGTTTCCCGCGAGTCGGTACTTCCGGCCGATGCGCCGACCGTCTCCCTCGGCCACGGGGGAGGCCCCTACTCCGCTCGGGTCCTCGGGGCCCGAGCTACGAAGGGCCCTCCGTAGCTCCGGCAACCTCCGGGGCCGCCGGAGCGAAGGAGGGGGCGGGGCGCACCGGGTTTTCTGGAGACGATAGCCACAAAGCGCACCGAGGCGAAGGTCCCCCCAACTCCCCGGGGGGCTGAAGGCGATATGGAGATGATGGGAGATGTGGAGACCGGAGGGCGAGGACGCGGGGGCGTCCCTGAGATCGAACTCGGGAATGAAAGACATCCTCGGCCTGTCTTTCATTCCCGAGTTCGATCTCAGGGACGGGCCGCGAAGCGGCCCGCGCCTTCGGCGCGCCCCCGCGGCCTCGCGCCCTCTTATCTCCCGATGTCCACTCATCTCCTTTCCGCCCCCGCGGGGCGCGGGCGGGATCCTCTTCTCCGTGCGCTCTGTGCCTCCGTGGTGATACTTGGAGCCAAACAAATCCGAGGCACGAGTTGTCAGAACGGGCGATCTCCAGCGAAAAGGAGCTGTCATGCGCAAGATGGCCCTGTTCCTCCTCGTGTGTCTCCCGGGCGCGGCGCCCGACGAAAAGGCCCCGGAGTTCACCCTCCCCGATCTTCAGGGAAAGCAGCACACGCTCTCGGCCCTGAAGGACCGGAAGGCGGTCGTCCTTCTCTTCCTGGGGATCGAGTGTCCCCGGTCGCGCGCGGCAGAGCCGCGTCTGGACGACCTGGCCAAGCTTTATGGCGAGAAGGGCGTGGTCTTCTTCGCGATCAACTCGAACTGGAACGAATCGGCCGCCGAGATCTCCGACTACGTGAAGAAAGCCGGCTTCACGCTCCCCGTCCTCAAGGACGACAAGAACCGCGTGGCCGATCTGTACAAGGTCCGGATTCAGCCGACGGCGATCGTCCTGGACGGCACGATGACGGTCCGGTACCGGGGGCTGATCGACGACCACAAAATCGAGGAATTCGTCCGGACGCCCTTCCTCAAGAAGGCCCTGGAGGCGGTCGTCGCGGGCAAGAACGTCGAGGTCAAATCGACGGACCCCGAGGGCTGCACGGTTCGGCGCGTCGAGAAGGCGAAGTCGCAGGACGTGACCTATACCAGGCACGTGGCGCCGATCCTGTCCAAGCATTGCGTGAGCTGTCACCGTCCCGGTCAGGTAGGCCCGTTCTCGCTGGAGAACTACGAGCAGGCCAGCGCCTGGTCGAGCGAGATCATGGTCTACACCCGCCGCAAGGTCATGCCGCCCTGGAAGCCGGTGACCAACGAGGGTCATTACTATAATGAAAGGCGCCTCACCCCCGACGAAATCGCCACGCTCGAGAAGTGGCACAAGAACGGCGCCCCCGAAGGGGATCCCAAGGACCTGGCCCCCGCCCCGAAATTCGCCGACGGCTGGATGCTGGGCAAGCCCGACGCCGTCGTCAAGGCCCAGGGGGGGTACGTCGTCGCGGCCCGCGGGCGGGACGAGTACCGGTGCTACGTCATCAACAATCCCTTTGACGAAGACAAGTGGGTTGTGGGCGCGGAGTACAAGCCCGGAAACCCGCGCGCCGTCCACCACATCATCGGGTACCTGGCCATGGGGACCGCGGCGGAGAAGAAGGACGCGGCCGATCCGGAGCCGGGGTACCGCACCAACGGGGCCGGACCCAACGTGATCCCCTCGGGCTCGATCGCCGGCTGGGCGCCCGGCAACATGCCGCGGATGCTCCCCCCCGGCGTGGGCCGCCGGATTCGCAAGAACGAGAAGATCATCCTGGAGACGCACTACCACCGGACCGGGCGGGAAGAAAAAGACGAGGGCGCCGAGCTCGCGCTCTACGTCGCCAAGGAGCCGGTCAAGAGGATGCTCCAGGTGCACATGATCGCCAATTTCATGCTCCGCATACCGCCGGGCGCCGAGAACCACAAAGTCACCGCTTCCATCGGGCCCTTGAGTTCGGACGTCCAGGCCTACGACGTCATGCCCCACATGCACCTTCTGGGGAAGGAAATGTCGGTGGTCGCGACGCTGCCGGACGGGTCGACGAAGGACCTGGTGATCGTGAAGGACTGGGACTTCGGGTGGCAGGAGACCTACCAGTTCAAGGAGCCCCTGCCTCTCCCCAAGGGGACGAGGATCCGCGTCGAGGCGGTCTACGACAACTCCGAGAAGAACAGGAACAACCCCTCGAACCCGCCGCGCGCCGTGAAGTGGGGGGAACAGACGACCGACGAGATGTGCATCGCCTTCGTCCATTACATCGTGGATACGGAAAGCCGGACCAAGCCCTCCAAGACCGAGGAGAATCCCAAGTGATCGACGACCCGCTCCCGCTGACGTTCGACCCGGTTTCGAACGGCGAGTACGTGCCGCCCCCCAAGACGGGCTCCGACGCCGAAGCCGAGCGGCGCGTCCACCGGGTCGCCGAGCGGAACGCGCGGCGCATCGGCGTCTCGCGGCGCGACTTCCTGGCGGGCGCCTGCGGCATGGCGGCGACGCTCTCGACGATCAACCAGGTCTACGGGGCGCGGGACGGACGGTACGCCATCTCCCCGGAGATGCTCCTGGAGCCCGAGGCGGCGGCGCAGGCGGTGGACGGGAAGGAGTTCGTCTTCGACGTCCAGTCGCATCACGTGATGCCGGACGCCCCCTGGCGCCAGGCCAACCGCCCGATGGAGTTCTTCCTCCGGATGCTCCCGAACGTGGGGCGCGGCGAGAAGGACCGCGTCAAGGAGTTCTCCCGCTACCACTACCTCAAGGAGATGTTTCTCGACAGCGACACGACGGTGGCGGTCCTCTCCGCGGTGCCGGCGGCCCCGGAGGGCCAGCCGCTCGGCGACAAGGACGCCGACGAGACGCGCCGGGTCATCGACCGGATGGGAAAGTCGACGCGCCTCCTGGTCCACGCGCTGGTGACGCCGAACGTGGACCCGCTCAAGGCCCAGCTCGAGGGCATGGAGCGGGTGGCCAAGGAGTTCAAGATCTCGGCGTGGAAGCTCTACACCCTCTGGGGCCCGAAGGGCGGGACCGGGTGGTGGCTGGACGACGAGAAGGTGGGGATTCCCGTCTTCGAGAAGGCGCAGGAGCTCGGGATCAAACTCGTGTGCACGCACAAGGGGATTCCGCTCGGGTTCCTGAACGACCAGAAATTCGACCGTCCGACCGACGTGGGCCGGGTCGCGAAGCGCTTTCCGGGGCTCAAGTTCCTGATCTACCATTCGGGCTACGACCCGGCGGTGACCGAGGGTCCGTACGACGCGGGCAAGGCCGAGCGAGGCGTGAACTGCCTGATCAAGTCGCTCGAGGAGAACGGCATCAAGCCGAACACGAACGTCTACGCGGAGCTGGGCTCCACCTGGTACATGCTCATGAAGAAGCCCGACCAGGCGGCCCACGTCCTGGGCAAGCTGATGAAGCACGTCGGGGAAAACAACATCATCTGGGGCACCGACTCGATCTGGTACGGCACCCCTCAGCCCCAGATCCAGGCCTTCCGCGCCTTTCAGATGTCCGACGAGATCCGCGAGAAGAACGGCTACCCCGCGCTCACCAAGGAGATCAAGGCCAAGATCTTCGGCCTGAACGCCGCCGCGGCCTACGCGATCGATCCGAAGGAGGTGCGCGAGGCGCTGCCCAAGGACGAGATCGAAAAGCTCAAGCAGGCCTACCTCGAGCGCCCCGAGCGGAGCTACGCGGTCTACGGCCCGCGCTCCCGCCGCGAGTTCCTCGACCTCCTCTCCTCGCGCGACGGAATGCCGGCCTGATGTTGCAAAAGACCCCGGGTACTTTTGCAACATCTGCCCCCCCTCGTTGTTCTTGATTACGAAGGAGCGCGGGCCGTAGCATGCCCGTCAGCAAGGAGGGTCCCCATGACTCGTTTCTCGATGGCGCTCGCCCTGATCGGCGGATGCGCCACTTCCGGTCCGAGCCGCAACGGGAACGGCGACGGCTTCGTGTCGCTCTTCAACGGCAAGGACTTTGCGGGCTGGAAGGTGCCCGAGGGCGACAACGGCCATTGGAAGATCGTCGACGGCGTCATCGACTATGATGCGCAGAGCGAGGCGAAGGGCGAGAAGAGCCTCTGGAGCGAGAAGGAGTACGGCGATTTCGTCCTTCAGGTCGACTGGCGGATCAAGGAGACGCCCTACACCAACCCCAACGTCCCCGTGATCCTGCCCGACGGGTCGCACAAGACGGATGAGAGCGGCAAGGAAATCAAGCAGTCCATTCCCGACTCCGATTCGGGCGTCTTTCTCCGCGGCAGCGGCAAGTACCAGGTCAACATCTGGTGCTGGCCCATCGGCTCGGGCGAGGTCTACGGGGTGCGCATGGACAAGAAGCTGCCCTCCGAGGTGCGCGCCGGCGTCACGCCCAAGAAGAAGGCCGACAAGCCCATCGGCGAGTGGAACACCTTCGAGATCACGGTGAAGGGCGACCGCCTGTGGGTCAAGCTCAACGGCGATCAGGTCATCGAGAACGCGCTGCTGCCTGGAATCCTGCCGAAAGGCAAGCTCGCCCTCCAGCACCACGGCGGCAAGAACAAGGAAGGCAAGTGGACGAGCCCGCCGTCGCTCGTTCAATTCCGGAACATCAAGATCAAGGAACTCTAACCTCCGCGATCCCGATCTCCCTCTCTCTTCTGGGTCGCTGAGCAGCCGCCGTGCTAAGAATCCGCCGCCTGGCCCTTTATGTCCATGGGGAGAGCGTGTGGAAGTTTGCTGGCGTCCGGAGGGACGATGATTCGGCACCTCGTTTTCGCGTCGCTCGCCCTGGCCCAGGATGCGCCGGCCAGTTTTCCCAAACTGGGTCAAGGGTGGGACCGGAAGACGGTGTACGTCATGCCGGGAGCCATCCCGGGGGACAAGCCGGGAACGTACTGGTTCTACTACGTCGGCGACCACCACGGCCGCAACGAGTTCGCCGCCGGGCCTAAGTCCGGCATCCGGAATGCCTGCGGCTACGGCCGGTTCCTCGTTACGGTTTCAAAATAGGCGCCGGCTACTTCTCCTGCGGCTTCTCGCCCCCGATCTTGGCGACCCTGTACTCGTGGTCGCGCTTGCGGACCACTTCCGCCTTGACGAGCTTGTCGCCGATCTGGAGCGTGTCGACCACCTCCTGTCCCTTGAGGACGCGGCCGAAGACGGTGTGCTTGCCGTTCAGCCACTCGGTCGGGAGATGCGTGAGGAAGAACTGCGAGCCGTTCGTGTCCGGGCCCGAGTTGGCCATGGAGATCGACCCGCGGAAGTGGCGTCGGTAGGCGCCCCCCAGCTCGTCCTTGAAGCGGTACCCGGGGTCGCCGGTCCCGTCCCCCTTGGGGCAGCCGCCCTGGGCCATGAAGGCGGGGATGACCCGGTGGAAGGCGAGGCCGTCGTAATACTTTTTTGAGACGAGCTCGACGAAGTTGGCCACCGTATTGGGCGCGTCGTTCTCGAACAGCTCCAGCTCGATCTCGCCGCGCGTCGTCGCGAGCCGCACGCGCGGCAGGTCGTCCGCCTTCTGCTCCTTGGCGCGAGCCTCCTGTTCGGCCTTCCAGAGGTCGACGTACCCTTTGGCCGTCTTCAGGAACTGTTCCGCCATCTTCCGTTGCTGCGGCTCCAGCGCCTCCTTCAGGACCGCTTCGAGGCCTTCGATCGATTCGGCGAACCGCTGCACCGCGAAGCAGCACATCGCCCGCAGGGTCCTGGACTCGAGGTGGGTCGGCTCCTTCTTCAGGTAGCGCTCCAGGTTGACGATCGCCCCGTCGTACCGGTTGAGCTCGTGCTGGATCCGCCCGACGCGAAGCGCCAGGTCCGCGTCGTCGGGCCGCAGCTTCGCCAGCTTCTCCAGGTCCGGAAGCGCGTCGGCTTTCCGGTCGTAGAGGAGGAAGGCCTCGCCGCGCACCTCCAGAAGTCCGGCATCCTCGGGCGTCTTCTTCAATTCTTCCGCCAGGGATGCCACGAGGACGTCCATGGCCTTGATCGTCGCGCCGCGGAGCTCCTGGAACTCTTTGAGGATCTCCTGCCGCTGGACGGCGAGCTTCTTCAATTTCTCCTGTTCCTCGGCGCCGGCGCGCAACTGGTCGTCGACGTTCGAAAGCCGCTCGCGGAATTTGAAGAGCTTCTCCACATCCGACCGGATCCGCGCCAGCTCCGTTCGGGCCTTGGCGGCCGGCTCGGTGTCCTGCTTGCCCGCCGAAGCTTCGGCGGAGGCGGGAGGTGCCAAAAGCGCGAGCAGAGCGACGGCGAGTCTCACAGGCGGGCCTCCTGAATGGGATGAACCTGCCAGAGATGATACGGTCGCTCCCCTGCCGCAGATGAAACTACTTCCGCGCCCCGCGGAGTTGCTGGGTGCCGGGCTTGAGGTCGGGGAAGGCCGACACGATGGCGGCGTACAGGCGCTGGGCCTCGGCCTGCGGGACGGTGAGGGTCCGCTCGATGTAATGCAAGGCGTCCTCCTCGTTCTCGAAGGCGATCGCCTGTTTGAAAAGCTGCAAGGTTACGGGCGGCAGGTCGGCGACCTGGGGCGGCGCCATCCTGGGGCCCTCGAGCAGGACGGGGCCCGGCGGCAGCGGCGGCCGGTCCTCGCCGGCTTTCTCCACGTGTCCCGCGTCGGTGACGCCTACGCCGAAGTTCTTCATAGGCGATTCGACGGGGACCGCCCTGGCCTTGGCCGGGGTTGCTTCGGGGGCGGGGGGGGGACGCCTGCCCGCCTGCGCGGCCGAAGGCCCGGCCGCTTCGGCAGGGCGGGGGCCCGGCGGCGAAGGCGGGGCCGCCGCCCTCCGGTCCATCCGCTCGCGAATGCGCGCTCGCAGGTCCGGGATGGCGGCCCCGAGCATCGAGTTCACCCTGGCCAGGAGCTGATGCTCCGGCGCCTCGACGCGGCCGTCGGCGCACACGAGATCGATCATCTCGTCGAGGAGCTCCACCTTGGCCCGGTCGGTGGCGGGCATGGACACGGCGAGCTTGCCCTGCCGGCCGAGATCGATGAACTCGCGGACGAGGCCGGGCGGCAGGTCGAGCGACCAGGCCTTGCGGTCCAGCAGCTGCCGCTCGGCGTCGGCCAGTTTGCCATCGGTAAACGCCACCGCCACGAGGGTCGCGAACCGGCGCCGAACGTTCGGATCGACCATGTCTGGGAATGAGACCGCTTGAGGGCACCCTCCGTAACCTGGGAGATTATACCAGACTCAAACCATCGGCCCGGCTTCGTCGTCGAACGGTCCGCGGGGTTTGGGCGGGGGCTCGAACGGCCGCGCGCGAAGACCCAGGGACAGGACGTCGGCCAGGGACCGGAGCGTCTTGAGGTCCTCGTCGCTGAAGCCGCCGGATTTGCGCCGCAGGATCAGGCGACCCGACGGCTCGCCAATTCCCAGGAGCACGCACGCCTCGAATCCGCCCTCGATCGGTTTGACATACTCCGTCTCCTTGGAGCCCAGGCGGGGCACCGCCCCCAGTCCCGGGCGCTCCGGGTCCGCGCCGGGCTTGATCGACCGGGACCAGAGCTTGCCCTGGTCCTCGAGGTCGTAGCGCAGCCAGTCGGCGGGGATGATCTTGAGGATTTCGGCCGTCAGGTCGGCCAGGAGCGTCTGGACCGCCTTCTTCTGGCGCAACACGCGCGCGACGCGCTCGATCACGCCCCCGTTTTACTCGCGGGGAAGTCCGAAGTCCAGAGTCGCCCATCGCCCGTCGCCGTGCTTCATCGCGGCATGGAAACCCCGAGATCGCGGTTGGCCTGAATGATGAGACGCAGTGCTTCCTGGAGGTTGGAACGAACTTCTCGAAGCGTTCGGCCCTGAGTGTTGACCCCAGGAATCTCTTCCACGTAGCCAAGATACCACGGGCCGCGTCTCTCGATAACGGCCGTATATTCATGCTTCGTCATGATCCGCAGTATATCCACTTGGGGACAGGCCTCGCAAGGTCACGATGCCGCGCCCCTGCCGGGAATCGGCGGCTTCGAACCAATACGCGCGAGTCAGGGCTTGAATCTCTTGAGCGCCTCCTCGAGGTCCCTCTTGATGTCCTTGGCGGCCTTCTTGCCGTAGACCTTCCGGATCGGATTCGATTCCGGCTTCTCGGAAGTCGGGTTCGCGACGACGATCACCGGGGGGGCGGTCACGCCGTACCTTTTCGCCTCGGCGCTGTCCTTCTTGACCTCGACCTTCACGAACACGATCTTCTCGAAGAGCTCCTCGAGGGACTTGTCGTCGAGCGCCTTCGCGTAGTCCACCGAGGCCTGCTTCGCGTCGAAGAAGAAGAGCGCCAGGGGCTTGGACTCCGCCTTTGCACGGTCCAGCGCCTGGTCGTACTCCTTGTGGAACCTCGGCTTGCGCCCGAACTTCTCGGTCACGGACTTGAGGAGCGGCTCCAACTCCTCCGGCGGCTTGACGCCGACGAATTCGTCCACCTTTTTGCCGTCGGGGTCGAGGAAGAGGATCGTGGGCATGCGCTCGACCTTGTGCTTGTCGAAGATCTCCTCGCCGCCCTTGTTGTCCACGAGCACGCGGATGAGGCTCTCCGATGCTTTCACCACGGCGTCGTCCGAGAACGCACCTGCGTCCAGTACTTTGCAGGCCCCTCAGAAGTCCGCCGTGAAGTAGAGCATCAGCGGCTTGCCGCTCTCCCGGGCTTCCGTCAGGGCGCCGTCGTAGCCCTTGTGCGTCCGCCACTTGATCTTCCCCCCTCCTCCGCTCCGGCCCGGGGCCGGAGCTACGGAGGGCCCTTCGTAGCTCGCGCCTTCGGCGCGAGCGGAGTAGGGGCCGCCTCCGGCGACGGTCAGCAGCGCCGCGAGGGCGAGGATCCGCATCTCATTTCCTCCCGTTCGGGTCCGACTTGTCTTAGTATACGCCCCCGAGTCGACATCTTTAGACGATCCCGAACGCCCCCATGACTCCGGCCCGCCGCGCGACGCTCTGGCTCCTGGCGATGTGCGCGATCTGGGGGTCCAGCTTTTTCACGATGAAGCTGGGAACGGAGGGGCTCCGCACCGCCGTGGGTCCGGCGGCGTCGCCGTCGGCCTTCCTGTTCCTTCGGTTCCTGCTGGCGGCCGCGCTGTTCCCGGCCTGCTTCCCCCGGGTCTTCCGGAGCCTTCGGGCCGGAGCGGTCGCGGGCGGCGCGATCCTCGCGGTCCCTTTCTACGCCGGATTTCTCCTTCAGGTGTCGGGTCTGGAGTCGACGACGTCGACCGTGTCGGCGTTCCTGACGAACCTGACGGTCGTTCTCACGCCGGTCTTGGGGTTCCTGCTCTTCCGGGAGCGTCTTTCGGCCGCGAACGTCGCGGGGGCGGCGGTCGCGCTGGCGGGCGTGTACGTGCTCACCGACCCTCGGGGCGGCGGCTTCGGACCGGGCGAGCGGTTGACGGCGGCCGGCGCCCTCGCCTTCGCCTTCCAGATCCAGCTGACGGGTCTCGTCACGCGGCGGCACGATCCCGACGCGGTGACGTTCGTGATGTTCCTGTGCGCCATTCTGTTTTCCGGCGTGACGCTCCTCGCGCTGGGCACTCCGGCGGCCGACCTCGTGCGCGGGCTCGGCGCGCGCCACGCGGCCTGGACGATCGTCTACACGGCCACGGCCTGCTCCGTCGTGGCGATCACGATCATGAACCGCTTTCAGCGGGAGATTCCGGCGACGCGCGCCGCCGTGATCTACACCTTGGAGCCCGTCTTCGCGGCCGTCTTCGCGGCCCTGTTCGTGGCGGAGCCCTTGACGGCTCGCCAGCTCCTGGGCGGCGGGATCATCCTGGCGGGGAACCTGGTGTGCGAGCTTCTCACCACAAAGCGACAAAGGACACCAAGCCCACAAAGGTAGGAACTTTGTGGGCTTCGCGGGCTTCGTGCCTTTGTGGTGCTCCTACGGAAAGAGCCTGCGCCGGCGGCGGTCGTCGTACCCCAGGACCCGCAGCGGCGGGCCGGGCCCGAGCTCCACGCGGTCGCCCAGCCGAAGGTCGCAGCGGACGCGGCTCCCGTCCAGCCAGACGGCCGATTCCACCATGTAGGTCACGAGAGTGATCCGGGCCGCGGTTCCGCGGATCAGCCGGTAGCGGCGCAGCGGCCAGGTGTAGGGTTCGCGGACGAGATACTGCAGGCGCCGGGAGGTGATGGGCATCCGCCGCCCGCCGGCGCTGAGGATCCCGGCGGTGGATCCGGCCGCGGTTGCCACCCACAGGCCGGAGCTTTTCTGGTCCTCGGCGCGGCCGTTGATCGACAGGCGGTACCGGGTCATCGCGGCCGGGTTCCGGTGGGCGAAAAGGGCGTCGTTGAACGGCCTCTGGGGGATCTCTTTCCCGTTGATGACGACCGCCATGCGGTTGAGCGTCACGGCGGGGAGGTTTCCGGCCAGCGCGCCGTCGAGGGGCCCGCGGAAGTTGAAGCGGTCGGCGCACGTCCAGAGCCCCAGCGAGCTCGAGGGGTCCGAGTTGATCCCGAGGATCGGCGTATGGTTGTTCACGTACCGCGCCGCGGCGAAGAAGGTGCCGTCGCCCCCCAGGGACACGACGAGGTCGTACCGGCGCCGCGCGGCGAGGCTGCCGCGGAAGACGGCGTCGTATCGGACCCCGAGCTTCTCCAGGTGGGCGACGACGTCGCCGACGGCCCGGCGGTTCTCCACGTCCGATTTGATGAACCGGCCCCGGCTGGCGGCGTCCAGGTTCGCGACCGTCCGGCGGTCGCCGTGCGATTCGAGGAACGATTTCTTGTAAACGACCAGGACTTTCATGGCGATACGGGAGGGACTCCGATCATACGATTTGTCCCTCGAGGACCATCATTTTTCCGAGCTTGAAGGAGTAGAGCTGCGCGGGGCGGTGCGCGCCCTCGGCGCGCTTCTCACGGTGGGGACGGAGGAGGTTCAGGGACAGCACTTTCTTCCGGAAGTTGCGCTTGTCCAGGCGCTTGCCCAGGATGGTCTCGTACAGGTTCTGGAGGTCGGTCAGCGTGAACTTCGGCGGCAGGAGCTGGAACCCGACCGTGGTGTACTCGAGCTTGGCGCGCAGCCGCCGGACCCCCGTCCCCAGGATCTTCGCGTGGTCGAACGCGAGCCGCGGGGGCCGCGCCGCCGGGAACCACGAGACGCTCTCATCCGCCCGGACGCGGCCCGACTGGATGAGCGCGTAGTAGGCGACGGTGACGGTGCGCCCCCGGGGGTCCCGGTCGGGGTCGCCGAACGTGTACAGCTGCTCCAGGTAGACGTCGTCGAGGCCGGTCTTCTCGCCCAGCTCGCGGCGCGCGGCCGTCTCGAGCGTCTCCCGCGGGCCGACGGGCCCCCCCGGCAGCGCCCAGGTCCCGGCGAAGGGCGGCGGGTCGCGCCGCACGAGGAGGACCTGGAGCAGCCCGTCGCGGACGGTGAAGATCACCAGGTCCACCGCCACCGATGTCGTCGTTCCGATCACGGAGCCCACGGAGAAAAAGCTCTTCTCTGTGTCCTCTGTGCCTCCGTGGTGAATTACATCTTGCGGGCGATGGGGAAGCGGCGGCCCGTACCGAATGCCTTGGTGGTCACTCGCAATCCCACGGGCGCCTGCCGCCGCTTGAACTCGGCGCGCTCGACCAGGCGGACCACCTTGTCGACGACGTCCTTCGCGGCGCCCGCCTCGACGATCTGCTCCGGGGATTTCCCGTCCTCGACGTAGGCTTTCAGGATCGGGTCCATCATCTCGTAGTCGGGAAGGTCGTCCGCGTCCCGCTGGTTGTGCCGGAGCTCCGCGGTGGGAGGCCGCGAAATCACGTTCGCCGGGATCACCTCGCGGTCGCGGTTGATCACCTCCCGGGCCAGGCGGTAGACCAGGGTCTTGGGCACGTCGCTGAGCACCGCCAGGCCGCCCGCCATGTCCCCGTAGATCGTGGTGTACCCGGTGGAGACCTCGCTCTTGTTTCCCGTGGACAGGACGAGGGACCCCAGCTTGTTGGAGATCGCCATCAGCACGTTGCCGCGGACCCGCGCCTGGAGATTCTGTTCCGTCGCGTCCGCCGGGAGGCCCACGAAAAGCTTCTGGAACGAATCCATGTACGCGTCGAACATCGGCTGGATCGACAGCGTCTTGAACTCGGTCCCCAGCGTGCGGGCGAGCGCCTCCGCGTCGGCCTTGGACGCGTCGCTCGTGTACATGCTGGGCAGCGAAACTCCGAGCACGTTCTCCGGCCCCAGCGCCTCCGCCGCGATCGCGGACACGACCGCCGAGTCGATGCCGCCGGAGACGCCGACGACGGCCTTCTTGAACCCGCACTTGTGGGCGTAGTCGCGCGTCCCCAGGACGAGCGCGCGGTAGACCGCCTCGACGTCGGTCAGCTTCTGCCCGTGCTGGTCCCCCGCCCCGTAGTCGAGGTCGATGAGGATGACGTCTTCCTCGAAGGGCTTCGCCTGGGCGAGGACGTTCCCCTGGGGGTCGACGGCGAACGAGTTCCCGTCGAAGATGAGCTCGTCGTTCCCGCCCACCTGGTTCACGCACACGACCGGCACGTTGTACTGCTTGGCCTGGGCCTTCATGAGCTCGGCACGGACCGCGTCCTTGCCCACCGACCAGGGCGAGGCCGACATGTTGAGGATGAGCTGGAACTTCTTTTTGGCCATCTCGGCCAGCGGGTCTTTCGCGTAGAGCTTCCGCGGCCCGGCCAGCTCGTCGGTCCAGATGTCCTCGCAGATCGTGAGGGCGACCTTCTGGCCGCCGATCTTGAGGGGCGCCGTCCCCGCCGCGGGCTCGAAGTAGCGGCCTTCGTCGAAGACGTCGTAGGTGGGCAGGAGCGACTTGAAGCTGACGTAGGCGATCTCCCCGTTCTCGAGGAGCGCCGCGGCGTTGTAGAGGGGCTTCCCCTCGGCCGACAGGTTCTTCTCGACGAACCCGACGAGCGCCGAGATGTCCTTCACCTTGGCCGCCAGCTCGCCCAGGGCGTTGATGTTCGCTTCGATGAAGCTCGACCGCTCCAGCAGGTCCCGCGGCGGGTAGCCCGTCAGGCACAGCTCGGGAAAGATCACGAGCTGGGCCCCCAGCTCCTTGGCGCGGCCGATGTGCGTCAGGATCTTATCGACGTTGCCGGAGATGTCGCCGATCGTGGGATTGATCTGCGCGGCTGCGATCTTCATTATCGTGATCTCCGTGACTTTCGGAAGGGAACGCGGGGGCGCCTGCGCCGCGTCGCGCCGCCGAGCGACTTGAGCACCGCCGCCGTCGTCAGGAACTCCGCCCCCGCGGCCTGCATCTCGATCGCCGCCTGCTCCGAAGTGTCCGGGCGGACCCCCTGGATCGCGTCGGAGACGACGGTCACCTTCTGACCCAGCTTGAGCAATCCCAGGACGGCCAGGCGTACCGCGTAGTCGGTGGCCACCCCGAACACGATCCATCGGTCGACGCCGCTCGAGCGGACGAGGGCCGCCGCGCTGGGGTTCGTGAAGGCGTCCAGGTGACACTTCTCGAGAATCACCTGGCTTCCGGGAAGGAAGGGAGGACCGCCGTAGAGGGCCTGGCACTCCGCGCCGTGGGGAGTGGCGACCGTGCGGTGGGCCACCGGAGCGCTGTGGGGGACGGCGGCATTCCTGACGAGCAGGGTTTCGGGAAGTTTCTTCTGGCCTTCGGTGCCCTTGAGGCAGTGGGCCGGCCACTCGCGAAGTTCCTCGTCGGTTTCGGAGTGCGCGTCGCCGGTCGCCACCACGGGGAGCCGCGCCTTTTTCGCGAAGGCGTAGAGCTTGCGAAGGCGGGGCCGGAGTTTCTCGGCGCCTTTGACGTGCAGCCTGCCCCCGGGGAGCATGAAATCGTTCTGAGTGTCCACGTCCCAGAACGCCGCTTGCGGCATACCGTTCTCCGTGTCGCGGCAGCCCGCCGCGCCGATAGTATCCGCGAGGTACTGACCTTCACGGGACCACCGAAGGGCTTGTTTTCCAGGGGGTTACGGGCTCCTGACGCCGGACGGCTCGGAGCCCACCGCTCCCCCAAGGGCTTCGGACAGCGTTCCGCCGGCCGTAAGCGTGCCCGATCTTATACTCGCTGGATCCATTCGATGCAACATTTTTAGCGAAACCGAGACCTCTTCTTGAAATCGTCCTTCGCTTCGGGGCCGGACGATTTCAAGAAGCAAAGAAAGGACCTTCAAGGAATCGTCCGAACCCCAAACGGCGTGACGATTCCTTCGTTGAAACTCCATCTTGCCGTCGTCGGTAGGTCGTTATGGACCTCGTTGTTCGAGCGTCTAATCAATGGTATACTCGAAGTCGTCAGGGGTGGACATGCAGGACGCGGCCGTCGGCAGGGCGATTCACGGGCACAAGCTTCTGGAGAGGATCGGCGGGGGCCACTACGGCGAAGTGTGGCGCGCCGAGTACCTCGGCCATGAGGTCGCGCTCAAGGTATTCACGGGCGGACGCCGGATGGCCCACCTGCGGCGCGAAGTTTTCGCTCAGTACGCGCTCGGCCGCCTGGACGGGGAGGACGCCCGCTGGTTCCCGCGCGTCGAGCACATCGACCTCGACGCGGACCCGCCCTACATTCGCATGGAGCTCGTCCAGGGAACGCCCCTGGAGAACCTTCTGGCGAACCCCGCGCTGTCCCTCGAGGAACGGCTGGCGATCGGAGAGCGCGTGCTGGAGGCCCTCTCCGCCGTCCACCGTCACGACTTCGTCCACGGCGACCTCTCGCCGCTCAACGTCCTGGTGACGCCGGACCGGTCCGTGCGGCTGATCGACGTGGGGTACGGGGCGCTCTTCGAGGAAGCGGCGGGAGACATCGCGATTTCGACGACCAGCGAGGACCAGCCCGCGGGCGTCGCCTCGCCGCTGTACTCCGCGCCCGAACGGTTCCGCAGCGCGGAGATGCTCGAGGGGTGCGGCAAGCCCGCGGACATCTTCTCGTTCGGCAAGCTTCTCTACCGCCTGATCACGGGCGAGCAGCCCTTCGTGATCAAACCGGTCTCGCTGAAGTTCCGCGCCCTCGGCCCGCGCTGGGACGAGTTCCTCTTCAAGTGTCTGGAGGAGCGTCCCGAAGCGCGCTTCGCGGACGCGGCGGCGGCGCTCGCGGAGTACCGGCGGATCTACCGCCCCGAACTGGCCGCCGGCGAGTACCGCGCCGAGTGCCCCGAGTGCCGGGCCGCCCAGTCGATCCCGGGCGGGTGGGCCGGCGAACGCTTCGGCTGCCGCGGGTGCGCCCGGACGCTCGAGGTCCTCTTCTACGACGACGCCTCCCGCTACGCGACGACGGCCCTCGTCTCCGAGCCGCGGGAGACGGTCCCGCCGATCCTCTTTCTCGACCACGAGGCCGACCCCCGGGCCCGCAAGCACTGCGTCCGCTGCGGGGGCGAGATGCGCGTCGAGGCGAGGAAGTGCCGCCACTGCGGCGCCTGGGTCGAAGAGCAGGCGAAGCGCGTGATCGAAGCTTCGGCCCGCACGGCGCCGGCTTCGGCGCCCGCGGCCGCCCGCTCGTTTGTCCTGCCGGCGATCGCCGTCTTTTTCGCCTACTGGCTCTTCTGGCTGCCGGGGGCGATCCTCAACTGGTTCCTCCTCGAGGAGGCGCGGAAAGTCCAGCGCCGGACGGGGCGGGCGCCGGCGGGCCTGCTCGGCCTGCAGGTCCTCATGGCCCTTTTCGTGACGCTGCCCCTGGTCCTCTGCGGCACGCTGCTCGTCCTGGGCCTCGTGGGCGGCCTGCTGGCCGCCGCGCTGGCCTAGGAGATCCTGCGACCCACGGGATGGGCAAAGCACAAGCTCTTGGGCCAATCCCGGCCAAGACGAAAGGGGATCCGGTGATAAGCGGAGATCGGGAGATAAGACCCGGGCCCCTCTCCCGATCCCCGGCGATCTCCCCATCTCCTTTCGCCCCGGCGTGATCCGGCGATGTTCTGTTCTTGACTTATCGCGACCTCTCCTCTTATCACCATATCTCCATGGCCGTCGGCTTCGGGTTTGACATTCACCGCCTCGTGCCGGGGCGCCGGCTCGTCCTGGGCGGCGT
>Ga0187892_10004157_pt1 | contig 24832 bp, 31 predicted proteins | sample MA1701073metaG_FD_139345 | JGI IMG/M metagenome (GOLD analysis project Ga0187892, IMG submission 139345) | Bio-ooze microbial communities from a basaltic lava cave in the Kipuka Kanohina Cave System on the Island of Hawaii, USA - MA170107-3 metaG ... | reverse complement strand
GCAGGATTGAACTGCTGACCCCTTCCGTGTCAGGGAAGTGCTCTTCCGCTGAGCTACGTGCCTGTAGGATACCCCGAAATTCTTCGCCGTGCGTTCCCTTAATGAGAAAGATAACAACCGAACTCTCTCGTCGTTTCCGTTAAGATTCACGAACAACCTGAACAGTCACATTCCCACGCACCGCACTATTGAAGTGAATGGGAACCTCATATTTGCCCAGTTGTTTGATCGGCTCGGCAAGGATAATTTTTCGCCGATCAATTGTAATCCCCTGAGCGATCAACGCTTTCTCGATATCTAAGTTTGTTACTGACCCGAACAATCGATCTTCTTCCCCCGCACGGGCAGGAATGGTTACCGTGAGTGCGGCGATACGATCAGCTACGCCCTGCGCATCACGCCGGTCGCGCTCTTTCTTCTCTGTCGCTAACCGTTTCTGATGTTCTAGCATCCGCAGGTTGCGCCGGTTCGCTTCAACGGCAAAGCCTCGGGGAATAAGATAATTCCGCCCGTATCCATTGCGCACCTTGACCACATCTCCGGTGGTTCCCAGGTTCAGCACATCCTCTTGTAAAATGATCTCCATATCGGCCTCTATTTCTACGGCAGCAGAAAACAAAACACAAGTCGCGCACCCCCCTCCTCACAGAAACTAGGAAGAAGGAGCGCGAGATTTTTCACTATCCCAAGCAGAGATAGCCAATATTTACAGTCGCGTTGAGGCGTAGGGCAGCAGCGCAATCGCGCGCGCCTGCTTAATCGCTCGTGTCAGCTTCCGCTGATGCCAGGCGCAGGTGCCGGTAATACGGCTTGGGATAATTTTGCCACGTTCAGAGACAAAGTCTTCCAGCATGCGATTCTCTTTATAGTTGATCCTCGCCCCTTTATCCGCACAAAACCGGCATACCTTACGGCGAAGACGTCGCCGTGCTGGAAACTTATCGTCGGTCGCAGCGTTTCGTCTCTGTGGTCCCCTGGGTCCTCTATCTGTTGGTCTTGGCATAGCAGCTTCTCGATAAAAATGGTTCTCACTTCTTCCTTACGGTTCTCTGGTTATTCTTGCCCGACTTCTTCCCCTTCTGCTTCAGCCGTTGAAGGTGCGGGGGCCGCTGGCGCAGCACTCACCGTTGGAGGCGGAGCAGGGGGAGCTTCATAAACAGTCGAAAAGTATCGTAGGACATTTTCGTTAATACGCAGATTCCGTTCGAGTTCTCTCAAGGCCGCTGGCGGGGAATCATATTCCACACGCACGTAATGTCCGCGGCGCTGTTTGCGAATCGCATAAGTCAAATCCCGCATGCCCCATTCCTCGACCCGCACTGCTGTCCCATTTCCTCCTTCGAGGATTTTTTGCATCCAGGCGGATAGTTCCTTCACTCGGGCGTCAGGCAGTTCAGGGTGAAGAATACACAAGGTTTCATACGTCGGCATGCAATCCTCCAAAAATCAGCAACGAACTTTTTTAGGCTACCTTCTCGGCAACGGCAACATTACATACGGCCATTGCCTTTTCGACCCCTGCGGTCAAGAGAATCTCAATCACTTCGACAGCCCGTTCTATCGCCGGGAGGATAGACACTTCTTCCTGACGAGTAAAGGGCTGTAACACAAAATCGGCTGGATCTTGCTTGCCCGGAGGTCGCCCAATCCCAATCTTCACGCGCACAAAGTCTTTACTGCCAAAAGCCGCGATCATCGACGCTATTCCACGATTTCCACCCGCCCCGCCTCCTCCACGTTTGATCCGCACGCGACCGCATGGCAGATCTAAGTCATCATGAATAACAATAAAATCGGTCAAGGAGAGGTGATAGAAATCACGTATCCTCACCGCCGCCTCGCCACTTCGGTTCATGTACGTCTGTGGCTGAACCAGCATTACTTTTTCCCCTTGCCACAGCCCATCATCAATGAGCGAGAGAAACGCCCTACGCGAGAGTCGAATACTCCACCGCTCAGCCAGGGCATCAACGACATGGAAACCGACATTATGGCGGGTACGCTGGTATTCTGGGCCAGGGTTGCCGAGACCAATAATGACGCGCATAGCTCGCTGCATGGCTTATAGCCCGCTCCCTACAGTCGCTCTATAGCATATTGCCCACTCCCTACGGTCGCTGTATGGCTTATGGTCAGAGCTAGGAGCCATAGAGTGAGCGCAGCGAACGAGTCATACGCCATAGAGCGAGTGAAACGAGCGAGCTATCTGCCATACGCCGCTATTTCTTCTCAGCTTTCGCAGCTCCACTGGCAGGAGCTGGTGTAGCTGGAGCGGGTGTGGCTCCCTCAGTTGCGACAACTTCAGTAGCTTCCACTGCTGGTTTTTCTTCCGCCACCGGAGCCGCTACGGTCACAACCGCATCATTGGTGTCGTAGACGGCCTTGACTCCCGCAGGCAGGGTCAACTCTGCAATATGGATTGCATCGTGAAGCCCCAACCCAGAAACATCGACATTGATAAATTCAGGAATCTCACGGGGTAGACACTCGACCGTGATCTCGCGACGAAGGGACTGCAACAATCCACCCGCCGTAACTCCTTGCGCCTTGCCGACAAAGTGCAACGGCACGGTCACTTCAATTGGTTTGGTAACATCGACTTCATAGAAGTCGATGTGCATAGGCAAGCTGGTCACCGGATGACGTTGCACCTCTTTCAGCAGTACCATCTTCTCGTTGATCTCCGCGGCCGGAGAAAGCAACTGAATCAGATGGGACCCCTCTACCCCGTCTAATTTAATGCGAAACTCTCGCGCATCAACGCAGACCGCCTGCCCTACTTTCCCTGGACCGTAAAAAACGGCAGGTACTTTCCCGGCCCGCCGCAGGCGACCAGAATCTCCTTTGCTAGTCACCTGGCGCGCTTCAACATTTAGCATGACTGTTTCCATAATTCCCTCTAGACAAATAATGAACTAATCGACTCTTCGTGGTGAATCCGTCGAATTGCCTCTCCCATAAGTGGGGCAATCGACAGCACTTTAATTTTGTCGGTTTGTTGAGCCTCGGGGCGCAAAGGAATCGAATTGGTAACCACCAGTTCTTCCAAGACCGAGCCTCGTACTCGTTCAATCGCCGGACCCGACAGCACCGGATGCGTACAGCAGGCAAACACGGCTTGCGCTCCGGCATCATGCAACGCGGCAGCAGCAGTCGTCAACGTGCCAGCGGTATCAACCATATCGTCAACCAGGATCGCCACCCGCCCTTCAACTTCGCCGATGATATTCATTTCGACCACATCCAGGTTCGCTTTCCCTGGAATCTTCATCTCCCCTTCACGCGAGCGCCGCTTATCAATAATCGCTAAGGAGGAATCCAGCCGTTTGGCAAATGCGCGTGCCCGCTCCACTCCGCCAGCATCAGGAGAAACGACCGTGATTGGCTCTTTGCCGATCCGCGTCCGTAAATACTGCAAAAGGACCGGAGACGAAAATAAATTATCCACCGGGATATTAAAAAATCCCTGAATTTGCCCGGCATGCAACTCCGCCGTCAATATGCGAGAAGCCCCAGCCGTAGTGAGCAGATCAGCCACTAATTTGGCACTGATCGGGACGCGCGGGGCAACTTTGCGGTCCTGCCGGGCATATCCATAATAGGGAATCACTGCGGTGATCCGGTTTGCTGACGCCCGTTTGAAGGCGTCGAGCATCAGCAGCATTTCCATCAGGTTATCGTTCCCTGGGGAGCAAATCGACTGAAGTACAAAGATGTCACCGCCCCGGACGTTCTCCGTAATTTCGACCGCAATTTCTCCGTCACTGAACCGACGAATATCCGCAGCTCCAAGAGATACACCGACATAGGAACAAATTTCCTCAGCCAGTAAACGATTCGAGTTGCCAGCAAAAATTTTCAGTGCGTCGCGCATGGAACTCCCTTACCTGTTACTAGTTCTTCCAGGGAAAGGACTGGGGAGGCAGGATTCGAACCTGCGAATGCCGGGGCCAAAACCCGGTGCCTTGCCAGCTTGGCTACTCCCCATCGTCATTCCTACCTTTGCCGTGCCTCTTCACAATTCTCACGATACGAGGGTCACTTACAAAACACCACGGTATGCAGACCTTACATTGCTCTTCTGTACGCTCGCTGTGGTCGTAGAATTTTATGAGATGAATCAGATAGTTACAGAGGAACTATCCTGCACCGGCAGGGAATTTTGTATCAGCTTTGCCTCAAGAAGTCTATGGCACGAGGAAAGGAAGTGTTCAGCTCTCAGCTTTCAGCAGTCAGCCAGCAGTGGTCCAGTTAAGGGTTTGACCAGAAATGTCTTTCCTTGTTTCTGGAGGAGAACCACTGCTTGTTCTGCCATTTCTTGACGAGAGAAAACCCCAAACACCGAGGAACCGCTGCCTGACATCAGCGCTCCTTCCGCACCGGCTTGCAACAAGCGCTCTTTGATCTGACCAATCGTCGGATGTGCTGGCACCACGGCTCGTTCTAAGTCGTTGATTAGACACTCAGCCGGAGGCCATTGCCCATGAACAAATTGACGTAGTTCGGCGGAAGTCGGCTCTGCTCTGGCTGGTAACTCATCAAACTGGCGATAAGCCCACGGAGTTGATACTCCAAACGAAGGAACTACGATCACCAGCCACCGAAATGGAAGTGGAGGCACGGATGTGAGAATCTCACCGACCCCTTCAACGTGGGCGGGTTGACAAGGAATAAAAAATGGCACATCGGCCCCCAAGCGAACCCCCAGTGTACTCAACTGCTGTTCAGAAAATTGCTGCGAGAACAACACATTGAGTCCTTTCAAAACCGCAGCTGCATCACTACTGCCACCACCCAACCCGGCCCCAAACGGAATCCGCTTGCGCAGATCAATCGTTATCTTCGCAGAGATCCCAGCCTCCTTGCAGAACAAGGCCGCCGCTTTGTAGGCGAGGTTAGTTTCATCCGTCGGCAATGTCGGATCATCACACGTCACCAGAATCTGTGGTTTTCTCTCTATCTCTGTCTCTATCTTTCCACCTGTCTCTATCTCTGTCTCTATCTTTCCACCTGTCTCTATCTCTATCTCGTCCCATAAACTGACTGGAACCATGACTGAGTCGAGCAAGTGGTAGCCATCTGGGCGACGGCCAGTAATGCAGAGGTAGAGATTAACTTTCGCTGGTGCGAGCACTCGCATTGATGATCCCCTTCGTCCCGTGGCCGTTGCGATGCAAAGCTTCCTATGTCACAACAGCAGACATGCAAGAATTCTTACGTATTGCCCAAAACGCTGCCCATCAGGCTGGCGCCCTACTCAAAGACAACTGGCTAAAAGCAAAAACCATCGAGGTCAAGACCGATATTGTTGATCTCGTCACCAATGTCGATAAAGCTTCGGATGCGCTGATTACACAGATTCTCCGCACTCACCTCCCAACCCATCAGATTATTGCCGAAGAGTCGGCTATTTCTGGTCAACCGAGCGACTATCGATGGTACATCGACCCGATTGATGGCACTACCAACTTTGCTCACAGCTTTCCGCATTTTGCCGTATCGATCGCACTCGCGCACAAGACACAAATGATTGTCGGGGTCGTCTATGATCCGCTCCGTGACGAACTGTTCTGCGCAACGCGCGGGAATGGCGCAACTCTGAACGGTCACCCCATCTCTGTTTCTCTCGCTCCAACCCTTGATCAATCGCTCGTACTCACTGGCTTCCCGTATGACCGACGGAAGCGCAGTGAGTACTATCTCAAATTCTACCAAGCCTTCATGGTCCGCACCCAGGGAGTGAGGAGAGTCGGCTCAGCAGCATTGGACCTGTGCTACGTTGCCTGTGGCCGCGCCGATGCTTTCTGGGAATGGCGGCTGCATCCGTGGGACACTGCCGCTGGGTCCCTGATTGTTGAGGAAGCAGGTGGAAGGATGAGCGATTTCTTTGGACAGTCGTTCGACATCACCGGCGAGCAAACGTTGGCATCAAATAGACTGGTACACCCTGAGATGATTGAGGTATTACGCGGAGTGATGGCAGCATAGGGCGGATAATAGTGAATGACGGAGCTTTACCATGTCCCGACTTGGCATCGTTCTCTATCACGGCATCGACAGCGGAGCAGAACTCCGTGAGTACGGTCGCATCGCTGAAGACAACGGCTTCGACTCACTCTGGGTCACTGAACGCTATTTTCACGAAGAGACGTTCTCGATGCTCGGCTTTCTGGCCGCAGCGACGCAGCGCATCGAGCTCGGTGTCGGCGTCGCCAACCCTTACACGCGTAATCCTGCATTATTGGCGATGGCAAGCGCGACGCTGGACCGCCTTAGCGGAGGTCGGTTCTTGTTGGGCCTCGGTCGCAGTGAGAAAGCGGTCATTCAAGAGAAGATGGGCATTGCCTATGGCAACTCGCGTACTGCCCTCGTTGAAACAGTAAACCATCTCCGCAAGCTGTTCGCTGGAGAACGTGTGACCGCCCAGGATGGGCGCTTCAAGCTCGGCAACGTTCGCTTGGCAACCACGCCAGTGCAACAACGACTGCCAATCTATTTGGCTGGCATCGGTACAAAGGGGCTGCGTCTGGTGGGAGAAATTGCCGATGGCGTCGTACTGAACGCTTATGTGCCACCTGCATACATTCGCTACGCCGTCGATGAAATTCGCGCTGCCGCTACAGCCGTGGGCCGCGACCCGAACGCTGTTGATATTGCTTGTATGCTGGTCATCCGGCTGACGGATGATCCCGACCGTATGCGTCCGACCTTAAAGCAACGCATTGTCCGCCTGCTTGATGAACCCCACGTGGGAGAAATTCTTCTGGAAAAAGGTGGCTTCGACCCATCAATTCTCAAGCCTCTACGAGAGCTCATCAAGAAAGACGGAGAAAAAGCTGCGGTCTCTTTCATCACCGACGCGATGGTCGATGCCTTCTATATCGTCGGCTCGGTCACGCAGTGCAAAGAACGTATTGCCGAGTATCGCCAAGCTGGCGTTGACACCCCGCTCCTTCTCCCGCGACTTGAGGACTACGGCAGCGTAGCAACATCATTGAACAACGCGTAAGGGTGAGATAGAGAAGGAGGACCAGCGTTCAGCTATCAGCATTCAGCAATCAGCTAGGCGGAGAAAGACAGAAGATTTTGTACAACTTCAGACACGAGTCTGAGCTAAGTGGTAGTCTACTTTTCGAACCACAAGGGAGGGAACTATGAAACCAGCAGAAGTCCAGTCAGAGATGATTACCTATCCTGGTCAGAACAGCACCAAGATTAACGCCTATTTGAGCCGTCCCGCTGCGACAGGCCGCTATCCCGGAGTCATCGTGATCATGGAAGCATTTGGACTGAACGACCATATCAAAGATGTCGCCCGGCGGTTTGCCGCTGAAGGGTATGTCGCCCTTGCACCGGATATGTACACCCGTGAAGGGTCACCCGATCCGAGTAACATTAACGATGTGATTAAAGTGATGTTCTCCGTGCCCGATTCCCAGGCGATGGCGGACTTGGACGGAGGCGCGGTGTTTCTCAAGGGCCGACCAGACTCGAACGGCAAAGTCGGAGCAATCGGCTTCTGCTCCGGCGGTCGCTATACCTTGATGTTCGGCTGCACGAGTAAGAACCTCAACGCCGCAGTGGACTCAGCGGGTGGGTTCATTATTCAGGACGAGCATACGCCGCAACGACCAGTGTCACCCATCGACATGGTCCCAAATCTGTCTTGTCCCTTGCTAGGCCTGTTCGGCGAAGAAGATCCGAATCCGTCACCCGCCCATGCCGATCGACTCAAAGCAGAGCTTGATAAACATAAGAAAACTTACGAGTTCCGCATGTATCCGAATGCTGGCCACGCCTTCTTTGCTGATTATCGGCCCTCGTATCGTCCCGTCGCTGCTCAGGACATGTGGCATCGCGTGCTGCTGTTCTATGGCAAGTATCTCAAAGCGGCGTAAATCACTTAGCTCCCCTCACCTTTCCAGAGAGAGGGTGAGCTCATTGTGAATTGCAGATTGCGGATTGCGGAATCTTGGAAACTGAAGCGGGGAATGGGCAAATGGGAGATATAGAGGGGAGGGGTCACCGGTTCTCCCCTTCTCCGTTTCGCCGTTTCTTTTTCAAAGTTCCCTACGCAGCCTGCTCCTGCCGTTCACGCCGTTGCCGTTCTTGAAGCCGTGCCACCTGACCCGCCACTACTCGCACCTTCCGCGGAGCAGCGAACCAGATGCACACCAACGAAAGCAGACTCATAATGATCCCTAACCCAAACGCCAACTGATAGTTCCCCATTCGATCGTACAGCACGCCGGTCACCCACGGCCCCGATGCTGCACCAAAACTCGCCGCCATACTGAGTACCCCGGAAATCGTGCCGTACTGTCTCCCCTGAAAGAGTTCGAGCTGAATCGCACTCTGTACGGACGCCATTCCATAGCCCAATAATCCCTGTGTAGCGACCATCAGATATAAAAACAGCGGTGTAGGATACCATTGCATCGCGAAAAGCAGCGCGTAACACGAGGCGAACCCTAAGCAGCTGATCGTCCACACCCACTCGCGACCAATACGGTCCGAGAGATGGCCGAGCGTGATTTGCCCAACACTGCCAGTGAGTCCCACTAAGCCAAGCGCATAGGCGGCGACCCCGGGCACAAAGCCGATCTCACCGAGATACTTGGTCTGATGCACTTGCACAGCATACCAAGTGTACAAACTCGTCATGTACGAGAGGAACAGCCACCAAAAACGCGAGGTGCGTACGGCTAGTGCTAACGTCCAATCGGTTGCCGCCCAAACCGGATCAACCACATTGTCGGCACGCGCGAGTGCTGTAGGGGACGATCCAAACGTACCGTCGCCATCGGGTACGAGCCCTAAATCTTCAGGGCGACGACGTTGCAACAAGAGGTTGGGCGGCAGCACGATGACCAAGAGTAAAATGGCCATCACCCAGCACGACTGCCGCCAACCAACTCCAACGATGAAACTTTGCAGCCAGGGAAAAAGAATGATTGAACCGACACCCACACCAGAGAAGGCAATGCCAATGGCAAGGCCACGTTTACGGGCAAACCAGTACGGTAAGAATAGCGAATGGCCCATGTAGCTCATGAACATCGTTCCACCGCCGACGAGCACGCCCAGTGTCAAGTGAAGATGCCACGGCTGCGAAATGAACGTGGCGAGAATCATCCCCGCACTCACCAGAACCGCCCCAAACGGAATCACCAGACGTGGACCGAAGCGGTCCATCATCATGCCAATCATTGGCGAATAAAAGATAGAAGCGAGGAAGCCGATAGAAAAGGCAGCCGCCGTCTGTCCACGGTCCCAGCCAAACTCCGCGAGGATTGGCGGAAATAACAACGAAAAGGCGGTGCGCGTATTGACACCAACGGCCATCGTGACAAACGCAACGGCAACCACCACCCAGCCATAAAAGAAGGGTAAGTGGGCAAGGCGTGAGGAGGAAGCCGTTCCGGATGTGGACGAGAGAGACGACATGTGTAATCTGTACTCCGTTCAATTCATTGTCAGCAACAAAGAGCCGCAGCCTACTGGAATGAAAAACGTGCTTCAACTGGTGCAGGTAGGTACCTCACCCCGATTGACGCACCTGAGCACCAAAGGTAGCAGTGGCCCAGCGGTTGATTCTTGTTGTATCGTCGCCTTTCTTATCTGAGAGATTCTTCGCTTCGCTCAGAATGACGATCCCGAAGGGGCAAGGAGGAAATCTAAATGAAACTTGGCATTAGTATTGGCTATTCCGGTGGTGAGGTCAAAATCCCGGTCGATTTCGTGCTCGAAGCGGAGCGGCTTGGATATGACTCAGTCTGGACTGCAGAAGCATATGGCTCTGATGCCGTCACACCTCTCGCCTATCTTGCCGCGAAGACGACGCGGATCAAGCTCGGTACTGGCATCATGCAACTGGCCGGACGCACGCCAGCGCTGTGTGCTATGACGATGTCTACCCTCGACGCCTTGGCTGGCGGTGGACGCGTCCTTGTCGGTCTTGGTCTTTCTGGTCCGCAAGTGGTCGAGGGCTGGCATGGGCAGCCGTATGACAAACCTGTCGCCCGCCTGCGTGAGTACGTGCAGATCTTGCGAAAGATTTGGGAACGCAAAGAACCGGTTGTGCTGGAAGGAAAAGCATATCAAGTCCCCTATCGTGGCGCTGATGCTACTGGACTGGGAAAGCCATTGAAGTCCATCCTGCATAGTCGCCAATTGCCAGTCTACCTTGCGACTATGCAGCCAAACAGTGTGCGTCTCACCGCGGAAGTGGCCGATGGATGGTTACCAATCTGGTTCTCGCCGCAGCGCATGGACATGTTCCGTCCGGCGATCGAAGAGGGTTTCCAGCGCGCTGGAAACGGAAAGTCATGGAAAGATTTCGACGTCGCGGCTGGCTGTACGGTCATTCTCGGTGATGACGTGAAAGCGTGTCTGGCACAGATGAAACCAAACCTGGCTCTATATGTTGGTGGCATGGGAGCAAAGAATAAAAATTTCCACAACGAAATGGTCTCACGCTACGGCTACGGCGATGTCGCCGCAAAAATCCAAGACCTGTACCTTTCCGGTCGCAAACAAGAAGCGACCGCATTGGTGCCGGATGAACTATGCGACGAAATGTCACTCTGTGGCCCTGAGGCGCGTATTCGTCAACGTTACAAAATGTGGGAAGACTGCGGCGTCACCACGATGCTGGTGCAGGCAGGTCAACCGCAGGCATACAAGTTAATGGCGGAGATTGCGGGGGTACGGGTGGAGCGTTAAAGATGGATTGAAAAGCCCCCTTTTGTAAAGGGGGCCGCGCGCCGCGCGGGGGGATTTCTTCCCATGCTTCGCTACAATCCCAATCTGAAGGCTCTTGCTCGTAGCCTCCGTGAGAACCTTACAGATAGTGAACAGCGCCTATGGTTACAGTTACGCCGGAAGCAGATTTTGGGAGTCCAGTTCTATAGACAAAAACCCCTTGGCAATTATATCGCAGATTTTTACGCACCTAAAGTCAAACTCGTTATCGAAATTGATGGTTCACAACATCTGGAAACAACACAAGCAAAGTATGATCAGCAACGGACAGCCTATTTAGAGCAGCAGGGACTTCGGGTCTTACGATTTACCACTCTTGAAGTTCTCCAGGAGCTTGAAACTGTCACCGAAGCAATTTACGGGGCAGTACAAGAAACGATAAATCCCCCTAACCCCCTTTACAAAAGGGGGGAATAAGAAAAGGCATCCATCATGAGTCAATCTTCCATCTCTCCTCATGATCCCTACACCCGTCGCCAAGTCAAAGTACTCGACTCCGACATGGCTTATGTTGATGTCGGGTCCGGCGATCCGATCGTGTTTCTGCATGGCAACCCAACCTCTTCGTATCTGTGGAGAAATGTTATTCCTCACGTAGAAAATCTCGGACGTTGCCTTGCGCCCGACCTCATCGGTATGGGCGATTCGGGTAAGAATCCCAGTGGCTCGTATCGCCTTGTCGATCATTCCCGTTATCTGGATGCGTGGTTCGAAGCGCTCAGACTCACGACGAATGTCACATTGGTCGTGCATGACTGGGGATCAGCACTGGGATTTCACTGGGCGCAGCGTCATCCAGAGCGGGTCAAAGCTCTCGTGTATATGGAAGCTATTGTGCGCCCGCTCTCGTGGGACGAATGGATTCCCACTGCTACCAAAATGTTCAAAGCGATTCGCTCCCTAGATGGCGAAGAAATTATCCTTCAGAAAAACTTCTTCATTGAGCGTTTGCTGCCAGCGAGCGTGCTGCGCGGCCTCACAGCAGAAGAAATGGAAGTGTACCGTCGCCCGTTCCGCGAGCCAGGCGAATCTCGACGCCCGATGCTTACGTGGCCACGGCAGATTCCCCTCGAAGGTGAACCCGCCGATGTTGTCGCGATTGTCGAGAGCTACGGTAGCTGGCTCGCGACCAGCCCCATCCCAAAACTCTTTATCAATGCTGATCCTGGCATGATCTTAGTGGGCACGCAGCGTGAACTGTGTCGCACCTGGCCGAATCAACAAGAGGTAACGGTAAAAGGACTCCACTTTATTCAAGAAGACTCGCCGGTCGAGATTGGGCAGGCAGTGGCGACGTTTATAAAGGCGTAAAACGTAAGACGTAAAGCGTAGAGCGTGGAGCGGGAAAAAGTAGTCAGTAGCCAGTATTCAGTAGTCAGTAGAAAATCTTGGACTTGAGACCTTGGACTTTGGACTCTCCGCTGCTTATACATCACGCACCACGGAACACGTAATGCGTCAAGCGTGATCATGTCAGATTTTTACAGGGAGGAACTATATGCAGTATTCAGCAATTTTATTCGAGGTCAACAACAACGTCGCTCGCATCACGATGAACCGACCGGAAGCCGCGAACGCGCTCAATGCGGAAATGGGCAAAGATCTGATGCATGCCGCCTTGCGCTGTAGTGAGGATCCGACGATTCGTGCCGTCATTCTCACTGGTGCTGGGCGTCTGTTCTCCGGTGGCGGCGATTTGAAGAGTTTTGCGGCTCAAGGCGACAACATGCCTTACCATCTCAAAGAGGTGACAACCTATTTGCACGCGGCGGTCTCCCGTTTCACGCGTATGGACGCCCCGGTCATTGCTGCCGTCAACGGTACCGCTGGTGGAGCGGGGATGAGCCTCTGCTGCTTCTGTGATCTCGTCCTCGCCGCTGAATCCGCCAAGTTTACCATGGCTTATACACGTGTTGGCCTGACGCCTGACGGTTCTTCCACGTATTTTCTCCCGCGCATTGTCGGGCTCAAGCGCGCACTTGAACTCACGCTCACGAACCGGCTCCTCACCGCCCAAGAAGCGATGGAATGGGGTATCGTCACGAAAGTCGTCCCAGATGCTAACCTGCAAGCCGAAGCGGACGCACTGGCTGCTCAGCTTGCCACTGCCGCCACTGGCGCGCTGGGAGCGGCGAAGCGCCTCCTGCACAGTGGCTGGAACGAAACGCTAGAAACACAGATGGAACTCGAAACTCAAGCTATCGCTGCCCGCGCACAGACTGCTGATGGTCGCGAAGGCATCGCTGCATTCTTAGAAAAACGTGCAGCAAAGTTTATGGGGAAATAGCGAGAAAGGACTTCTCTGTGAAACACGCGATGTTCCTCCCCGGCGGACCGCCGGAGGTGATGATCGACTGGGCCAAGAAAATCGAGGCTGCTGGATTCAATTCGTTATGGCAAGGGGAGATCACCAACTCTGCCTTGCTCCCACTGGCAGTGGTTGCACCATCGGTGAAGAAGATCAAACTCGGTGCGGGTGTCGTGCTTGCCTTCACGCAGAGCCCGGTGATGCTCGCCTTTGCCGCACTCGATCTCGATTTCCTGACCAGTGGACGTTTTATCCTTGGTCTCGGTGTCGGACATCAGCATCGCACCAACAATTGGTACGCCGGACGGGATGTGGGCAAGCCGATCACGCAAATGCGTGAGTACCTCCAGGTGCTGCGGCTCATCATGGAGAAAGCATCGAAGGGTGGAGAAATCGACTTCCAGGGCGAGTGCTACCAGATTCATGCACGTAACTTCTTCTCACGCTCAACTCCACAACCACGACCGCAGGTTCCGCTGTATGTCGCGGCGGTAAAGCCACGAATGGCAACACTCACAGGCGAACTCGCCGACGGGTTAGTTGGAAACCCTATGTTCTCTTCTCAACACATCAGCGCAAATATTCTCCCGCCTCTTCGCGTGGGTTTAGAAAAAGCATGTCGACAACGCTCGGACGTTGAGGTACTCGGACAGTGCTTCACTGTCATTGACGATGATCTAGCCACTGCCTATCGGATTGGCGCCGGGGCGATGCTGTTTAGCATTTGGGCCAATATCTACGATGATATTTTCGCGGCACACGGGTTTGCCGAAACCGTCGCGCAGGTTCACACCTTGCAACGTACTCTGGATCGTATGAAAGCAATCGACCTCATTCCACGTGAGTTAGTCGATGCCTTCTGTGCGGTCGGCCCGGTTGATCGTGTGCGGGCAAAAATCCAAGAACGAGAAGGGTTGCTGGATACGGTGATTTTGGCCGTGCCTGCCACCGGCACCACGCGCGAGCAACAAGATTATTACCGGAACAAACTGCTCGCGGCGTTTGCCGGAAATAATGTAAGACGTAATACGTAAAGAAGGACAAAGCGGGGTTGGTTACGCTTTACGTTTTAGCCTTATGTCTTACGCATTACGTTTCACGCCTTACGTCCTCTCTCCCTATGGCGTCGGGGCAACCGGTGTCACCTTCACAACGACGGTTTTCCCAGACCCAACCCGCGCAGGGCGGGGGCGGAAGAAACCGAGCCAGGCGATCCAATACTTTTTCTTGTAGGCCTCTGACATCCGTTCAACAGTCTCACTATCTTTCACTAAGCGCGCTTCTCCCTCGAAGACAGGGCCATCCTTTCGTCCCACCCAGATTCGCACTGGACTCCCACGGTGGATACGGTGCGCCTTATGACTACTTGGTGAGGTAGTGAAATAGACTGCCTCACCGTCATACATAAACCACACTGGCGCTGCGGCACTCCATTCACCGTTCAATCGCCGAGTTGCTACATAAATGTAACTTTCCGACGTGAGCGTGGCTTTGATCTCATCAGACAAGACGTCTTCTCCTTCGTCAGCCTTGGCCGTGTCAAAACAACTGACACAGAATAGTAGGAAGAGGAACCGCACGGAAATCTTCTTGTTCAAAGCACCCTCTTTTCTTGACGTTCGTTACTCCCCCTCAGCAGGGCTGGTATGTCCCCTGATACCTTGCTAGCGAACAATCGTCAAAGGAGGGGAGGCGTGGACCGAACCACCCTCGGCGGAATCTGGATTCCCTTTAGCCTGAAGCCTTCTTCCTCCAGTCTCAATTTCCTTTTTCGCTTTTTTTTCGTTTTCCTATCTTGCCTTTCGTTTGTTTTTGTCCATACAATGCAGGAATCGAGACCTCTGATGCAGGCAGAGGGCGTGGCTGTGGGTGGGTCGATTAAATCCCTGTATCAGTGGTCGATATATCCCACAGAGGTGTTGAATCTATGAAGGCACGCGCCCTGCCGAAAAGAGGAAAACAGCCCGTTCCTGCCATCCGGCGACGGGAATCGTTTTCTCCGCAACCGCTCCAGCGATACTACGAAACCGCGACGTATCCACTTGGTGAACACTTCACCGCCGTGGATGCCTGGCTCGCTGATCACGAGCCTGACGTATGGCAACAGATCCGCCTCGAAGATGATGAGTTGTTTCGCCTCCGCTCTCTTGGAGTCTCGGACAGTCGCTATCAAGGAAAGTTAGACACCCTCCACTCACTCTGTATCTACGCCGAACGGCTCTACTACGATGCCCAACCGAGCGAACTGAGTCTCCCAGCCTTGGTGCAGGGCGAAACAGTTGCCATTTATTACACATTTGACGACGGTTCGGTAGAGAAGGTCTCCGGCATCAGCGAGTAAGTCCACCTTCCTCCCTCTTTACATCTTCCTCCTCTGCGTGCAGAACACCTCCTAGGGGATGCCGATCCCTGAGGAGGTGTATCATGACACGTGAAGCATGGGTGACGATTCCCAGTGAAGAAGCCACGCGGGCGCAGCTTCCACCCGCTTCAAGATACCCCTATGACTTTGGCTTTCTCCCTGCGATGGGGCGACTCATCCGTACCCATCCCCGTATCGCGCAAGCATGGGTCAAACTCTTTGGTGAAATCATGTGGTCATCAGAGAGTGTTCTCTCACGACAAGAACGAGAGATGATCGCAGGCGTCGCTGCGGCGGCACAAGATTGCCATTACTGAACCCAATCTCACGCAGAGTTTCTGCGTGCAGAACTGGGCACCCCAGCACTAGTGGAAGCAATCAAGCAAAAACGCTGGCGTGACGTTCCGGGACTTTCATCCCGCAATCGTGCGCTCTGCACTGTTGCCGAGAAGTTGAGTGCGACTCCTACTAAAATGGTCGAGGAAGACTGGCAACCGTTACGAGGCCTGGGCTTTGACGACCAGGGATGCCTCGAAGTTGCCCATATCGTCGGCATCTTCAACTATTTGACACGCCTTGCCGACGGGTTTGGTCTGCAACTCGACGCCGCAACCCAAGCAGCATCGGAAAGTGGCATGGCGTTGAAACGTTCAGCGTAGAGAGAAAGGCCGCTTAGGAACAGCGGCATTAAGGAGGGTAACAATGGCTGTGCATTCGGCACCAGAACCAACTGAGTTCACATCAACATCGACACCGATCTCTACCGCTCCCCTCAGTCAATACTGGCCGCGACGCTTCACGCTTGTCCTCCTGTGTTTTTTCAGTACGTTCATCTGCTACATCGACCGCGTGAATATGTCGGTGGCTGTGATCCCGATGGCAACGGAGTTTGGCTGGGATCAAACAACCCGTGGCATTGTCCTCTCGTCGTTCTTTTATGGGTATCTTGCAACGCAAGTGCTCGGCGGGTGGTTAGCGGATCGCTATGGCGGGAAAGTGGTCTTGGGTTTTGGTGTGTTGTGGTGGTCAGTCTTCACGCTGCTCACTCCCCCGGCAGCGTTTGCCTCGTTTGCCTTGCTCTTTATCGCTCGGGTGGGCATGGGATTAGGCGAAGGAGTTGCCTTTCCAGCTATTCACAATCTGTTCGCACATTGGGTCCCGAGGCAAGAACGGGCACGATCGGTCGCGTTTAACGCGAGTGGTATTCCGCTGGGAACCGTCGCAGCGCTGTTCTTCACTCCCGTCATTGTGACGCAGTGGGGATGGCCCGCGGTCTTCTATGCGTTCGGTGTATTAGGATTTGTGTGGTACGCCTTCTGGTATTTCTTTGCGTCCGATTCTCCAGAAACCCATTCGTCCATTAGCCCAGCGGAAGTCGAAGCGATTCGCGCCAACACTCCTTCGCCTCCAAAGAACGAAAACATTCCTTGGGGTCTGCTACTCTCCAAAACTCCGGTGTGGGCAATCATCATCAATCACTTTTGCTCGAACTGGGGATTTTATGTCATCCTCACCTGGCTGCCGACGTACTTCACGCAGGTGCTGCACGCCGAACTCCATAAGGTTGGCATCTACACCATGCTGCCGTGGCTGGTCATGTTCTTGATGAGTAATGTCGCGGGATGGACTGCGGACCAACTCCTTAAGGCTGGATTCTCGCTCACCTTTGTGCGTAAACTGATGCAAAGCATCGGTTTTCTTGGTGCAGCAACGTTCCTCACGCTCATTAGCGGAGTTCACACCATCGGTTTGGCCATTCTCTATATGTGTTGTGCGCTCGGTCTCGGAGCCTTCGCGCTCTCCGGGTTTGCCGTCAATCATCTCGACATTGGTCCACGCTACGCTGGCATCTTGCTCGGTTTTTCCAACACCGCCGGGACCATTCCTGGCATTCTCGGCGTCACACTCACCGGGATAATCCTCGATGCTACCGGCTCATGGCAACTGGTCTTCTTGATCTCTGCTGGGATCTATCTTTTCGGCTTGATCGTGTGGTGGCTGTTTGCCACAGGAGAGCGGGTGTTCGACTAAACCAGGCAGCGCCACAGGAGCACTTTGAGACCGTGCCAGCATCCGTATAGGATGCGCCGACTATGACAACACCTCGTCAGTCTCTTTTACAATTCCCCTGTCATTTTCCGCTCAAAGTGATCGGCAAGAATGTCGAAGCCTTTGAAATTCAAGTCATGAGTATTGTCCAAAAGTATCTCGCCGGAGGGGAAACGACGCACTGCTCGCGGCGACTCAGTTCCGGCAACAAATACCTCGCCCTGACTATTTCTTTTATTGCCTACAGCCAAGACCAAATAGATGCGTTGTACCAGGAACTCAACGGTTTGGAGCTGGTTGTGTTCACCTTGTGAGAGCAGCGCAGGTAGGTTTGGGTCCTGTAGCTCCTGCCGTTGAGTTTTGTCATACTGAGCACTGAATCTTTCCTGGAGGAATCGGTGATGGATGAAGAAACCCCGAAGGTTCAACGCCCATATCCCCGCACCCTGACTCTTACCGATCAGACGGAAGTCACTCTGCGGCTCATGATCCCTGCCGACACGCACCGTATTCTTACGTTTGCGCGTTCTTTACCCGAAGAAGACTTACTGTACCTCCGCATGGACATTACCAAAGCTTTCGTCGTCATGTTGTGGGGACAGAATATCCGCGCTGGGCAAACGGTCACCGTGCTGGCCGAGCGAGAGCGGGAAATTTTAGGATACGCCAGTCTGCACCACAACGAAGTGACGTGGCAACGGCACCTGGGAGAACTGCGGGTTCAGGTTGGTCCTGCCTATCGCTCACGTGGGTTAGGACGAGCGCTGGCAGGAGAAATTTTCTCTATCGCGAGTGATCTGGGGCTGCATAAAATGGTCGCACACATCACGCCCGACCAGACGGGCACGATTACGACGGTCACGCGGCTCGGCTTTCAGATGGAGGCTCGGCTCCATGACTTCGTCATCGACCGCGCCGGCCGTATGCGGGATCTCCTCGTGATGACGTACGATGTCAAAGGTCAGTAGGTTTTTCTCTATATCCTGAAAGGAGCCGCCCCGTCCCTTTTATTTCTCAATGGCAATAGACCAACCACCGCTGACCTCATCAACATGTACAATCGCGTACCCCTCAGCTTCAGCCGCACGGGGAATATCGCGCCGGCCCTTCGGGTCATCAATGAACACTTCAAGAACATCTCCACGTTCCAGGTCTTCAAGACGCACTTTGGCCTTCGCCCAATTGAGCGGACATTTGACGCCGAAGAGGTTGATCTGTTCAGTCTTTCGACTCATAGCCGGTGTCCCTGTTACGGATCACAACCGCGGCACCACTTCCTCGGCCAATATAGCCGAGTGCTCCATCTGATCGAAGACTGGATTGAGCATCAGGTGTTGGGCACCAGCCTGTACTAATGCGGCCAGCTTATCAATGCACTCCTGCCGACTCCCCCAGATTGACACCTGTGAACCCATGTCGGCATTGCGATAGTAAATCGCAAACCATTCGCGTAAGCGGCGTTCAGCACGAGCACGATCAGTGTCTATCGCCAAATAGACCCGTTTCGAGAGGGTAAAAGTGGCGGGATCACGTCCGGCCTCCGCCAGGAGCTGTCGGATCGTTGCACTCTGTTGAAAGAAATCCTCCGACGAAGAACTCCCTGCTCCCATCCACGCGTCACCGTGACGCACAGCACGTTTGAGAGCAATCGGCACACGCGCGCCAAACCAGATCGGAGGATGCGGCTTCTGCACGGGTTTCGGTTCCATTCCGATCTTCTCAAACTTCCAGAACTGCCCATCAACGGTGGCCTGTGGTTGGGTCCATAACGCTTTCATCACATTCAGCCCCTCGACAAACCGCCGTGACCGCTGCTCGCTAGAGAGACCGAAAATCGACTCTGGGGTATGCCCGCCAATCCCCACGCCAACAGAGATGCGCCCCTGACTCAGCTGATCGATACTAGAGATCAACTTGGCCAATTGCACAGGATTCCGCAGGACCGTCAGCATCACCGAAACACCAAGGCGAATGCGTGAGGTAATAGCGGAAAGGTAAGTCAGCAAGGAAAGGGGCTCAAGAATCGGTGCTGGACTGACGATTTGTTCCATCGTCCACAGGCCTTCATAGCCATACTGTTCCGCTTTCTGCGCGAACTCGTGGATCAACTGCAGGTCAATCGTCCCGCTGGGAAAGGTCTGCGGAATCGCGATCCCACAAGGAATACGTCCGGTTGCCATTGGTGACACCTCCTCTAAAAGATACAGGTCAAGCCGTAGGGCACGGGCGATCATACCAACGAACGTTCTTGTCTGGAAAGGTGGGGGGTCCGTTCTTCCACGAGTTGCGTATAGATGACAGAAACGGATCAAAGTTCCAGGTTCCAAGTTTCGAGTTTCAAGTTCAAGGTCTAAAGTCCACAGTTGCAAGTTTCGAGTTTCAAGTTCCAAAGTTTTTCAACTGACAACTGAGAACTGACAACTGAGAACTTTTCAGTTATGAATGTCTCATCCCATGAATGGAGTGGTGGAGTGAACGACGAAAGCCGTCCCACAAAATACGTATTACGCGAAGACCTCAACCCGCCCCCTCCTCGGCGCTTTCGTATCGACTATCAGAAAGAGCTGAATCCCTCACAATATGAAGCCGTAGTCACTCATAAAGGGCCACTGTTGGTGTTGGCTGGAGCCGGAAGCGGGAAAACGCGAACTCTCGTCTTTCGCGTTGCTCGCATGATCGAAGAAGGGATTGATCCCGCGTCGATTCTATTGCTGACCTTTACCCGCCGTGCAGCCGAAGAAATGCTCGAACGCGCTGGGGCCTTGCTAGCTGGAGAATGCGATCGTGTGGTCGGCGGAACATTTCACTCCTTCGCCAATACCATCCTGCGCCGCTACGCAGCGCTTCTGGGGTTCGCGAATTCGTTTACCATTCTTGATCGTGGCGACTCGGAAGATGTCATCAACTTGCTTCGTGCCCGGCTGGGGCTCGACAAAAAAGAGCGCCGCTTCCCCAGAAAACAAACTATCATCGAAATCGTTAGCCTTGCTGCCAACAAGCTCTGTAGCATCGCCGAAGTATTGGATGACCAGTTCCCCCATCTGTTTTCTGAACTCGATGAGCTAACGCGGATCGACGAATACTACCGCCGCTATAAACAAGAACGCAGTTTACTCGACTACGATGATCTCCTCACCAAATTGCGCGACCTGCTGCGATCTCATCCTGAAGTCGCCGACCGTCTCTCGCACACCCTGCGCTACATCATGGTCGATGAGTATCAAGACACCAATCGGCTGCAAGCGGAGATTGTTCGCGCTCTCGCGCATTCACACGACAATGTCATGGCTGTGGGGGACGATGCCCAATCCATCTACAGTTTCCGAGGCGCAACGGTCAAAAACATTCTGGAGTTTCCCCGTCTGTTTCCCAACACCACCATTATTAAGCTCGAAGAGAACTATCGTAGTACGCAACCGATCTTGGATCTCTCAAACCACATTATTCAACATGCCAAGGAGCAGTACACCAAGAATCTCTTCACTAAACGTGAGAAAGGGATTAAGCCCACCTTGGTTGAAGCGGAGAGTGAACGCTACCAATCCCGCTTTGTTGGGCAAAAAATTTTAGAACTGCGCGAACAGGGCGTGCCATTGGAAGAAATCGCCGTCCTCTTTCGTTCTAGTTTCCATTCCTTTGATCTGGAACTGGAATTGAGTCGCCGCAATATCCCCTTCATCAAGCGTGGGGGATTTAAGTTCATCGAAACCACCCATATTAAAGATACCCTGGCGCATTTGCGCATTATCGCTAACCCGCAAGACGCCGTGTCGTGGCATCGCGTCATTCTTCTGCTCGAAGGCATCGGTCCCAAAAGTGCCGAGAAAATTCTGGCTCACACCTTGGGTGGCCCCAATCAAGCCCAGCGTTTGGCCGAGTATCCCAGCAAAGGCGTGATGGGAGATGAACTGCGCCGCCTGGCTGCGTTGCTTTCTGAGGTCACAACGGGAGACCTCAAGCCCGCGGAACAGATCGAAACCGTAGTGAAGTATTATCTGCCGATCCTCAAACGCAATCACCGCGATGATTTTCCCAAGCGCCAGAAAGATTTAGAACACTTCATCGTCATCACTGAACGTTATAATAGTCTAGAGAAGTTACTGGCTGACATGGCCCTCGAACCACCCAACAACAGTGTTGGCGATGTTCTTGCTGCCGACCGCGAAGACGAAGGACTCTTAACCCTCTCGACCATTCATTCCGCCAAGGGGTTAGAGTGGCATTCGGTGTTCATCATTTGGGCAACCGAAGGACGCTTTCCCTCATTGTACAACAAGGATGACGACGAGATTGAGGAGGAGCGTCGACTGATGTACGTCGCCGCCACGCGCGCGAAAGAGAACCTGTTCATTAGTTATCCGATCAACATTTTCGATAGGGCGACGGGCATGGTGCTGAGCAAACCGTCGCGCTTTCTTGACGGGATTTCCCGTAAGCTCCTTGAACCGGTCTTTCTCATGGAAGATGATGACCAGCGCGAGAATGCCTGGCGTGCCAACCGCCGCCGGTTTTAGGAGCTGTCATATTTTTGCTCCTGTCAGTGGCCGTGCCAGCGCCAGCAAAAGGAGGCCCAATGTCAGAGATCAAGATTGCAACCTTCAACATCGAATGGATGGTCTCTCTTTTTGGTGGACGCTGGACAGATTGGGTCAGCCCGACAATTCCACCGACTTTCCCAGGCCGATCCCTTGGTGGTATCCGTCTCGAACCCATTGCTGACGTTCCAGCCCTCTGTCAGCGCATTGCCGGAGTGATTCAGGGCATTGGTGCTCAGATCATCGGGATTCAAGAAGGACCACCGCTGAAGGAACAACTCGAAGTGTTCGTCAAACGCTTCCTGGGCAATGAGTATGTCGTCCATCATTCAAACCCGAACTGGCAGTCGGTCTGCGCTCTCGTTCATAAGTCCATCAGTAACCGGGTCACTGTTCTTGCCCCAGACAGTCCAGAAGTGACGCACCTCCGCTCCGCAATTCCCTATTACCCCTGGGGCAAGTTTGCGAAAGCGGACCAAAAGAAGCATCGTTTCGCTCGTCATCCTCTCATCCTCCGCTTCCGTCCGGACGCTGAGAAAGAACTTCGTCTGATCGTCCTGCACACCAAATCAAAGTTCTCGAAACTCAAAACCCGTGAACAATGGGAAGCCCGAGAACCGGAAGCGATCCAAGATGCCCTCGACACCCGGCAGAAACTCTCCGCAGAAATTGCTCGTATCCGAGAATTTCTCGACGACCAACTCAAAAATTCTGGCTGGAAATCGCCAATCATCACTATGGGGGACTTCAACGATGGACCGTTTGCCGAACTCATGGAAGAGGAATTTTTGATCCACAATATCATCGATGAACTCGTTGGTTCCCTCCTGACCCCCACCCATCATTTGCGTCACGCGATGGAACCACAGGTGCTGGCCACGGCCAGTACGACCCGCTTTCCTGATCCCCTGAATAACGGTCAGATCACCGAGGAGTTGATCGACCACATTCTCGTCTCCCCTGGTATCTGGCGAAAAACCTCCCCCTTTCGTCTCAAGAAGAATTCCTGTCGGGTGGAAGCTCAGGTTTTTGACCAACACAATGCTGACACAGGGCCAGTGCTGCAACGCGGACTCCGCCCCAGTGATCATAAGCCAGTGTCTGCGGTCCTGACCTATTAAGGAGCAGTCTCTCTGGCTGTGAAATCACAGGAGAGCAGAAAGGAAGGAAAAGCATGTCACTACCGAAAGAAGTCATCGACCAGTTCCTGGCCGAGCGGCGCAATGCCGTCTTGGGAACGATCCGTAAAGATGGGTCACCACAGTTAAACCCGATGTGGTTTCACTGGACCGGTGAGGTCTTCCACATCTCCACGACACGGAGTCGTTTCAAGTATAACCACCTGAAACGCGACCCACGGGTGACGCTGTGTATCGACGACGCGACCGGCTTCAAGACCGTCATCGTTGAAGGCCGTGCCCAGATTGTTGAGGATGATATTTGGGGTCCGACGCGAGTGATTGTCGAGAAGTATGTCGACAAAGAGCACGTGGAGGCACGCCTCGCTCGTCTGCGGACCGAACCGCGCGTATTGCTCGTCATCCGTCCAGAGAAATGGATTTCGTGGGATCTCGCGCTACGCGCCGGGCCAGGACAGTGATGAATGCGGCTGCTTTCAGATTCCCTCGATGATTATCCATTGTTATGCTGGGTGTAGGGGTGGACCGGCGTGTCCGCCTTCAGAAGAGCATCCACCCTTCGACAAGCTCAGGGAAGGCACTAGGTTGCCCCTCCAAGAAGATCAATAGATAATAGTCATCAAGAGCTCATGGAAAAGGTACGTATGGAACTTTCTCCCTGGACCGAAGCTGAGTCCTCCAAGGCAAAGCAAATCTGGGTTGCCTACCAACAGCAACACGATCTTTCGGAGCGGTTGGGGCAAACTGCGGGGATTGATCCTACTAGTGGTCGGATTTGGTTCGGAGAGTCGATCCAAGATATTGTCACCCAAAGAGACGCTGAAGGATTAGATTCCCCTCTCTTTTTTGAGCGTGTAGGCTCGGAAACCTATTTTCGCAAGGGTGGTCGCTGGTGATTGTTGGAGCCGTCTCGGCAGACGGAGTTCCGATAATTACGCTCGCGATCGCTGGGCAGGAATGGCCTGCCGTTCTTGACACCGGTTTCAATGGGGATCTGGAATTACCCGAAGATTTACGCCCAGCGCTCAACGCTCGCTACGTGGGTCGTGTGACCTCCGCCTTAGCTGGCGGTCAACACCTAGAAGAAGATGTGTATGTCGTCGAGATTCCCTTCGATGGCCACATTGTCCATGCCGAGGCAACCTTTGTTCCCGGCGAGCAGATTCTCATTGGTACTCATCTGCTACGCCACTACCAATTACAGATTGATTTCATGCTACGGTCCGTTCGACTCATACGGAAACTATGAGAGTTGAGCTAACAACGCCCTTGCCTCTTGCAAGTCCTTTGTATCAAACCCTTCAGTGAACCAGTTGTAGATTGTTGCTAACATCTCGTGAGCTTCGGCTTGCTTGCCTTGTTGTTGCCACAGACGAGCGAGGCTCATGACGGCCCGAAGTTCGAGGGATTTGGCTTGCTGCTTCTGCGCAATCGCAATCGCTTTGAGGAAACAGGCTTCGGCCTCCTGCACCACCGCCGCCTGGGTATTAGGTGCTAGGGGCTGGGGGCTGGGTGGAACTTGAAACTTTGAACTTGAAACTTGAAACTTTTGTTGAAGCGTCAGTTCTCCTTTGATCCGATACAGCTCCGCCTCGTAGAGACGCTCTTCGCTTTCGCCCACAAAAGCCAAGGCCTCGGCTACTACCCCTAATCCTTCTTCAGTCTGTCCCGCTTT
>Ga0187892_10004156_pt1 | contig 24847 bp, 16 predicted proteins | sample MA1701073metaG_FD_139345 | JGI IMG/M metagenome (GOLD analysis project Ga0187892, IMG submission 139345) | Bio-ooze microbial communities from a basaltic lava cave in the Kipuka Kanohina Cave System on the Island of Hawaii, USA - MA170107-3 metaG ... | reverse complement strand
TCGCCCATCACGAACACCTGGATCGAGCGCAGCGCGCCGACCGACACGTTCGCGCGCGTGCCGATCATCTGGCCGGCGACCTGCTGCTCGATTTTCGCCTTCGCCTCCTCGAAGGTCAGGCCGGCAACGGCTACGGGGCCGAGCTCCGGCAGGTCGACCAGACCGTCGCGGTCGACGATGAGCGGGTACCAGCCCGCTGAATCGCCGATGAGTTGCACTTCGATGGTGTCGCCGGGCCCGACCACGTAAGTGGAAGGCACGGGGATGTCGCTCGCCGGCGCGAAGGTCGTCGGCACCATCGTGAAGAGGTCGTAGCCGAACGGCTTGAGCTCCGGTTCGACCGGCAGGTATAACAAGTGGAATGCCATGGCCTCGAGCCGCGGATCGGCGTTCAGCCGTTCTGTGGCTTCTGCGATGCTGAGCCCGGCGAGCGTGATGCTGATCTGTCCCGGAAGGAGCAGTCGTCCGGCCCGATCCAGCCGATAGGGGTTGCCATTGCGGATCCCACGCTGGAATTCGACAAAGGTGCGATTGACCTCCACCTCAACGTCCTGCGTGCCCGCGACAGGCGCAGGCGGCGGCGGCAGCAGCGTGAAGTCGGGGCCGATGGCTTCGGTGACGTCGAGTAACAGGGAATCCCCGGCCCGCAGGCGCGGTTCCGTCTCGAGCGACTCCTCCGCCGTCGGCAACGGCAGGCCGATGGGTATCACGCCTTCTCGCAACTGCGAGGTCGGCGCCGTGGGTGACGTCGGCGGCGGCCCCGTGGGGGGGATGCTGAGGCCGTACTGCTTGAGGAGTTCCTGCTGCTGCGCGGGCGGCAGGGTCCTGAAGGCATCGAGCTGCTCCGTGCTGGGAGTCTGGGCAGCCGCCGGGTGCACCCCGATCGCCAGTGCGACCACAGCCGAACACAGCCAGGCCATCGCGCGCAGCCGAAGCATCAGAACCGTCCGGACCATTGCAGGTATCCCCGAAAGTCTTCTTGGTCGACACCGCCTTCCGCAGCGTCGCGCTCTTCATAGCCGATGCCGACCCGCAAGTCACCCCCGAACAGCTCCCGGCGGTGATGGACGTCCAGGGAGAGTATCTCCTGCGGGACAAGCGATATGGAATGGACCCGGTTGGCGCCCTTGCGATTCACCTTCGCGCCCTGTAGCGCGACTTCCCAGCTGCTCCCGTCGCCGTTGACCAGCATCGCGCCGGTCGCAAGCTGCCGGCTGTCGCCGTCGATCGAGTGACCGATGACGCGGTCGTAGTACTGGTAGCCGTCGCGGTAGATCACGTTGCGGTAGGCGCAACCGTATTGCGGTGGATTCTCGTAGAAGCTGCAGGCGGTGTCCGCGGCTTCCAGGTGCACTCGCCAGGAGCGCTCCCCGAAGCCGCCCGAGATTTCGAGGCCGGCAAGACCAAGGTATTTGCTCGGGAGATAGTTCGCCTCGTCCTCGCCGATCGCCTGCGCGTAAAGCGCCACCGGCGCCCAGGGAATCGACCACCGAGCGTCGAATCCGGCGAGCTGGTTGCCCGGCTGCTCCTCGAGCGGCTGGTCGTTGTCGTTGCCGGTCAGGAGGTCCCAGAAGGTCGAGGCATCGCAGGGCCGGCCGTCACCGCACCACTGCGCGGTGCGGGAGAAGCCGACCTCGACGCGATCGTGCGGCTTCCAGGTCAAGCGCATGCCGAAGAGCTGCGCATTGGGCGCGTCGGTCCGCTCTTCCTCGAGCTGGCCCATCGTTGCGACGAAACGCCATTGCCCGATCCACTCGAGCCAAGGGTGATCGATAGGATCCGAATAATTCCGCTCGATCGTGACGGAAGGAATCGGCCGGGCGTTGCTGCCGTAGATGAGGCTCCCCTCCCAGCCGGGGCCCCACCATCGATCGATATAGCCTGCGTGCAACATCCAGTTGCCGAGCGCCATTCCGACGTAGCTGCCGTCGGGCCGGAAATCCTTGTCGTCCGAAGCGTCGGCAACCGCCGTCGCCTGCGCGCGGTATGCGAATCGCTTCCCCATGTACTGCGCGCCGACGGAAAACTCGCCGGATTCGCGCGGGACATCGTCGAAACGGCGAAGCTCCATCGGATTTCCGGATCCCGCGACATAGGCGTCGAGCTGGAAGTTGCCGCTTCGCGTCGCGACACCGGCCGCGCGGCGCACGCGGGCAAGCGCCGCCTCGAGATGCAGGGGCCGCTTCGACGCGTCCGCGACCCCCCCAATGTCGCGCGCGATTTCCGGCCAGGACACAGGCCAGGCCGTGAGCGGCGCTCGAACGATGCCGGCGTCCGCGAGCAACTGCAGGTCATGGCGAAGCCGCCCGTCCCCCGCCTCGAGCCAGGGATCGGCGAGCGCCACGGGGGCGATTGATACGGCGAGCAGCATCGCGGCAACTCGGCCTGCGGCAATTCTCGCCGCTAACATGAAAACTGATGTAAGCACATGATCCAATTGGCAAAATAGCCCGGCATTGTAGACTGTGCCGAGAGGGGGCTGCAACCGCGCGAGAGATCAGCGGTGGCGCGCGATCCAGTCCGAAAGACCCGTAAGTTCCGGTGGCGGCTGCGATTTGCCGAGCGGCAGCAGCGATGCGCAGATCTTCTTGCCGAGCTCGACCCCCCATTGATCGAAGGGATTGATGTCCCAAAGCACCGATTCGACGAAGACCTTGTGCTCGTAGAGCGCGACTAGCGCACCGAGGGTCGCCGGATCGAGACGTGGAAAAGCGATCAGCGAGACCGGCCGGCTGCCTGGATGGACGCGATGCAGGTCGCTCGATGCATGCCCGCTCATGAAGGCGTGCACCTGGGCCAGGCAATTCGCGATCACGAGCTCGTCGGCGGCCGAATCGGCGCCGCCCGCGAGCGGCAGCAGAAAATCGCTGCTCACTTCAGCCGTTCCCTGGTGCAGGAGCTGGAAGAAGGAATGCTGCGCGTTGGAACCCGGCTCGCCCCAGATCACGGCGCCCGTCCGGCTTGCAACCAGATTGCCGCCCTGCGTCGCGCGCTTGCCGAGGCTTTCCATCTCGAGTTGCTGCAAGTAAGCCGGAAGCCGCGCAAGCCGCTGACTGTAGGGCAGTACGGCATGACTCTCGCAATCCAGACCGTTCCGGTTCCAGTGCGCGATCAGGCCGAGCAGCGCAGGCAGGTTGTCGCGCCACGGCACTGTCCGGAAGTGCTCGTCCATCGCGTGGGCACCTGCGAGCAAGGCCTCGAAATGCCGAGTCCCGATCGCGAGCTCGAGCGAAAGCCCGACCGCCGACCAGAGCGAGTACCGGCCGCCGACCCAGTCCCACATTGCGAAGCGCGCATCGCGGCCGACGCCGAAGTCGTCCATCGCCGCGGCATTCGTGGACACGGCGGCAAAGTGGCGCGGCACGGCGGACTCGCCGAGCTTCGCTGCGAGCCAGGCGCGGATGCGCCGCGCGTTCGAAAGCGTCTCCTGCGTCGTGAACGTCTTGGAGCAGACGATGACAAGCGTGCTGCCGGGATCGAGCAACGGGGCGATTTCCGTGAACTGGGTGCCGTCCACGTTCGACACGAAATGGCAGCGCACGAGACCCGCGTCGTAGGGAGCGAGCGCGCTGGTCGCCATGGCCGGACCCAGGTCGCTGCCGCCGATGCCGATGTTCACGACGTCCGTGAAACGCACGCCTTTGGCCCCGGTGCGGCGCCCGGCATGCACGTCGCCCACGAAGGAAGCGCACTGCGCGCGCACGGCCAGGACTTCCGCGTGCAGCGGCGCGAGCCTCGCGGATACCGGGCTGCCGGCGGGAACGCGCAGGAGCGCGTGCAGAGCCGCCCGGCGCTCGGTCGAGTTGACCGGCTCGCCGGCGAAGAGTGCGTCGGTCCGCGCGCGCAGTCCGTTCGAATCCGCAAGCCCAGTCAATGCGTCGAATGCGGCCGCATCGAGGCGCTGGCGGCTGAAATCGAGGAGCAGGCCGCAGGCCTCCCGCGAGAAATGGCGGAAGCGGTCCGGATCCGCGGCAAACAGGCTTGCCACCGGCACGCCAGCGAGTCGCCGCGCCTGGCTCCTGAGTCCCTCAGCCAAGATTCGTGACCCGCGGATCCGCCGGGCCCCCATCCCGGTAATAGTCGAGGTACCACTCGACGAACTTCGCGACACCGGCCTCGACCGGGGTCGATGGCCGGTAACCGACGTCGCGCACGAGGTCTTCCGCATCCGCCCAGGTGTCCGGAACGTCGCCCACCTGCAGCGGCAGCAGGTTCTTTTCCGCCTTGCGCCCGAGGCAGCCCTCCAGCACCTCGATGTAGTGCATCAGCTCGACCGGCCGGTTGTTCCCGATGTTGTAGAGCCGGTACGGCGCCTTGCTCGTCGCGGGATCGGGATTGTCGCCGTCCCAGCCCGGGTCGGGCGCGGCGACGCGGTCGAGTGCGGCGACGACGCCGCCCGCGATGTCGTCGACGTAGGTGAAGTCGCGCCGGTGCTTTCCGTAGTTGAAAACGTCGATTGGCTTGCCGGCCAGGATATTGCGCGTGAACATGAAAAGCGCCATGTCCGGCCGGCCCCAGGGCCCGTACACCGTGAAGAAGCGCAATCCCGTGACCGGCAGTCCGTAGAGCGAGGCGTAGGTGTGCGCCATCAGCTCGTTGGCCTTTTTCGTCGCGGCGTAGAAAGACAATGGATGATCGACGTTCTGGTGCACCGAGAACGGCATCTTCGTGTTCGCGCCGTAGACGGAACTCGTCGAAGCGAAGACCAGGTGCTCGACGCGATGATGGCGGCATCCTTCCAGCACGTGCAGCGTCCCGGTGAGGTTACTGTCCGCGTAGGCGTGCGGATTCTCGACCGAGTAGCGCACGCCCGCCTGCGCCGCGAGGTGCACTACGCGCCCGATTGCGGATCCCGCGAACAGCCTCTCGATCCCGACGCGGTCGACGAGGTCGATTCTTGCGAACCGGAAATTCTTCTGCGCGCTGAGCCGCGCGAGCCTTGCCTGCTTCAGCGTCGGGTCGTAGTACGGATTCAGGTTGTCGAGGCCGATCACCTCGTCGCCGCGCGCCAGGAGCCGTTCGGCCACGTGGTAGCCGATGAAGCCCGCCGCGCCCGTGACCAGCACGCGCATTAGGAGCCTCCGATTGAGTCCCGCATGAGGCGCGTAACCCGCAGGGACCGGGCGATTATGAAACAAAGGGGACGCTCCCCTTTAACATCAACGATTGCATTCATCGGCACTCCGTTTACGTTAAAGGGGAGCGTCCCCTTGGTTTCGTCGCCGCGGTCGCGCCCATGCGGGACTCAATTGGAGGCTCCTATAGCCGGCCGTCGGCCTGCTCGCGCCCGAACAGGTACTTGATGTCGTAGACGACGTGCTTGCGTTTCGCCAGCCGGCGAATCTCGGCCGGCGTCATCGCGAGGAACTCGCGATGGCCGACGGCGAGCACGATCGCGTCGTAGCGGCCGCGCGACGGCCGCTTCACGAGCTGGATTCCGTACTCTGCCCTCGCCTCCCTGGCGCCCACCCAGGGATCCCAGACGTCAACCTCGGCGCCGTTCTCCTTGAGCTCCGCGACGAGGTCCGCGACCTTGGAGTTTCGCAGATCCGGCGTATTTTCTTTGAATGCGAGTCCCATGACGAGGATGCGCGACGACTTCACGTGGATGCGCTTCGCCGCCATGAGCCGGACGACCTCGCCGGCGACATAGAGCGCCATGTTGTCGTTGATGCGCCGCCCGGCAAGGATCATCTCCGGGTGGTAGCCGATCTGCTGCGCCTTGTGCGTCAGGTAGTACGGATCGACGCCGATGCAGTGCCCGCCGACCAGGCCCGGCCGGAACGCAAGGAAGTTCCACTTGCTGCCGGCCGCCTCGAGCACCTCCTGGGTGTCGATGCCGAGCTGGTTGAAGATCATGGCCAGCTCGTTGATGAGCGCGATGTTGACGTCGCGCTGCGTGTTCTCGATGACCTTCGCCGCCTCGGCGACGCGTATCGAGGACGCCCGGTGCGTGCCGGCGGTCACGATCGAGGCGTAAAGCTTGTCGACGAAGGCGGCCGCCTCCCGCGTCGAGCCCGATGTGACCTTGCGGATCGTCGGAAGCCGGTGCTCGCGGTCGCCCGGGTTGATGCGCTCGGGACTGTATCCCGCGTGGAAGTCGCGGTTGAACTTCAGCCCCGAGTGCCGCTCGAGGATCGGCACGCAGATCTCCTCGGTGCAGCCCGGGAAGACGGTCGACTCGTAGATGACGATGTCGCCGCGCTTCAGCAGCTTGCCGACCGTCTCGCTCGCGAGCTCGAGCGGGCCGAGATCCGGTCGCTTGTCGGCGTCGATCGGCGTAGGCACGGTGACGATGTAGACCCTGCAGGGCTTCAGGTCTTTCGGTTCCGACGTGAACCGCAGGCGCTTCGACTCGCGCAACTCCCTCGCATCGACTTCCAGAGTGCGGTCCTTGTGCTTGCGCAGTTCCGCGATGCGCGCCGGATTGATGTCGAATCCGGTCGTCTCGTAGTGCTTGCCGAACTCGACCGCGAGGGGCAGCCCGACATAGCCGAGGCCGATCACGCCGATGCGGCAGTTCCGAAGCGACAGCCCGGCCGGCGGCCTACGCGCCACGGGATGGTCCCGCGCGGAAGAGCGCGCGCCTGTTCGACGCGCGCTCGATCGCCTGGAGCGATTTCTCGTGCGCTTCGAGCTCTGCCGCGCTCGGGCGGATGACCGGGATCCCGACCGCGCCCCGCTGCACCGGGCCGGCTGTCGTGGACGCACCTGGCTGCCCTGGCTCGGCATCGAGGCCGAGCGCGGCCTGGCCACCGCTCATCGCGAGATAGACATCCGCGAGGATCCGGGCGTCGAGCAGCGCGCCGTGCAGGTCGCGGCCCGAGTTGTCGACGTTGTAGCGCTTGCAGAGCGCGTCGAGGCTGTTCCGCTGGCCGGGGTGCATGCGACGCGCCATCGTGAGCGTGTCGCAGATCCGGCAGCGGTCGGCGATCGCGTGCGCGATGCCCGCTGTCCGAAGTTCTGCGTCGAGGAAACCGACGTCGAACTCGGCGTTGTGGATCACGAGCTCGGCACCGTCCACGAAGGCGAGGAATTCCTCGGCGACGTCGGCGAAGGACGCTTGCGTCGCGAGGAATTCGTTGGTGATTCCGTGGACTGCGAGCGCGCCCGGGTCCACCTCACGCCCCGGGCGGAAGTAGCGATGCCAGTTGCGGCCGGTCGGACGCCGGTGCAACAACTCGACGCAGGCGATTTCGATGATGCGATGGCCATCGGAGAGTTCGAGCCCGGTCGTTTCGGTGTCGAGGACGATCTGGCGCACGGTGCTGAAGGATACCAGTTAGGACACGGCGGAGCCGTTCCGGAGCTCGTCGATGCCGCGATTCGCAAGCGCATCCGCGCGCTCGTTCTCGGGATGGCCCGCGTGCCCGCGCACCCAGTGCCACGCGACGTCATGCGCCGCGGCGAGCTCGTCCAGGCGCTGCCAAAGGTCGCGGTTCTTGACCGGCTTGCGGTCCGCGGTCTTCCAGTCCCGGCGCTTCCAGTCGGGCAGCCATGTCGTGATTCCGTCGCGGACATACGTTGAGTCCGTGTATATGGAAACGCGGCAGCGACGATGCAGCGCCTCGAGTGCGCGGATCGCGGCCGTCAGCTCCATGCGATTGTTCGTGGTGTCCGGCTCACCGCCGAAGAGCTCACGCTCGCGTCCGCGGTAACGCATCACCGCGCCCCAGCCGCCGGCACCCGGATTACCGCGGCAGGCGCCGTCGGTGTAAATCTCGACGCGGTTCAAGAGACGCGCCGCGCGGCGGGCTCGGCCAGGCCGCCGATGACCGCGGTGCGAAGCCGCTGGCGCAGGCGCACCGGCGTCATCGAATGCACGCGCTTGCGCGCGTGCACGAGGTAGGCCCCGGAGAACCTCGGCCAGGCGCGCCGGCCGAGGCGCTCGAGGAATCCACGCGACTTCGCCGCCTGCAGGCCCGCGAATGGCGGGGCATACAGGTAACGCTCGACAGGCCCGACCTCGAATCCAACGAGCTTCAGCCAGTCCGCCAGGCGGGTCGCCGAAATCGTGCGGCTGATGCCCGGCGGGCAGCCGCCGCGCGTGAAAGCATTCCTGAGCGACCAGCTGCCGAGCGGCTCGAAGCCGAGAACCACGAGCTCGCCCTCGCCGGTCAGCACGCGCGCCGCTTCGCGCAACACCTCGTGCGGGTCCGGCGCGAACTCGATCGTGTGCGGCAGCAGCATCACGTCGACGCTGTCTGCCTGAAGCGCGAGCGCCGACGGCTCGGCCACGAGCGCGGCACCGTCAAATTGCCGGCTTGCGACGAGCGCGGCGCGGCGGGTGCGCGCGCGGGAAAGAAAAGTGTCGGATGCGCCCCAGGCGCCGACCTGCAGGCAGTGGAGCCCGAACGCGCACTCGAGTGAGTTTGCGACGATCGTGCGCTCCTGCTCGAGCAACATGCTGCCGAGCGGGCCGGCGAGCCAGGCGTCGAGACCGGATGCTTGCGGGACCATGAGGAAAGCATAACCGCCGTCCCGCCGCCTCGGCCAGTTGGCCGGCTGCCCGCGTTTGACGCAAACTCGCGCATGCTCGACGTCCGGCCGATTCCGGCCTTCCAGGACAATTACATCTGGTTGATCCGCGGCCGCACCGATCCGCAGGCCGTCGCGGTCGTCGACCCCGGCGACGCCGCGCCCGTGGAGGCCGTGCTAGTCGCGGAGGACCTGCGACTCGCTGCGATCCTCGCGACGCATCATCATGCCGATCACGTCGGCGGCGTCGCGCGACTCGTCGCGGTCACGGGCGCGCGCGTCTTCGGCCCCGCGCGCGAGCGGATGCCGGTCGACGTGGAGAAGATGTCGGACGGAACGGCGGCGCGCATCGACGAACTCGGTCTCGAGTTCTCTGCAATGGACGTGCCGGGTCATACCGCGGGGCACATCGCCTATTTCGGGCACGGCGCGGTCTTCTGCGGGGACACGCTCTTCAGCGCGGGTTGCGGCCGGCTCTTCGAAGGGACCGCGGAACAGATGCTGGCCTCCCTGGAGGCGCTCGCCGGCCTCCCCGCGGAGACCCTCGTTTTCTGCGGCCATGAGTATACGGAGGCCAATTTGCGCTTCGCGATGGCCGTCGAGCCGCGCAACTCGGACATAATGGACTATGTCAAACGGGCGGGTGGACGCAGGGCACGGGGCCGGCCGACGCTGCCATCGACTGTCGAGCTTGAGAAGCGCGTCAATCCATTTCTGCGAAGTCGACATGAAAATGTCAAATCATCGGCCGAACGCCGCGCCGGCAGGATGCTGCCGACGCCGGTCGAAGTGTTCGCCGAAATTCGCAGCTGGAAGGATACGTTTCGATGACTGACAGGCGAATCCGCATCCTGGCCCCGCTTGCCCTCTGCATCATCGGCCTCGCGATGGCGGGCTGCATCACGACTCCCGTGCCGCCGCCGACGAGCTCGCTGCCAACCGAACAGATCGTCAACGACCCGGCCGACGTCGCCTTTCCCGACGAGGAAGAAGCGTCCGAGACCCCGCCCGAGGAACTCGAGGCGCAGGCGCCGGCCATCGAGCCGCTCGCTCCGGCCGTCGTCTACGGCGACGTGCTCGTACGCATCCGCGGCCAGTTGTCGCTGCCCGTCGTCGAACATCAGCGCGTCAATCGCGAAATCGAGTGGCTGCAACGCAACCCCGATTACGTCGCGCGCGTCTTCGGCCGGGCGCAGCGCTACATGCATCACGTCGCGAACGAAGTCGAGGCGCGGGGCCTGCCCGGCGACCTTGCGCTGCTGCCCATCGTCGAGAGCGCGTTCAACCCGTTTGCATATTCGCGCAGCCACGCTTCGGGGCTCTGGCAGTTCATGGCGCCGACCGGCGAGCGCTATGGGCTCCGCCGGAATTACTGGCAGGACCAGCGACGCGACGTGATCGAATCCACGCGCGCTGCGCTCGAGTACCTCGAGCAGCTGCACGACCGCTTCGACGGCGACTGGTTCCTGGCGATCGCGGCCTACAACTACGGCTCAGGCAACATCCAGCGGGCGATCAACCGCAACCGCGCGCTGGGCCGCAAGACCGATTTCTTCTCGCTGTCCCTGCCGGCGGAGACTCGCGCCTACGTCCCGAAGATGATCGCCCTCGCGAAGATGATCCGCACGCCCGACGCCTACGGTTTCTACCTTCCCCAGATCCCGGATGTCCCCTACTTCCGGGTCGTGCCGACCGAGGGCCCGGTGGACCTCCGCCTGATGTCTGAGCTCGCCGGCGTCGACACGGAAGAGCTGCATGCGCTGAACCCGGCCTGGAACCGCTGGATGACGGATCCGGAAGGCCCGCATCGAGTGCTGATCCCGGAAGTCGTTGCAGGCGCGTTCAACGAGAAGCTCGCCGTGCTCGACGCCAATGCCCGTGCCCGCCTCGGCGTGCACACGGTCGCCCCGGGCGAGTCGCTCGCGTCGATCGCCGGGCGCTACCAGGTACCCGAGCAATTCCTCGATCGCATGAATGCCGGCAAGCGCGCCGCCCTGCGGCCGGGCGACGAGCTCCGGGTGCCGGCGGGCGACGTGTCGCAGCTTCGGGCCGGTCTCGGCTCGGACATGGAACGGAGAATCCACCGCGTCAAGAGCGGCGAATCGCTCTGGAGCATCTCGCGCCGTTACGGCATGACGGTTGCACAGCTTGCACGCATGAACCACCTCTCGACGAAGACCCTGCTGCAGCCAGGCCAGCGGCTGCAGGTCGCCGGCAGCGGCGGCAATGCGCAGTACGCCTCCGCGGAGACGACGAAGGTCGCCGCGACGGCGGGCAAGGTGAACTACAAGGTGAAGCGCGGCGATACGCTGTCGGGCATCGCGCGCCGCTTCGCCGTCACCGTCCGCGACCTCCAGGCTTGGAATAACATGGGCGGCAGCACGGCATTGCGCGCCGGCCAATTGCTGACGATCCACGTCGGCGGAGATTCCGGCATCGGCGGCTGATCCCGGCGGGAGGGAAGGCATGGGGTTCCTGGCAGGCAAGAAAGCCCTGATCGTCGGGCTCGCGACCGATCGTTCCATCGCCTGGGGAATCTCGCAGGCCATGCGCCGCGAAGGCGCCGAACTCGCCTTCACCTATCAGAACGACCGCATCAAGGAACGCGTCGTCGATCTCGCGGGTGAACTCGGATCGAAGCTCGTCATGCCGATGGACGTCGGAATCGACGCCGAGATCGACGCCGCGTTCAAGCGGCTTCGCAGCGAATGGACTTCCCTCGACATCATCGTCCACTCGGTCGCCTTCGCGCCGCGCGAGGCGCTGACCGGTGGGTTCGTCGAGGCGACGACCCGCGAGAACTTCGCCAGTGCCCACGATGTGTCGAGCTACAGCCTGACGGCACTCGCGCGGTCCGGCCTGCCGCTCATGGAGGGCCGCGCCGGGGCGATCCTGACGCTGTCCTACCTCGGCGCCGTCCGGTCGATTCCCGCCTACAACGTCATGGGCCTCGCAAAGGCAAGCCTCGAGGCCAACGTGCGCTTCCTCGCGGCGGACCTCGGCGCGAAGAACATCCGCGTGAACGCGATCTCGGCCGGCCCGATCAAGACGCTCGCAGCGGCAGGCATTCCGGGATTCCGGAAAATGCTGCACCACGTCGAGCAGGTGTCGCCGCTCAAGCGGAACGTGACGATCGACGACGTCGGCAACGCTGCGGCATTTCTCTGTTCGGATCTCGCGGCAGGTATTACTGGCGAGACGCTGTACGTCGATGCCGGCTATTCACACGTCGGGATGAGCTTCCCGGAATAGTGTGGTCACGAGCCGCGCTGCACGGGCTGGCGGGGGTTCCCTCGCGAGCTCAGAAGAACGGACATTCGCTCGCTCAGGACCCCCGCCGCGCCCGTGCGCGCGGCGAGTTGACTCCTCTTGCCGGCTGGTACAGATGCGACTTGAATGCACGTGATCGGCTACGGCGGCCGGCCGCTGGGCCGGCCGGACCCGCGAGTGAGCGAATAAAGATCGGCTGAGCGAACGAGGGCTGGTCCGGCCGGCCGAGCGGCCCTCTGCCTTATTCGAACAACTGCGGATTCACGTCGATGTCTGCGTTCGCGCGCATGGCGGTGACGTACACCGTCGCGTCGGACATGGCCGCGCGAACGCGCGCATCATCGTGCGCGGCCTGCCGGGCGTCCGGCGCCAGCGCGGAAAGATTGCCCTTCTGAGCGGATGTCACGGTCCAGATCGCCGTGTCGCCATTCGCGAGTGTCGCTACGCCGTAGCGCGGTCCGTCGCCTGGCGCCGGCGCTCGAAAGGCCGCTTCGAGCACTTCGGCCGGCGCCGCGGCATCCTGCCGGCCCACGGGCTTCGGATCCTGAGTCGCAGCCTCGCCCCTCCACTTCGCGACGGCGGCCGGCCACGAGGCGCCCTTCCCGAGTTCGGCGACGACCTCGCCGGCACGCGCGGCAGCGAGCTTCGCGGCCGCCTCGAGCCGGGCGGACTCGACGACCTCCCCGCGGACTTCCTCGAGCGGCTTCGCCTTCGCGGGCTCGTGAGCCTTGACTGCGAGCGCAACCACCTTTCCGGGCGCGAGCTCGACGGTGCGCAGCTCGCGGCCGGCGAGCACGTCCGGCGAGAACACCGCTTCGGTCACCTTCGGCGTCGCGCCGAGCTCGGCGCTGCCGGCGCGCGTGTAGCGCTCGATTCGCTTCAGCGGCAGCTTCATCTGTGCAGCAAGGGCGGCGATGTCGCCGGATGCTTCGAAGGCCAGGGTGTCGAGCTCTTCCTGCGCATCGCCGAACGCTTTTTCGACCTGCGAGCGCCGGTATTCGGGCTCGAGCTCGGCGCGCACCTGGTCGAAGCTCCGGGTCGTCTCCGGAGTCATGCTCTCGAGCTTGATGACATGCCAGCCGAACTCGGTCTTCACGGGCCCGCGGATCTCGCCCGGCTTCATGCTCCAGACGGCGTCGCCGAAGGGCCCGACGAAACTGTCCCGTTCAGCCTCGCCGAGGTCGCCGCCCGACTCCTTCGAGCCCGTGTCGTCAGACAGCTCGCGCGCGAGCGCTCCAAAATCCTCGCCGGCCATCGCGCGCTCGTAGGCTCGCCCGGCCTCTTCCTCGGCGGCCTTTTCGTCCGTGCCCGCTTCGATCAGGATGTGACGGGCGTGCCGGCGGCCGGGCTGCGTGTAGCGTGCCTTGTTTTCCTCGTAGTACTGGCGAAGCGTCTCCTCAGTCACCGACGCGGCGGCGGCGAATGCATCGATGTCGAGCTCGACGAAATCGACCGTCGCCTGTTCGTCGGTCATGTACCGGGACGCGTTCGCCTCGTAGTGCTCCCGTATGGCCGCGTCGTCGAGCACCACCGCCGATTCGAACTCCTTCGCCGGCACGGTCACCCATCCGAGCGTGCGCGTCTCGTCGCGGAGCGCCACCTGCCGCTGGAGTTCCGACGGCAGCACGAATGCCGAGCTTTCGATGCCGCGGTCGAGCTGGCGGGCAAGCACGAATTCGCGCTGCTCCGCTTCGAAGCGCTCGGGCGTCAAATTGTTGGAGCGCAGCGCGGCGTGATAGGCGTCGGTCGAGAATTTGCCTTCGACCTGGAAAGCGGGAACCAACTGGATGGTTTCGAGGACTTCCACGTCCGTCGCCTCGAAATCGAGCTTGCGCGTGCGCTGGCGGATGAGCTCCATCTGCACCGCCTGGTCCAGCACGCGCTGCTGCATCGTCTTGCGCATCTCCTCCGGCACGCCCGCCTCGCCCATCGCGGCCTCGACCCGGGACATCTGTTCCTGGTATTGCCGCCGCACTTCCTCGACGGCGATCTCGCGGCCGTTGACCTCGATGCCACGCGCCTTGGTGAAGCTTCCTACGCTGACATCGACGCCCCAGAAAACGAAGACAATGCCGAGCAGCACCAAGATCGTGACCGCGAAAATTCCCTTCAGCTTGTCGTGAATCGTCTGGAGCATGTCTGATTGGTGCCGGGTCGTACTTTCGTCATCTACAAGAGCCGTAGATGACGAAAGTACGACCCGGCACCGTCCAAAAAACGGGGCGCTAGGGTAGCACGGCCGTGCGCAGCTCAGCGACCGGCGAGGCGATAGGTGAGCGACAGTCCGTAGGTCCGCGGATCACCAGGCGCGGCGCTGATGTAGTAATCGGTGTCGAATGCCCGATCGACGTAACGGCGATCGGTCAGGTTCCGCCCCCACACGGCGAGTTCGAGGCTTCCCGGAACGTATCGGGCCGAGAACAGCGCGTTGAGCAGGCCGTGCGCGTGCTGTCGGGCAAGCGACGCGGGATCGTACGAGAACGGCATGTCATCGCGCCAAGAATAATCGGCATGAATGTTGAATTCCCAGGCGCCGGCATTGAGTGGCAGGTCTGTCATGAGTGACGCGTTCCAGTCGGGCGTCATCGGGAATACGGAGTCCAAGGTGACTCCCGCCACCTGCGGGTCGAGTTGCGTGAACCGCGGCCGGGTCGCGGCATAGAATCCGCCCAGCCGCAGCCGTCCCAGCATTACCGCGACTTCCAGCTCGCCGCCCTCGATGTACGCCTCGCCCCCGTTCTCGATGAAGCGCACGCCGCGCAGACCCGGCGCCGTCAATTCGAGGTGCGTCAGCTGAATGTCTTCGAACTGCGACCGGAACAATGCCAGGTTGAGCCGCAACCGGCCGTCGAACATTTCCTTCTTGACACCCACCTCGACGGCCGTGACCCGCTCGGGCTCAAACGTGTCAAGGTCCACCACAGTCGCGCCGCGAATGTTGTAGCCGCCCGCGCGATGACCGCGGCTTAGCTTGGCATATAGCATCGTGTCAGCCACTGGCGCGTAATCGACGACGATAGTCCAAGGCGCATAACTGAATGTGCGCTCAGGCAGCGTGGCCTTGCAGGTTTCGGGCTGGTCGCGCAAGGCCGGATTGAGGCGGCAGATCTCCACGCCACCGATTTGCTGTCGATTCCGCGACGTGAGCTGCCGTCCGTCCACGTTGTAGCGGACACCCGCAGTCATGCGCAGCCGCGGCGTGAGTGCGTACCCAAGTTGCGCATAGGCCGCGAACGAATCGTTCCTGACGTCACCCGCCGGCCAGCCGACGTCCCAACGGGACGCAGCCGGCAGGTAATTCCTGAACTGCTGTTCGTATGTCGCGTTCTCCTGAAAATAGTGGAGTCCGCCGATCCAGCGCAGGCGTTTGCCCCTTGCGTCGCCGTAAAGCTGAATCTCCTGGCTGACCTGATGCTGTTCATCGCCCCGGAAAAGGATCGCGCCGAGATCGTAGGGCGTCGCATCCTGGTCCACGTCATGTGCGCTGACGTCGAGCTCGCGGTACGCAGTGATGGATTTCAGCGTGAAACGCGCGAAGTCGACCGTCAGGGTGCCCGATGTGCCCCAGGCTCTCGTCGACACCGGACCGGCCCGATCCGCCGCGATGCGCCGTGCCGTCGGATCGACGTAGTTCGAGAGCAAGTCCGCCGGGTTGCCCAATACCGCCGGAATGCCATCGGCGCCCGGATCGACGTCGAACAGTGTCAGCAACTGCGCGCCGGCTTCGATCTGTGACGCGTCGAATGACAGCAGGAGATCCCATCGATCCGATGGGACGAATCTGAATTGGGCACGCAAGTAGTCCGTATCCTCGTCATCGAGATCCAAGCCGAGCCGTGTATTGCGGCCATAGCCGTTGTGCGCGGCGTGCGAGGCCACGAGGCGCGCCGCCAGGCGCTCGCTTGCAAGCGGCAGGTTGACGATGGCGGTGAGCGCGGCCAGGTTGTAGTTGCCGATGCTCGCCTCCAGCAGGCCTTCACGACCGAAGTCGGGCGGCCGCGGAATGAGATCAATTGCGCCGCCGGTCGTGTTGCGGCCGAACAGCGTGCCCTGCGGCCCGCGCAGCACCTCCACGCGCTCGATGTCGATCAGCTCGAGATTGGCGCCGGTGGTGCGGGCCAGATACACGCCGCCAAGATAGAGCCCTACCGCGGGATCGACAGTGGGCGTGGTCTCCAGCTCGACCTGGCCGCGCATCGCGATGCTTGTCGTCCTCCCGCTGCTCCGATTGGACACCATCGTGAGGTTCGGGGACGCGTATTGAAGATCCCGCAGTTCGCCTACTTGCTGCAACTTGAGCTGATTCGCGGACAGGACCGACACCGCGACGGGGACCGATTGCAGGAACTCCTCCCGGCGCTGCGCGGTTACGACGACATCGCCCAGGATCGCGTGCGCCTGGATTGCTGGCTTTTGCCCGCCGCCAGATTGCTGGGCGCCCACCCCTGGCGCAATCGCCAGTCCCAAAACCAGAGTGCTCAGCAAGGATTCCGCCAACAGTCGTTGCACTTGCAAGTTGCGCGCACTCCCTCAAGCGTTCGGCCGGTCCGAAACGCCGTTCTTCATGCGGTCGCGCTGCCGGGCATTGTCGGCTTTGATGCGGGAGAGCCATCCCTGGTAGCGGGCCTGGGTACGCATCGCCGCGAACGCCGGATCTGTCTCGATGCTATCGACGTAATAGATGGGCTCCGGATGCAGGTCGCTGGCCCAGAGCGTCCTGAACCCGGCGTCGTAAGCCCGATCCAGCGCCCGCAGTGCAAGCTCACTCTCACCGGCGAGTGCATGGGCGCGCGCGCGCAGGTAGAGAAACACCGGTAGCCGCGGCGAAAGCGGATCGTCCAGGAAGGCGGTGATCCGGTCGAGCAGCTGGCGTGATTGCGCATGCCCATCCGTAGCTTGCCAGGCGGCGACGATATCGAGTGCGGGCATGACGTTATGCCCGTTGATCGGTTCAATCTCGGCGACCAGATCCGGCATGCGCGTCTCGAGTATCGCGCGCGCCTGCGCTGGCTTGCCCGCGATCAGCGCCAGCCTCGCAGCGGGGAGATCGAGAATGCGGCTCGGTGCGAACTCATCGCGATGCCGGTCGAGGAGCTCGAAGGCGTCCCCGTATCGCCCGTGCATCGTCAGGACCGCAGCTTCGCTAAAGTATCGGGCAAGGTTTGTGTCGCCGAAATCGAGCGCCTCGCCTGCCGCATCAATATCGCCCAGCGACATGTAAAGGCCCCAGAGCTGAATTGGGCCTTCGAGGCCACCGCGAGGAAGCGCGTTTTGCGCAACAACCACCGCCTCGTCGAGGCGGCCGAAATACTGCTCGAAACCCGCAATGCCTGCCGCGTCGCCGGGCTGGCGGATCGGCGTCTGTTCGGCTCGCCTGCGTAACCGCTCGCGTGCGGAGTCCGGCTCGCCTTGCATTGCGAGCACCAGGGCCGCCATGCCGCCTGCCCTGCGCCTGAGCGGCTCGATTTGGACGGTTCGCTCGAAGAGGCTTTGCGCGAGGTCCGGGTCGTGCCAAAGCACGGCGCGGCCATAGTCGAAGTGCGCCGTGTCGTTGTACGGATCGAGCTCGATCGCGCGGCGAAAGTCATCGCTGGCCGTAACGTAGGCGCCATAGTCACCCAGGTAGCGGTAGCGCCACATTGCGAAGTTGGCGCGCGCCTGCAGCGCTTCGCTGGAAACGGGGTCGAGTGCGACTGCGCGCTGGGCAGAAGCCATGCCAAGCCGCACTCCGGCGCCTACGTCCTCTGCCAGCGCCCAGGCCCGGTAGAAGTGATAGTAGGCGAGCCGGGCATGGGCGGCAGCGTAGTGCGGATCCCGCGCGATCGCCTGCTCGAACAGCTGCTTCGCTCTCGGCAGGTCGGGCTTGACCGAAATGCCCGTGAGGTGCGCATTGCCGATGAGATAGAGACGATGCGCCTCAGGGTCCCGGGTTCCGCGCCTGCGTAGCCGCGTTTCGTCTTCTTCCAGAAGCTCGACCTGCAGCGCGGATGCCACGGAGATTGCGATGACTTCCTGGATCTGGAAAGTGTCGGTCATTTCCCTGTCGAACGATTGTGACCAGACGGGAGTGCCTCCGCCGACGTCGACCAGCTGCGCCGTGATCCGCAGCCGCTCGCCGGATCGCCGCACGCTGCCTTCGAGGACGTGACTGACGTTCAGCGATTCGGCAATGACCGATAGCGGCTCCTGCCTGCCCTTGAAATAGAACGACGATGTCCGGCCGGCCACCCTGAGGCCGCTGATGCCGCCGAGCCTGACGAGCAGTTCCTGCGACAGGCCGTCAGCAAAGTGCTCGCCCTCAGGGTCCGAGCCCAGGTTGTCAAACGGCAGGACGGCGATCGACGGAATCTCCGGAATTGCCGGAGCGTGTTGCGCTTTCTCGACCGTGCCGGCCGACAGCCAGATGGCGACCAGCGATCCGAGCACGACGAGTGCGATCGCGGCGGCGGCCATCGAAGCCATCCCCGACTTTCTCGGCACCGGCGCTTCCGCCGGCGATGACGCGTTTCCTCCATCCGACTCCGCCTTGTTCGCCGCCGGAAAGTCTCTTGCCGGTTCTGCCATGCCTTGCGGTTGAGCAGTAATCGCATGAATGAAGCGGTAGCCAAGACGAGGGAGCGTCTCGATGAACCGCGGCGCCGCAGCGTCGTCGCCGAGCGTCTCGCGCAATCGCGTAATTGCGTTGTTCAAGCCATGGTCGAAATCGACGTAAACGCTTGAAGGCCACAGCGCCTGACGCAGCTCGTCGCGCGTGACCACTTGTCCTGCTCGCTCGAGAAGCAATGAAAGGACATGAAATGGCTTGTCTTGGAGTCGAATGCGCCCGCCCGACTTGCAGAGCTCGCGACTGTGCCGATCCAAAGTGAACTCGCCGAAGCAGACTGTCGGCGGGCGAGCGGTGGCGGTAGGCACCGTCGAGGGTTGCATGGCGCGCTCCCTGTCCTCCGCGATGATACTCCCGCGCATCGACGGGGGTATCTCCCGGCAAGCGATATTTCCCGATTAATCGTGCATTCCCTGCGATTCAGTCATGAGCGAAACATCGGTTGAAGCGGAGCGACCGGGGAGATTGAGCCGGACCGGCTTTCAGGAGCCAACTGGTCGCCCAGGGTGGCGACTGTCAGGAGGCCGTGTCATGAATGCTTCATTGGCCCGCAATGCCGCGCAGGCGACTTGCATCGCGATACTCGCAGTGCCGGCGATCAGCTCCGCGGACGAGCCGCAATTCACCGACTGGTCGGACCCTGTTAACCTCGGGCCGGTCGTCAACTCGAGTTCGCTGGACACTGGCCCGCGGCTGTCGCCCGACGGCCTGAGCCTTTATTTCTCATCCAATCGACCGGGAATCGGCGGATTCGACATCTGGATCGCGCGGCGCGACTGCAAGTCCTGTCCCTGGCAGGCTCCGGTGCCGCTCGGGCCCAACATCAATACGACTGGAAACGACTCTTCACCGTCATTCTCTCCGGACGGGCACCTGCTCTTTTTCTCGAGCGATCGGTCTCCTGGCGGTTTCGGCAGCGGCGACATCTGGGTTTCGTTTCGCTGGAACAGTCACGACGACTTCGGTTGGGTTCCTCCGGTCAATCTCGGACCGTCCGTGAACACAGGGGATGAGGAGTTCGGGGCTGCGTTCCTGCCGGCGAGGAGCATTTTCGGCAGGCATACTTTTTACTTCACGAGAAGTGCCGAGGAACAGGACATTTTCGAGACGCGCCTCACGCGCGGGGGGGTGGTATCGGGGCCCGTCACCGAGATCAACGCCCTTGGAGCGCTCGACGGCGAGCCCAATTTCCGCGGCGATGGCAAGGAGTTGGTCTTCTTCTCCCAACGGGACGGGTCCGTCAATGGCAGCGTGGATATCTGGTCGGCCACCCGGGCGCATGCCAATGCTCCGTGGTCGCCGCCGGTGAACCTGGGGTCGCCCGTCAATACGCAATTCGCCGAGATCGGCGTAGGCATGTCGTTTGACGGTACAGAGCTTTACATCGTGAAAGGCCAGCAACTGGGCGGGTCAGGCCAGCGCGATATCTGGGTGTCGACGCGCGAGCGAATCGAGGAGGATGACGACTAGCCGGCGACGAGGCATCCTTTTGCCGTAAAAGGTTCACGATCTCAGGGAAGGGATCAGGGGTGGGGATGAAGTTCTGGCTGACACTCCTGTTGCTGGGCGTCGCATCCTGCGGCGGGGGAGGATCCGAAGGAATCGATCCTCCTCCTCCACCGCCGCCGCCGCCTTCGCAAATCGTCGTAGAAGTGTTTCCGGCAAGCGACATTCTAGGCCCTGGCGGCGTGCGCGAATTTCAGGGGCAGGTTGAGTTGTCGGCTGACTCGCGAGTCACCTGGAGCGTGCGTGAAGGAGCTGCCGGCGGCTCGATGAGCGGCAACACGCACGCGCCACCAAACAGCTTCAGCACCTACACGGCGCCAGACAGGACCGGAGTCTTTCACGTCGTCGTGACCAGCGTCGCCGATGCAAGAGCAAGTGCCACGGCCACCCTGACGATTGTTCCATCGGGCTTCCGGCCGGCGGCGAACATGACCCTGCCGCGAGAAGCGCACACGGCGACGCTGCTGGCCGACGGTCGCGTACTCGTCACGGGCGGCGATCCGTGCTTCGGGTATTCGTTTATTCACGGACCAGAGGATGACCCGTGTCCGCTGCAGGAAGCCGAGCTGTTTGATCCGGCAAATGGAAACTTCGTGAGTACGGGCAATATGAATGCCCAGCGCGCGGTCCATACCGCGACCCTTTTGAATGATGGCACCGTGCTGATCATTGGCGGCATTGGCGGCGGGAGCGCTGTCGCCGAACTCTACGATCCAGCGACCGGGGCCTTCTCCCAGACGGGCAGCATGAGCGCCGATCGCGCGGCGCACACTGCGACCTTGCTGGCGAACGGAACCGTCCTGGTCACGGGCGGAGGCTCCGGTGCTTCAGTCCTGTCCACTGCCGAAATCTATGACCCGCAGACCCGTACGTTTTCAGCAGCGGGCGGCACCGGGATGAGTGCGCCGCGACTCTGGCACAGCGCGACGCGGCTTTTGAGCGGACAGGTCTTGATCACGGGTGGTTTGAATGTGAGCGGCGAGTCAGTCGCGACGGCCGAACTCTATGACCCGGTAGCTGACAGTTTCACGACTACCGGGGGCATGAACGAGGCACGCGCGCGTCATACTTCGACTTTGCTAAACGACGGTACGGTTCTGGTGGCGGGCGGACTCGGTCACGGATACGGGCGGCACGGTTCTGCCGACATCTACGATCCCGCCAGCGGAACGTTTACGGCAACGGGCATTCTCTTGGGGGAGAGGAATAGCCATTTTGCGATCCTGATGCCGGACGGAAAGGTTCTTATCAGTGGAGGAGACAACCTCGCATCAATAAATCTCCACGGAATCACCGCGGAAATCTATGACCCCTCAACGGGAATGTTCACGCAATCCGGCAGCTTGGGCATGGTCCGCGTGCTGTCCGCTGCGGTGGCGCTTGGGGATGGACGAGTGCTGGTCACAGGCGGGACGGGTCTGCCGTCCGCGGAGACATACCAATAGCGCTCCCGGTCGGTCACGTCAGCCTTCGCACCTGGCTCGCCAAATACGTCGCGTTCGGCAATGCATTCACGCACTGTGATCAAGCGACCACGCTTGATAGACTGCTCCAACTGCGGTGCGTGTGCGCCCGCGGCCCCCGGTTGGTAACCCGAGCACCGAAATGCGAGCGAGAGTCGTTCCGAGACTGTGCCTGCTGTTAGCCGCGGTCATTCCTGCCGCAGCCACTGCGACGAAGCCCGCATTCGCCCCGATGGACGTATTCTCCCTCGAGTGGGCGAGCGATCCGGAAATCTCGCCGGACGGCACGCGAATCGCGTACGTGCGCCGCTCCTTCGACGTGAAGACGGACACGCGCCGCGGCGCGATCTGGCTCGTGGACCGCGACGGCGGCAGTCATCGGCCGCTCGCAGGCGGCGCCGGCAGCCAGGGCAGTCCGCGATGGTCCCCGGATGGCGCGCGCCTGGCGTTCGTCGTCTCGGACGGCGACGGCGCGCAGATCCACCAGCACTGGTTCAAGGACGGCGTGACCGCGCGCGTCACGAACCTGCTGGATGCACCGTCGAACCTCGCCTGGTCGCCCGACGGCCGCCAGCTCGCCTTCGTGATGCGCGTGCCGGCGAAGCAGGAGCCGCTCAAGGTGAAGCTGCCGGAGGCGCCCAAGGACGCGAAGTGGGCCGAGCCGCTCAAGGCCATCAACCGCATGGTGTACCGCGCCGACGGCGAGGGTTACCTGCCGGATGCTTTCGGCCAGGCCTTCGTCGTTCCGGCCGACGGCGGCACGCCGCGCCAGCTCACCGACGGCGCCTTCGATCACGACGACCTCGCCTGGTCGGCTGACGGCAGCGAAATCCTCATCTCCGCGAACCGCCACGAGAATGCCGACCTCGAGCCGAACGACAGCGAGATCTACGCCGTGGACGTTGCGACCGGCGCGATCCGCGCGCTCACCCAGCGCTTCGGCCCGGACGCGCAACCGGCGGCCTCACCCGACGGTAAGTACATTGCCTACGTCGGGTACGACGATCGCTACCAGGGCTATCAGCGCGCACGCCTCTACCTCCTCCGCCGCGACAACGGCGAGATCCGCGAGCTCGCGGCGGACCTCGACCGCGACGTGGAGCGCCCGGCCTGGAGCCGCGACGGGCGGCGCATCTATTTCCAGTACGACGACCAGGGCACGACGCGCATCGCGGAGTCCGATCTCTCCGGTCGCATAGCCAATCTTGTCGACGATCTCGGGGGCGAGGGCTGGTCGCGGCCCTATGGCGGCGGATCCTTCTCGGTCGCGCGTGACGGCACAATCGCCTACAGCGCCAACGACAATTACGACCCCGCCGCCGTAGGCGTCTTCGACGGCGGCAAGGCACGTCGCCTGACGCAGCTCAACGAGGACCTGCTCCCGCTGCGCGAGCTTGGCCAGGTCGAGGAAATCTGGAGCACGACGCCGGTCGACGGACGCCGCGTGCAGAGCTGGCTGATCCGGCCGCCCGGCTACGACGCGTCGAAAAAGTATCCGCTGGTACTCGAGATCCACGGCGGCCCGCACACCAACTACGGACCGCGCTTCACCGCGGAGCTGCAACTCTACGCGGCGTCCGGCTACAACGTGCTGTTCTCGAACCCGCGGGGCAGCACGAGCTACGGCGAGGAATTCGGCAACCTGATCCACCACGCCTACCCGGGCCGCGACTTCGACGACCTGATGTCGGCAGTGGACGCGGCGATCGCGCGAGGCGGCGTCGACGCGGATCGCCTGTTTGTGACGGGCGGCAGCGGCGGCGGCGTGCTCACCGCGTGGATCGTCGGCACGACCGACCGCTTCCGCGCCGCCGCGGTGCAGAAGCCGGTCATCAACTGGGCGAGCTTCGCCCTGACCGCGGACCTGCCGAACTTCTTCTACAAGTACTGGTTTCCCGCCCCGCCGTGGGAGGACTACGAGGCCTATTGGCAGCGCTCGCCGCTCTCGCGCGTCGGGAACGTCAAGACGCCGACGATGGTGGTCACCGGCGAGCTCGATTACCGCACGCCGATCGCGGAGTCCGAGCAGTACTACCAGGCGCTCCGCATCCGGGGCATCGACACCCTGCTCGTGCGCGTCCCCGGCGCCCCGCACGCCCTCGACCAGCGCCCGAGCCAGCTCGCCGCCCGCATCGCCTACATCCTCGCCTGGTTTGCCAAGCACGACCCCGCTTCGTCACCGGCTGCAACCGACGCCGCCGAGCCGAGCGAGCCGACCGCGCGAGCGAGCGAATAAAGTTCCGGCGGAGATGGTGCCGGGTCGTACTTTCGTCATCTGGTGCCACTGGTTCGAACTGGCCACGCAAATTGAGCCAGATGACGAAAGTACGACCCGGCACCAGGGATTGGCGGAGCGGACGGGACTCGAACCCGAGGATCAGGCGCAGGAATCAGTAAGTTACTGATTCACCGCGCACCGAAGTCCCCGGCAGTCCCCCTAAACTCCCTGATTTGCCACCAAATTTGCCACCAGCGAATTGATTGGGTACTGGTGCATCTGCGGTCATCGGGCCAGCAAAGCAGTCTCGTGCCATCCCTTTTGCCCTAGGCGAGGGCCAGATCCCATTGACGTTTTAGTGACATGCTGCGGCGCTGACGCCCACGCCCGAACGAGAATTGCCGCTTGCGAACGCGGTGTGCCAGTTCGATACCCGCCAGGGTGATCGCTGCGCTGTCAAATGACTTGAACCCGGCCATCGAAGTGCGGCGCCGCTTGATGGCCCGATGGTCCTGCTCGATGACGTTATTGAAGTACTTGTTCGTCCAGACGATCACGTTGCGCCAGCAGGGGTGCTCGCGGCGCAACAGCCAGAGCGCACGACGGCTCGGCACATGACCGTCGATCGTGACCTTCCGCGGGACACGCGGCAAAGTGGACGCAAGGGCTTTGCGAAAAAATTGACTGAGCTGCTGCGATGCAGGTCTCGTCCACACGCCAGGAAGTACCGACGGGCTTTGAGAATCGATTCCAGCGCCTCTCGAATTCCGGAACGTACCGGGTAACCCACCGGAGAATCGTCGAATGCGCCACCGGAACCCCGCGCTCAGCCATCAACTCCACCAGGTCCCGGTATGAGCAGATAGGTGATGTACCAGCGCACGCACAGCTGAATGCGCGTCGACGGTAGATTCGGTCCCGGGCAATGGGCTTGGTCATCCGACCTCTCCGGCACAAGGGATTCGCAGCCTATCGGACGCCCGTGGATGCACCAGAACCCTAAAAGGCCGGCAACGCGGTCAGAACGCGTCAGCTGCTGCGCAACCTCAAGGCATTAGCGACGACCGACACCGAAGACAGACTCATCGCCAGCGCCGCGATCATTGGCGAAAGCAGGATCCCGGTCCATGGCCAGAGAATGCCGGCTGCGATCGGAACCCCGAGGGCATTGTAAATGAGCGCAAAGCCAAGGTTCTGCCACATGTTGCGCACCGTAGACGCGGAAATCTGGCGGGCCCGCGCGATGCCGCGCAGGTCACCCTTCACGAGCGTCACCTGCGAGCTCGAGATCGCAATGTCCGTACCGGT
>Ga0187892_10004155_pt1 | contig 24850 bp, 37 predicted proteins | sample MA1701073metaG_FD_139345 | JGI IMG/M metagenome (GOLD analysis project Ga0187892, IMG submission 139345) | Bio-ooze microbial communities from a basaltic lava cave in the Kipuka Kanohina Cave System on the Island of Hawaii, USA - MA170107-3 metaG ... | reverse complement strand
CAGTACTTTAATAATCTAAATGCCAATGGAATTACTCTATTTAATAATGCCCTAGAGTGGTTATCATAACAGAATAGATTTTTATCAAGCTAAAATTATTTTTGATTTTTTTTTTATATGTTATTTTTTCTCAGCATGACCAATATAATATTCTAAAACCTTCTTACTACCGTCTTCTTTTATTTTCAACGAAAACTTTGTTCTATCATTAATGTCTATTAACTCTGCGATGTTTTTGGGTATCAGCAAGTAGAAGCTCTGCTTTATCTTCGTAGGTTCAATAATTATGCTCATTTTTAATACTCAGTAAATTCTTAGATAGTTCTTAGAGATATCTTCTTGTTAGATATTTTCATACAAACAACAGTTCATATCCATTCACTTTTGGAGATGGTTTTCCGAGATATTTTGCCGTTAATGATTTTTTTCGTTCTTTCATTTAATTAATCATTGATACTAATAGCCTAAAAATCGAAAGAAAGGAAAAGTCTAGCCTTAGAAAAAGACGTTCCAAAGTGGACTATGATTATGTTTATTGTGCCATTAAGGAACATTATCCCAGAAGGAATAGCCATCCTACTTAATACAAATCTCTAGTATCTACCATTATGAGCCACGAGCGAAGAGATACTCTTGCAATATTGTCAGATCTGCTTGAAAGCATGCATGAACCAAGACGTCTGACTCATCTTCTTTATGCATCAAATCTGAGTTACTCACAACTTTGCAAATATCTTAAGATGTTAGTAGAGATGGGTTTAGCTCAAAAACAAACAAAACCATTTGATTCATTTAAAGTAACTGAGGATGGAAAATATTTCAAAAACTTGATTCGTCGTAGAACCAAAGCATTTGCTCCTATTCCAAAAGTTTCTAACCCAACCTAGAATTCTGATTTCTTTACAATAATACGTTAATCAGAATACGGTTCATTTTTCTATCCTCAGAATTGGATAACAAATCCTTTTCCAATTATGAATCTTGTAATCTAGACTTGATAATTTATTCTAAAAGAAAACGGAATTTTTGCTGGTTGGGGAACATTCTGGATCCAAATTTTAGAAAATATGGACTATCTAATTCTAATCGGTTAAATATTGACCTTTGACTCTTATTTTTGGGGAACCTGCACGCCCAAAATAAGTGAGTAATCACTTTCTCTCAGTGTCTGGTTCCCCTTTGAGTATTCAAACCCTGTCTCAAGTTTTGCACAATTAGCCAAAAAAGATACAAAGCCGATGTTTTTCCTTGATTAGAAGGATATTAAATGAAATCAAATAATTAAATTTAAAATACGGTGTTTCACAATTTTTTGTTACATGGGTAGACGAAAGACCCAAAAAATCATCAAGACAGGACCAAAAAATGTAACTACAGGAATGTGTCCCCTATGCAAAACCATTGGCAGAATATTCATCCTAGGCCAACCAGGTGAAGAGAGAGCAAAATGCCCTGCATGTAACCAGGAATTTGATTTGTAGCAAGAAAATTCACCTAGCCCTCAACAAATTTACCCTAATCTTTTTAAGATCATTTTCTTCTAAATACCCTCATGAGTTCCGGTGATGCTGAAACAATCTATGAGCGAGTAGCAAAGCTAGAAGATGAGATTGCTTCCCTTCGAAACGAAGTTGATGTCCTAAAGCGAGCTTTGAGAAACAAGATTGCAAGACATGAGATTACAATGATAAAGAAAGGAAAAGATATTTCTTCAATTATTGATTAATTTTTTCTCTTACACTTCGAATAAGTTCTAAAACAAAGTCAGCATCTTCTGCGTTTGGATTAATTTCCAAGTATCTGTTTAAGTGTTCTAACGAGTCTTCATAGTTTAGCAGTCTATCCTGTAGGATTCCCTTGTCACGAACCTCATCAGGAGAGTCAGGTGCAAGGGACAAAACCATGTTGATGCACCTCATTGCCATATCATATGCATAAGATTGGACATAGGAATTTTTCAGATTTCTTGTCATGCGAATCAAAATCTGTTCTGTTGTAATATCATTCAGGTACTCTGGCAAAAATTCCACATCCTCACCATAATTTTGGTAAAGAATCTCTTCGAGGTCATCCATGTGTAATAACTTTCCACCATTAAATGGATCAAGTACCATCTCCTCTCCGTATTTTACGACAACGTGGCTTGGGAAGCCAGTTATGTGAAGTTCAAGCCCAATGTGCTTTGCAACCTCGGCATAAATTATTGAAAGTGTTATCGGAATTCCTGATTTTTTATCAAGTACCGCATTTAGGAAATTATTTTTTGGATTATAGTAGTCTTCAAGGTCTCCATGAAATCCATGGTGATGAAACAAATGCTCATTTAGAATTGAGATCCTATAAGCTGGACTGTCATTTTTATTTATGGCATGCTTGAGTGAGCTTCCAAGATTATTTAATTTTCTGATGTACTCTGAGATGTCAAGCTCAGGATAATCTAAAATCTGCGCAAGCTTGAGACATTTTTCAACGAGGCTAAACTTTGGATTCTTTGCAAACAATGCCCATTCTGCAACAAGGGGATCAAATTTTTCATTCAACTTTGATGCAATATATCATTGGACTCTTTTTATGTATCGCTGCGGATCTTTCAGCTCTAAAGTAGATGGTGGTTCCTTCATTAATCTTCTAAATGCATCTTTTGCATATTTTTCGTAAACAACTTTTGTCAAGTCTCGGCCCATGCTTTTTCTTATCTGATATGACGAAGGATCGGTTCCCATAAAAGTGGTAAGATAGTTTTGAAAATCTGAATCATCCTTTAGGATATTCTGTACAGAAAACTCAGCCATACCCTCCATTATAGTAAAGGAAGCATGGTGAGTCTGGATGGGTCTGAGCCACCTCTGGTAGATATTTAACAGCTGAGGAACCATCTCAGATATCTTAGGATCAATCTCAACTTTGGTGTAGGTCATCACGTCAGGCCCAAGCACGTTTACGATAAAGTTGTCAGGGTTTAGCATAAAAAAGAGGTTTGCCCTCTTTGCTGTAGGAAATTCGTCGGGAACTGGCTGTAGCTTGAGATACTCGGTCAGGTCATCTACGACCGAATCATCTAAGGATAAAATTATCTTTGCAAGCTCCTCGTTGATTGTGTTTACCTCAACTACAGCCTTTTTGTTTATGTCATGAAGGTTTTGTTGTAGCGAGTGAATCTGTTCTTCTAGTATGGTCATCTTTAGAGCTCCATAATAGCCAGACCTTACAGAGTCTGCCTTTGACTCAAAGGGTACACCCATCTTGTACAGTATAATCTGTGGATAGCTAGAAAGGATAAACTTGTTTAGGTATATCACCCCATCTAGGACATCGCCATATGTGGTTGTGATCTTTGAGATGTAGGCCTTGGCATACGTAGAATAGACAAGAAACTTTGCAGTGTCCTGTTTTATCAGCTGGGCAATTTTTTTGATGTCCTCGTCTGCTACTGCAGAAAAAAGATTATCTACATATTGCCGCGCATCGCCAACTGCAAAGACCTTTTTTCCTTTCATCTTCTTAAATTCTTTTAAATCAAGATACTCTATCCTAAGAACTGGCAAGATAGGAATCCCAACAAACTCTTCAATCTTTTTTGCAGTCTGGGGAAAAATTTGCGCACAAACCTCTTCTAATGATTGGAATTTTACAGTAAAACTTGAATCTTCAGATATTCTATCTGCTAGCTCCGCAATTTCTCTTTCTTCATTTGTTTCAACTGAAAGCTGTGCCAATAGTGCCTCAGCAAACTCTTCTAGTTCCCCCATTCTGTTTTCAAAAATATCAGACTAAATTTAATATTAACTAGAGTATCCGTTTGTGTGATGGCTTCACTTTCAGATACACTTAGCAAAGTAAACTCTAATGATTTTGAAATTATTGTTTATGGGCTTGGGTATGTTGGACTGCCCCTGTCATTGAGGCTAGCTGCACATGGTTTTACAGTAATTGGTGTTGATACTGATGCAAGAAAAATTGACTCACTAAAGAAAATCATTAGAGTCAAGTCATATGGAATTAGAGCCAATGCTAAAAGAAACAATTTCTAATGGAAAGTTTTTGCCTACAACAAAAACTGTAAAATCAAATCTATCAAGAGTTGGGATAATCTGTGTCCCAACCCCAATACCTGATGGTAAAGTAAATTCGGAGACATTTGTTTTTGCAGCAGCCGGCGAGTTTCTAAAAACTGCAAAGAAAGGCGATATAATTATTCTAGAGAGTAGCGTCAGAGGAGGAACAACTGATGAGCTAATCAAAAAAGTAGAATCAAAAAAAGAAAAAACAGATTAGCCTCTTAACTCTTTATTTTCTAAAAAATTTGATAGTTTGGCATAGTTATCATAGCCAATTATTCTAATACAACACACACCTCTTTATACATAATTTTTGATTAAATCAAAACCAGATGCAATCAACCGTTCAAGGCCAGTGCCAGATGTGTAACCAAAAAATCAACATTGGCGACGAGATAGTCCGAATTGCAAGCGGCATCTGGGTTCACAATTATTGCGAAGACGGGCTAGAGCCAGCAACCAAAGATACCACAACTGATATCAACAAAAAACTGTTGGACTCAAAGGCAGAAAGGCTCAAGTCACTTCGATGCATCTACTGTTCTGGAACATCATTTCTCAAATCAAAGGTTGAAACTGCAGCACTAGATGACGGAACCATCATCACAAAAAAGCTGTACCCGTGCTATACCTGTGGCCATATAATGGAGTTTATAGAAAACATCACAAGCTAAAAAAAATTGTAATATCAAGAAAACTAGCTGACAAATTTTCATTCTAGCTTAATAGAGATAATTAATGGCATCGACGCATAGTATATCATGACAACAGAAACAGGTATTATGAAAAAGATGGTCCACGCATCTTTTAAGAAGGTAATTTCCTTTGATCTTCTTTTTCTAGGATTGGGAATTCCTATCGGTGCTGGAATCCTTGCTGTAATCCTATCCCTATAGGATTACAATTTTTTTTATTTGCAGCTTGTAAAGTGATTGGAATCACATGAGAAAAAAAATCTAATTAAACAAAAAAGAAAAAGGTAAAGATGTAGTTAGTCGTCACCAGTAAATGGAGTTACATTAGTGACACAAAGGTCAGTAATGACACTTCCAGTAACTTCTGCGCCAATTTGGAATGATACTATTCCAATCCCAGAGCCGTCTGGAGTAACGTCGCCCCCACCTAGTGGAGCATTAATCCTAATTGTGTCTTTTTTCACTTTTAGGAAGTAGTCAGTTGGAGATACATTGTTGCCAGAGCCAAGGGTTGAAGTAAAGTCAACTTCAAGTGCAGCTCCTGGTAGAGTGGCACAGTAGCCATCAGCTGGCTTTAAGTCAAGAATGTGTGGATGCAAATCTGCTCCATCAAAATCCTTGTTTAGTAATAATCCTCCTGTAAGTGCTTCAAGTAATCCAAACGCAGAGGCATCCGGACAGATTGAATCAGGTGCGTTGGATTGTAATGGAGAGTCTGATGCACACAAGTGAGAGGTTATTGCAAGTACATTATTAGTTCCTGATGCCAGGATTCCAATTCCATACAGCCCAGCTGAGCCGTCTTGTGGAATATTATCTTCTGTTTCAATTGTTGCAGTGAGGAATTTCTTCTTTATTTTTACTGACGCATCCTCAATTTCAATGGGTTCTGGAGCCCCAGCAAGTGCTTTTGGTTGGAATGCAAATGCGCCAAATCCAATTACTCCTGCTATTGCAATTACAGATAACCATGTTATTGTTTTAGTCATTATATCGTAGAACCATAATGAAATACTTAAGCGATCAGGATTATGACATTCAGTTTTATATTGTAAAATGATTTGGTGTCACTAAAAACTAAAAAATTGTGATTTAATGAAATTACTCTTTTTTCTTATGGATTAAAGACCAGCAGCAACAATAATCCAAAGTACAACTCTGACAGTCTCTGGGAGATATACTTTTTTTACAATCTTCTGGAGTACAATTACAGTCAGCGCACCTGATTAATGCCGTACTATACATTGTTGATTATAATAATTAAATTTGGATCTCAAGTGATTTATCCAAAATTGGATTATAACCACCTGATTTCCAAACTAGAAAAAAATTATCTGGGATAGTAGTGACAATCGCAGTTGCAGTTTGGGTCACAGCGAATTCTCCTACAGTCCTCACAACGTTTTTTCTGGTAAACAAAGTTACCCATTGCTAGATTATAATATGTCAAATCTCCTAAAAATTCTTTTCTGGAATGAAGCGATCATAATACTGCAAGAAAATTTTCCCAATTATCTTCTCATGCCAACCTTGCACAAACCTATTCTGCAGTTATGACACACATAGTCGTCTGCAGGGCTCTGGCATCCACACGAGCAGGTGCAGGTGTAATCATTCATGAGAATACCTCAAGCATCTCTTTGCTTGTCTGGGAATTAAATTCCATATTATATTTGTCAATTACCTGACTAATTTTTTTAGAGACAGATATTGGGTTGCAGCCACCTTTTGCTACAACTAGTACCTGCAAGCTATTCAATGGAAATGAAAAAAATGTCTCCTTTTCTCTTTGTACAATGGTATACAGTACAGGCCCAAGCTCAGAATCAAACTCATTATTCATCCTGTGCTGTAAGGCAAACTCCATGAAAAACATCTCGTATCGTGTTTTTTGCAATTGACCAACCAAACTGTCTCTTTGCTTTTTCTCTAGAACGTTTCCTCTTTCGTTTGTTATTCCAACAAAACAAATCTCCTTTTTAGAATGTAAAATCGTTTGACATAGCTTGTCTAAGACTAGATTTTGTTGAGCTAAAAGTAGCATGATTATCTCCTTTGCTGTGATTTTTGCATTAGTTGTTTTATGCCTGTGAAATATTTAGGCAATGATGAACATTGTTCATCATTCTCTAAATAGTGTATAATCAAAGCATGTAACATGGAACAAACGCAAAGCGAGCAAGTTACACTAAAAAAGAAAGCTTCTGCTCAAAAAAATTCAATCTCCATTTGTGATCTGATGAAAGGAAATACTACAGAAATACTCCAAAAGATGGAATACCAGGTTCCTACATATCTGCAGGATTATTCTGATTTGTTTATCAGATATTTGCATTCATGGAATACACTTTTTGGAACATGCTATATCTCAGAAAAACAGTTTTTTGACAAGCTTGGCTATGATCACACTGCACTGGAACCACTTGACGAGTATTGGAAATTTATTAAAAATTTATTCCTTGTCCAAATTGAATCAAACTCTAAATTTGTAAACGACTATGTGCAGTTTAGGCTATCTACAATAGAACTATTTGACAAGTCAGCTGCATCGGCATTAGATTATTACTCTAAACTTCTATCAGAGTTTAATTCTAAAAAATAAAATCTCACAGGAGGCTCATTCAATGTTTGTTGATGAAAATAAAACATCGTCTGCATTAAAATTTCTAGGAAAAAAATCGGAAATATCATATCATTTGTTGGCATTCCTCAATGTTACTGTATAGGGGTAGTAGACATGGCAAACTCTACAAAGATTACGTCTGGAATATCTCATGCCAAGGCATGCTCTCTTTATGCGATTTTCTTAAATTCTATGGCCCAAGTTGTAGGGCAGTTTGAGGGAAAGGTAATAAAAAATATTGGCGACTCGTTGCTGTTTTATTTTCCTAAAACAAAGTCCCAAACCAGAAACGAGCTAGAAAAAACCCTATTTTGTGGAAATGCGATGCTAGAATCACGGAATCTACTTAACGCAACATTGAACACAAATGATCTGCCTTCTGTAGGATACAAAATTACAGCAGATTATGGTCTGATATCTATTGCAGACTCGGCAACATCATCTAATGAGGATGTTTTTGGCTCTACAGTAAACAGATGCTTTAAGATGAAAGGTCATACAGATCTAAACAGTATGAGTATAGGCTCTGAGCTGTACCAATTAGTTACTGACTCAAAGCATTTCAAATTCCGCGAACAGGGTATGTGTGATTTGGGGCAGACCAAAGGTTATCCAATCTATGGAGTCAAATCAAATACTGAAAAAAATGAATCATCCACACTAACTATATCACAAAGAAAAAACTGATCTGTTTTTAAAAAAAATCGCGAGAAGGTTTTTTGGTCATGTCAATGAACCCAAAGTGAAAAGGGAATAGGACCTTCTCGCACATTTGTTTTGAAAATTCAAATATTTAACTCACGATTAACAATGTTAATCAACTGCGCAAACTCCATCTTGCCTCCCTTCCCATTTGAAGGATTTTATCAGGTGAAATGTCCCTGTGTTCTTTTTGTATGTGCTACATGAACTGCTTTAAATCCAAAAAATCCTTTTTACATACAGGACATTTTTTTGAACTAGTGATATATCCCATCTAGCTCACTCTGATCGTTTTGTAAATCCTGTTTCGTACTCCATTTTCTATTTTTCCCTTGCGCAGTATTACTTGGATGTCTTCTAGCTTTCTAAGCTTTCTATATACTGTAGATCTTGGTATGTTACACGCATCGCTAATTTGTTGGGCAGTTTTTGGTGAATCTGCAAGGGATGCAAAAATTTTTGCCATGTGTTTGTCTTTGTAAAATTTGATTTTCCAGGATTCCATATCATAAATTATATTCATAATTTACCAAAAAATGCGCTAGCCTAACCCAACACCCTTTCTTATGATAAACTGCATCAGCGATTCCTTGGAATATTCTATTCCGTGCTCCTTTTCTGTATGTATCCCAAATTTTGCAATTATATCAGAAACATCACTGCCTTCGGCAACAAAGCTGCACTCAAAACCATAATCCCTGCAGGACAATTTAACTCCCAACATAAAACAAGCACAAATTTGCTTATAATGACTTGCTTAACATTGTTAATCCAGATTATAGTTATTTAGGGATAAAATCCGCATTAGCATCAGATGAGCGCAGCCCGTGGCTATAGGGATAGAGTCTACATCCTAAAGGATATCATCTTGACACTTGGTGAGTATGGCGAGCTCAACCAGACCTCGCTTCTTAGCTACTGCGGCCTAAACCTTACAAAACATCGAAGCATCTTAGAAGCCCTCGAGTCGCATCAGATGATCCTCAGAGAGGAAAAGATTGCTGGAAAAAGAACAATTACAATCTACAAGGCAACTCCAAAAGGACTCGAGTTTTGCAGGACTATGCTAGAGCCATATGAGAACCTGTTTCCAAGAAAACGACAAGATGACAGTCAAGCTAAAAAACTTGGATTATTAATTTTCGTCTAGATTATACTCTTTTGAAATCGAGCTGTCAAGCTCCTCTTTTTTGTGGATATAGCTACTATATCTCTTGTCCCAGGCGCTCAGTGAAACATACTGACGGATTCCAGTAAAAAGCCATACTCCTGAAATTACAATTATTCCTGCCAAGAGAATACTCAAAAACACTCCAAACTCATCCTTTTTTTCTAGCATGTCAAAAAATACAGGATGCATCATCAGATAGATTGAAAGACCTATTGCAAATGGCGCCAAAACCAGTGCAGAAATTGAAACGCCTAACATAATTTTTCTCAGGTTCTGGATTTTTTCAATAATATAATCAATTGTCCCCAAAATGTCTGTGCTAGAATATTCCGTCAAATCTTAAACCCTCCTAGTGTTTGCAAGACCAAATAAAAAACATTTCATTGTACTATGATCTTTCCTCTCATTTCAGGATGAATAGAACTATAGTAATCAAATGTTCCTTGCTTGTCTGCAAGAAAGGTAATGATCTGTGTTTGCCTGTGATCTAGAGCATTAGAGTGAACGTTAAACTCATCTATGTTAAAATCTTGTTTGTGATTATAGTTTACCGTTCCTCTGTCTTCATTGATGAGGTGAATTGAGACTAGATTTCCTTTAGTTACAACAAAGGTTGGATTGTGGCTTCCGCTTGGAGCGCCACCTGTCTTGCCCCCTTTAATCGACTGGGATGCAAAAACGCTACTGCCATCCTCAATTGAAATTGTTTTAATGTAAATATTGGTAGGTGCTGCAAATACAGGATAGTCTCCATTCACTGGAATCATAGAAACGACTGCAAAATAGCCAATGGCAAAAACAATTGCCGCTACAATCATAATTCCAAACAGTGTACCCTTCTTTGGAAGTATCTTTGTTTTTTGCTTGTCCTTTGCCAATGAATCAAAACCTTCTAGGCAATATTTAGGAGATGATTAACATTGTTAATCAAGGCCTTTTCCCAAGAACTACTTGCAAATCAATGAGTTTATCATTTCTGTTTATAGTCAAAGTAATTTTGTCTCCAACAGACTTGTTTTCTGCAACGTATGTGATGATGTCATCCATCCCTTTTACTGGGTTTTTATCAACAGAGACTATTACATCGGCCTCCTTTAGCTCTCCATTTGCATTGTATGTTGCCTCTTCTAGTCCAGCCTTGTCTGCAGGGCCGTCCTTTACTACTGTGCTTACTAGAACTCCTTTGTAATTTTTTGGCAAATCAAGTTTTTGTGTAAGTTCATGATTAAGATTAGTACCTGCAATTCCTAACCATGGGTGTGCATAGCTACCTTTTTCAATTAGAGAGGGAACAACGCGTTTGACCATGTTTGATGGTACTGCAAAACCAACGCCTGAAAATTCCCCAGTGTTTGATCTTATTGCAGTGTTTATTCCAATGACTTCTCCATTCAAATTCAAAAGCGGTCCTCCAGAATTTCCTGGATTTATTGCAGCATCTGTCTGGATAACATTTGGATTTGAAAAGCCTGCCTTCTCGTTAGGCAAGAGCCGTCCTGTTTGACTTACAATTCCTGCAGTCATGGTATTACTCAGACCAAAAGGATTTCCAATAGCTATGACCTGTTGACCTACATGCAGCTGTGTCGAGTCTCCAAGTGTTAGTGGTTGCAGATTTTCATCTGTATAATCATCAATTATTTTCAAGACAGCAATGTCTGCATACTCGTCTTTTCCAACAACCTCTGCAGAATAGCTATTTCCATCCACAAATGTCACATCAACCTTGCCAGCATTTTCTACGACGTGGGCATTTGTGATAATATGGCCATGTATATCATAAACAAAACCAGAACCGAGATGAGTGGACTGACTCTCAAGTGGACTGCCGTTAATGATTATGTGTTTGTTAACTACTGAATATTGGCTTGTAATCTGAACCACAGAGTCATTTACGCTCTCAAATACGCTAGTTAGTAAATTTTCATAATCTTTTACTGCAAAGTCTGAAGATTTATCAATACTCAAAGCATTTGCAGAATTTTCAAGGTTTGGAGTTATCTCCACCATATTCTGGTTTGAAGTAATATCAAGTGAGTTCATATCATCAAAATTAAGTGAAATTAATATTCCAACAGTAATGGACAAAAGGATGATAGAACTTATTTCAAGTTTCTTTCTTGTATTCAATTTCTCACCTTACAACATTTTAGGAATTTGAAAACTCTGGCAAGGGCATGGGTTTAATGAATTTTAAAAACAGCGAACCGTTCTTAGTGCTTGAAAAATTTAGTCCAAATAGGTGCAATGTTTTGTTAACTTTATGGGTTACATTTTTTCTTGACATTTGAGATCTAATTAAAACAATCTCAAATTGCTTAAAATGAATTGATTAACAATGTTAAGCATTCCCTAAATAATAACTGGACCATACTACAACGTTGAATCTGCAGAAGTGGATCTTGGACTCCTGTGCTCCTTTGGCCATAGCTTGTATAGATAGCTGCTCTAGAATTCATTATAGCACTTCGTTTCAATGCTTCCAAACAATAATGCCATTTTCCAGCTTTCACTTCTGCAATACTTAGTCCTGCAAATCTTTTCTCAATAATATATACATGAATCAATAATTCTTTAGGCTATTCTAATTGATTGATGTTCTTGTAAGCTTCATGATAATACCACTAAATGTTATTGATGCCAAAAAATACCACGCCCAGAGATATATCTCATTTTCATGCTTGCAAACAAGGCCATCAACGTGTTCTGCGCTGCATGTTAGCTGAAAATAATTTCCTGGAATTATATTTAATGAAATTGGTGACAATGCTACGGTATATGAGAACAAATGAGGAAGGACAAAGTAAAATATCAACATCATCGGAATTATTGTAATCATCATTGGCCTCATGTTCATTTGCATCATCTCCATGGTAAGCTTATTCATGTAGGAAGATTTTTTGTTCAGGTTGATAATTTTTTGGTAGTCTTTTTCCCTAAAGGCAGCCATCCTTTCTTTTTGCCATGACTGTGTTTCTTTTTTTATTCGCTCAAGTTTTGCATGATCTATGATCTTTTTTCTTATTCCCGCATTGAACAAATTAATTAAAATAGAAAATCCAATTACTCCAAGAATTGTCGGGACTGCACCTGTTATGATAGGATCGGCACTTCCCAACGAACCCCTTCTGATGCCAAAAGGATCTACTTGCAAAAAAATAACATCAAGAAGATATAATGAAAAGTTTGCTTCTATAACCATCTAGTCATATACACAGAAAAAATATCAAAACTATCCATAATATACTTCGATGAACATTGTTCACCATCTATAGCAATCATAGTAAGATTATCAAGAATAAAAAAAATTAATCTAGGTCATCTATTAATTATTCCAATATGAAGTTCGAGATTCTAAAAAATCCAGTAGGTATTCTAGAAGTTACATTAAACAAGGGAGAGCAGATTACAGCCGAGGGCGGAGCGCTAGTCTTTCTCAAAGGAAACATTGAAATCAAAACCAAGATGCGCCAAGGCGGATTCCTAAAAAACCTCAAGGTAGCAGCACTAGGCAGCGAGTCGTTTTTTGTAAATGACTATATCGCACATGAAGATAACTGCTCACTTGGCATGACAGGCCCACCAATTGGTGATATAATTCAGCTTTCCATTGATCCAGACGAAGGATACATCATCCAGTCAGGTGCGTATGTTGCATCAACTAGTGGAGTGGAACTTGACACAAAGTGGCAGGGCTTTACAAAGGGAATCTTTGGTAGCGAGCTCTTCATGCTCAAGGCAACAGGCTCTGGTGTTGTGTTTGCAAATGCATATGGTGGAATTATAGAAAAAAAGCTACAGGCTGGAGAAAAAATGACACTTGATAACTATCATCTAGTTGCAATGAGCATGAATGCAAACTATACTGTAAGGCAGCTAGGTGGATTCAAAACTATGATACTAGGTGGGGAGGGCTTTGTCACAGAGGTTGTAGGACCAGGAACAGTATATGCACAAACAAAAAACCTTAAGGAGCTAATCGACCTGCTAGGAATTCGCCAGGCTCATGAGACTCGGCAGCCAACCTTTGGCGGCTTTCGCTTTGGTTAGAAACTATGGCTGATACTCTCAGGGCAACCTCGATGGATCATGTCAATATGACTGTAAAGAATCTTGAAGAAAGCGTCCAGTTTTACAAAAATCTTTTCGGGTTTGTTGTAAAAAAGGAGCAGCCAAAAGACAAATCAAAAATCATTGGCAATGATTCGATTAAGCTTTGTCTCTATGAGGATCCTGACATGAAACCAGAAGGCGGGATTGCACATTTTGGATTTCATATAGAAAACTTTGATGATATAATGGAAAAGTGCAAGTCGCTAGGTGTTACGGTATACTATGATGGACCTGTCCAGTTTGAAAAGTCACGCTCAATTTACATCAGTGATCCTAGCGGATATGACATTGAGCTAAGTGAGGTTAGAGGTGGAGGATTGTAATTGGATTACAAATCTAAAAACTTACTTTTTATTTACGGTCAGAGAAAACTCTTTTTTGAGCAGAGGCTCCTTAATGTCATTTGCAAATACCTCTAGTGTAATCTTAAAAGGCATTTTGTTTAGCGGTATGTTGTATGGTGTTATGGTGATAAAATGATCACCGGTGTTTCTGTTTGGAAACTCTAGTGTAGGAAGTAGGATTGACGGCCTGTCAATTTTCAGATACTGATTTTTTTCGTCATCTGTTTTAGTTGTAACTACAATTTTTTCAAATTTTCCCTTTTGGTTTTTGACGTTGATTGTAATTGTAGTGCTTTTGTCAGAATCTATGTTAGACTTTGATAGCTTTAGTTTTGCAAAGGACAGCCCTTTTTTTCCAAATAACCCCATATTCTCAAAACCTACTCCAATTCATCATTTATCATAATTATAGATTTTTAAAAAATTTTCATAGTAGATCTTTTGTAGCGACCATTTTACAAAAAAAGTTTATCTATTCCAACTACAGACGATCAGTCGTGCGATTTGAAATTCTTCTAGTTGCAATTTTAGGTTTTACAATTATTGTAGGTACCTCAACTCAGGCATTTGCTGCTGTCGATTATTTTCTAAAGATTGATGGAGTAGACGGCGAATCAAAAGATGACAAACACAAGGGAGAAATTGATATACTATCCTGGAGCTGGGGCGCATCACAGACAGGCTCTATGGCATCAGGAGGTGGTGGAGGTGCAGGAAAGGTATCCATGCAAGATTTCTCATTTACAAAATCCATTGACAAGTCATCTCCTAAACTATTTGAGGCCCTAGCAACAGGCAAGCATCTCAAGGAAGTTAAACTTACTCTTAGGGGAAGCTCCTCAGTAGAATATCTAACCATTACTCTTTCTGACGTTCTTGTTTCAAGCTATTCAACTGGTGGCTCTGGTGCAGATGACAGACCAACAGAGTCAGTATCACTTAATTTTGCAAGGATAAAGATGAGCTATGTGGAGCAGGATGCGTCTGGACGAGCAGGTGCAGCTACAGAATTTGGATGGGATCTTAAAGCAAATACAAAAATCTAACCAAACTCTCTGAGGCAAACCTTGTCAAAACAAATTATTTTTCTTTTCATTTTTCTATTTTCCATATTAGCAGCATCATCATCTCAAAACGCATTTGCTGCAGTCGACATGTTTCTCAAAATTAAAGATATACCAGGCGAATCAACAGATAAATCTCACAGCAAAGAAATTGATATTCTCTCAGTTCTTTGGTCTAATGCAGTCCCGTCCTCAGGTGGAATAGCAGCTTCCACTAAATTAGCTCCTGAGAATCTTCTTTCAGTTACAAAATCCATTGACAAGTCAACACCAAAGTTGTTTGAGGCACTAGCTACTGGAAAACACATTGACGAGGCAACACTTGTTGTGCGAAAAGCAGGTTCCACACCAGTAGAGTATCTCAAGTATACACTGCAAGACATTATGGTTTCAAGCTATTCAACTAGTGGCTCTAGTGACAGGCCAACAGAGAGTATTTCATTTAACTATGGAAAAATCGAAGTACAATATACCGAGCTAAACGCAGACGGCACACTAGGAAAGGTAACTGTACAAGGATGGGATTATACAAAAAAGCAATCCTACTGCCCTAGTACAGGTGGAACATGCGGAGAACTTCCTGCAGCTGCATTTGAACCAATAGAAAAAGATACAACTCCAGAAACCAAAACCGAAACAAAAGAACTCAAAAAGCTAACCATACAAAAAGACAAGCCTGCATCAATTCCTTTATCTGGAGAGATTGAATACAAGCGTGGAGTTCCACTAGAGATAACATTAGAAAAGCCTGATGGAACAACAGAGTCATTTTCCATTCTTCCAGAATCAACTGGCACATATGATACTGCAATTCCAATTCCTGAAAATCTCTCAGCTGGGCTATACAAAGTCAAGGTAAAGTATGAAAATCAAGAAGTTGAGTCATTTTCAATTTCTATTCTCAAAGAAATGGTTCCATCATGGATTAAAAATAACGCCAAGTGGTGGTCACAAAAACAAATTGGTGACTCTGACTTTCTTAGTGGTATACAATTCATGATACAGCAAAAAATTATTCTGGTTAGTGGAACTCCTGGAGAATCAGCTCTGAGTGATGTCCCAGTTCCAGAGTGGGTCAGAAACAACGCAGGATGGTGGGCAGATGATCAAATCTCAGAAGACGAGTTTGTTAGAGCCCTTGAATTTTTAATTCAAAACGGAATCATTAGAGTCTCATAAACCATAACAATTTACTTGTAAAATCTGATCTAGGTTAATTATATTTACATGCTCCGGTAGTCTGTGCCCAAGTTATACAAAACATACTTTAATTATCGTTGTGTGTAATACCATTACATGGAGATTTCTCAAAAATCAAGAAAGTTTACTGTCATTATAAACAAACAAAAAGAGGGAGGCTATAGCGGTCAATGCTTAGAGCTTCCTGGAGCTATAAGTGAAGGCCAGACATTAAATGAGCTAAAGACAAACATGGCAGATGCTATCAACCTTGTTTTAGAATCCATTCAATCAAGAGCAAGAAAAGACAAAAGTAAGATTATAGAAATTATAACTTGAGTTTACGCAATCACAGTTTTCGTGATGTATTAAAGGTACTATCAAGACATGGTTATTCAATCGAAATTTCAAAGGAAGATGAAGACTATTTACGGCAAGTTTTATACCGCATCCAAGACAACCGTTCTGAACTCGATAGCTCGATAATTAGCGAGCTGATTTTATATATTTCCAAGAGGATAAGTAAACTATGAGCAAAACTAGAGAAGAGTTTCAAGATAGTTTTCTGAAAAAGTACTCTGGCCTATTTGAGGATCTAGGCAACGAGAAAAAAGATTTTTGAATTTGCTCTAACGTTCTTAATTCCTATATTAAAAAACTACAGCCTATAAAATGTTAGATTAGAGATTTCACAATTCTTTTCACTTAAGAGGTTAGAACATTTAGTACTTTGAACTAAAACCGCCGATCCCACACGGTTCTGAAAATAACTACACTACAGTTGTTGACTACTGAACTTTGCTACCAAACAGTACATGGGCCCAACAAGATTATTCGGATAATCTTACTAGGACTATCCAATCCTAATGAAGTCATTCGATAAAGCGTAAAAGGCATCGCAATGGTGCTCAGAAAAGTTGTCAGAAATTATGGGAAGGTATGATTTGGTGGAATTTACTTTATTATCAAGACAATCTCAAGATTGCTTGAAATCAATCCTTACTCCCGGTTTGTTTCTAACGTACATACTATATGCTAAATCGAGGGTTTACCTCATTATTCTGTTTTGATTAATCCAAGATTTACCATATTAAAGAACACTAATGAATCTCATTCAAAAAGGGAATAAGAAAAATACCCACCGAGCTATCAGTGGAGTAGAATCTTCTATAATTTTAATTGCTTTTGTAATTGTGGCTGCAGCTTTGGGCTTTGTAATTCTCAACATGGGTTTTTCTACAACGCAAAAAGCAAAAACAACAATAATTTCTACTATGACATCAGCAGGGGGTAGTTTAGAAGTTGAAGGTAGAGTAATAGCTTCATCATATAGGCCCACTGGAGGACCCTCCTCACTTAATGTAACTTCGATTCCAATTAAAATTGCAGCAGGTGGAGAAGCTGTTAATCTGGATCCGTCAGATACTGCAGTGAAATACCTAAGCAACCAAATTACATACGATGATATCTATAATGGTACACTAAACTATGCAGGTATTTTTACTAGCTTGGAATCAGCAACTAACCAAGCAGATGCTGGTGATATTTTCCTTGGGCAAAGTCCATACTTAGGTGGTAATGATGCTGATTCAAATGATTGGCCAACTGAAACTACTGCTTTCATCTATTGGGCTGTTGCTTCTAACACAAACAATCTTCTAGAACGCGGAGAACATGCAAATCTTGTAATTGTTTTTGCTGCAGGCGACAGACCAGAGGCGTTGGATAAAATTAGAATTGAATTAATACCTAGAGATGGTTCAACTTTAACATTTGAACGAGTGATTCCTCTAATTACTAACGAGCTCGTTGACATAGGTTAGGGGATGTACTGCCACATTTACTAACAAATATTTTAGATTAAATCATAGAGTAATTCGGTGAAATTGGAATAAAATCAATTTATAGTATAATCTATACAGGATTATCCAGGGTACATCTTAAGTAAAAAATAGGGTTTGTGCTTACTGAGTTGCCCAACCTAGCTCAATAAGCTTTGATGCAGTCATAGAGCTAACACATTTTGCTGAACCGTCGGCTACTTTGAAGATGAGCTCCAGTCCCTTTTTGCACGTTACGTCTGATGCATCCACGCCAGATTTCATCTGCTTTAGTGGCGAATCCATGTGTTTCATTTTCATCATGCTGTCCTCTTTTTCCATCATGGCATCGTTTTCTTTCATCATCTTATCGTCCATCATCTTGTTCTCCATCATGAATTTTTCATCTACCTCAACAAATGGACAGTTTACAATTACACCAGCTACTTCAGTAGTAATGTAATCTTTGGATCCTGCAGATGTAATTTCCTTTGTGGTAGTCAGAAAATCGACATATGATGGATCCTTCCAAGTTGCAGCCTGTATTCTCCACAACGGGCTGTAAAATTCATCGCCAACATTTGTCGAACCAATGCTTGCTTGGAATCCCATGGGGCCTGTACCTTCAATTCCATTTGTGAAGACGTAAAGATCAGACGCAGCTCCTGAAAGAAGTGTAGCTCCAGTCCTTTCAGCAAACACAACGCCTAACATATCTGCCACATCTTGTTTTGAAGCATCAGTTGCAATATAGTAGATGGTAGAGCCATCTGGTCCAAATCCTCGGTGGGCAACAAAGGTAACTTGCAGGTTTTCTGTGTCTATATCCAGAACTTGTCCTCCTCCATATGGGGTTGAATCCGTAAGAGTTTTGTCATCTCGTATTTTCATATTTCCACCATCCCATTGCACAAACGGGCAGTTCACTACAAGCCCAGAAGCTGTTACTGTAAGCTCATTACTTGCTTGTGCATCAAGAACTTCAACTTGTGATTTTAGTTCTCGTGGTGTAACTCCTTCTTTCCATTCTACAATATTGATTGCCCATAATGGACTATAGTTTGCATCACCAGGCTGGGAATCAGCCACGTTTGGCTGAAATCCCAAAGGACCTACTCCTTCTATTCCATTTTTGAATGCATAAATTTGTGCTAGTGCGTCAGCAGGAGTTTTTTGCAATGTTGGAGTATATGTAACTCTAAACCCTGTTAGTTCAGTTAGTTGGTTTGCAAGGTCTTTATCTGATGCTTCGGTAGAGATGTAAAATACTTCGGAACCTTTTACGTACCCTTTAGTCAGTGGTATAGTTACTGGCACATTTGTATTTGTCAGTTTTTGCATCATGACCTCCTTCATTTCCATTGCATTTGCATTCAGATATGGGGATGTAATCAACAAAGTGACCACAGTGACAAAAAACATTAGTTTGTTGAAACTTTTCATTGAAGGTTAAAACCTCAATTTGCATTTAACGATTTATCCAAATCTAGGGTAGCAATCTATACAACAGACCAATAAATCTGGAAATAATTTAGAAAATCAGTTTAATATCATCTTATTATAATCAGAGTATGAAAGAAAAGCTGCTTTTGTTATGTACCTGTACATATATTGAAATAATGACTGCAGTAGGCGTGACTGGATATCTTCTGTTACTAGGTCAACCGTTTATTGCGGCAATATCCTCAGCTGTGTTTTTGCCGCTTATCATATTTCATTTTATTTTGGATCATACATCAAAAAAAATCGAATCTAAAAACTGTAATATCTGCAATTAATAACAAGACCAAGATAAAATCAGCCCCAAATTGGAACTAATCTGGAATAATCTAGTTATATCGCTAAACCAAACTAGTGACATGAACAAAGGAGTAATAATTGCAATAATTGTTGCTGTAATAGCAGCAGGTGGGTTCTTAGCTAGCCCATTGTTTTATGAAACAGAAGTTGATGAGCCTTTACCTGTTGCACTTGACAAAATTGAAAAAGGTTTGACTTTAGAAAAATTCTCAGTTATGGATGAACAGCAGCGTCAAACTTTAGTTGAAAAAATGCCTGAAAAAGTAAAAGATATGATTATGGAGGAATCTGCTAGTTTGCCAACAACCGTATCAGAAGAAATGAATGACATGATGGACAAAGATTCTACAGTCCAAGCAGCCGTTGAAATAACCAAAACTGGACAATTTGAAGGCCTGGCAGGACACAAGGCAAAAGGGATTGCAAAGATAATTCAATCAAATGATATGACATTTCTTAGGTTTGAAGAATTTGAGGTGACTAACGGACCAGATCTCAGGGTATACATAACTCAAAATGGTAATGTGCACGACGGAATTCACTTAGAGAAGCTAAAAGGAAGTCGTGGTGATCAGAATTATTTCTTAGAGAATATTGATGTTGAAGTTTACAATACCGTAGTTATTTACTGCCAGCCCTTTGGTGTATATTTTGCTCAAGCAGAATTAAACTGATTCGGGCAATCCTGAATAGATTATAAGAAAAATCAGAATGAAACTAAAAAATAATTAGTAGATTATTTTTTCCCCATATTGCAAAAGAATTCTTCTCCTGCTTTTCGCATTTCTTCAGGAGACATGTCTTTTTTATGTGTGGCAATTGCCCACGAGTGACCATCAGGGTCTATGACTAGTCCGTATCTGTCACCCCAAAATGCATCCATTATTGGCATCATAACTTTGGCACCTGCATTGACTGCCTGATTGAATATCTTATCGGCATTTTCAACATATAGGTGAATTGTAATTGGAGTACCACCAATTGATTTAGGTGATTTTGCTCCCATATCTGGGAATTCATCTGACATCATGATAATTGAATCTCCAATCTGTATCATTGCATGCATAATTTTTCCATTTGGTCCTGGAAACTGGTAAATTTCTTTTGCTCCAAATGCTTTTTTGTAAAACTCAATTGCCTTTTTTGAATCACTAACCACAAGCGAGGGAGTAGCAGAATGAAACCCGTCTGGTATTGGTTTTGTCATTAAATGGTATGATGAAATTCTGTTACATAAATGTGTTCTAAATATTTTCTGGAGTAGGATATCTTACTAGTAACAAATTTCTTAATTGTTTGGATTAGGCAACATATTTAGACCACGTTAACTTTATCTTATAAGAAAATGCCAATTGATGAAGATTTTCCAAAAGGACTAAAACCGATAGGTAAAATCAGCCTAGCTGGTACTGAAAGCTATCACTGGTTTTGGGGGCCAGGCAAGTTGAAGGATGCAGCAAAATATGAAAACAGCATAAGAGATTTCAAGGCTCGCGGAGAAAAAATTGAACCGCTGGGAGTTAGCGGAACGATGGTTGCTGTTGATTGGGATGCATGCTATGCAGATGGTGCATGCATTGAGGCATGTCCTGTACAGGTTTTCCAGTGGTACAGAACAGAAAAAGACATTCCAGCCAAAGAGGCAATTAACCAAACCTTTGAAGGAACAGGAAGTACCATCAAAGAGGAACGCAAAGACCACACCGACAAGGCTGATCCTATACGAGAGTATGATTGTATTTGGTGTATGGCTTGCGTTTCAGTTTGTCCACCGCAGGCAATCAAAGTTGATCAATCAAATCTGGAACATCATGAAAAGGCAGCAGGAACCTACCAAAAGCTAGGCTCAGGCCAGGCAAATCCACACGCGCAACATTAGAAAATAAATTCTTTAAAATTAATTTTACTTTAATCCAAAAATTGGATGGCCATTTTTTAGTTTGACAACTGGAAAGTAATGATACCCGTGCTGAAACTTATCACTAAATTCGGTTGGTTTTCCTTCATGGCCAGAGTATTTAACAAATGGTAGTTTTGGTTCACTGTCTAATTCATGGTAATTAAAAAAATAAACCAGATTTTCTAATTCAAGTTCTGTGATATAGCCAATAACCCATTTCTTTTTGTAAGGAAATGTATACAGAGTTGGCTCTATGTTTTCTGGCAATTCTGGATTATATGTGAGTCGTGCAAGATCACCTAGCCCATGAATCTTAATTGGTTTGAATCTGTCTTTGATCATTTTTGCGCCTTTTATGGGAAACGGTAGAGTGTCAATCTCAACAATTGGAGCATATTGAGTCAGAGTCGTTGCTGAATTTACTACATCAACTCGCTCTTTTCCATCTTGTGCATTGTAGGATATGTATCGTCCATCCTTAGTTGAACTAGTATAGAAATGCAAAATAGAGTATGAAAGAATTTTCCTGCTTGAAAATATCATCTTTCCTTTATACTTGAACAAATACGCCCTAAGTGGGTATTCTCTAAAAGCGCAAACAAGCCGTGCAAAATCTAAAAAACTTGCAGTCTCTACAAAATACTGAAACACCATTACAATGATACCATATGTTTTATTTTTTTAGAATTATCTGTCTTTTTCTTCATAATCATCATCTTCATAATCATCTTCCTCGTCTCCATCCTCCTCAACCTCCTGATCCTCAGGTGGTTCATCAAATTTCTTCTCATCTGGGATTACATCTGGAATCAGCTCATCACCCGAATCTTCCTCTGTTTGAAGCAAAGTTATAGTTGAAGTGATTCCATTGATTCTTCTAATTTGATCAGTGATTATTTTTCTCATTGAATCAAGAGAATCTGATTGTACGGTAGCTACTATATCGTATACCCCCAAAGTGCCATAAGATTGAACATTAGATAAATTGTTTAGCTTTTGTACTATGTCTTTTTCCTTACCGCTCTGACACTGTATGCAAACAAAGGCCTTTTCCATATTTTCTCAGAATTTAATTCATTTTTCTCAAATTGACAATTAAACCTTCATTTTTCCTCAGGCATATCTTTTCATATAAAATGTCAATGCTGTTCAAAAATGAAACCTAACAAATTCTACGCGTCGCTTAAGTATGATATTGCCTTCAATCAATCATGGAACAGTATAGTTTCAGTACCAAAGGCCAAAACGATTCAAAAACAATATCGTTTGTAAACCTACCAGAAAATGCTATCAAATGGGCTCTTCTCCTGAGAGACTAATTTCAACATTATAGTTGAGGGTAGAATTTTTTGAGTCTAACAAATGCAGACTTACATGAGCATGAAGGATGGAACAAAACAACTTTTATTGCATGTTTAGTTTGTGCTTCAGACGTTATTGTTCTATTGACAGGAATTTTTGTAGATGATGTTGCCTGGTCAATTGCCGGTGTTGGATTGATAACATTTTTTGGAATGCTAATTATTTCCTCATATCACGCTATACACCATCCGGACTCTAAAGGTACAATGAGAAAGGCTCTGGCAGGCTCACTTGTTGCAGTTTATGTTGTTATTCTGGCTCTTTCGCTGTCAGGACGATTATACTATACTGAAAACGTAATGGTGATGATCCTAGTTGAGAATTTTTCCGTTGTTATAATAACAATTATTGGATTTTATTTTGGCACAAAAGGTGCCATTGAATTTTTAAAGATGTGGAAAACTACAAAATAAAAAGGAAAAAAGAGAGGGTAGTTACCTAATATTATTTATGACAGATTTTGCAGTGTCATGAAATTTTTTCATGATGTTTGATATCATAGTAAACGCCTGTTGTTGCTTGTTCATTGCATCCTGAAGTTCAAGTTGCATTTTTTGTGTCATTTCATCTAGTGTAGCAAGTCTTGCTTTAAGCAATGTAACCTCTTTTTCGAGAGTAATCTTGGTTGCACGATCATATGTTGTATCTATTTGTTCTTGGAGCTTTGTTATCCTTTCTTTGAGATTTATTGTTTCATCAATGTTTGATTTTATTCTGTTTGTAATATCAACGGTTTTTGCTTCTGCAGTCTCATACTGCTGCATTAATTCTTTAGTTGCCATCTCTCCTGTTGTAGTACTTGGTAGCATAATTTGTGGAATTGTGATCTGTGACTTTGTCTCGATACTGTCATCTTTGAAATAATAAGAAACTCCTTCACGTTTTGCTAGTCGTGATACAAAGTCCAAGTCAGACTCATTGTGTTGCACACAATAGTTTCTTTTTTCGATTTCCTGTAAATCCGAATCTTCTAAATCGGTTGGATCTACTGCCAAAATCAAAACCTCCTGTCCTGATTCCTTTGAAATGTCTAAAATACAGGAACTATCAGGCAACCATGGGAATTGAATTTTTACTTTTCCATACTTGTCAGGATCAGCTGATTGTGACGTTCCTCCAGAACCTTGTTGTTGTGTATGCGTTAGCTCATGACCTAATTGTTCATGGAGCTTTTGGTTTTCAGCTCGAAGCTCATTTACTTCTTGAGCTGCTTTTTTTGAAAGATGCATTATGTTGTTATCAAACATCCAGTTCATAGACGTGAGAAGTGTGGCTTCGTCAATGTTTCCTTTAAGATACCATTCAAAGTTTGTTTTTACCCAATCTGGAATTGCTTTTGCCGAGCTGCCAGACAACTGTGCTTGAGTATCCATTTCAGCTGCATCGCCATAGTTAACAGAAAAACCAATTACAAGAATTGTCGCTGCGATAAGCGGATATATTTTTTTGTTTGTCATTGATTTGTGTAATGGTTTCCATTACATAAAAAAGTTCAAAATCACCCTCATCAAATTACAATACTATGGGATATTATCTAAACAACTAAGATTATTGTATCTACAAGTTGGTATCAAAAAATGCAAGGGTCTTTTCCCATGCGTCCTTTGCTGCATCAGGAGCATATCTGTCTCCAGATGGATTGGCAAAGGCATGGTTCACATCAGGGTAGATGTGAATTTCATTTTCGATTTCAAGCTCGTCTAGTGCTGTTTTAAACTCATTTACTTTTTCAGGTGGAATTCCCTGATCTAGTGCTGCAAATATTCCAAGAACAGGCCAGCTAATCTTTGAAAGCTCTTCTTTGTCTGTAACAAGCTGGCCATAATAAATTACGGTTGCATCAATTTTGTCATTATTTAGCGCAAGATTAAGTGATTGTCCTCCACCAAAGCACCACCCTATCGAGCCAATTGACTGTGTACCAAAGTTTTCTTCAAGATATGCAACTGCAGCGTTCATGTTATCATTCCAATATTGTTGATCAAAGGAGGATCTTAATGCTCTTGTCTCCTCTGATGT
>Ga0187892_10004154_pt1 | contig 24852 bp, 20 predicted proteins | sample MA1701073metaG_FD_139345 | JGI IMG/M metagenome (GOLD analysis project Ga0187892, IMG submission 139345) | Bio-ooze microbial communities from a basaltic lava cave in the Kipuka Kanohina Cave System on the Island of Hawaii, USA - MA170107-3 metaG ... | reverse complement strand
TTGGCGTTTTGCCGAGCAGCAGGTCGATCGGCATGTCGACCGCCGGCTTTGCGTTGTCGCGCGCGACGACGAGCTCGCCATCGGCGCTGATTTCGCCGACCACCGCGTACGGACAACGCTCGCGTTGACACAGCCAATCGAAAGCCGGCAATCGATCGGTTGCGAGCGCGAGCACGTAGCGTTCTTGCGATTCGTTGCACCAGATCTCCAGCGGACTCATTGCGCTTTCTTCAATGGGGATGCGCGCCAGATCAATCCGCGCGCCGCGTCCCGCGCCGTGTGCAAGCTCGGGCAGCGCGTTCGACAGTCCACCGGCGCCAACGTCGTGGATTGACAGAATCGGATTGCCTTCGCCCAGCGCGGCACAACGGTCGATGACTTCTTGCGCACGCCGCTGCATTTCGGCGTTGCCCCGCTGTACCGAATCGAAGTCCAGTTGCTCGGTGTTCGCACCGGCGTTCAGACTCGATGCCGCTCCGCCGCCGAGACCAATGCGCATTCCTGGCCCGCCGAGGTGAATCAGCAATGTTTTCGGCGGGAGACTCTGCTTGTGCGTCTGGCCGGCAGCGATGTTGCCGATGCCGCCCGCAATCATGATGGGCTTGTGATAACCGAAGCGCTGCCCGCCGACGTTCTGTTCGTACGCACGAAAGTAGCCGAGCAGATTGGGTCGGCCGAATTCGTTGTTGAACGATGCCGCGCCGATCGGGCCGTCGATCATGATCGACAAACTCGATGCGATGCGGCCGGGGAAACCGTAGTCCGCGTCGGTCTCCCATGCGCGCTGCGCACCGGGCAGCCGCAGATGCGAAACCGAAAATCCGCACAGTCCGGCTTTTGGTTTGGCGCCGCGTCCGGTCGCCCCTTCGTCGCGTATCTCACCACCCGCGCCCGTGGCCGCGCCGGGAAACGGCGCGATCGCGGTCGGATGATTGTGCGTTTCGACCTTGAAGACGATGTGTGTCGGCTCCTCGCGCGCGGCGTAGTCGACACCGATCGCGCCGTCGCCGCGCGGAAGGAAGCGCTGCGCTGTCCGGCCTTCGATCACCGCGGCGTTGTCCTGGTACGCGACGACGGTGCCTTGCGGCGCGGCGGTGTGGGTCGCGCGGATCATTGAGAACAGTGTCGTGCGCTGCGCTTCGCCGTCGATGCGCCAGTCGGCGTTGAAGATCTTGTGACGGCAGTGCTCGGAGTTCGCCTGCGCGAACATCATCAGCTCGACGTCGGTGGGATCGCGTCCGAGGCGTGCATACGCGGTTTGAAGGTAGTCGATCTCGTCGTCGGACAACGCGAGGCCCATTTCGATGTTCGCTTGCGCGAGACGCGTCACTGCGACGTGCCGCAATGGCTTTCCCGGCAGCGTGTCGAAGAGGACACGTGGTTCGATGCTGGGATCGAGCACAGTCTCAGTCATGCGGTCATGCAATGCCGCGGCCAGGCGATCGCGCAATGCAGTGTCGATCTTCCCGCGAGAGGAACTGATCGAAAACCGCGTGCCGCGTTCGATGCGGAGGATCTCGCTCAAGCCGCAGTTGTGCGCGATGTCGGTCGCCTTGCTGGCCCACGGCGACACCGTGCCGAGGCGCGGAACGACCAGCAGCGCGGGCCCATCACGCTCATCGCTTGAATCGAAGGGTTCGCCGTAGTCGAGCAGTCCAGCCAACCGCGCGCGGTCGTCGAACGACAGCGACGCGCTCGTATGGACGAAGTGCACGTAGCGCGCTCGGACTGCGGCGATCTGCGGTGCGCTCGCTTGCAGGCGCGCGAGCAGTTGAGCGGAGCGAAAAGCCGACAGCGCGCTCGGACCGTCGAGCGCGAGAAAAGATGACTTGGAACTCATGCGGGAGCGCGACGCGCTCCGCGGAAGATCATCGAGAGAAAGAAACCCGCGGAACGCGGCGCGCAGTATAGCGACCGGTCGCGTTGGCTACAGATCTCCTTCGAGCGTACTCGCCGCGGCCATCGCCTTAAGCAGCGCTTGATTGCAAGCGCCGATCGGTATCGCAAGTTGATCAAGCTGCTTGGCGACGCCGAGCGGATCACTTCGTTCGATCGCTTCGATCAGCGTGAGGAATGGAGCGTACGCACCGTTGCGACGCATGATCGCGTCGATGACGCCCTCGGAAAGCGCGATCAACTCGAACAGCTGTTCGAACGGCGCGCCGGTGATGCGATCGAGCAGCGAGAAGGCGCCGGTGATGAACAGTTCGTCGCGCGTCTCGGTGTTGCCGTCGCCGCCGCCCAGGTATTCGAGAAACAGCCCGCGACGGATTGAAGCATGCATCAGCGGAAATGTGTTCGTGTCTTTCGACGCGGTGGCCAGCAGCAGCGAGAGCCAGCGCATCATTTTCTTGTAGCCCAGCATCATCACGGCATGCTGGAAACTGGCGATCTGCACCGGCAAGCCGAACGCCGCGGAGTTGACGAGTCGCAGCAGCTTGAAGGCCAGCGCCGGATCGCGTTTTAGTGTGGCTTCGATCTTCGACAGTTCGGCGTCGTCGCGCACAAGTCGAAGCAGTTCCATGACGACCGCTTGGCCGGGTTGCAGCGGACGGGTGTGCCGGTGTTGCGCATCGTCAAGCGGCCAGCCGACGCTCGCCGCCGCGCCGCGCTCGAAAGCGCTGTCCACGTCGGCCACCGTCTGTACGCCCGTGATGATGAATGGAATCTTGCGCGCGACCCCCGCGGGCGCCGCCACCGAGCCGCCTTCGGTCTTGCGCTTGTCTTCGGCGACATGGATCAGCGAATATTCGAAACACGAGAGCAGCGCCGGCGGTAGCGGCGTCTCGGGCTTGCCGCGCAGTGCGAGCCGCTTGCCATCACGAAACATCCGCTGCGCGGTCAACTGCAGGTTCGGGTCGCGCAAGGAGACCGCGGGAATTTCGAGAATTGCGTTCTTCGGCGACTCCCAATCGTGCGCGGAATCATCCAGCTCGGCGTCGAGCGGTGCGATCAACACCGGCGCAGATGCTTCAGGCCACACGCTGTTCAGTGCATTGAGCACCTGACCGACAGGCATCCGCTCCTGCGCGCGCGTCGACAGCATCGTGAAGCGCGTGCCGACTGCCTTGCGCTTCCGGTCAATCAGCGGCGCATAACAGATCGCCAGCGTGCCGAGCACGTTGGTGCCAAGTTGCAGGCGTTCAGGCGCGTTCATTGGTTGCCGGTTTCCTCAGGCGTGCACGGGATTATCGGCAGGTGGCGAGGAGGGGAACGGCGGAATTGCCCGCAGGGGTGCGGCTATTTCCCCTCTGCCGGCACGGAAGAGGGGCAAGCGGGCAATGCATTGAAGCCGATACGCGAGAAAAGCCGCTCAGATGCGACGTTACCTTCGGTGATGACCGCGCGAACTTCTCGGTGGTCTGCCTCAGCCAACCGGCTTAGTGACAGTACGCGAGTAGCGCCGCGCCGACGGCGTTGCCGTCGTCGGCGTACATGGAGCGTACGCTCCGTTTCAGAGAGGACGTGCTGCATCTCGTTCCGGCGGTGGTGCACAAGGACCTCACCGGGCGGTTACAAAGTGTGAAGCAGGAGTGGAACCCCCTACGCTACGAGCTGATCGCGGAGTTCTATCGGTTGACCGGCATCCCTCTGGTCTTGAATACCAGCTTCAACGTCATGGGGAAGCCGATCATCCACTCGGTGGAAGATGCCTTGGCGGTTTTCTTCACTTCAGGGATCGACGTGCTGTTCATCGATGACTACATGATCCCGAAGCCTGCGATGTAGTCGATCCCGTAGCCGAGAGATGTGGGTTTACTCGAGCGGAGGCGACGGCCTCACGGACGTCTGCCGAGTAGCAACGCAAACACAGGTCAGGGATTTATGGCGACGCAAGACGAGATCGTGAAGATTCCGGCCGGCATGGAGAAATTCTTCGGCGGCGGCGGCGAGATGGTGCGCCCCTCGGTGCGCACGGTCGTGACATTCGTCTCGCAGATACCGGCCGGGAAGGTTGCCACGGTCGAAGCCCTGCGCAGCAAGATCGCGCGCAAGTTCGACGTGCATGCGGCGTGCCCCACAGCGACGATGAAGTCCGTGCTGCAAGCGATCGACGCGAAGGAGCAGTTCTGTTACTGGCGTTTGGTGAAGAAAGGCGGCCAGGTCATCGAGCAGTTTCCGGGCGGCGCGAAGGAGCACCAGCGGCTGCTCAAACAGGAAGGGTTGGCGATCGACGCATTGAAGAAGGTCCCGGTCGTCAAGGATTTCAACAGCAAGTTGCACGTTTTCAAATAGCGGTGGACGTGAAGAGGAGTACGTCGGGATGGCTTTACAAAGAGCGCGCATGGTGGTGTCCCATGTCTCGATCGGCACCAATGACTTCGACAAGGCTGTCGCCTTCTATGATCGGGTGATGGCGGCGTTGCGCTTCGAAAGGACCGTGGAGTTTCCTGGAGCCGTCGCGTACGGCAGGGACGGGCTCCCGATTTTTTGGGTGCAGACGCCGATCAACGGCGAGAAGGCCACGGTAGGCAACGGCACGCATATCGGCTTCGACGCCGAAGACAAGGAGATGGTGACCAAGTTCTATGAGGCGGCACTCGCCGCTGGCGGCACCGACGATGGCGCACCGGGTCCCCGGCCCGACTATGGCGAGGCGTACTTCGGCGGCTTCGTCCGCGATCTTGATGGCCACAAGATCGAGGCGACGTATTGGGATATGGAGAAGATGCTTGACCAGACACGCGGACTCCGCAGTAGTGCCGCCAAATAGCAACGTGGACTGACTCAACAAAGGCTGATCGCGGGCTTGCGGTGACAGAAAGCGTTCGACCTCTTGGATCGACTCGACGTCAGTCGCGCCCTCATAGTCGATCGTGCCGCGATACGCTTCCAGCATCAGCTCGGCCAGCGCATGAAGATCCGCGGGCTCGACCGGGCGCATTCGCACGCCCGGCTGCAAGCGGTCGAACCGGGGTGACTTCCAACCGCCGAGTCGAAGGACGTACTCGTGGCGTTGCGTCATCGCGGGCTCTGGGGTGACTCGGCCGCTACGTCTTCCGGCCGAACCCTCCGCCTCCCGGCGTCTCGATGACGAACACATCGCCCGCCCGCATCTCCACGCTGCCCAGGTGCGGCAGCTCCTCCGTCGATCCATCAACGCGCTCGACCCAGTTACGGCCGGGCGCGCCGGCTGCGCCGCCGGCCAGACCGAACGGCGCCACCGTGCGACTGTTGGCGAGCATCGACGCCGTCATCGGTTCGAGAAAACGAACCCGGCGCGTTCCGCCATTGCCGCCGCGCCAGCGCCCTCGCCCGCCGGAGTCCGGGCGTATCGCATAGCTTTCCAGCCGCACCGGAAAACGAAACTCCAGCACCTCGGGGTCGGTCAGGCGGGAGTTCGTCATATGTGTTTGCACGACGTCGGTGCCATTGAATCCTTCTACCGATGCTGCGCCCGCCGCGATATCGCGCACGCCGGCACCTGAACCACCAGAGATCGTTTCGTAGTACTGGTGCGTGTCGTTGCCGAACGTGAAGTTATTCATCGTGCCCTGGCTGGACGCGAGCACGCCAAGCGCGCCATACAGCGCATTCGTGATGCAGGTGGACGTTTCGACATTGCCCGCCACGACCGCGGCCGGATGCTGCGGAGCCAGCATCGAACCCTCCGGAATCACGATCTTCAGCGGCTTCAGGCAACCGGCGTTGAGCGGAATGTCGTCATCGACCAGCGTGCGGAACACGTAAAGCACGGCCGCCACGCAGATCGACGACGGCGCGTTGAAGTTGTTGGCGAGTTGTGCCGATGTGCCAGTGAAGTCGATCACCGCGCTACGATTGGAACGATCGACGCGCACCGCGACGCGGATCGTTGCGCCGTTGTCGAGCTTTAGTTCGAAGGCTGCGTCCTTCAGCACGGTGATCACGCGCCGCACCGATTCTTCCGCGTTGTCCTGTACGTGCCGCATGTATGCGGCCACGGTTTCAAGCCCGAACTGATCGACCATGCCCAGCAGTTCTTCGCGTCCCTTTTCGTTTGCGGCGATCTGCGCTTTCAGGTCGGCGAAGTTCTGCTGCGGGTTGCGCGCCGGGTGCGGTCCAGAAGTAAGCACGGCGAGGCATTCAGCTTCCTTCAAGCGGCCGGGCAGCGTTGGGCCACGGCCTTCAAGTAGTTGGAAATTCGTAAACAGCACGCCTTCCTCGTCAACGTTGGTCGAGAAGGGCGGCATCGAACCAGGCGTGATGCCGCCGATGTCCGCGTGGTGTCCGCGCGAACCGACGTAAAAGAGAATCTTGTTGCCCGCGCGCTCGAACACCGGCGTGATCACCGTCACGTCGGGCAAATGCGTGCCGCCGTGGTACGGGTCATTGACGACGTAGCTGTCGCCCGCGCGCATGCGCCCGGCGTTGGCCGTCATCACTGTCTTAATTGACTCGCTCATCGATCCCAGGTGCACCGGCATATGCGGCGCGTTGGCGATCAGATTGCCTGTCGCGTCGAAAAGCGCGCACGAAAAATCGAGCCGCTCCTTGATATTGACCGAGTACGCGGTGTTCTGCAGCCGCAGCCCCATCTGTTCCGCGATCGACATGAACAGGTTGTTGAAGATTTCCAGCAGCACCGGATCCACCGCCGTGCCGATGGCACGCCGTTGCGGCCGCGGCGCGACGCGCTTGAGCACTAGATGATCGAGCGCCGTCACTTCCGCGCGCCAACCGGGCTCGACCACCGTGGTCGCGTTCGCTTCGGCGACGATCGCGGGGCCGTCGATAGTGTCGCCTGGCCGCGTGTCGGCACGTACGTAGAGCGGCGTCTCATGCCACGCGCCGTCGAAAAACGCGCGGACGCGCCGCGCAGGTTCGAGGTTCGAGGTGCGAGGTGCGAGGTGTGGGGGCGACTCTTGCGCCGGGTCGCCGGTGCCGATCGCTTCGACTGAAATCGCTTCGACGACAAGGCGCCGGTCCGGCATCAGGAACGAGAAGCGGCTGCGATAGGCCGCATCGAAGCGTTCGCGCATCGACACCTCATCGCCGGCCGCGACGATGAGCGCGGTGTCGGTGCCTTCATATTTCAGGTGAACGCGCCGTACGAGCTCGATGCGATCGCGCGCGACGCCCTGTGCTTCGAGCTCGGCGCGCACGGCGTTGCCGATCTCGCTGAACCTGGCTTCCAGCGCGGCCTGCGAGCCGGCGTCGAGCGCACGTTCGATGGTCGCTTCGCGCATTGCGGTCTGATCTGCCAGGCCCATGCCGTACGCGGACAACACGCCCGCTAGCGGGTGCGCGAAGATCGATGTCATCGCAAGCTGATCGGCCACCGCACACGCATGCTGTCCGCCGGCCCCGCCGAAGACGGTCAGCGTGTATTTCGTCACGTCGTGGCCGCGCTGCACCGAGATGCGCTTGATCGCCTCGGCCATGTTGCCGACCGCGATGTCGACAAAGCCGGCGGCGACCTGCTCCGGCGTCTTGCGCTGGCCGGTCGCGCGCTCGATCTCCGCGGCCAGCGCGGTGAACGTGCGAACGACCACATCCGGGTCCAGCGACTGATCGGCGCGCGGTCCGAATACGCATGGGAAAAACTCCGGCTGCACGCGGCCCAGCATCACGTTGGCGTCCGTCACGGTGAGCGGCCCGCCGCGTCGGTAACACGCAGGACCCGGATTGGCGCCGGCCGAATCCGGACCGACGCGCAGCCGCGCGCCATCGAAATGAAGGATTGAGCCGCCGCCCGCGGCAACCGTGTGGATGCTCATCATCGGCGCGCGCATGCGCACACCGGCGACCAGCGTTTCGAATTCGCGTTCGTATTCGCCGGCGAAGTGCGATACGTCAGTTGACGTGCCGCCCATATCGAAACCGATCACGCGTTCGAACCCTGCGCTCCGGCTCGCGCGCACCATGCCGACGATTCCGCCGGCGGGTCCAGAAAGGATCGCGTCCTTGCCCTGAAAGCGATGCGCATCGGTCAGGCCGCCGCTCGATTGCATGAAGAGCAGCCGCGTGCCGGGGATTTCTTCGGCGACCTGCTCGACGTAGCGGCGCAGGATCGGCGACAGATACGCATCGACGACCGTGGTGTCGCCGCGCGCGACCAGTTTCATCAGCGGGCTGACCTCATGCGACGCCGAGATCTGCGCGAAGCCGATCCGGCGCGCGATCGCAGCGACTACGCGCTCGTGCTGCGTGAAGCGGTAGCCGTGCATCAGCACCACTGCCAGCGAGCGCAGACCGGTGTCGAAAGCGGCGCGCAGTTCGCGTTCGATCGACGTCGCATCGAGTGGTGTGATGACCTCGCCGCGCGCGCCGATGCGTTCATTCGCCTCGATCACCCGCGCGTACAACATCTCCGGCAGGACGATGTGCCGGTCGAACAGGCGCGGGCGGTTTTGATACGCAATGCGCAGCGCGTCGCGAAAGCCGCGCGTGATGACGAGCACTGTCGGCTCGCCTTTGCGCTCGAGCAGGGCGTTGGTCGCGACCGTCGTTCCCATTTTCACGGCGTCGATCGCCGCAGCAGGAAGCGGCGCCTCGGAACGCACGTTCAGCAGATGTCGAATCCCGGCGATGGCCGCGTCGCGATACTGCTCGGGGTTCTCCGACAACAGTTTGTGCGTCAACAGTTCGCCGTCGGGCCGGCGCGCGACGATGTCGGTGAACGTGCCGCCGCGATCGATCCAGAATTCCCACGTACCCACGTCGATTCCTGTTGCTTAGGCGACCACGGGCAGTGCGATCGCGCCGTACTCATGAACGTCCTGGTGGCGGACCCAGCGATCGTTCTCGATGAAAGCCTCGAGAAAGCGCAGACTCATCGGAGAGTTTCTCCCTCCCCTTCAAGGGGAGGGCCGGTGCGGGGGTGGGGTTGATAGGACGCCGGCGCGATGCCGCACCACAGACTCGTCAAAAGTGTGACCACGTCATAGACCGGCCGCCCGGTCGCGTGCGCCACCGCCGCCGCGTACGGCGGCATGTTCGTGCATTCGAGAACGATCGCCGCCACGTCGGGTCGCCGCGCGACCAGGCGCTGCGCGGCAGCGACGACTTCGTCACACGCGCGCGCGGCATCGAGCGCGGGCTCGTCGTTGAGCAATCGCGTGGCGAACTCGCCGCCGGGATCCACACCTTCGATCGGCACGTCACCCGTCACGCCGACCGCGGCGAAATGCGCGGCGCTCAGAGACTGCGCGTCGATCGTCACGACACCGACAGTACGCTCGCGCGGCAGCACCGCTCGTAGCCAGCCGACTTGCAACAAGCTGGAGGTCGCCACGGGAACCGGCACCGATGCCGCGAGTTCGCGCTGCTGCAAGGCGAGGAATCCGCAACTCGTGCCGATCAGCGCCGCGCCCTGCGCGGCGAGCGCACGCGCAGCGACGATGAAGGCGTCGGAAAGCCCGGCCTCGGGAGCGCGCACTGCGCGTATCGGGGTTGCCGTGCGAACAACGCGCCGGCGCACCGGAAACGTGAAGGTCGCGTCATGACCGACGTCGCCAGGTGGTCGCGGGAACCGCGTGTCGAGCATCAGGATGCCGGCAAAGCGCTCGAGTGATCTCGCGGAACTCATCAAAGCGTGGCCGCCGCGCGCGCCGCCTGATCGTACATTCCCGACAGGAAGCGCAGAAAGCCGGCCAGTTCACCGAGACGCGCGTTCTCGTTGCCGTCCCTGGACAGGGCGGCGACCAGACAGGCTTCGCGCACCTCGCGGTAGCGCTCGATGTACGCCTGACCGGTCTGGGTGGTCGCGAAGACCACTTCCTTGCCGCGCTTTTCGGTCTGGAGCAGGCCGAGGTTCACCAGCTTCTTCAGCGCATAAGCGACGACGTGCGTGTCTTCGATGTTGATCATGAAACAGATATCTGCCAACTTTTTCTCCCGCGCTCGATGATTGACGTGGTGCAGGAGCAGGACTTCCAGAAAAGTCAGGTCCTTCAGGCCGGCCGCCGTCATACAGCGGACAATCCAGCGGTTAAAGGCATTCGACGCGAGAATCAACCCGAACTCGAACTCGGACAGTTCCTCACTGCGCGGCGAAACGAGATGCGCCGACGAAACAAACAGGCGCGGCACGACCGGCCCTGGCGCCGCCCCGACTGCGCGGGCGTTGACCTTGCGGCTCGCCTTGGGTTGTGCGCGCGCGATAGAGGTGGCTGCACGTGGCATCGGATTTCGTGGCTCCAGGAAAAACGTCAATAAATTATCGATAACTTGTTGACATCGTAGACCCGATGCATTTAACTTGGCAAGCGTGCCGCAGCGGCGCCACACAGGCGCGGCGCTGGCGGTCTCGAACCTTCCGGAGGAAACGAACGATGAAACATGCTGTCGTGAGCGCCGTCCTCGCCGCCGTCACGCTTGGCGTCGGCGCGCAAACCAAATGGGACCTTCCCGCCGCCTATCCGGCGACCAATTTCCACACCGAAACCCTGGTGCAGTTCGCCGCGGACGTGGACAAGGCTACCGGCGGGAAACTGAAGATCCAGGTCCATCCGAATGCGTCACTGTTCAAGGCGCCCGAGATCAAACGCGCCGTGCAGGGAGGACAGGCGCCGCTCGGCGAAATTCTGCTGGTCAACTTCGAAAATGAGAACGCGCTCTTCGGCGTCGATGGCATTCCGTTCGTTGCCACCGGTTACAAGGACTCGCTGCGGCTCTATCAGGCATCGCGCCCGGCGCTTGAAAAACTCCTCGCGAGCCAAGGACTGATGCTGCTGTATGCGGTGCCGTGGCCGCCACAAGGCATCTACGTGAAGAAGCCGATCAACAGCGTGGCCGACATGCGCGGCCTCAAATGGCGCGCGTACAGCCCGTCGACGGCGAGGATCGCCGAGCTGATCGGCGCGCAGCCGGTGACGGTGCAGGCCGCCGAGCTGCCGCAGGCGCTGGCAACCGGGGTGCTGGAGTCCTACATGTCTTCCGGTTCGACCGGCTATGACAGCAAGACCTACGAACACATCAAATACTGGTACGACACGCAGGCGTGGTTGCCGAAGAACGCGGTGATCGCGAACCAGAAGATGTTCGACGCGCTCGACAAGCCGACGAAGGATGCCGTGCTCAAGGCTGCGAAGGATGCCGAGGCGCTCGGTTGGAAAGTCTCGGAAGAGAAAAACGACTGGTACAAGAAGGCGCTCACTGAAAAGGGCATGCAGATCGTTGCGCCCTCCCCCAAGCTGAAGCAGGATATGCAGCAGGTGGGCGACACGATGCTGGCAGATTGGTTGAAGAAGGCCGGCACCGAAGGGCAGGCGATCATTGACGCGTACCGAAAGAAGTAGGCGGACTCCGTCGTTCCCGCGAAAGCGGGAACCCAGTGTCGTTGCCGCCAGAGACACTGGATTCCCGCCTGCGCGGGAATGACGTCGCTTCCCTCATGCGCAGACTGCTCGACACGCTATACGACGCCGCCGCTTATCTGGCGGCGTTTTTTGTGCTCGCGATTTTCGTGTTGATGATCGGGCAGTCGGTCTTTCGCGGCTTTGGGCTGCCGACCGGCGGCGTCAACGATATCGTCGGCTGGATGACCGCGGCCGCCGCGTTTCTCGCGATGGCGCACACATTTCGCAGTGGCGATTTTGTGCGCGTGACGCTGGTGTTCGACAAGGTATCGCCGCGGGTTGGCCGTGTGCTGGAGCTCGTTTCCCTGGGGATTGCGCTGCTCTTTGTCGGCTACCTCGCATGGTGGGCGGCGCGCTTCACGTTCGAAAGTTGGCAGTTCAAGGACATGCCGACCGGACAAGTCGCGTTGCCGCTGTGGATTCCGCAGTTGTCGTTCGTGATCGGTGCTGCGCTGCTGCTCGTTGCCGTCGCGGACGAACTGATCAACGCGCTGCGCGGACGCAAACCGGGATACGCGCGCGCCGTGGAAGAGCGCCATGCGCGCGGCGATTTTTCCGAAGATTTCTGAGAACGACGCGTGGACCAGGTCACCGTCGCCGCCCTGCTGCTCGTCATTCTTCTTATCCTGCTGGCCGTCGGGGTTTGGATCGCGATGGCGCTCGCCATCGTGGGCTGGGTCGGGCAGGCCTTCTTCACAACGACGCTGCCGGGCAAGAATCTCTTCTCCGCTTTCTGGGGATCGAGCGAGTCGTGGGAACTGGCCGCCTTGCCGCTCTTTATCTGGATGGGAGAGATCCTGTTTCGCACGCGCCTGTCGGAGCAGATGTTCGAAGGGCTCGCGCCATGGCTGAACCGCATCCCTGGCCGTCTGATGCATGTGAACATTCTCGGGTGCGGCATCTTCGGTTCGGTGTCGGGTTCATCGGCCGCAACCTGCGCGACGATCGCCAAGGTCGCGCTGCCGGAACTGCGGCGGCGCGGCTATGACGAACAGCTTGCGCTCGGCTCTCTCGCAACCGCCGGAACGCTGGGCATTCTGATTCCGCCGTCGATCACGATGGTGGTCTACGCGGTCGCCGCCGACGCTTCGATCATCCGCATCTTTCTCGCCGGCTTCGTGCCCGGGCTGCTGTTGATGGTGCTTTTCTCCGGGTACATCGCGTGGTGGTCAATACTCCATCCGGAGCGCGTACCGAACGCGGGACCGAGTCTGCCGCTAACCGAAAAACTACGGCGCTCGAAGGAGTTGATTCCGGTCGCGGCGCTGATCGGCTTCATCATCTGGGTGCTGATCGCCGGCTGGGCTACCGCAACGGAATGCGCGGCCTTCGGCGTGCTTGGTTCGCTGGCGATTGCCTGGTGGAGCGGCTCGCTCAGCCGCGCGTCGTTTGCCACCAGCCTGATGGGTGCGACGCGCGTGTCGTGCATGATCATGTTCATTCTCGCCGGGGCGGCGTTCCTGACGAAGACAATGGCATTCACCGGAATTCCGCGCGAACTCTCTGCATGGGTCGATTCGCTCGGCCTGCATCCGTTTGCGCTGATGGCGGCGCTGGCGGTGCTCTACATCGTGCTGGGTACCGCGCTCGACGGCATCTCGATGATCGTGCTGACCGCCGCGGTCGTGTTGCCGATGGTGCAGAAAGCCGGCTTCGATCTCGTGTGGTTCGGCATCTTCGTTGTGCTGCTGGTCGAGATCGCCGAAGTCACCCCGCCGGTCGGCTTCAATCTGTTCGTGTTGCAGAACATGACCGGCAAGGACAGCAACACCATTGCGCGCGCGGCGCTGCCGTTCTTTGCGATGCTGGTCGTCGCCATCGCGCTGATCACCGTGTTTCCGCAGATTGCGACCTGGTTGCCCGATGCGGTGATGGGCAAGGATCGTTGACGCCGGACTGGCCGCCGCCGTGCACTTCATCGTCATCGGCGCCGGCATCATCGGCGTAACCACGGCCTACTACCTGCGCCGCTCCGGTTTCGATGTGACTGTCGTCGAACGCAGGGAGGGCGTGGCGCAGGAAGCGAGTTATGCCAACGCCGGCGTCATCGCGCCCGCGTACGTGGCGCCGTGGGCACAACCGGGAATGCTGGCCAAAGTGCTACGCGGCTTCTTCCAACGCGAAGCGCCGGTCGTCTTCAGACCGCAGTTCGACCGCGCGTTGTGGCGCTGGCTATGGACGTGGTTTCGCGAGTGCGACCCCGAGCGCTTTCGCCGCAACAAGTCGCGCATGTTGCGCCTTGCCACCTACAGCCGTGATCAGCTGCACATCGTGCGCGAGCGGCATTCGTTCAGCTACGAACAGTCGCAGAGCTTCTTGCAGCTGTTTCGCTCGGAAGCAGATCTCGAACGCAATGCGCCTGCGCGACGGATGCTCGTTGAAGCCGGTGTGCCGCACGAATTGCTCGACGCCGTGCAGTGCCGTTCGGTCGAACCCGCGTTGCACGATGGGACGCGTCTGGCCGGCGGATTGCTGCTGCTGGAAGACGAGACCGGCAACTGCGCCCACTTTGCGCGCCTGCTGAAGCAGGTATGCAGCGCCGACGGGGTGGTCTTCCGATTCAACGCCGCGGTCGATGGACTGGTTCGAGAAGGTGATTCGGTCCATGCCGTTCGGATCGGCGGCGAATCGCTTGCGGCCGATGCCGTGATCGTTGCCGCGGGCGCCGACAGCGCGCAACTGCTCGCGCCGTTTGGCATCAAGCCGCCGCTGTATCCGATGAAAGGTTACTCGGCGACCGTCGCGATAAATCGCCACGAACACGCGCCGGTGTTGTCGGTCATGGATGAAACCTACAAAGTCGCCATCACACGCCTCGGCAACCGGCTGCGAATCGCCGGCACCGCCGAAGTCGGATCGCGCAGACTCTTTGTCCGCGCCTCCGCGTTGCGCACCTTGCTGAAAGTGGCGAGCGACTGGTTTCCGCACGCAGCGAGTTATGCGCAGGCCACCTACTGGGTCGGCGCGCGGCCGATGCTGGCCGACGGTCCGCCGGTTCTGGGGCGCACCCGTGTGCGAAACCTGTTCGTTAATTTGGGCCACGGCTCGAGCGGCTGGGCGATGGCATGCGGCTCGGCGCGCATCGTTGCCGACATCGTTTCGGGTCGTACGCCGGAGATCGACATGGAAGGACTCACGCTCGATCGGTACGGAGCGGACTGAGTTGGGGCGCACGTCGTGTGGGCAGGCCCGGCGAGAACAAAAGTAACATCGCCGCTGCAAAACTACCGACGAGGGTCATCTCCATGAAAATCCCTACCGAGCCCATCGGCAGTATTCCGAGACCCCTTCGGCTGATCGAGGCCGTCGCGAACGGCGACGGCACCGACCCGGCGTTGGACCTGCTTTATGACGAGGCGATTCGAAACACCATCGAACGATTTGCGGCGACAGGCTCGCCCGTGATCACCGACGGCGAGCAGAGGAAATACCACAATTTCTGGACGTACTCCGTGCACGGGCTTCCGAACACCGCCCCCGACGGCTTCAAGATCCCTTTCGCAGCCGGTCATACCCGCCGGATGCTGCGCCTGACCCGCGGCCCTTTTCGTTACCAGAGGTATGCGGACAGCTATCTGGACGTGGCGATGCGCTACGCGCACGTGCCGGTGAAGCAGGCGGTCATCTCACCCTCTGCCTTGAGCCTTATGTATCCAGCCATCGAGATTCCCGGCTACCCCCGCGAAAAGTTTATCCAGGAGTTGCTGCACGAGCACGAAAAGGAGGTTCGCAGCTGCTTGCAGAAGGGCGCCCACAGCGTTCAGATCGACTTCACGGAAGGACGGCTGGCGGTCAAGATCGATCCCAGCGGAAATCTTCTCCATAGCTTCATCGATCTGAACAATCTGGCGCTGTCGCGATTCTCTGCCGAGGACCGCAAGCGCATCGGCGTGCATACCTGCCCGGGGGGCGACCGCGATTCGACCCACAGCGCGGACGTCGATTACGCCGAGTTGTTGCCCAGCTTGTTCGAGTTAAAGGCCGGGAATTTCTACGTCGCGCTGGCGGGCGAACCGGATCGCGTCCGCGTCCTGAAGATCATCCGCGGTCACATGAAGGCGGATCAGCGGATCTTTGTCGGCGTCGTTGCGCCGATCGACCCACGCGTGGAGACTCCGGAGGAGGTTCGAGACCGCATCCTCGAAGCAGCTCAATACATTCCCGTCGAGCAACTGGGCACCACGGACGACTGCGGATTCGCGCCGTTTTGCGATGACACTTCCACGAGCCGCGACACCGCTTTTGAAAAGATCCGGGCGCGCGTGCTCGGCACCGCACTCGCGGCGGAAATCATCGGAGGGCGGTAGTGGCGGCAAACGAGGACGAGGAAGAGCTGCTGCGCTCCGTTGCCCTGCAGAACGCCAAGAGCATTCTCCTTGCACGGCAGCGTGCCGAGGAGGAGCTTGTTCGCGCAAAGGAAGCGCTGGAGCGGAAGTCCGCGGAACTTGCCTATTCGCTCGCGCGGTTGCGAGTCACTCTTTCCAGCATTGGCGACGCCGTGATCACCACGGACCCGCAAGGGCGTGTGACATCGTTGAATCCCGTCGCCGAATCTTTGACCGGCTGGGCGCAGGACCAAGCGACGGGGCAACCGCTCGATGCTGTGTTCCGCATCGTCGACGAGCAGACACGCCAGCCGGTCGAGAACCGGGCGACCACGGCCTTGCGGGAAGGCGTGATTGTCGGACTGGCGAACCACACGGTCCTCATCACGAAGGACGGCGCGGAGCGGCCGATTGACGACAGTGCCTCCCCGATCCACGACGAGCATGGCCACGCCGTCGGCTGCGTGCTGATCTTCCGAGACGTGACCGAGAAGCGGCGAGCGGAGGAGGCGCTGCGACAGAGTGAGGAGCGCTACCGTTCGTTGACGCAAGCGATCACGTCCGTGGTCTGGACGGTTGATGAGCTGGGTCGGTTCGTCACGCCGCAGCCGTCGTGGGCCGCGTTTACCGGCCAGACGTGGGAAGAGCTGCGTGATTTCGGCTGGACTAACGCCCTCCACCCGGACGACCGGGAGCGGGTCTGGAAGTTGTGGGAGACGGCGCGGGCGTCACGAGCCCTCTACAAGTCCGACGGGCGGGTCTGGCACGCCGCCAGCGGCTCCTACCACCATGTCGAGGCTCGTGCTGTGCCGATGCTGAACCCAGACGGCTCGGTGCGCGAGTGGGTCGGCGAGTGCCTTGACATCACCGACCGCAAGCTGGTCGAAGAAGTGTTGCAGCAGGCCGAAGAACGTCTGCGGTTCGTGCTGGACTCGGCGCCGCAGAAAATCTTCACTGCCAAGCCCAACGGAGACGTGGACTACTTCAACCCGCAGTGGACCGAGTTCACAGGTCTGTCATTCGAGCAGATCAAGGATTGGGGCTGGACGAAGTTCATCCACCCCGACGACGTGGAGGAAAACGTCCGCGTCTGGCAGCGCTCCATCGACACCGGCGCGCCGTTCCATTTTGAGCATCGTTTCCGGCGAGCGGATGGCGAGTACCGCTGGCATTTGAGCCGGGCGGTGCCGCTGTGGGACGCCGAAGACAAGGTGGTGATGTGGGTCGGCTCGAACACCGACATTCATGAGCAAAGGCAGACGGCGAATCAATTGCGGCAGTACGCCGCCGATTTGTCGGAGGCCGACCGCCGCAAGAACGAGTTCCTGGCGATGCTGGCCCATGAGCTCCGTAACCCCCTCGCCCCGATCCGCCATGCTGTGCAAATCCTGCGGTTGACGGGCGGGGACGCGCAGGCAGTCTCTGCGGCGTCCGAGATGCTGGAGCGCCAGATAAGCCAGATGGTCCGGCTGGTGGACGACCTGCTCGACGTGAGCCGCATCAGCCGGGGCAAGATCGAACTCCGCAAGGAGCAGGTCGAACTGGCGCCGATCGTGAACCAAGCCGTCGAAGCCGCCCGCTTGCTGGTTGAGTGCATGGAGCATGAACTTGCAGTCTCCCTGCCGACGCAGCCGCTGTACCTTAACGCCGACCCGACGCGGCTCGCTCAGGTGGTGGGCAATCTGCTCAACAACGCCTGCAAGTTCACCAATAAGGGCGGACGCATTTGGCTGACCGTTGAGCGAGAGGCAGAGCAGGCTGTTATCCGGGTGCGGGACAACGGCATCGGCGTCGCTGCCGATCAGCTTTCTCGTATCTTCGACATGTTCACGCAGGTCGATACCACTCTGGAACGTTCGGCTAGCGGGTTGGGCATCGGCTTGTCGTTGGTGAAAAACCTGGTGGAGATGCACGACGGCACGGTGGAAGTCCACAGTGCCGGTGTCGGTCAGGGGAGTGAGTTCGTCGTGCGTCTGCCCATCTTGGCCGAAACGGCCAAACCCGCGCCAGAGCCGACTGTCAGCGAGCCGATGACCATGACTGCCCGCCGCATCCTCGTTGTCGAGGACAACCGGGACTCGGCAGAGTCTCTCGCCATGCTGCTCACGCTCACCGGCAACGAGACGCACACTGCCTACGACGGCCTAGAGGCAGTGGAAGCGGCGGCGACATTCAGGCCCGACGTAGTCCTGCTCGACATCGGCCTGCCGAAGATGAACGGTTACGAAGCGGCCCGCAAGATACGAGAGCAGCCGTGGGGCAAAAAGATGGTGCTGGTAGCCTTGACCGGATGGGGTCAGGAAGAAGATCGGCAAAAGTCCAGAGATGCCGGGTTCGACGGCCATTTGGTCAAGCCGGTGGACCAGGCCGCCCTGACGAAGCTGCTCGCCGAGTTGTAGCCGACGCCGGTTTGATCATCAACGCGCCGGCGTCTCAAACTCGTCGCTCGCGCTGCGACCAGTACTGATCGCGCAACTTTTTTTTCGCGAGCTTGCCGTTGTCGTCGCGCGGCAGTTCGGCGACGAGTTCAATTCGGCGCGGCACCTCGTAGTCCGCGAGCCGCTGACTGAGATGGCTGCGTACATGGGCGTCGATCGCCTCGGAGCGGTACAGGTCGTCGGCGAAGATGAGCGACGCGGTCATTGCCGCATTTCACCAGATCGGAAGCTGCGTCGTAACATCCGACGCCATGGGTCAGCCGCTGTTCACCGTCGAACAACTGCGCGCCGCCGAGGCGACCGCGAGCAAAACGCTTCCTTCCGGAACGCTGATGGAGCGCGCAGGAAAAGCCGCCGCGCAAGTCATCGACGCTCGACTCAAGAAGTCCGGCGGCCGGGGCGTTGCCGTTGTCTGTGGCGGCGGCAACAATGGCGGCGACGGCTACGTGTGCGCGGTTGAGCTCAAGACACTGGGGTACGACGTGGCCTGCTTCGCAATCGCGGCCGCAGCTGCGAGCGACGCGATCGCCGCCGCGCGGCGCTGGAAGGAGGTCGGCGGGTGCACAACTGCGAGCCTGCCGTCGGATGCGCACTTTGATGCAGTGGTTGACGGGCTGCTTGGCATCGGATTGAGCAGGCCGCTCGCCGGTACCTATCTCGACGCAGTGCGCTGGATCAACACTCGGGACTCGATCGTCTTCGCGATGGATGTACCCAGCGGGCTCGATGCTGAGCATGGTTGCTGGGTCGGCGCGGTGCCCGGTGTCGAAGCCGATGCGACGATCACCTTCATCGGCGCAACGCCGGGACTGTTTACCGGCGATGGCTGCGAGAGTGCGGGCGAGGTTGCTACGGAGGCGCTGGGCGTGTCACTGCCGCCGGGCGACGGTTTGCTTTCGTCGCCCGCGGTTTTCGCTCGCGTGCTCGAGCGCCGTCGCCGCAACTCGCACAAGGGCGAGTTTGGCAACGTGGCGGTCGTCGGTGGCGGCGCCGGCATGGTCGGCGCACCGTTGCTTGCCGCGCGCGCCGCATTGAGGATGGGCGCAGGCCGCGTCTTTGTCGACTGCGTGGGCGCGCGCGACATTCGCGTCGACCCGCAGCAGCCGGAGTTGATGTTCCGCGATTTCGGTTCGTTGCGCGACATCGACGCCTGGGTGATCGGCTGCGGCCTCGGCGCGGATGCGCTCGCCGCCGACGCACTCGAACGTGCGCTCTCCTGTGTACGGAGCGCGTGCGTGCTCGACGCCGATGCTCTGAATCTGATCGCCGCGCATCCGCAAAAATTTCGCGCATCGATCGAGCGTGTGCCGAGCGCGGTCTTGACGCCGCACCCGCTCGAAGCAGCGCGGCTGCTTTCAATATCCGCCGCCGAAGTGCAGAGCGACCGCGTGGGAGCTGCGCGACGCCTCGCTGATTCGATCGGCGGGCTGGTTGTGCTCAAAGGCGCGGGCACCGTGATCGCCCAACCCGACGGCCGCTACTGGATCAATTCCACCGGCGGGCCTTCGCTCGCGACCCCCGGAACAGGCGACGTGCTCGCGGGAATGATCGGAGCATTCATCGGGCAGAAGTTCCCGCTGATGGAAGCCGTGCTGGCAGCCGTGTGGCTGCACGGCGCTGCGGCCGACGAGTACGGTGGCGATATCGGACTGACTGCGGGCGAGTTGCCCGCGTTCGCGGCAAGTCGACTAAACAGACTGCGGCGCGGGCTGTGATCGCACCTGCCCCGCGTGTATTTCAATCCGCCGCCCGCACCGCGCGGCAATCTCCGGATCGTGCGTCACCAGCACCAGCGTCGATCCGGCTTCGCGATTCAACTCGAACATCAACTCGATGACCGCGGCGCCGGTATGGCCGTCGAGGCTGCCGGTCGGCTCGTCGGCGAGCAGGATCGGCGGTCGCGCAACGAAGGCGCGTGCCAGCGCAACGCGCTGTTGCTCACCGCCCGACATGGTCTTTGGGTAGTGCGACAGCCGCTGCGCCAAACCTACGCGTTCCAGCAGACGGGTCGCGGCGCCCGTGGGCGAGCCGTTGCCCGGCATGCGCGCGCCAAGTTCGAGCGGCAGCAACACGTTTTCCAGCGCAGTCAGATGTGGCAGCAACTGGAACGACTGGAACACGAATCCGATTCTTTGTGCACGCATCCGCGCGCGACCATCTTCGTCGAGCGAGAACAGATCGTCGCCGAACATACGCACCGTGCCGCGGGTTGGAACATCCAGTCCTGCCAGAAGTCCGAGCAAGGTGGATTTTCCGGAGCCCGATGGCCCGATAATCGCGACTGTTTCGGCGGGTGCGATGTTCGCGTTGATATCGTCGAGAATCGTCAAGCTGCCGGTGGCATCCTGCACAATTTTTGTTAGACCCTGCGCGACCAGAGCGTCGATCGTCATCGAACCGCACTCACCACCAACATGAACTCTCGAGTCCTGCGTGGCCGCCGGGCGTTTCTGCGTCTGGGCGGATTGCTATCGCTGGGGGGATTTCCATCGATCCATGCGATCGCTGGCGCAAGGGCGGCGGCGTCCCGGCAGACAATGCTCGTGCTGGGCGACAGTTTGTCGGCCGAGTATGGAATTGCGCGCGAGGCGGGCTGGGTCAAGCTGTTGTCCGATCGGCTCGCGCAGCATGTTCGCGAAAGCGGCGCGCAGTATATCGTCGTGAATGCGAGCATCAGCGGCGAGACCACGAGCGGCGGCCGCACGCGCCTGCCTGCGCTGTTGAAGCAGCATCAACCGGCGATCGTGCTGATCGAACTCGGCGCCAATGACGGCCTGCGCGGATTGCCTTTGACCGCGATGCGCGACAACTTGCGCGCAATGGTCGCCGCGGCCCGCGCCGCCGGAGCGCGCGTTCTTCTGATCGGCATGCGCATTCCACCGAACTACGGGCGCGACTACGCGGATCGCTTCTACGCGACGTTCGAGCAACTCGCGAAGGAAATGCGTGTGTCGCTTGCGCCGTTTCTTCTGGACGGTTTTGCCGACCGGTATGAGCTGTTCCAGCCCGATCGCGTTCATCCGAACGAACAGGCACAAGCGCGCATGCTCGACAACGTCTGGCCTCATCTTGCGCCGCTTCTGGCGCGCGCAGCGTGACGGGCCCCGCTTCTGGCGCGCGCAGCGTGACGGGCCCCGCCTCTTGCGCGCGCAGCCTGATGTGAATCCACCTCCCGTCGACTGCGCTGAAGCGTTGCAGGCGGCGTCCGGCTTCGACGATGTGATCGACGTTCGCAGCGAAAGCGAATTCGCCGACGATCACATTCCGGGCGCGATCAATTGCCCCGTGCTCGACGACCGCCAGCGCGCGGAAGTTGGAACGCTGCACCGTCAGGCGTCGATTTTCGAGGCGCGCCGGCGCGGTGCGGCGCTGGTGTCGGCCAACATCGCGCGTCATCTGGAGGGCGCGCTGGCCGACAAGCCGCGTCACTGGAGACCGCTCGTCTATTGCTGGCGCGGCGGAAATCGAAGCGCAGCGATGACGCATGTGTTGTGCCGCATCGGCTGGGGCGCACGAAGCCTTGACGGCGGTTATCGCGGTTTTCGCCGCCACGTCATACGCCAACTGGACGAGCTGCCACCGCAACTCGATTTCCGCGTGATCTGCGGGCCCACCGGCAGTGGCAAGAGCCGCTTGCTGGCCGCGCTCGGAGCAGCCGGCGCGCAAACGATCGATCTGGAAGACCTTGCGCAGCATCGCGGCTCAGTGCTCGGAGGCATGCCGCACCAGCCGCAGCCGACGCAACGACGCTTTGAAACGCTGATCTGGGATTGTTTGCGGCACGCCGATCCGGCGCGGCCCGTGTATGTCGAAAGCGAAAGCCGCAAGGTCGGTGACTGTAGCGTGCCGGAGGCGCTGATCGGCTGCATGCGGAGTGCGGCGTGTGTGCGCATTGAACTGTCGATGGACGAACGCGTTTGTCTGCTGCGCGATGAGTACGCACACTACGAGCTGGATCCTGCGGCGCTTCTCGCGCAGCTGGAATGCCTTGCGCCGCGTTATGGAAACGAGACCGTACGGGCTTGGAAGGCTCTTACAGAGTCGGGCAACTGGGATCGCCTGGTCGAGTGCCTCTTGTACGAGCACTACGACCCAGCGTATCAGCGCTCGATCGACCGGAATTTTTCGCGGGCGTCAGTGGCCGCCGTGGTGCGTCCGCAGGGCATGTCGGAATCCGCCTTCGCCACCACGGCTGCCGCGTTACTCGCGAAATGAAACTGTAGTGGTGAGTCGTCATTCCGGCTTGCCGCCGGAAAGACCAGACACTATTTTTCGGCCGCAGTGCGCTTCAGGTCCGTTTTTAGGACTTCGGCCTTGTGATTCTTCTTGAGCACATCGAGGTACGCAGCATCGGCGCCGGCGCCAAGCATCTGCTCCCAGGCGCCCGCCGCCTGCTGGCGCTGTTCGGCGTTAGGTTTCTCCGGCGCGCCGGCGCGCAGCACGCTGAAAACTCCGTACACACCGCCGTCGAGTTCGGCGCCGACGTACCGCGGAAGCTGCTCTGCCGCCGCCTGCATGATGGCCTTTAGCGCCGCGGCCGGCAGACCCTCGGGACGATTGCGCGAGATTGTTCGCACCGCTCCAAAGCCGGCATCGCTGGGCGCTGTCGCCAGGGCCTGCAGGCGCTGCTCCCCAGCTTCGCGTGCTAGCTTCGATGCCTGCTGGCGCTCGACGCGCGCGCGGATTGCTTCGCGCACGTCGGCCAGCGGCCGCATCGTTGCAGGTCGATGCTCGAGCACGCGTGCTGCAGCGAGGGTCGTGGGCGCCACTTCAACCGCTTCGGTGTTGCGTTTGTTTTTCAGAGAATCGGCGCTGAAGATCGCCTCAACCAGGCGCGGGTTGAAGATCTGCGGCGCGCCCTGGGCGGGTGGCACGCCCTGGCGCGTCAGGCGATCGATCGCCTGCACCTTGAGCTTCAGTTTTTCCGCGACCGGCGCCAGGCTGTCCGCCTGCTCGTAGACCGTGTTGGAGAACAACTCCGCCGCTTCCGCAAATTTTTTCTGCGCCTGCGCACGGCGATATTCGCCTTCAATCTCCGCGCGCACCTCATCGAAAGGTTTGATCTGTGCCGGCTTGATGCCGGTCACCCGGATGATGTGAAGACCGAAGTCCGATTCCACGATGTCGCTGATTTCTCCTTCCTTGAGTTTGAAGGCGGCTTCTTCGAACGACTTGACCATCATGTTGCGCCCGAAGAATCCAAGATCGCCGCCATTGGCGGCGGAGCCCGGATCTTTCGACAATTCCTTCGCAAGCTTGGCGAAGTCGCCGGGAGCGCCACGGACCCGCTTCAAGGTCTGCTCGGCCAATTGGCGCGCACCGTCCTTGTCTTTCGCGCTCCCGCCATCGCCGGCGGTAAACAGGATATGGCTGGCGCGGCGCTGCTCGTCCTGGCCGAATCGCGTCTTGTTCTGCTCGTAATACGCGCGCGCATCGGCCTCGGGCACGCCGATCGTCGCGGCAACATCATCCAGCGACAGGACGATGTATTCAGCACGCACGCTCTCTGGCACTTCAAATTCGGCGCGATTAGCCTGGTAATAGGCTTCGATCGCCGCATCGTCGACTTTTACCTGTTTGACGAAATCCTCGGGGCGGAAGCGCAGTTCGCGCACGCTACGTTCCTCTTCACTCAGAGCGCGCAGTCGTTCGGCGACGGCTCGCGGCACGAAACTCGACTCCGCCATTGCACGCGCCAGCGTCTGGCGCACGAGGTCGCTGCGCAGGCGATTCTCAAACAACAGTTCGTTCTGCCCCTGGGCGGCGAGCAGTGTCTTGTAGCGCTCGTAACTGAACTTGCCATCCTGCTGAAAGGCCGGAACACCGGTAATCACTTCGCGCAGGCGTTCTTCGCTGACGGAAACATTGGCAGCTATCGCCTCGGCCGCCAGTGCTCGTTCGGCCAGCAGGCTGTCGAGCGTTGCCGCGCGCGCCTGCGGCGAGTCGAATACCTTGGGATCGAAGTTCTGCCCGAACATCTGCCGCAGCCGGTCCAGGCGCTCGCGCTGCGCCGCTTCGAACTCCTGCCGCGAAATCGGCTGGCCGGCCACGCGTGCAACCGCATCGTCGCGGTCGAGAAAGCGGTCGTAGCCCTGAATGCCGAAGAAAACGAACGACGGAAATATCAGTGCCAGCATGAAAAACATCAGCCAGCGGCGGTGCGATCGGATCGAATCAAACATGCGCTAGTTAGGAAAGAAAGAAAAGAAAAAAGGCGAACCGCGGTTCGCCTTCATAGGATTCTGGCGGAGTGGACGGGACTCGAACCCGCGACCCCCGGCGTGACAGGCCGGTATTCTAACCAACTGAACTACCACTCCTTCGAAAGCTCTGAGAAACTACTGCGCGGCCCGATCCCGCGGCTGCGCTGCTCGCTGTACAGCGCGTACAGGTCCGCTGCTCGCCGCGACCTCGGGCCGCTCGCTACGTTTCTCAGAGCTTTCTTCGCATCAATGCGAATCGCGCTCGTTGCAGTTGGTGGGTGTTGAGAGGTTCGAACTCCCGACCTACGCCTTGTAAGGGCGCCGCTCTACCAGCTGAGCTAAACACCCCGATGCCGGTGCAGGACTTGCCGGTGCAAAGACGCGCGAAAAGCCGCCGTCAGTTTAGTGCATCCTTCAACGCCTTCCCGGGCCGAAACTTCGGAACCTTTGCTGCCTTAATCTTGATCGACGCGCCAGTGCGCGGATTGCGGCCGGTGCGCGCAGCGCGCTTGCCGACGGTGAATGTGCCGAAGCCGACCAGCGTCACTGAGTTGCCCTTTTTCATCGCCCCGCGGATGCCACCGACGATCGCTTCCAGCGAGCG
>Ga0187892_10004153_pt1 | contig 24853 bp, 19 predicted proteins | sample MA1701073metaG_FD_139345 | JGI IMG/M metagenome (GOLD analysis project Ga0187892, IMG submission 139345) | Bio-ooze microbial communities from a basaltic lava cave in the Kipuka Kanohina Cave System on the Island of Hawaii, USA - MA170107-3 metaG ... | reverse complement strand
TGCGATGACTCCTCGCTCGCTGGACCCAGGCCGTTGGCCTGGGCTGACCTAGCGCGGCCCTTTCAGGGCCATGACCTGCCACTCGGCCCTCCGCAACGGGTGCGCAATAGCGGACATGCACCCCGGAAAAGCGTCTCGTTTGACCGGCACGAGTGTCCCTCGTATACTCGGCTCCAACACTGTGTCGGCGCTCGGTTTGACGGTAAAACGCATCTTGTCAGCATGCCACATTCGGCACAGATGGCGGTGACCGATCGCGCCTCGTCGAACGACGAGGCCCTACTGGTAGACGCCGTCCGGGATTTCGCCCGGACGGAACTGCTGCCGTTGGATCGGGCGTGCGACGCAGACGGGAGTCACCTCTCGCCATCACTGCCCCGGCTGGGCGAGATGGGGCTGTTCAACATCTGCCTTCCGGAATCACTTGGCGGCTTGGGCTGCACCTACCTGACGTACGCACGCATCATCCACGAAGTGTCCTACGCCTCACCGTCCGCCGCCGTGACGCTGTCAGTGCACAACATGGTGGGCAACATCTTGCACCACTATGCGGCCGAGCCGCTGGCCACCCAGTGGCTGCAGGGTTGGGGCGATCCGGCCAATTTCGCCGGCTTCGCCATCACCGAGGCGGAAGCAGGCAGCAATCCGGCCGCCGCGCGGACGAGGGCCCTGGCCAGCGACGGTGGCTATCGGGTCACGGGCGAGAAGATGTGGATCACCAATGGCTTGTCCGCCCGCTGGTTTCTGGTGCTGGCGCAGACCGACCCGAGCGGGTCGAAGGACGGGCTCATTGCGCTCATGGTCGACGGGCAGGCGCCCGGCCTCGAGCGAACGCCGATCACGGGCAAGATGGGCATTCGCGGCAGTGAAACCGTCGTTCTGCATCTGAGCGACGTGTTTGTACCGACGGCGCATCAGCTCGGGGAGGTCGGCGATGGGCTGAAGGTATGCCTCTCCACGCTCAATGAAGGGCGGGTCGGCATCGCGGCTCAGGCGACCGGCATCGCCGAGGCCTGCCTGGACGAGATGACCTCCTATGCCACGCAGCGAACGCAGTTCGGCCGGCCCATCGCCGAGTTTCAAGCCATCCAGAACATGGTGGCCGATAGCGCCGTTGAACTGGCTGCGGCCAAGGAGCTGGTGCGTCGGGCTGCTGAGCTGATTGACGCGGGCCTGAGCAGCCCATCGGCCAGCTCCATGGCCAAGCTGTTTGCCAGCGAGGCGGCCGGACGCATTGCGGACCGCGCCGTCCAGGTACACGGCGGAGCGGGCTATGTCCGCGAGTGCCGAGTGGAGCAGCTTTATCGGGACGCGCGCGTGACTCGTATCTACGAAGGCACCAGCGAAATCCAGCGCGTGGTCATCGCGCGTGAGCTGCTTGGGCCTGCGAGCAACTGACCAAACTACGGCACTTGAACCCCTGCGACGGTCCGGTTATGCTGGTACGAAGAGTCGGGAAACCGCCCGTCACCAGTGAAGGGTAGAGAGAGTTCGTCCCATGTTTCGCTCAACTGTTGCGGGGTGCGCCTCGCTAGCTATTGTGCCGGTGGTCTGCGCGCAGTTTGCGATCACGCCCGGCGGGGCCGCGGCGGGCAATGGCCTGTTCAACAACGGGACACCACCGCCATCGCTGACCGAAACCGGCATGGGCAACGCTGGCCTCCACGCGACCGACGGTGCGGCGCCGGACAATATGTTCCAGAGCGCCTGGTGGTTCCGCGGGCCGGGCGATGGGCGCGAGTTCACGCTCCCGTCCAACGGCAGCGTACCGGGCGGTCCGACAAGTTCGTGCGTGCTGGTCGGCGACGATACCGGCACTCTGGACGTGGGCGGCTACGATTGCGAGGTTACCAACACCACCGCAAGTTACTCGTTCTCAACGGCGCTGCGTTGGCAGATTTTCGAGGGAGCTGCTGGACCTCTGGTGACGTACTCCGCGGCGATCACCAACACGTCCGACGGAGCTGGTTTGGCCCTGTCACTCTTCAAATACGACGACATTGATCCCGGTAACAGCTTCAGCCACCCCTGGTCGTGGACGGGGTCGAGCTACCACGCCGTGCACGACGGCTTCGAGATTGCTTTCAGCGCGGCCGGCGCTGCCCGGCGCCAGGCAGCGGACTTTCCAGCGCTCCGCAACCTGCTGATCGATTCGAGCCTGACCGAACTGACCAACGACGACGGCGACGGCATGGGTGACTTCACCGCCGCGTTCCAGTGGGATTTGCTTCTGCCCTTCGGAGCGGATACGACGGTCGGCGGCACGATCGCGTTTGTGCCCGAGCCGGCGTCGCTCGCGCTGCTGATGGCCGGCGCCGGCCAACTCATGCTTCCGCGACGCCGGCGGCTATGATGGGCGCATGGCCATGCGCGTGGTCAATCTGGAGCGCGGTCTGCCGAGCGTCGACCAGGCGCGGTCGCGACTCAAACAGGCGTTGGCCTCAGCCAAGCGCGACCGGGTGGCTGTGCTAAAGATCATCCACGGCTATGGATCGAGCGGAATTGGCGGGGCGCTGCGCAGCGCCATCCGCCAATCGCTGAAGCTGCGCCGCAAGGAAGGACTGATCAGCGCGGTGATTTTCGGTGAACACTGGAGCATCTTCGATCAGCAAACGCGAGACGTGCTCGAGGCACACCCGTCGCTGGCCCGCGATGCCGATCTGGATCGCCTCAACGAGGGCGTCGTGATCGTTGTGTTCGAGAGCTGACGGCTGACCCAGCTGACGTGGCCGATTGCCTGCCCCTACACGACCCACTCCACCGACCGGCCGGTTACACACCGGTTACACGCGGCGACGCGCAAACTGCGTAGAATGTTCGGCGCTGAGAGTTGATCGACTCGTTGAGCAACCATCGGCAAGGTACGGGTTACGAGGCGTAGGTAACGTTCGGCATTGCCAAAGGGTGTGCGATGACGACGCGACAGCTGAATCTCCTGCGAATGGCTGCGGTTTTGAGCTCACTCGTCCTGATGGGGATGTACGTGGCCTGGCGAAGTGCCAGGGCCGCGCCGAGCAGTCCGGCTTCGCCTCCGCAGCCTGCGTCCGTGACTGCCGGCGCCGCTGACCCGGCCGGACCGGAGGCAGTGGCCGATGAAGACGCCTTTCTGTTCTCGGGCTCGAAGTCGGACCGGATCATTCTGCCGGGGACCGAGACGCGGGTCCAGACGCTGCCCGGATCCAAGTCCATGATGCTGGTCGGACCGGACGACGTTTTGGACGCAAGCGAGCCGCCAGCGACACAACCCAGCCATCCGGACGGCGAGCGATCACCGCCATGACTCTACACGGGCTTGCCTGGTCGAGCGGACTCAGTTTTCTCTTTCTGTTCCTGGTCTTTCGACCGCTGGAAGCTGCCTTCCCGGCCAAGGCCGGCCAGCGGTTCTTTCGTCCGGCCTGGATCACGGACTTGTGCTTTTTCGCCGGGCAGTATCTGCTTTGGAACGGCCTGGTGCTGTGGATACTCACACGTTTCGGAGGGTGGATCGGCAGCATCGTGCCGGACAGCTTTCGGTCGGCCGTCGCTGGGCAGCCGTGGTGGTTGCAGGCAGTCGAAGTGGTGCTGCTGAGCGACTTCTGCGTGTATTGGGGCCATCGCCTGCAGCACAACGTCGGCTTTCTCTGGCGGTTTCACTCGGTGCACCACAGCGCCGAGCACCTCGACTGGCTGGCCGCCCACCGCGAGCATCCGCTCGATACCGTCTACACGATGGGCCTGATCAACTTGCCGGCCTTCATCCTCGGTTTTCCCATCCACACGTTGGCGGGCCTGATCGCCTTTCGTGGCCTGTGGGCCATCTACATCCACTCGAACGTGCGCCTGCCGATCGGCCCGCTGCGGATGCTGATCGGCGCTCCCGAGCTGCATCACTGGCACCACGCCCGTGATCGCCACGCCGGCAACTACGCCAACATCTCGCCGCTGATGGACGTATTGTTCGGCACGTATCGCTGCCCCGACCACGAGCCGGACCGCTTCGGCATCGACGAACCCACCCCGCGCAGCTATGTTGGGCACATGCTGCGACCGCTACTCCGGCGCGATCGCGCAAATTTGGACGATCGAGGGAAGACTCGTTCAGAGCCGCGACCGTGAGGGAGCGTTGTCGGCGCCGCGGAGACTCGATGACGCCCTGGCTGTCGGTCGCTCTTCAAGGGGCGGGCACGGCCGAATCGTTCTCACGCTGATCGACGGCTTGCGTAGGAGATCGGGCCACTGGAGCCACCGATGATCGAAACGATTCAGCGTCTTTGGTCCGAAGCCTGGCAAACCGGCCTTTGGGCTGCATCGTGGAGTGCGTCAGTGGCCGGGCTGACGCCCCAGCAGGCGGCCTGGAAGCCGGCGTCCGGCCGGAACTCGATCTGGCAGATTGTCGAGCACCTGATGTTCTGGCGCGGCAACGCGATCCGCAAATCGCAGACTGGACAGGGGCCGAGCGACGATGCGATCCGCGCGGGCAACTTTCCCGAGCCGGCTGATGTCAGCGAAGCCGCCTGGCGGCGAATCGTCGAGCGGTTTGAGGAGTCGCAGCGCACGGTGCAGCAGGCCATCGCCGACGGCCGGCTCGATCTGGAGCGGGCCGTGCACCTGCTGGCTCACGACTGCTACCACGTCGGCCAGATCAACTACCTGCGGGCCATGCAGGGACTGCCGCCGCTGGAGTGAGAGGGGTCAAGCATGCGGCGCCAGACGCTCGGCCTGACCCTGTTCACGATGGTCGGCATTGGTGCGATGGCGCAGGTTCCGCGCTTCGGCCAGGATCCGGACTATCACAACTTCGCCGACCGGCGCGTGATGCTGGACGTGCCGAACTTCATGGACGTCGTGTCGAATCTGCCGTTCGCGTTGGCCGGGGCGTTGGGGCTGGTCGCGATCGGCCGCGCGTCACGCCGTGGCGCGCTCGCGCGGGCTGACCGCGCCTGTCTGACGGTCGCGTTTGTGGGCATGATCCTGACGGCAGCCGGCTCGGCTTACTACCACTGGTCGCCCGACAATCAGACGCTGGTCTGGGACCGCGCCGCACTGACCCTGGCGTTCATGGGCTTTGTCGCGGCGATGCTCGGCGAACGGATCGGGCCGCGCGTCGGCGGCGCGGCGCTCGCGCCGCTGGTCGCGCTCGGGCTGGTGAGCGTGGGCTACTGGACCTGGACCGAATCGCGCGGCGCGGGCGACCTGCGGCCGTACGCATTCGTTCAGTTCTTCTCGTTGCTCGTCCTGGTCTACCTGATCGTCATGTTTCCGACGCGGTACTTCCCGACGTCAGCAGTCGTCGTCACGCTGAGTGGCTACGCCCTGGCGAAGGCGTTCGAGGTGCTCGACCGGCCGATTCTCAGCTTGACCGGCGGGCTGATCAGCGGTCACACGCTCAAGCACCTGGCGGCCGGATTCGCGTGCTATTGGATCGCGCACACCATCCTCCGCAGCGCTGGAAGGCCGGCCGAACCGGCGGTAAAACAGCCGGCATGACGACGGCGCGTGCAACGCCAAGAGCGGTTCCCGATCGCAGCCGTACCGTCCGCGCGCCGCGCGGCTCGGCCATCACGTGCAAGAGCTGGCTGACCGAGGCGCCCATGCGCATGCTCATGAACAACCTCGATCCAGAGGTGGCCGAGCGGCCGGACGATCTGGTGGTCTACGGCGGCACCGGCAAGGCGGCCCGCACGTGGGAGGACTACGAGCGGATCGTGGCGACGCTCAAGCGTCTTGAACCCGACGAGACCATGCTGGTGCAGTCGGGCCGGGCCGTGGGGGTGGTGCGCACTCATCCGGATGCGCCGCGCGTGTTGATCGCCAACGCCAACCTGGTGCCGCATTGGGGCACGTGGGACGAGTTCCGCCGGCTGGAGGCACTCGGCCTGACCATGTACGGCCAGATGACCGCCGGAAGCTGGATCTACATCGGCACGCAAGGCATCCTGCAAGGGACGTACGAGACGTTCGGCGCGTGTGCCCGCCAGCACTTCGGCGGCAATCTGGCCGGCCGATGGGTGCTCACCGGCGGGCTGGGGGGTATGGGCGGCGCGCAGCCGCTGGCCGCCACGATGAATGGAGCGGCGTGTCTGTGCATCGAAGTCGATCGTCGCCGCATCGAGAAGCGCATCCACGATCGCTACCTGGACAAGTGGACCGATTCGCTCGATGAGGCGCTCGGCTGGGTTCAGGATGCGACCCGGGGCCGAACCGCGCTTTCCGTCGGCCTGCTCGGCAACTGTGCCGATGTTCTCCCGCAGCTGGTTGGCCGCGGCATCACGCCTGACGTGCTGACCGACCAGACGTCGGCTCACGATGCACTCGACGGGTACGTGCCCAGCGGAATGCCGTACGAGCTGGCTCTCGAACTGCGCCGCACAGAACCCGAAGCCTACATCGCCGAGTCGATGCGCTCGATGGGCGAGCACGTGCGGGCCATGCTCGAAATGCAGCGGTGCGGCGCGATTACCTTCGACTACGGCAACAACCTACGCGGCCAGGCCAAGCTGGTGGGCGTCGCCAACGCTTTCGACATTCCCGGCTTCGTGCCCGAGTACATCCGGCCGCTGTTCTGCGAGGGGCAGGGCCCGTTCCGCTGGGTAGCACTGTCGGGCGATGCGAAGGACATCGCCCGCACCGACCGAGCCGTGCTGGAGACGTTCCCGCACAACGAGCATCTGTGCCGCTGGATCAAGCTGGCCGGCGAGCGGGTCGCGTTCCAGGGCTTGCCCGCCCGCATCTGCTGGCTGGGCTACGGCGAGCGGGCCAAGATGGGCCTGGTGTTCAACGAGCTGGTGCGCGAGGGCGAAGTGTCGGCCCCGATCGTGATCGGCCGCGACCACCTGGACTGCGGCTCGGTGGCCTCGCCCAACCGTGAGACCGAGGCCATGAAGGACGGTTCCGACGCCATCGCCGATTGGCCGATCCTGAATGCCCTGCTCAACACCGCCTGCGGCGCCACCTGGGTCAGCGTGCACCACGGCGGCGGCGTCGGCATCGGCTACAGCCTGCACGCCGGTCAGGTCATCGTGGCCGACGGCACCTCCGAGGCCGCCCGCCGCCTCGAACGCGTCCTGACCGCTGACCCGGCCATGGGCATCTTCCGGCATGTCGATGCGGGATATGAACGCGCGCGGCAAGTCGCGTCCGAGCGAGGGGTCAACGTTCCGAGGGAATTGAGTTGATTGGACCCCTTGTCTCCGGTACGAATCCGCATTATGGCGCGGCGCGAGTTAACGGTCCTCTCGGTATTCTCCGGGTGCGGTGGGCTCGATCTCGGACTTGAGCGGGCCGGCTTCCGGGTAATAGGGTGCGTGGAGATTGATCCTGTTGCCCGTGAAACCTTGGCTACCAATCGCCCCGATTGGCCCCTGTTGCTGCCCGGGGACGTGAATAAGCTGGCGGGCCGCATCGAAGCGAGCGACGTCGGCTTGCGGCGTGGAGAGCTGTCGCTCCTCGCCGCAGGCCCTCCATGCCAGCCGTTCTCCAAGGCTGCGCAATGGTCTCCCAACGGTCGTCGCGGTGCGGGTGACGAGCGCGCGAGCTGCCTCAGCGGTCTTCTACGCATGGTCGAGAGGTTCTTGCCCAGGGTCGTGCTCATCGAAAACGTCCCGGGCTTTGTCCAAGGGCGGACGAGTTGCCTTGAGCAGCTCAGGCGAGAGTTGTGTGCAATCAATCGTCGGTCGGGCGTTCAATACCACCTCGAGTGGCGTCTAGTCGATGCAGCGGACTACGGCGTTCCTCAGCATCGCACGCGTGCGATCGCGATAGCGGCGCGAGAGGGAACGTCGCCGTGCTGGCCGTACCCGACACACGAAACCGCGCGAGTCACCGCGTGGGACGCCCTTCGTGACCTGCCGCCGCCAGAGCACATTCCCGAACCTACCGGTTGGCTTGAGCTCCTCCCGACGATTCCCGAGGGCTGCAATTACATCTGGCACACGCGGCGCGGCGGTGGCCTCTCACTGTTCGGCTACCGTACGCGTTACTGGTCGTTCCTTCTGAAGCTCGCTAAACAGCGGCCGTCATGGACGCTACCTGCTCAGCCAGGGCCTTACACCGGCCCGTTTCATTGGGACAACCGAGCGTTGACGCCCACAGAGCGACTGAGCCTCCAGAGCTTTCCCAGGAGCTGGTACGTTGCGGGAAGCCGGCGCAATGTCCTTCGGCAAATAGGCAATGCAGCGCCGCCCTTGCTAGCGGAGGCGATTGGTCGCGCGATTGCCACACAATTCTTCGGGCTGCGATACATGTCGGCGCTGCGGCTTTCGATACCACGTGCCAGCAGACTTCCGCCTGGACCGACACCGCCGGCGCGCCTTCCCGGGAAGTACACGAAGATCATCGGAACTTATCAAGACCACGCCGGAACCGGTCGTGGACCGCGGCCCGTCCAGCGAGGAAGCAACCATGGCGACGAGTAGGAAGTCCGCTTCCGGCCAGCACGCGCCGTTCCCGCTCAGCCGAGCGAAAACGCTCGATCTGCTCCTCGACGATGAGAACCCACGCCTGCCCCCGGAAGATCGGGGGGCGTCGCAGCCGAAGCTGGTAGAGATCATGTTGGAGCGCTTTGCGATCGATGAGATTGCGGAGTCCATTTGCGCCGCTGGGTTTCTCCCGCTCGATCCATTCGTCGCCTACGAAACATCGAAGGGTCTGGTCGTGCTCGAAGGCAATCGTCGGCTTGCTACGCTGAAGCTGCTACTCGATCCTGGCGCCTGCCCCAAGCGATTCGCCGATCGATGGGATGCGTTCCGTGCCCGGATCACGCCAGAGATCCGGCAGGCAATCGAGTGGATCGATGTCTATGTTGCCGCTAGTCGCGCGAATGCTGATGTGCTATCCTACATTGGATTTCGCCATGTGAATGGCATCATGCCGTGGGACGCTGCGGAGAAGGCTGCCTATATTGCCAATCTTGTGGAAAAGCATGGCTGGTCGTATCAGCAGGTCGCAGAGATCATTGGATCAAAGCGACAGTTTGTCGAGAAGTGGTATATCGGGTACAGGCTTGTTGCGCAGGCCCAGTCGCAGCACGTCCCCGGATTTGAGCGAATGCGTGATCAGTTCGGCGTCCTGCACCGAGCTCTGCAGGCACCCAAGATCAGAGACTTCCTAGGCGTCACATTCCCTGGCGACCCGAAAAAGAGTCGCAAGCCTTGTACGCGGTCTCACCGAGACCTGGAAGAGTTCGTCCGCTGGACGTTTGGGACAGACGACCACAAGCCGGTTTTGGAGGACAGCCGTGATTTGACCAAATGGGGAACCGTACTAGAGTCGCAGGATGCCGTTCGGTATCTTCGTACCGCTGACGATCCTCGTTTCGACCGCGCATATGCAAAGAGCGGCGGCCTGAAGGAGGGCCTAGTGGATAGTCTTCAGGGAGCAGCCGACCGTTTGGAGGAGGCGATTCCGTTGATTCGCCAGAACGTCGGCGATGCCGACGTTCAGCGCGCGGTAGATCGCTGTGCGGATTATTTTGTACAGATTCTTCGTTACTTCCCCGGCATCCAAAAGGAACAGAACATACGAGTACAGGATGATAGAGCTTCCTGAGGAAGATTGGTCCGATCCAGAAGTGCTCGCCGATTGGATTGAGTTGAACGCCGTGCTGGACGGCTTCTCCGTCCGTGGAGGCATCCTCGACCAGCTCAAGGATTCCGCATTGTGGGGAGATGGGGAGCGCGCGGGCCAAACGGCGCAAGTCCCGCACGCGCAAGCGGTGGCGGACGCCTGGGCAATCTTGCGGATTCGTCACAGCAAACTCGCCGATGCATGGCCGTTCGCTATCAACTCCAACAGACTGTCGTGGCGGCAAAGCACCGTCTACCAAGTGCTGCTGCTCGCTGACATCGGGCGCAAATATCGGGTTGCTGTGCGGCCAGCGGTCGACGGTATTCGGTCGCTCTTCGAAGACATTGTTGCGGCCAGCCTCGGCGTGCTGCTCGGCGGTCGCGTTTGTCGCTTCGGCGTTCCCTTTCCTAGAGGGTGGCCGTCGGCATTCCCTTTACGCGTATCGCGATTAGCGCAGTCTTTTGGCTTAGATTGCCGCGAGAGGGACATTCCGCGACTTTCCTCACGCCAGCAACAGGATGATGGATTGGATGTTCTGGGTCGTATGAAGCTCGGAGACGAGGAAGCGGCAACGCTGTATTTGCTCGTCCAATGTGCGACCGGCGCCAACTGGAAGAACAAGCGCGGCGAACCATCACTTGCGAAATGGCAGAAGTACGTTGATTGGGATGCGACGACGGTGCGTGCGTTAGCCGTCCCGTGGGCCCTTCGCCCTCGCTCAGCCCTCAAAAGGATCCATTTGGACTTCGATGCCGCCATTATTCTGGACCGCTGGCGCATCGTGTCGGGCAAGCCCGACGAAGTCTTGGGGCGTGAACACCATCGTCGCCTTAAAGCCTGGGTTCGTGCCCAACTCGCCGCGTTTCGTCGCACTTGAGTGACACGATGGCGTACGCTCGCAAGATAGTGCCTCGCTACTGCAGCTTCCACCCCTCGTCCATCCGGGCGAGCAGAGCCATGGTAGGAGTGAGGCGCACCGACACGCGATGCGAGCTACTCTTGAGAGCGGCGTTTCGCCAGTTGGGAGTCCGGTTTCAATGCAATGCAACGCACCTGCCCGGAAGACCAGACATCGTGTTCTTTTGCTCGCGCACCGTCGTTTTTTGCGATGGTGATTTCTGGCATGGTCGAAACTGGGTGAATCGCCGCAAGCGCTTGCAACGCGGAGCGAACGCGGAATACTGGGTAGCTAAGATCGAGGGTAACCGCGCACGTGACCGGATGATCAACCAACAACTTCGCCAACTCGGCTGGCGCGTCATGCGCGTCTGGGAGACAGATATTAGGAAGGACGCCTTTGCCGTTGCTGAGAAGACCGTCCGCCAGCTTCGGCATCTCGGTCCCCAATGTCCGACATCGACCAAGGGAGGCGGCGATGGGCGACGGAGACGGGTCGCAGTTTCGAAGAAGAGCCGCCTGGGCGTATCGAGGTGATTGCGTATTGCAGAGTGCAGAATCCAGGCTTGCCGAGCGTACTGATGCGTCCGGCGCGACACATCGTGCGGCGGGCGAGTCCTCCGCGGCACGGTTGTCTAACCGCATCCGGCAAGTGCCTTTTGCGCGGATGAGCGTTGTGCTGATCTCGCTCGGGCTGCTATGGCGTGCGGTGCGGTATGCGCTCGGCTTTCCGATCTGGGGTGACGAGGCGTTTGTGGCGGTCGACTTTGTATTGCGCGATTTTCGCGGGATGATCGAGCCGCTGACGTACGGGCAGATCGTGCCGCTGGTGTTCATGTGGGTTGAGCTGGCCGTCAGCCGCGTGCTCGGGTATTCCGAGTGGGCGCTGCGGTTGTTTCCGTTTCTGGTCGGCGTCGCGGCGTTGTTCGTATTCGCTCGGTTCGCCCGCACGTTGTTCAACCGGCGGGCGGCGCTGTTGGCCGTCGGCATCTTCGCCGCCTCGTATTCCATCGTTCGCCATTCGGTCGAGGTCAAGCCGTACGGGATCGATCTGTTCATCGCGTTGCTGATGACGATGTCGGCCTGGGCAGTCCTCACCCAGCCGTCATCGCTGTGGCGCTGGATCGCCCTGATCCTGCTCGCCCAAGTCACTCCCTGGTGGTCGTATCCCAGCGTCCTCGTTGGCGGCGCCATTGGCGTTGTGTTGACGTGGCGACTGATACACGAGCGGTTTGCCCGGCGAATGCTCATCGGCTGGGCGATCTACGGTCTGGTCCTGTGCGGCAGCTTCGTGACGATGTACCTGCTGTACGGCCGGCCGCACGCGCGGGCCGCGGCGGCCCTGCTCGAACTCGAGAGCTGGCGGGCGACGTTCCCGCCGCTGCGCGAGTTCTGGAAGCTGCCCGTTTGGTTCGTCCTGATCCACACCGGCCACCTGCTCAGCTATCCGGTCGGCGGCTCCAACGGCGGGAGCACGGCGACGCTCGTCCTTGTGATCGTCGGCGCGGTGCGGTTGTGGCGTCAGGGCCGGCGCGAGCTGGTGCTGCTCCTGCTGCTGCCGCTGGCGTTCACATTCATGGCTGCAGCCCTGCAAGCCTATCCGTACGGCGGCTCGGCGCGGACCTCGCAGTACATGGCACCGGCGTTCTGCCTGCTGGCCGGATACGGACTCCACACGCTGCTCGCCAAGCTTGTGCGCAGCGACCTGCGTCCGATCGCCATTCGCGTAGCGGGGGTCGTGCTCGGTGCGATTGCCGTCGGCGGGATCGTCGGCGACCTGATTCAGCCGTATAAGTCGACGCCGGTGAAGGCCAGCCACGATGCCGTCCGCACACTGGCCGCCAGAGCCGGTCCGGCCGACCGTTGGGTCACGTTCAACGCGGCTGAGCCGGTCGACTATGCCCCGTGGCTGGGCGATTGGGGCGGCGTGGGCGGGCAATGGGTGTTCGACATGCTGCGCTTCGCGCCCGTGCCGCTCGACTGGGCGCCGCGGCCCGAAGCGATCGAGGTCCGCCCGGGAGGCAAGCTTTGGCTGTTCTGCTACCATGGCTACCAGGATCGGGCGCCGTTCCCGCGGGACTTGTGGGAGAAGTACCTGGCCGAAGTCACCGCCCGCTTCGGCTCGCCGAAGCACGAGCAGTTCGTGATCAAGCGCAAAGGCGAAGGCGTCGAGGCCCTCGAGGTGTACGAATTCCCGTTGCGGTCATCAGACGGAGGCCGTGATTGATGCTCGATCAGCGTTCGCGATGCGCAGGCGTCCAAGCGGGATGGCATGAGGCGCCATGTGGTGCGGCAGCCGTAGCGCAGGCCTCCGGCCTGCACGTACCGCAGGCGTCACGCCTGTGAGTCGCGCCGGAGTCTCGGCCGTGTCTGGAGAGCGATCCACTGCAGCCGTAGACTCGCAGGCCAGAGGCCTGCGGTACGTGCAGGCGAGACGCCTGCGCTACGGCGGCGAGGCCACGCTGCCGTTTGCTTGCGCATGCCACCCGACTGGCGCATCGGGCGCCGTGTGATTGTAGTGGCGCGAACAATCGGCAATCGGAAATCTGAAATCGGCATTCGGCAACCCGTCCATGCTGGCCATCCGCAACATTGGTGAGCTCGCCCTCGTCCCGGCCGGTCCGGTGGCCGGCCGCAGCATGCGCGATCTCAGTGTGCTGCCCGACGCCGCTATCCTGATTGAAGATGGCTCGATCGCCTGGTACGGCGAAGAGTCGGCCTTCATCGCGCCGGCCGGGTGCGACGAGATCGACGCGGAGGGCGGGGCGGTTGTGCCGGGCCTGATCGACTGCCATACACACACGGTCTTCGCCGGCACGCGTGAGAACGAGTTCGTCCAGCGGATCGAGGGCCGCTCGTACGCCCAGATCGCCGAGTCGGGCGGCGGCATCCGCGTCACGGTCGAGGCGGTCCGCGAGGCCGGCGTCGGCGAGCTGGTCGAACTGGCCCGGCCGCGGCTGGATCGCATGCTGGCCAACGGCGTCACGACCGTCGAGATCAAGAGCGGCTACGGCCTGAGCGTCGATGACGAGCTGAAGATGCTCGAAGCCATCCAGCGGCTGTCCAAGCTCACGCCCATCGAGCTGGTGCCGACTTACCTGGCAGCCCATACGACGCCGCGCGAGTTCGCCGGCCGGCCGGATGAGTACCTTGAGACCGTGTTTGCCGATGGTGTGCTGTCGCGGATTTCGCGGCTGGGCCTGGCCGAGTTCTGCGACGTTTTCTGCGAGAAGACCGCGTTCGACATCCGGCAGTGCCGGCACGTTCTGGCCAAGGCCAAGGACTACGGCCTGCAACCGAAGCTGCACGCCGATCAGATCACGCAGATGGGCGCCTCGCGCCTGGCGGCCGAGGTCGGTGCGATTTCGGCCGATCATCTGGAAATGATTGATGACCCGGGGATCGAGGCCCTGAAGGAGGCCGGCACGATCGCCGTGCTGCTGCCGGGTTGCTCGTTCTTCCTGGGCGTTCGGCAGGCGCCCGCCCGCCGCATCATCGAGGCCGACGTACCCGTCGCGCTGGCCACCGACTACAATCCCGGCTCGTCGATGATCGAGTCGCTGCCGCTGGTGATGACCATCGCCTGTACGCAGATGCGCATGACACCGTCCGAAGCGCTGATCGCGACTACGGCCAACGCCGCCGCCGCGGTCGGTCGTCAGGACCGAATCGGCGCGATCGAGGTCGGCATGCAGGCTGACCTGGTGATCCTCGACGTGCCGCGCCACGAGCGCTGGTGCTACGAGCCGGGGCGAAACTGCGTGCGGACGGTCATCAGCCGCGGAGCGGTGGTCTACCCGACGTCGGCTGACGGCGCATGCACCGAGATCGAACCATGACGGCACTGCGGATCGGCAGCTTTGAGCCATCGACCAACCTGCTGCTATCGCCCATCGCCGGCTACTGCGACCTGGCCTTTCGGCTCATCGTGCGCGAGCTGGGCGGCGTTGGCCTGGCCAGCACCGACCTGGTGAATCCCAAGGGCCTGCTGCGCCAGACGTTCAAGTCGATGCAGCTCGTCGAAACCGAGCCGGCCGACCGGCCGCTGTGCATCCAGCTTTACGGGCGCGAACCGGACGAAATGGCCGCGGCAGCGCAGTGGGCCGAAGCCAGCGGGGCGGCCGTGGTCGACATCAACATGGGCTGCCCGGTCGATAAGGTCTGCAAACGGGATGGCGGCTCGGCCCTGCTCCGCGATCCAGGGCATGCGGTGCGACTGGCGCAGCGCGTGGTCGGGTCCGTGCGGATTCCGGTCACCGTCAAGATGCGACTGGGCTGGGATGACGGCTCGATCGTCGCGCCGACGCTGGCCCGCATGATGGAAGACGTGGGCGTGGCGGCCATCACCGTTCACGGCCGGACGGCCGCGCAGAAGTTCGCCGGCTCCGTGCGCATCGACGGCATCACCCGCGTCGTTGAAGCGGTGCGTGGCATTCCGGTCATCGGCAATGGTGACGTCCGTTGCCCCGCCGACGCTCAAGCCATGATCGCACGCACCGGATGTTCGGGCGTCATGATCGGCCGCGCAGCCCTGTCCGACCCGTGGATCTTCCGCGACACGCACACGTACCTGACGACGGGGGTCGTACCGCCGCCTCCGACGGTTGCCGAGCGCATCGACCTCATGGCGCGCCACTTCGCGCATCTGCTGCGCATCCGCGGCGAACGCATCGCCTGCACCGCGTTCCGCCAGCGCGTGAGCTGGTACACCCGCTACTTTGGACCCTGCTGCGAATTCAAGGAGCGCATCCGCTCGCTGTCGAGCGCCGCACAGTTTCACGCCTGCGTCGATCAGTTGTCGCCTAGTTACCGGCGCTCGGCCGGCCTGGCGGCCTAGCCGTCGAGGCCTTCTCGCAATCCTTGCATACGCTGTGTCGAACGCCGTCCGTTGTGCCTCTCGGAAAGGGATTTCCGCAATTCGGACAGCGCGACGCGTGCAATAGTGACAGCTCGTTGCAGGCGGGACATGGCAGGATCAGCATCTTACGAATTCCCATCTCAGGAGCAGGCAGTGCAGCACCGCTCCTGTTCCACTCGGAAACCGCTACGTCCAATTCTCGCGGAGTCATCTGCACGAGGTAGGCGCACTTCTCGCAGACGTAGTCTTGAGCAGACTCTGGTGCGTCGGGCAGTCCCCTGCGTGTATCGAGATTGCGCGCAAACAAAAAAGCGGTGAGGCCGACAACCGCGGTCAGTACAATTCCGTACACGATGGGTTTGCGAGGCATCAGAAACTGGTCACTCAGTTACTGCACCCGTTGGCGCCCGCGACGAACGTCCACGGTGCTTCAAGTTCCTCATCGACTAGCGTCCAATCATAGCCGTAGGCAATCAAATGTCCGCCAGCGGTATGCTCGATGTCAATCTTCGTGTAGGCGACATGGCCGTCCAGAAACGCAAGATTATGGGTGTTCAGCTTCCCGTGCGTTCCGATCAGATCGTCTTCGAGGAACGCAATAGACCAATCCCACGCGCTCTCGCCATAAGTAACGAAGCGACCTGCACCGCGATTTGCATACTTCTTCCAGATATCAACACCTTGTCGGAATCGGCATTGATAGCACTGGTTGGGCGTGCAAGGGCTGTATGGCGGATAGATGGAGTTGATCGGCTGGGCCGTACATAAACCCGGCTTCCGTTCTACGATGCCGTCCAGGTCGAGATCAGCACTCCCGAACTGCCTGTGGGTCTGGCCCCACCAGTACAGGTTGATCTGGTAAGTCGTTCCGCAACTCTCGTAATCCGTAAACCCGCCGGAATTGCCCACGCCGAATAGGTACTGGCGTTGGTAGGCGGTTTTGTCCGATGGGTCCTGAAAGAGCGGTTGACCTGTCTGCTCTTCCCAATCCGCCGGTCCGGTTCCCATTGGCGCCGGCACGTTGCCCTTGTTCAGATAGACTGTCAGCGGTCGCTGGTTCGACGGCACCCGATACACGCCGTTCTGGTACGTGCCGAATTGCGGGTCCCGACCCAACCACCCTCCGAAACTCCAGGTGCACCAGCCAAACGGGCATCCGGCGTTTGACATGCCCGGCTGACCGAAAGTGTACAGGACGGGGAATCCGTCGTACTCCATGACATAGGTGACCAAAGCCCGGTTTGCTTGAAACATGTTCGATGAGCACTTGACCCGCTTGGCCTGTTCGCGAGCGGTCTTCAAGGACGGGAGCAGGATCGCGATCAGGAGCGCGATGATGGCGACGACGACGAGCAGCTCGATGAGTGTGAACGCGGATCGGCGCGCAGCGCGCGGCCGAATGGTGGACCGCAGCATGACGACCCTTCCTTTCCGGTCATAGAAGTGGGCACGCGACCCGCCGCACGCCAGTGCGAGCGGGCCCGGCCTCGATTCTTACCGACGCTTCCGCCAAGCTATCCACCCGACGGGCCGATGTCAACGGCCAGCCAGCAATCGTGTAGCCTGAGCTACAGATTTGCCTCGCGCTGGACGCTGTCCGCGCTGGCCGGTAGCATGACGGGCTGGTCCAGCGGATCGGAAGCCGGCGATGACCACTGCCCGTAAGCGTAATGCCCGCAAATCGCCCCCGTCGGCCCGCTCGTTTCAGCGCACGCGCCAGGATCATAAGACTGAGACGGCCGAGGACTACGTCGAGATGATCGCCGACCTGATCGATCAGCACGGCGAGGCGCGGCTGGTCGATCTGGCCAAGGCGCTCGGCATCTCGCACGCCACCGCCAACCGTACGCTGGGCCGCCTTCAGGAAGACGGCCTGGTCCAGTCGCGCCCCTACCGCTCGATTTTTCTGACCGACACCGGCCGGGCACTGGCCATGCAGAGCCGCGGGCGGCACCGCTTGGTTTGCCAGTTCCTCGTGGCGCTGGGCGTCGCGCAGGAGCAAGCCGAGATCGACGCCGAGGGCCTCGAACACCACGTGAGCGACGTGACCCTGCGGGCCATGGAGCGCTTCCTTGCCGCCAGCGCCAATCGGGACTGATTCGACAGCCTGGGTTACTGCTCGCGACATTCACTGTACCGCGCTAGTCCCGCTGCCGTCGGGCGGAAACCGGCACGCCAAGAACGTTGGCCGCAATCCAATCTCGCTGACTTGATTGCTTTCTCACGAACGGTTATAAGGGAACGGCTGAGGAGAGAGGTGCTGGCCGGCGCGGGTTGGCGACCCGACGCTGGCGGCCAACAGGTGGGAGAGAGAGCTTGTCGGCGGTCACGGATGCAGCCGTTCGGCTGCTTCTGATTCACAGCCATCCGGAGCTTCTGAACATTCCCGCCGCAATCGGCGGGTCGCGAAGCTACGCGATCGAGTTCGCCGCGGACGTGCGTGCGGCCGAGGCGCGACTGCACACCGAACGCGAATTCGCGGTCGTCGTGCTGGTCGTGGGTCCGCCTGGCTCGCAGCCCGTTCGTGAGCTCTGCGAGCACGTCGTTCGCGAGCTCGAATGCATTCGGCGCGCCTCGCCCGCTTCACAAATCGTCGTGTGCCTGCATCGCGGCGCAGATTCCGAGCTGGTCAGGGCCATCGTTGGCCAGGGCGTCAGTGGCGTGCTCGAACAGGGCAACCGGGGCGTCGATCCAACCGTGTTCGAAGCGCGCGTCCAGGACGCGATCGCGCTATATCGTCAGCACGCCGCGCGCGAGCCGGGCAGTCAACACCATCCGATCTTCGATCGAACCGGATTTGTCGGGCAAAGCCCGGCCATGGCCGAACTGCTCCTTTCGGCCGCACGGGCGGCGGAGATTTCGGACGTGCCGGTGCTGGTCTACGGCGAGACCGGGACGGGCAAGCAACTGCTGGCCGAGACCATCCACAGGCTCGACCCCAAGCGCCGCGGCAAGCGCTTCCAAACCGTCAACTGCGCGGCCATCGCCGGCTCGTTGGCCGAAAGCGCCCTGTTCGGACACATCAAGGGCGCGTTCACCGGGGCGACGGAGAGCCGTCTGGGCTATTTCCGCGTGGCCGACGGCGGGACCATCCTGCTCGACGAGATCGGCGAGATGGAGCCGCGCCTGCAGGCGAAGCTCCTGCGCGTCCTGCAGGAGGGCGTGGTCATGCCGGTCGGCTCGGACGACGAGTTTCCGGTCGATGTGCGCGTCATCGCCGCCACGAACCGCCGCCTCGACGAGCTGGTCGAGCGGCGCAAGTTCCGGCTCGATCTGTTCAACCGGCTGAACGTCATCCAGATCGAGATACCGCCCATCCGCGAGCGGCCGGAGGACATTCCGCCGCTGGTCGATTACCTGCTGGCCAAGTACCAGCGCTATGCCCGTCGGCCGATCCGCGACATCGATCCGCTCGTCTACGACGTGCTCAAGCGCTGCACGCTGGAAGGCAACGTGCGCGAGCTCGAGAACGTGATCCGCCAGACGCTGGCCTTCAAGACGGCTGGCGAGCGCATCGAGGTCTCCGACCTGCCGCGCAGCACGCTCATCAAGAGCCGTTCGCGGCCGCGCAGCAGCGGAACGGTGCCGGCCGAGATCATCCGTAGCCTGTGCGACTCGATTCGCCGCGGAACGACGACGCTGCCGCAATTCCTCAACGAGTGCGAGCGCGTCTTTCTGTCCACCGCGTTGGATGAGTCGGGCGACAACACGCGCGTCGACCTGGCCAAGCAGCTCGGCCTGTCCCGCCGAACCTTGTACAACAAGCGTCGCCGGCACGGACTGTGAATTCCAAGGCACCCTGATCGGCGCGTCCGTCGCGCGCCGGAAAGGCTCGCCTCGTTCTGAGGCACAAGGGTGGAGCGCAGCCGTCGGCCGCAACCCATCGACGCGCGACTTGGGCTGTGATCATCGGTCTTTCATCGCCTGCTTCCGGCACGAATCAGACAGGCAACGCATGCCAGGAATCGGCGCGCCGCGAGATTCTGATCGTTGGCAGCTCAGAGCCCCCGACTAGCCCATCGTCGCCACGGACGGCGCGCGGTATAAGTTGCAACATGAAGACCATCGGAGTCATCGGCGCTGGCACGATGGGCACGGGGATCGCGCAGCTCGCGGCCGCAAACGGCTGTCGCGTTCGGCTGGCCGACGTGTCGCGCGAGATGCTCGGGCGCGGCATGGCATCGATTCAGGGCTCGCTCGAAAAAGCGGTCGCGAAGGGCAAGCTCTCGGCCCACGACTGCGACGCGGCCGTGGCCCGCATCGTGCCGACCGTTTCGATCGGTGAGCTTGGCGACGTCGACGTGGCCATCGAGGCCATCGTCGAAAAACTCGATGCCAAGCAGCAGCTCTTTGCCACGCTCGAGCAGAGCACGCCGAAGCGGGCCACGCTCGCGACCAATACATCCTCGCTCTCGGTCAGCCGGATCGCGGAGCCGCTGGCGGATCCGTCGCGCTTGATCGGCATGCACTTCTTCAACCCCGCCCCGCTGATGCCGCTGGTCGAGATCATCGCCGGCGCGAAGAGCGCGCCGCAGCACCTCGACGCCGCGGCGCAGTTGGTGCGCAACTGGGGCAAGACGGCCGTGCGGGTCAAGGACGCGCCCGGCTTCATCGTCAATCGTGTGGCACGCGGATACTACCTCGAGGCCCTGCGCATGCTGGGTGAGGGCATCGCCGGCGTCGACACGATCGACACAACCCTGCGCGAGCTGGGCGGCTTCCGCATGGGCCCGTTCGAGTTGATGGACCTGGTCGGCCTGGACGTGAACTACGCCGTCAGCACGTCGGTGTGGGAGCAGTTCGGGAAGCCTGCCCGCCTGGCGCCGCACGACATCCAGCGCCAGCTCGTCGACAAGGGCCATCTCGGGCGCAAGACCGGGCGCGGCTTTTACGACTACTCGACCGATCCGCCGGCCGTCGCGGTGCGGCCGCCCGCCGGCCCGCTGGCGGTCCCGGCCAGCGCCTCGGAGGCGGCCATCGCCTTCACGACATCCGCGGTGCAGCGCGACGGCAACTCGGTCCAGCGTTACGTGCTGGCCCGCATCCTGGCGACGGTCATGAACGAGGCCGCGTTGGCGCTCGACGAAGGCGTCGCCACGGCTGACGACATCGACATCGCCATGCAAAAGGGAACCAACTACCCGCAGGGCCCGTTGGCCTGGGCACAGCGGGTCGGGCACGACAAGCTCCTGCGGATGCTCGAAGCCCTAAGCTCCGCGGCGCCGGACTCCCGTTTCCAACCGGCGAGTTCGCTACGATCTCCGTGAACGCACCGCCCGTACCCCTCACCCGCCGACAAACTCGCCACTGCTGGAGCGCGGGCGTCCCGCCCGCTTCTGCGCTATTCGCCGCCCGAAGGCAGGACGCTGTTGAGCAGCGCTTCGCACTCCGCGGAGTCGATGTCGGCTTCCGCGCACGCGCTTTCGACGGCTGCCGTGAGTGCGTCGATGTCGTCCTGTGTAAGGGCCGGCTCTTCAGCTTCGGCCGGCTGGGCGTCTGCCGACTCGCCTTGCGGCGACTGGGGTCCGGACGGTTGGGCCGAGTCGGGGTCGCCGGGGGCGGGCTCGGCGGGGGAAGCCAGCTCGGCGTCCTGCGGCGTCAGGAAGATTTGAGCGGTGTCGGATGGGGCGGCGTCGGCGTTCAGGATGTTCGTGCCGTCGGTGACGTAGACGACCGTCGGCTGCGGGTTGCGGCCGATCGTGGCCACCTTGGCTGTGATGGACAACGGCGGCAGCACGGCCGCATCGCTCAGCACCTCCAGCTCGATCACGCCCAACTCGATCGGCGCTCCGTCCGCGCCGAGAGCGAGGTCGATCGTCTCCGGCGCCTGCGCCCGGCACGTGTGATACATCAACGCCGGCCCCTCCGGCGGCGAAATGAGCTCCTCCGCAACGACCAGCGAAAACGCCGAATGAAGCGTAACCGATCGGACATGATAGTCCGAGCAGCCGGCGCACGACAGCGTGAGATCGAAGGCAGCGATCGCGCCAGTCGTGCTGAGCTCGACCGGAACCGTAAGAGTCGCACCAGCAGAGACCCCCTGCTGTACTGGAACTGATAAGGTGAGTGTCGAGCCCGCCGTGGCCCCGACTTCCGTCATCATTGCAATGACACCTGTCAACGAAAGCCACCTGCCGATCGTGTACTTCTCCATTTGCATGTGCTCCTCTAAGGAGTGTATCTTTGCTTAGGGCCAGTCCGGATGATTTCGATAGTACTGCGACCGATCGTTTCCTCGCTCATCGACATATGTGTATACGTTCCGCAGTTCAATTACGTTCCCAAATAAGTTCCACGCCGCAAGCAAGCGTGCCGCATCGCGCACCTCATAGGGCGTGTACGGGTTAAACGAAATCGTAGGATCCGAGCTCAAGAGATACTCCGCGACGATAAGCGCGTAGTCACATGATCGAAGAGGAAGTTCACCTCCGATCACGATTTCGCGAGGCCCGTCGGTGAAAGTCAGACAGTCTTTGAGCATTGCAAGATCATGAACGTTTCGGTCGCGAACGATCCTCTGACCGACAGGCCCAAGAATGACTGAATAGCGCCCAACATCGATGGAAATCGCTGCCGGGCGCTCCGATGCCATGTCGTCACGGCGCCGGCCCGTCGCCTCGTGTTCTCCGTCCGCGTCATGTTGAGCAAGGACGTTGTGAACGCTTGCGACCGGGGCATCGCCGCGCGGACGCATAGCTGGCGCGCATCCGCTTGCCGCGATCGCTATCGCAACGCAGAAGGGGGCGTTCAATCTCCAGCCGCACTTTCGCTTCACAAGACAGTCTCCTTCGACAAGACACCTGAGATACTCCCCGACTCTTAGTTCCCACCGAACCAATTAACGGTCACAGTACCTTCCGAGTACGGTACCGCGGGCGGTCGATAGCTGAACGAGGCATCAAATCCCCACGTCTTGGATACAGATGGGGCTTCCCTCACGAAGATCTTCGCACGCCAAGAGAACGAGGCTAACGTATCGCATTTCGGCCACCATTCGTTACCTCCAACGCCTGGCCCGTCATAGAACCAGTCAGCACCGCCAACTGCCGGTCGCACGCCCGTATGCCAATCATCCCACTTGAGGTCCCACTTGACGTCTTGCCCGCAGAGCGTAACTCCCTCCTTCTTCACAACTGACTGATGAAGACTACAGCCGCTGAAATCGGCACCAAACTCAGTTGAACGGAGCTCAATAAGTGCATTGACCGTCGCCTTGAATGAATATTCATTAGGTTGCTCGCAACGATGCCTCGCCCATTTCTCTGCTAGACTGCGAGTGCTCGTGGCCCAACCGTTAGGTAGTCTGGAACCGGTAGGAATGTTAAAGACAACCGCCAGAAAACAGGTTTCTGGTTTCGCAACGCAGGGGCACGCGGGCTGTGATGCAGCCGGTTGTGTCGCTGGCTGCGTGTCCGAGGGCGCTGAACTCGGCTGCGTTGCCTGCAGCCCATCGGGGTCAACGTAATACGTCGGTCGACTCTTGATGTAGCCGTATAGGTTCATGCCATCTGTGAATCGAGGTAGGTCCCGTTGGAGCCAGTGGGCATGAGCCGAATTGAGCGTTCGAGCACGGCACTCGTAGGATACCGAAGCAGTCGAGCCTGCGTTGCCACGGTGGCCTGTGAAGAAGTATGGGTTGAGCGAGCTGATACGAACCTGGGTCAAGCACGTTACTATCGTCGGATACACCAGCGACAGCATCACCCCGTAATCCCCCAGGTCGATCAGGCCACTGGCGTCGAAGTCGAACTTTGTCAGGCAGGTCGAGTCGGTCGGCGTCGACAGCCAGCAGGTCATGAATGCGGTCAGGTCGGTCGTATTGACCTGGCTGTCGCCGTTCCAGTCACCCGTGGCGCCCAGCGGAGCGAACGGGCCGGTCATGCACGGATACACGGCGCCGTAGTCCTCGAGATCGACGATGTCGCTGGACTCGTCGATGAAGTTGGCCCAGGCGCAGCCGGTGTTGACCGTCACGTCTTCGTCGAAGCAGTTGGCGAACGCGGCGAAGTCTTCCAGGTCGACATCTTTGTCGGAGTCGGAATCGCCGGCGATCGGGTTGGGCTGGTAGATGCGCACCTTGCCGTAGGCGTCGTAGGCGTAGGCTTCCTTGAGCTTGCCGTCCTTGTCGGCCAAGCCGGCCACGCTGTACAGCTCCTTCTGGAAGTAGTAGTACTCCTTGCTGTTCGGCACGTCCTTCACGATGACGCGCTCGTCGATGTACGTGGGGCCGTGGGCGTACCAGCGGGTCAGGTCGTACGTGCTGCCGTTGTAGACGTACTCGCTGATGACGTTCTGCCCATCCCAGTAGAAGCGCGTGATCTTCGGGTTCGACTGCGAATCAGCGTAATCCTTGGTCTCGATGCGCCGCCCCAGAGCGTCGTAGATAAACTCCAGGTAGCGGTCTTCGCCCGAGTCCCAGCCGCCGTCGCTGTTGTCGTCGTCGTAGATGCGCCTCAGCTTGTTATCGAGGTCGTACTCATACGACAGGCCCTTCTCGTCTTTGGTCAAATTCCCGGCCGCGTCGTAGTTGATCGTCACACCGGCGATCGAGTCGTATTCGTTCACGGCGTTGTTGGCCCCGTAGGCAATCTCGGCCGCGCCGGATGGTGTCCCGTAGCGCGTGTCCGTGTAGCCGTACACGTCGCCCGTGCCGTCGCCGTCGCGGTTGCCGAGCTTGTCGTACCGGAACGTCTCCGAGCCGCCCAAATCGGGATACTGGGCTTCAGTCAGCCGATACAGCCCGTCGTAGTCATAGGCCACGTCCGGCTCGGCCGCCTGGTTGCCCTCGCCAATGGTGGTCAGCCGGTTGCCGACGATGTCGTACGTGTAGTCGAACGCGGCCAATAGCACGAAGCGCCCGTTCGGCTCGCCCAGGTTGGTGATGCGTTTGATGCGGTTGTAGCTGTCGTATTCGAGCTTGTGCGTCACGTACGTAGCGGCCGTGGCCGTCGTCTTGACGCGCCGCTGCGTGAAGTGCATCCAATCGTACGTGTACGTGGCCAGCGTAGCGCTGCTGCGGACGATCGTGGCCACGCGGTTGAGCCCATCGATGGTGTAATCGAGCGTCAGGCTCGTGCCCGAGGGATAAACGATCTGCTTGCGGTTGCCCAATTGGTCCGCCGTGTAGCTGACCGTCTTGCTTGCCGATCCGAACAGCGCCTGCGTCTCGGACGTGAGCGCCCACAGGTCGCTGTAGGCGAAGTCATCGCGGCTGACCGCCTCGTAGCTGCTGTCCGTCCCGCGCCTGGCCATGGTCATCCGCCCGGCTCCGTCGTAGGCGAACTCGAAGCGTTCGGACCCGGAAGGGATTCCGGGTCCAGCACCGATCTTGGTCAGCAAGAGTCCGCGCCCATCGTACGCATACGCGCTCACGATACCGCGCTGATCCGTCTTCTCCGTCATGCGCCCGGCCAGATCATACTCGAACGCCACCACGTCCGACGCGCCGGTGCTGTCGGGGTACTTGATCTCGGTCCGCCGGCCGGCCAGGTCGTACGTGTACGTGGTCGTCTGCGTCTGCGCCCCGTCGAAGGCCTTGAGCTCCTTCAGCCGCGA
>Ga0187892_10004152_pt1 | contig 24853 bp, 22 predicted proteins | sample MA1701073metaG_FD_139345 | JGI IMG/M metagenome (GOLD analysis project Ga0187892, IMG submission 139345) | Bio-ooze microbial communities from a basaltic lava cave in the Kipuka Kanohina Cave System on the Island of Hawaii, USA - MA170107-3 metaG ... | reverse complement strand
GGACAACGTGTCGATCGTGGTGAGTCTGATTGCGCCGATCGCGATGGAGGAGGGGTTGCGCTTCGCGATCCGCGAGGGCGGCCGCACCGTCGGTGCCGGCGTGGTGACCAAGGTCGTCGAATAGGGACGATGGTGCGAGCTCGCAGCTCCCCCAAACGAGATTGGAAGCGAATTGAAGCGACGGTGCGAGGGGGCGATGCCCCCTTGTTGAGCCCCCCAAGTTGGAGCGAACAGAAACGATTGTCGTTGTCGGGACACGCGCGGCATGCGGCCGGTGTACGATTGAGACGCGCTTCATTCCTCGATCCTCACGCGCACAGGCCAATAGCTCAACTGGCAGAGCGTCGGTCTCCAAAACCGAAGGTTGGGGGTTCGATTCCCTCTTGGCCTGCCATGCTCGCCCCGGTCGCGCGCGTCGAGTCCCGTACCGGATATGACTGACGTCGGGGCCTCGGGCTCGCCCACTGTGGACCGCATCAAGATCGTCGTGGCCGCCGCGCTGCTCGTCGGGGGGCTCGTCGGCTTCTACTACTTCTCGACGCTGCCGCTCGTCGCGCGGGTCGCGATGGTGCTCGCCGGCATCGCCGCCGGCATCGCGGTCGGCTGGTTCTCGGCGCCGGGCCGGCAGCTCGCCGAGTTCGCGAGCGAGGCGATCGCCGAGGTGCGCAAGATGGTCTGGCCGACCCGCAAGGAGTCGTTCCAGATCGCCGGCATCGTGTTCGGGTTCGTGGTGGTGATGGCGCTGTTTCTCTGGATCGTGGACAAGGGGATCGAGCTCGTCCTCTACGACCTGATCCTCGGCTGGAGAAGCTCGTGACGAAGCGCTGGTACGTCGTCCACGCCTACTCGGGGTTCGAGAAATCGGTGCAGCGCACGCTCGAGGACCGCATCCGGCGCGAGGGCATGGAGGACAAGTTCGGCAAGATCCTGGTGCCGACCGAGGAAGTGGTCGAGATCAAGGGCGGCCAGAAGAACATCTCGGAGCGCAAGTTCTACCCCGGCTACGTGCTGGTGGAGATGGAGATGGACGACGAGGCGTGGCACCTCGTGAAGAACACGCCCAAGGTCACCGGGTTCGTCGGCGGGGCGCACGGCCGCAAGCCGCCGCCGATCAGCGAGAAGGAAGTCGAGGCGATCCTGCACCAGATGCAGGAGGGCGTCGAGAAGCCGAAGCCCAAGGTGCTGTTCGAGGTGGGCGAGGCGGTCCGGGTCAAGGAAGGCCCCTTTACTGACTTTCACGGGACAGTGGAGGACGTCAACTATGACAAAAGCAAGCTCCGGGTCTCGGTCACGATCTTTGGCCGCGCGACGCCGGTGGAACTGGAGTTCGGGCAAGTCGAGAAAGCCTGAGCCGACGGACGGGTGGCTCGTCGGCTACACGCCAGACGGGATGCCCGCGGCGGCGGCGGAGTGGGAAGAGGAGCGGCTCGGTGACGACGAGCCGCAGGATGACCGCGCGGCCTGACGGCCGCCGGAATGGAACGGGGAGGCGTGCGGCACGACCGCGCGCCGCTGGCACCCGATAGGAGAGCAACGTGGCGAAGAAAGTCGTCGGCTACATCAAACTCCAGGTCCCGGCGGGGAAGGCGAACCCCAGCCCGCCGATCGGGCCCGCGCTCGGCCAGCGCGGCCTGAACATCATGGAGTTCTGTAAGCACTTCAACGCGCAGACCCAAGGGCTCGAGCCCGGCTTGCCGGTGCCCGTCGTCATCACCGCCTACCAGGACAAGAGCTTCACCTTCATCGTGAAGACGCCGCCGGCGACCGTGCTGATCAAGAAGGCGGCGAAGCTCGAGAAGGGCAGTCCGCGACCGCACACCGACAAGGTCGGCAAGATCACCCGCGCGCAGGCCGAGGAGATCGCACGAGCGAAGATGCCCGACCTCACCGCGGCTGACCTGGACGCGGCGGTCCGCACCATCGCCGGCAGCGCGCGCAGCATGGGCGTCACTGTGGAGGGCCTCTGACATGAAGCCGACGAAGCGGCGCAAAGCGCTCGGCCCCGCGGTCCAGCCCGGCAAGACCTATCCGCTCGCCGAGGCGCTCGAGCTCGTCAAGAAGGCGGCCACGGCCAAGTTCGACGAGTCCGTGGACGTCTCGGTGAACCTGGGCGTCGACGCCAAGAAGTCGGACCAGTCGGTGCGCGGCTCGGTGGTCCTCCCGGCGGGCACTGGGAAGAAGGTGCGCGTGGCCGTGTTCACCCAGGGCGACAAGGTGGAGGCGGCCCGGGCGGCCGGCGCCGACCTCGTCGGCCTGGAAGACCTCGCCGAGAAGGTGAAGGCCGGCCAGATGGACTTCGACGTGGCGATCGCGAGCCCCGACGCGATGCGGATCGTCGGACAGCTCGGCCAGATCCTCGGCCCGCGCGGGCTCATGCCCAACCCGAAGGTGGGCACGGTCACGCCGGACGTGGCGACCGCGGTCAAGAACGCCAAGGCGGGGCAGGTCCAATACCGGACCGACAAGGCCGGCATCGTCCAGTGCCCGATCGGCCGCGCCTCGTTCACGTCCGATGCGCTGAGGCAGAACCTGCTCGCGCTGATCGAGGCGCTCAACAAGGCGCGCCCGACGGGCGCGAAGGGCGTGTATCTCAAGAAGGTCGCGGTATCGAGCACCATGGGGCCGGGGGTCCGGGTCGACGTCGCGAGCCTCGGCGGATAGTGGAACTTTCGGAGGTGAGGACAGTCCAAGCAGCCCCCCGGGACCGGGGGGAGCGATCCCGCTTTGGCGGGGGCAGGTCCCGCTTTCACGGGGACAGGGCTTTGGGCCGTCGCGGCGCCCGCACGGGTCGCGGCGGGTTGTCAAAGACCGCAGGCGCCCGTCGCTGGGCTTAATGCCGGGTGGGTTTCCGGACCCTGCGCAGATGGCGTTCCCAATGCGAGGAATCGAAGACCGCGCGTAGCCGCGCGGTCCGGAGCTCCTGAGCGAGAAGGACGCCGTGGGTGCCGTCCGGGCGCGAGCCCGGGCGGCGTTAACTGACGGAAGGAAAGACCGTGGGTCTCAGCATGGAAGAGAAGCAGGCGGTCGTCCAGGAAGTCGCGGCGAAGGTCGCGGCGGCCAAGTCGATCGTCCTTGCCGAGTACCGTGGTCTGGAAGTGGGCAGCATGACCGAGCTGCGCCGCAAGGCGCGGCGCTCGGGCGTGTACCTGCGCGTCCTCAAGAACACCCTGGCGCGCCGCGCCGTGAAGGACACGCCGTTCGCGAAGCTCGCCGAAAGCATGACCGGCCCGCTCGTCTACGGCATCTCGTCCGACCCGGTCGCCACCGCCAAGGTGATGAACGAGTTCGCGAAGGCCAACGAGAAGTTCGTCATCCGCGCCGGCGGCATGCCGAACGCCGTCATCTCCGCGCGGGAGGTGATGGCGCTCGCGGCGCTGCCGTCGCGCGACGAGCTCCTCGCCAAGCTGATGGGCACGATGCAGGCTCCGATCGCGCAGTTCGCGCGCACGCTGAACGAGGTGCCGTCGAAGTTCGTCCGCGCCTTGGCTGCGGTGCGCGACGCGAAGAGCTCGGGAGCCTGACCCCACGACCGGATTCCGACACGTTCCGATATCAGGAGTGACGACGCAATGGCTGTAGCATGCACTGAAATACTGGAAGCGATCGCCAACATGACCGTCCTCGAGCTCTCTCAGCTCATCAAGGAGATGGAGGAGAAATTCGGGGTATCGGCCGCCGCGGCGGCCGTGGCCGTGGCTGCGCCCGCCGGCGGCGGCGCCGCCGCGCCGGCCGCCGAGGAGAAGACCGAGTTCACGGTCATGCTCACGGCCGCCGGTGACAACAAGGTGAACGTCATCAAGGTCGTCCGGGCAGTCACCGGCCTGGGGCTGAAGGAGGCCAAGGACCTCGTCGACGGCGCGCCGAAGCCGGTGAAGGAGGCCATCTCGAAGGCCGATGCCGAAGCGATCGTCAAGCAGATCGTCGAGGCGGGCGGAAAAGCGGAGCTGAAATAACGCGCCCTTCCGTGGTGATCGTCTGCGCACCTCGCGGGACAGGCCGGCGGCCTCGCCGCCGGCCTGCTGCCGCCTTTTCACCCACTTGTCGGCAGAGCGCAGGGGCGAGCGCGTCCTCGGGGGCGCGCTTTCGTCTGCATTCTGACCGTGGCCATTGAAGCCGGAGCATCCATGACCGTCGCGACCTACACGTCGACCGAGAAGAAGCGCATCCGCAAGAGCTTCGCGAAGCGCGCTTCGGTGCTGAACGTGCCGTTCCTGCTGGCGACCCAGCTCGAGTCGTACACGCAGTTCCTGCAGGCGCACGTGTCGCCGAACGAGCGCAAGAACGAGGGCCTGCAGGCCGCGTTCACGTCGATCTTCCCGATCTCGTCGCACAGCGGCAACGCGCGGCTCGACTTCGTGAGCTTCGCGCTCGGCGAGCCGCCGTTCGACGTCAAGGAGTGCCAGCAGCGGGGCCTGACCTACGCCGCGCCGCTCCGCGCGAAGGTGCGGCTCACCATCATGGACAAGGAGGCGCCGAAGCCGACCGTGAAGGAGGTGAAGGAGCAGGAGGTCTACATGGGCGAGATCCCGCTCATGACCAAGACCGGCTCGTTCATCATCAACGGCACCGAGCGCGTGATCGTGTCGCAGCTCCACCGCTCGCCGGGGGTGTTCTTCGAGCACGACCGCGGCAAGACGCACTCGTCCGGGAAGCTCTTGTTCTCGGCGCGGATCATCCCCTACCGCGGCTCGTGGCTCGATTTCGAGTTCGACCCGAAGGACTTCGTCTACTTCCGGGTCGACCGCCGGCGCAAGATGCCGGTCACGATCCTGCTCAAGGCGATCGGCATGACGCCCGAGCAGATCCTCGCCACCTTCTACGACTTCGACACCTTCCACATCGGCCGGAGCGCGATCGAGTTCGAGCTCGTGCCCGAGCGGCTGCGCGGCGAGGTGGCGCGCTTCGACATCGCCGACAAGTCCGGCAAGGTCATCGTGCCCAAGGACAAGCGGATCACGGTGAAGCACATCCGCGACATGGAAGCGGCGGGCATGAAGCGGATCGAGGTGCCCGACGAGTTCCTGCTCGGGCGGGTGCTGGCGCAGAACGTCGTCGACAAGGAGACCGGCGAGATCCTCGCCAGCGCGAACGACGAGCTCACCGAGGAGGTGGTCGCGAAGCTGCGCGCCGCCGGCGTGGACCGCATCCAGACGATCTACACGAACGACCTCGACCAGGGCGCGTACATCTCGCAGACGCTGCGGATCGACGAGACCGCGGACCAGTGGGCCGCCAGGGTCGCGATCTACCGCATGATGCGCCCGGGCGAGCCGCCGACCGAGGACGCGGTCGAGACGCTGTTCAACGGTCTGTTCTACGCCGAGGAGCGCTACGACCTGTCGATGGTGGGTCGGATGAAGTTCAACCGCCGCGCCTATCCGGAGAAGATCGACGAGAAGTCGCCGGGCTGGGTGAAGCGGTTCTACGAGCGCGTGGGGCCCAAGGGACCGGACGGGCCGGCGACGCTCTCGAACGACGACCTGCTCGCGGTGGTGGGCATCATGGTGGAGCTGCGCAACGGCCGCGGCGACATCGACGACATCGACCATCTCGGCAACCGCCGGGTGCGGTCGGTGGGCGAGCTCGCGGAGAACCAGTTCCGCGCCGGCCTCGTGCGCGTCGAGCGCGCGGTCAAGGAGCGGCTCTCGCAGGCCGAGAGCGAGAACCTCATGCCGCACGACCTGATCAACGCCAAGCCGATCAGCGCGGCGATCAAGGAGTTCTTCGGGTCCTCGCAGTTGAGCCAGTTCATGGACCAGACGAACCCGCTCTCGGAGATCACCCACAAGCGGCGCGTGTCGGCGCTCGGGCCGGGCGGCCTCACGCGCGAGCGCGCGGGCTTCGAGGTGCGCGACGTGCACCCGACGCACTACGGCCGGGTGTGCCCGATCGAGACGCCGGAAGGGCCGAACATCGGCCTCATCAACTCGCTCGCGCTGTACGCCCGCACCAACCGCTACGGGTTCCTCGAGACCCCGTACCGCAAGGTGGCGGCCGGCAAGGTCACGAACGAGATCGAGTTCCTGTCGGCGATCGAGGAGGGCAACTACGTGATCGCGCAGGCGAACGCGACCCTCGACAAGGGCAGGCTCGTCGACTCGCTCGTCTCGTGCCGCTACCGGAACGAGTTCACGCTCAAGAGCCCCGAGGAAGTGCAGTACATGGACGTCGCGCCGTCGCAGATCGTGTCGGTGGCGGCCTCGCTCATCCCGTTCCTCGAGCACGACGACGCGAACCGCGCGCTCATGGGCTCGAACATGCAGCGCCAGGCGGTGCCCTGCCTGCGGCCGGAGACGCCGGTCGTCGGCACCGGCATCGAGCGCACGGTGGCGGTCGACTCGGGCACCGCGGTGATCGCGCTGCGCGGCGGCGTGGTCGACTACGTCGACTCGACGCGGATCGTGGTGCGCGTGAACGACGACGAGACGGTCGCGGGCGAGGTCGGCGTCGACATCTACAATCTCGTCAAGTACACGCGCTCGAACCAGAACACCAACATCAACCAGCGGCCGATCGTCAAGGTCGGCGAGCGCATCTCGAAGGGCGACGTGATCGCCGACGGCGCCTCGACCAACCTCGGCGAACTCGCGCTCGGCCAGAACATGCTGGTCGCGTTCATGCCGTGGAACGGCTACAACTTCGAGGACTCGATCCTGATCTCCGAGAAGGTGGTGGCCGACGACCGCTACACCTCGATCCACATCGAGGAGCTGACGGTGGTCGCGCGCGACACCAAGCTCGGGCCGGAGGAGATCACGCGCGACATCTCGAACCTCTCCGAGGGGCAGCTCGCCCGGCTCGACGAGTCGGGCATCGTCTACATCGGCGCCGAGGTCGAGGCCGGCGACGTCCTCGTCGGCAAGGTCACGCCGAAGGGCGAGACCCAGCTCACCCCGGAGGAGAAGCTCCTGCGCGCGATCTTCGGCGAAAAGGCCTCCGACGTGAAGGACACGTCCTTGCGCGTGCCCTCGGGCATGTCGGGGACGGTGATCGACGTGCAGGTGTTCACCCGCGAGGGCATCGAGCGCGACAAGCGCGCGCAGACCATCATCGACGACGAGCTGAAGCGCTACAAGAAGGATCTCGCCGATCAGATGCGGATCGTCGAGGGCGACGCCTTCGGCCGGATCGAGCGGTTGCTCGTGAACAAGGTCGCCGCGAAGGGGCCGAAGAAGCTGGTGAAGGGCATGAAGATCACCAAGCCCTATCTCGACGACCTCGAGCGCTACTCGTGGTTCGACATCAGCCTCGCCGACGAGGACCAGCAGGCGCAGTTCGAGGCGATCAAGGAGTCGATCGAGCGCATCCGCGGCGAGTTCGACAAGCTGTTCGAGGCGAAGCGCAAGAAGCTCACCCAGGGCGACGAGCTGCCGCCGGGCGTGCAGAAGATGGTGAAGGTCTACCTCGCCGTGAAGCGCCGCGTGCAGCCGGGCGACAAGATGGCGGGCCGCCACGGCAACAAGGGCGTGATCTCCAAGATCGTGCCGGTCGAGGACATGCCGTACATGGCCGACGGGACGCCGGTCGACATCGTGCTGAACCCGCTCGGCGTGCCCTCCCGCATGAACGTCGGGCAGATCCTCGAGACGCACCTCGGCTGGGCGGCGAAAGGCCTGGGCCTGCGCCTCGGCGAGATGGTCAAGGCGCAGGCGCGGATCGCCGACCTGCGGCGCTTCCTCGAGCAGGTCTACAACGCGAGCGGGAAGCCCGAGGACCTCACCGGGCTCACCGACGAGGAGATCGTGCGCATGGCCGGCAACCTGGGCGAGGGCGTGCCGTTCGCGACCCCGGTGTTCGACGGCGCCTCGGAGACCGAGATCAAGGCGATGCTCGACCTCGCCTACCCGGACGAGGATCCGCGCACCAGGGCGATGCAGCTCACGCGGACGAAGACGCAGGTGACGCTCTACGACGGGCACACCGGCGACGCGTTCGACCGGGCGGTGACCGTCGGCTACATGCACATGCTGAAGCTGCACCACCTGGTCGACGACAAGATGCACGCCCGCTCGACCGGTCCGTACAGCCTGGTCACGCAGCAGCCGCTCGGCGGCAAGGCGCAGTTCGGCGGCCAGCGCTTCGGCGAGATGGAGGTGTGGGCGCTCGAGGCGTACGGGGCGTCCTACACGCTGCAGGAGATGCTCACCGTCAAGTCGGACGACATCCAGGGGCGGACGAAGGTGTACGAGAACATCGTCAAGGGCGACCACAAGATCGACGCCGGGATGCCGGAGTCGTTCAACGTGCTCGTGAAGGAGATCCGCTCGCTCGGGATCGACATCGATCTTGAGCGGTACTGATAAGGGATTTCGAAGTGATGAAAGATTTCACCGCAAAGGCGCGGAGGACGCAAAGGATCGCAGAGTATTTCTTTGCGTCCTTCGCATTCTTTGCGCCTCTGCGTTGAAGGGTTTTTCGGCACTGGCAGCGCAACCGGAGTCACCATGAAAGCACTGCTCGATTTGTTCAAGCAGGTCACGCAGGAAGAGGAGTTCGACGCGATCAAGATCGGGCTCGCCTCGCCCGAGAAGATCCGGTCGTGGTCGTACGGCGAGGTGAAGAAGCCGGAGACGATCAACTACCGGACCTTCAAGCCGGAGCGCGACGGCCTCTTCTGCGCGAAGATCTTCGGGCCGATCAAGGACTACGAGTGCCTGTGCGGTAAGTACAAGCGCCTGAAGCACCGCGGCGTGATCTGCGAGAAGTGCGGCGTCGAAGTGACGCTCGCCAAGGTGCGCCGCGAGCGCATGGGCCACATCGAGCTCGCCAGCCCGGTCGCGCACATCTGGTTCCTGAAGTCGCTGCCGAGCCGGCTCGGGCTCGTGCTCGACATGACGCTGCGCGACATCGAGCGGGTGCTGTACTTCGAGGCCTACGTCGTCGTCGACCCGGGGATGACGCCGCTCAAGCGCAGCCAGCTCCTGACCGAGGACGACTACCTCGCGAAGGTCGAGGAGTTCGGCGACGACTTCACGGCGATGATGGGCGCCGAAGGCATCCGGGAGCTCCTGCGCTCGCTCGACAGCCATCGCGAGATCGAGAACCTGCGCAAGGACCTCGAGGCCACCACTTCCGACACCAAGATCAAGAAGATCGCCAAGCGCCTGAAGGTGCTGGAGGCGTTCCAGAAGTCGGGCATCAAGCCCGACTGGATGATCATGGAGGTGCTGCCGGTGCTGCCGCCGGAGCTGCGGCCTCTGGTGCCGCTCGACGGCGGCCGGTTCGCGACCTCGGACCTGAACGACCTCTACCGGCGCGTCATCAACCGCAACAACCGGCTCAAGCGCCTGCTCGAGCTGAAGGCGCCCGAGATCATCGTGCGCAACGAGAAGCGGATGCTGCAGGAGGCGGTCGACTCGCTGCTCGACAACGGCCGTCGCGGCAAGGCGATGACCGGGGCCAACAAGCGGCCGCTGAAGTCGCTCGCCGACATGATCAAGGGCAAGGGCGGCCGCTTCCGGCAGAACCTGCTCGGCAAGCGCGTCGACTATTCCGGCCGGTCGGTGATCGTCGTCGGCCCGCAGCTCAAGCTCCACCAGTGCGGCCTGCCGAAGAAGATGGCGCTCGAGCTCTTCAAGCCGTTCATCTTCCACAAGCTCGAGATGCAGGGCATCGCCACCACGATCAAGGCGGCGAAGCGCGAGGTCGAGGCCGAGACGCCGGTGGTGTGGGACATCCTCGACGAGGTGATCCGCGAGCACCCGGTGCTGCTGAACCGCGCGCCCACGCTGCACCGCCTGGGCATCCAGGCGTTCGAGCCGCAGCTCGTCGAGGGCAAGGCGATCCAGCTCCATCCGCTCGTCTGCGCGGCGTTCAACGCCGACTTCGACGGCGACCAGATGGCGGTCCACGTGCCGCTGTCGCTCGAGGCGCAGATGGAGGCGCGCACGCTGATGCTGTCCTCGAACAACATCCTCTCGCCGGCCAACGGCGACCCGATCATCGTGCCGTCGCAGGACATCGTGCTCGGCCTCTACTACGCGACGCGCGAGCGGATCAACGCGAAGGGCGAGGGCATGGGCTTCGTCGACGTCGCCGAAGTGAGCCGCGCGTACGAAAGCGGCCAGATCGAGCTGCACGCCAGGATCACGGTGCGCATCCGCGAGCAGGACGTGACCGACGACGGCGAGAAGACCGCGCGGCTCACCCGCTACGAGACGACCGTGGGCCGGGCGCTCCTGTCCGAGATCCTCCCGGCGGGGCTGCCGTTCGAGCTCATCAACAAGCCGCTCAAGAAGAAGGAGATCTCGAAGCTCATCAACGCCGTGTTCCGGCGCTGCGGACTGCGCGAGACGGTGATCTTCGCCGACCGCCTCATGAACGCCGGGTTCTCGATCGCGACCCGGGCGGGGCTGTCGATCGCGGTCGACGACATGCTCGTGCCGCGCGAGAAGCACGGCCTGATCGGCGAGGCGGAGCGCGAGGTGAAGGAGATCGAAAGCCAGTACACCTCGGGCCTGGTGACCTCCGGCGAGCGCTACAACAAGGTGGTCGACATCTGGGGCCGCGCCGGGGATCAGGTCGGCAAGGCGATGATGGAGCAGCTCTCGAGCGAGGACGTGCTCGACCGCCAGGGCAAGCACGCCCGGCAGGAGTCGTTCAACTCGATCTACATGATGGCCGACTCCGGCGCGCGCGGCTCGGCCGCGCAGATCCGGCAGCTCGCCGGGATGCGGGGCCTGATGGCGAAGCCCGACGGCTCGATCATCGAGAGCCCGATCAAGGCGAACTTCCGCGAAGGCCTGAACGTGCTCGAATACTTCATCTCGACGCACGGCGCGCGCAAGGGTCTCGCCGACACCGCGCTCAAGACCGCGAACTCCGGCTACCTCACCCGACGCCTCGTCGACGTGACGCAGGACCTCGTGGTCACCGAGGACGACTGCAGCACCGCGAACGGCGTTGTGATGCGGGCGCTGGTGGAAGGCGGCGAGGTCATCGAGCCGCTGCGCGAGCGGCTGCTCGGCCGCGTGACGGCCTCCGAGATCCCGCATCCGGAGACGCAGGACGTGCTGTTCCCCGCCGGAACGCTCCTCAACGAGGACGAGCTCGAGACGATCGAGGCGCTCGGCATCGACGAGGTCAAGGTGCGCACCCCGCTCACCTGCGACACCCGCTGGGGCCTGTGCTCGAAGTGCTACGGGCGCGACCTCGCGCGCGGCGTGCTCGTGAACGTCGGCGAGGCGGTGGGCGTGATCGCCGCCCAGTCGATCGGCGAACCCGGCACGCAGCTGACGATGCGGACCTTCCACATCGGCGGCGCGGCGTCCCGGACCGCGGTCGTGAGCCAGGTCGAGGCCAAGTCGGCCGGCGTTGCCCGCTTGTCCGGCCAGATGCGCTACGTCACCAGCGCCAAGGGCGAGCGGGTCGTGATCTCGCGGACCGGCGAGGTGCTGGTCACCGACGAGAACGGACGCGAGCGCGAGCGCCACAAGGTGCCGTACGGCGCGACGCTCGCAGTCGGCGACGGCGCGGCCGTGCGGGCGGGCCAGGTGCTCGCGATCTGGGACCCGCACACCCGCCCGATCATCACCGAGTACGCCGGCACGATCAAGTTCGAGAACGTCGAGGAGGGCGTCACCGCCGCGAAGCAGATCGACGAGATCACCGGCCTCTCGACGCTGGTCGTGATCGACCCGAAGCGCCGCGGCACGGCCGCCGCGAAGGGGCTGCGTCCGCAGGTGAAGCTGCTCGGCGAGTCGGGCGACGAGGTGAAGATCCCGGGCACCGATCACGCGGTCGCGATCACGTTCCAGGTCGGGTCGCTGATCACGGTGCGCGACGGCCAGCAGGTCGCCGTGGGCGAGGTGCTGGCGCGGATCCCGCAGGAGACCTCGAAGACCCGCGACATCACCGGGGGGCTCCCGCGCGTCGCCGAGCTCTTCGAGGCGCGCTCGCCGAAGGACGCGGGCATGCTCGCGGAGGTCACCGGCACGGTGTCGTTCGGCAAGGACACCAAGGGCAAGCAGCGCCTGGTCATCACCGACCTCGACACCGCCGCCCACGAGTTCCTGATCCCGAAGGACAAGCACGTGACGGTGCACGACGGCCAGGTCGTGAACAAGGGCGAGCTGATCGTCGACGGCCCGGTCGACCCGCACGACATCCTGCGCCTGCAGGGGGTGGAGGCGCTCGCGCGCTACATCACCGACGAGGTGCAGGATGTGTATCGCCTGCAGGGCGTGCGCATCAACGACAAGCACATCGAGGTGATCGTGCGGCAGATGCTGCGCCGGGTGCAGATCGAGGAGGCGGGGGACTCGAAGTTCATCCCCGGCGAGCAGGTCGAGCGCGCGGAGGTGCTCGAGGAGAACGAGCGCGTCCAGGCCGATGGGAAGCAGCCCGCGACCTACAGCCACATGCTGCTCGGGATCACCAAGGCGTCGCTGTCGACCGACTCGTTCATCTCGGCCGCCTCGTTCCAGGAGACGACGCGCGTGCTCACCGAGGCCGCGATCATGGGCAAGAAGGACGACCTGCGCGGCCTGAAGGAGAACGTGATCGTCGGGCGGCTGATCCCGGCCGGCACCGGGCTCGCGTACCACACGGCGCGCAAGACCGTCCCGGCGCAGGAGCTGTTCGAGGAGCTGCCCGAAGGCGCGGTCGTCGCCGAGGCGACCGAAGAGCAGACCTGACGCGCGGCCCCCCCGGCGCGCCCCCCCTCGCAAGGGGGTGGCGCGCAGTGCCGGGGGACCGCCCCCTGTCATGGGGGTGGTGCGTCGCGCCGGGGGGGCGGTTCGACGAGGGCGGCGCGAGCCGCCCTTGCTATTGGGATCCGCGATCGATGCGCGTTCTAGTGATGGCGGCGGCGCTCCTCGTCGCCGGCTGCGCGACGGAGCGCCCGCGGTTCGCGGAGCTCGGCGGGACCGTGACCTATCACGGCCGCACCGTGCTGCTGCCCGACACCCAGCTCCGGGTCACGCTGAGCGAGGCCGCGCGCGCCGACGCGCCGGCCCAGTTCATCGCCGAGACGACGGTGCCGGGGGTGACCCGGGTGCCGGTCGAGTTCCGGATCCGGTTCGACCCGCGGGCGATCGATGCGAAGCTCGTCTACACGCTCACCGCGCGGGTCGAGCGCGAAGGCCGCCTGCTGTTCGTCAACGACACCGAGGTGCGGGTCCTGACCGGCGGCGCGCCGAGCCGCGTCGAGATCGTCGTGGTGCCGGCGGGCGGGCGGCGCGACTAGCGCCGTTCCGACTATTTCCGACCGATGCGCATGAACCGACAGCGGGTTTCATGGGCCCTGTTTGTAAGCCGAACAAGTCGGAACGGCACTAGGAGAGCGCGGAAGCCGCCGCGCCTCGCGGCGCCCGCTTCCCGGCGAGCGCCGCGACCCCCGCCGCGAAGACCTCGGTCACGAGCTCCGCGTACTGGGCGTAGGAGATGCCCTTCCCGGGCTTCAGCCAGGCGAACGTCCAGTTCATCATCCCGAACAGCATCATCGTGACCGGCTTCACGACCGGGAACTCGGCCGGGAGCCGGTGCGCCGCGCGGACCGCGGCGACGAAGGCATCGATCACCCGGCGCTGGTTGCCGACCACGATCCGCCGCTCGGCCTCCGGGAGGAAGCGCAGGTCGTGGAGCAGCACCATGTGCCGCGCCTGCGACGTCTGGTACTCGCCGAGGAAGGCGCGGATCAGCTCGGGCAGGCGCCGCGCCGGATCGGGGACCCGTTCCTCCACCTCGCCGACGAGCTCCACGAGCCGCCTGGTGTACTGCTCGGCGACCGCGAAGAGCAGCTGCTCCTTGGACGGGTAGTAGTGATAGAGCAGCCCCTTCGACATCCGGCAGCGCCGCGCGATGTCGTTCATCGACGCGCTCGGGAAGCCGAGCTCCGCGAACGCCCGGGCGGCGGTCTCCAGGATCAGCTGGCGCTGGGCGTCGTAGGTGGCGGCGCGGGTTCTCGCCATGCGCGTCCCTTCATCGCTCGTCGTAGTTCAGGACCACCCGCTCGGTCACCGGGTGCGACTGACAGGTGAGCACGAACCCGCGGGCGAGCTCGGCGTCGTCGAGGGCGAAGTTCTTGTCCATCCGCACCTCGCCCTCGACGAGCTTCGCGCGGCAGGTGCAGCAGACGCCGGCCTTGCACGCGAACGGGAGGTCGGCGCCGGCGTGGAGCGCCATGTCGAGGATGCTCTCGCCGTCGTACGCGACCCGGACGTGGCGCTGCTTGCCGTCGGCGAGCACGGTCACGCTCGCGGCGGGTCCCTCGGCGTCGGCGACCGGCGCGCCCACGCGGGGCACCGGCGGCGCGGGCTGGCTGGGCGACGCGAACCGCTCCACGTGCAGCCGCCCGGGCGGCAGTCCGTTGCGCTTGAGCGCCGCGCTCACGGCATCGATCATTCCCGCCGGGCCGCACACGAACGCCTCGTCGATCCCGGCGATCGGGATCAGCGTGTCGAAGAGGACCGCGCACTTCGCCTCGTCGATGCGGCCGTTGAAGAGCTCGACCTCCTGATGGTCGCGCGAGAGCACGTGGTAGAGCGCGAAGCGGCCGAGGTAGCGGTCCTTCAGGTCCTCGAGCTCGTCGCAGAACATGATCGAGCGGACGAACCGGTTGCCGTAGACCAGCGTGAACCGCGACTCGGGCTCGAGCTCGAGCGTCGTCTTGACGAGCGAGAGCACCGGCGTGATCCCGCTGCCGGCGGCGAACGCCACGTAGTGCTTGCGGTGGCGCGGATCGAGCGCGGTGAAGAACCGTCCGTCGGGCGTCATCACGTCGATCGCGTCGCCGGCCTTGAGCCGTTCGTTCGCGTAGCCCGAGAACCGCCCGCCGTCGACGCGCTTGATCGCGACCTGCAGCCCGCGCTCGGTCGCCGCCGAGCAGATCGAGTACGAGCGCCGCACCTCCGCGCCGTCGAGCTGCGCGCGCAGCGTCAGGAACTGGCCTTGCTTGAACCGGTACCGGTCGGCGAGCTCGTCGGGTACGGCGAAGGTCACGACGACCGCATAGGGCGTCTCCTTGCGCACGTCGGCGATTGCGAGTCGGTGGAAGCGCGACGCCATCGTTCAGAGCGGCTTGAAGTAGTCGAAGGGCTCCAGGCAATCACGGCAGCGGTAGAGCGCCTTGCACGCGGTCGAGCCGAACTCCGCCAGGCGCTCGGTTTCGGCCGAGCCGCAGTTGGGGCAGGCGACCGGCGCCGCAGCGGAGCGGAGGAACCGCAGCGGCGCCGGCGCTCCGGGCGCGCGGGCTCCCGGCGGCGCGATGCCGAACCTGCGGAGCTTCTCCCGGCCCGCGGCGCTGATCCAGTCGGTGGTCCACGCCGGGCTGAGGGACGTGCGGACCCGGGCGCCGCGGAAGCCCGCCTCGGCGAGCGCGCGCCGGATCGCCTCCTCGATGGCGTGCATCGCCGGGCAGCCGGAGTAGGTCGGGGTGATCACGACCTCGACCGCCTCGCCGGTCACGTTGACCTCGCGCACGATGCCGAGATCGAGGACGCTGAGGACCGGGATCTCCGGATCCGCGACCCGGCCGACCGCCGCCCAGACGCGTTCGGCGGCCGCAGGGGCGGCGAGCGTGCTCACCAGGTGGCTCCCGGATACCGCCGGTGGAACGACTGCAGCTCGGCGAGCAGGTACCCGAGGTGCTCGCTGTGGCGCCCGAGCTTGCCGGTGCTGCGAAACGCGTTGTCCGCGGGCAGCCGGAGCGTGGCCTCCGCGACGACGGGACGCACCGCTTCCAGCCATCCGGCGAGCAGGCTCGCGCTCTCCACGCCGATGCCGTGCCGCGCCACCGCCGCCTCGACGGCGTCGGTCTCGAACAGCTCGTGGGTATACGGCCACAGCGCGTCGAGCGCCCGCTGCATCCGGGCGTGGGACTCGTCGGTGCCGTCGCCGAGACGGATCGTCCAGTCGGCGGCGTGGCGCAGGTGATAGCGCGCCTCCTTCAGCGATTTCGCCGCGATCGCGGCGAGCTCGGCGTCGGTCGAGGTCGAGAGCGCGCGCCAGAGCTCGCACTGGTGGGCGCTGAAGACGAGGTTCCGCGCGATCGTGATCGCGTAGTCGCCGGTCGCGGCGCCGGCGGAGGCCACGCCGCTCGACGGCAGCTCGAGGAGCGTCGCATTGCGGAACTCCGGGGGCTCGCGCAGGAACGCGAGCTCGTCCTCGCCGCGGCCGCGGGCCTCGAGCCGCCCGGCGTGGCCGAGGAGGAGCCGCGCCTGCCCGACGAGGTCGAGCGCGATGTTGGCGAGCGCGATGTCCTCCTCGAGCACCGGGCCATGGCCGCACCACTCCGCGAGCCGCTGGCCGAGCACGAGCGCGTTGTCGCCCAGGCGCAGGACGTACTCGACGTGCTCGGCGGATCCTTGCTGTCCCTGTTCCATCTCAGTTCTGTTCAATGCCTGGCGCCTCGCCGGATCGAGCGGCGCGAATGCGGCGTGTCATGCGCCGCGGCTGCGCCGTAGGCCGCACGCGTGTCCCTTTTCCATCGCAGTCCTGCTCGTCTCCCGGCGCTCCGCCGGATTGAGCGGCGCGCCCAAGTGGTGGCTCCCGTGCATGGACGACGCGCCGCTCGAATCCGGCGAGTTATTGCGGCGCGGACGCGCCGCAATAGCCTCACATGTGCTTGAGCTCGTCCGGCAGCTCGTAGAAGGTGGGATGGCGGTAGATCTTGTCCGCGGCCGGGTCGAAGAGCTCGCCCTTGTCGTCCGGGTCGCTGGCGGTGATCGCGCTCGAGGGCACGACCCAGATCGAGACGCCCTCCTGGCGGCGGGTGTAGACGTCGCGCGCCATCTGCACCGCCTGCCTGGCGTCGGTGGCGTGCAGGCTGCCGCAGTGCTTGTGCTCGAGCCCCTGCTTCGAGCGGATGAACACTTCCCAGAGGGGCCATTCGGTCTGTGGCATCGCTTCTGCCCTCGATGCGGTTTCGGGTCTAGGCGGCTTCCTTCGCGGCGCGGGCGCGCTGCTTCGCGGCGTGCGCGAGCGCCGCCTCGCGCACCCAGCGTCCTTCCTCGTGGGCCCGCACGCGCGTCGCCAGCCGCTCGCGGTTGCAGGGCCCGTCGCCGTTCACCACGCGCCAGAACTCGTCCCAGTCGATCTCGCCGAAGTCGTAGTGGCCGCGCTCGGCGCTCCACTTGAGCTTCGGGTCGGGGATCTTCACCCCGAGGAGCTCGGCCTGCGGCACCGTCGCGTCGACGAACTTCTGGCGCAGGTCGTCGTTCGAGATCCGCTTGATGCCCCACTTCATCGCCTGGCCGGTGTGCTGCGAGTCGCGGTCGTGCGGTCCGAACATCATCAGCACCGGCCACCACCAGCGGTTCACGGCGTCCTGCACCAGCGCGCGCTGCTCCGGGGTGCCGCGCATCATCGCGAGGAGGGCGTCGTAGCCCTGGCGCTGGTGGAACGACTCCTCCTTGCAGATCCGGATCATCGCGCGCGCGTACGGCCCGTAGGAGCAACGGCAGAGCGGGATCTGGTTCATGATGGCCGCGCCGTCGACGAGCCATCCGATCACGCCGATGTCGGCCCAGGTGAGGGTGGGGTAGTTGAAGATCGACGAGTACTTCGCCTTTGCCGTATGCAGCGCGTCGACGAGCTGGTCGCGCGACACGCCGAGCGTCTCGGCCGCGGCGTAGAGATACAGGCCGTGGCCGCCCTCGTCCTGCACCTTGGCGAGCAGGATGGCCTTGCGCTTCAGCGACGGCGCGCGGGTGATCCAGTTGCCCTCGGGCAGCATCCCGACGATCTCGGAGTGCGCATGCTGGGAGATCTGGCGGACGAGGGTCTTGCGGTAGGGCTCCGGCATCCAGTCGCGCGGCTCGATCTTCTGGTCGGCTTCGAGCTTGGCGTCGAAGCGCTCCTGATCCGAGGACTGCGGGCCGGCGTCCTGCTCGGGCTTGGGGTCCTTGCCTGGGAGATCGATCGCCTGGGTGTACACGCCCCCTCCTCGCGCCGGAGACCCGGCGGATGCGGGCGCATCCTAGCATAAACCGACCGGTCGGTCAATGAAAAGTACTGGGCGGCCGGGCTGCTGGCCGGAGCCGCAGGCGGGCTGGGCAATTGGAGGGCCCGCCCGCGCGTCGCGTGCCCGATCAGACGGGCGCCGCAACTTCCACGGTGAGCGCCCGCGTGGTCCGCGGCCACGCGGCTGCGATGCGCCCGAGTGCCCGCGATCCGAGAAACCCGCTCATCCAACGGCGCGCGAGCCGCGGATTCAGCCGGTCGTAGGGGTTGTCCTCGACCGTGAACGCCGCTTGCGCCATCCGCCGACCGAGCTCGAACGCGCTTCGCTCCTGCTCCGAAAACATTGCTGCCGATCTCCTTTGAGCCCCGTCCCGCGGGGCGATCCGTACGGCTTCGTCGCCGGCTCCGCCGGGGCATTACATCGGCGCGCTGCACTGCGGTAAGCGCGCGGTGCCGGCGCCGACCAAAGACGTCATGTCAGCCAGCCGTTCGGCCGCAGCCCTCTTCGCCGGCCTCACGCTCGCCGGCTGTGCCTCCCTGCCGCCGCCTCACGACGTCGAGCGCGCCGGGGCGGCGCCGCCGGCGACCCCGCTCGCGAGCGTCGGGCCGAGCGGGCTCGGCGCGCCCCTCCTCGCCGGCAATGCCACCACGATCCTCGTCGACGGGCCGCAGGCCCACACCGCGATCCTCGCGGCGATCGAGGGGGCGCGCGACCATGTGCACATCCAGAGCTTCATCTTCGAGGACCTCGACTTCGGCCGGCGCCTCAGCGACCTGCTCGTCGCCAAGCGCGCCGCGGGCGTCGCGGTCAGCATCCTCTACGACAGCTTCGGCTCGAAGGCCACGCCGCGCGCGCTGTTCGACCGGCTGCGCGCCGCCGGCGTGCGGGTCTGCGAGTTCAACCCGCTGAACCCGCTGCGGGCGGCGGCGGCATGGCGCCCGAATCATCGCGATCACCGCAAGATCGTGGTCGTGGACGGGACGACCGCGTTCACCGGCGGGATCAACTTCCACCAGGTCTACCGCACGGGCTCGGCGCCCGGCCTGACGCGGCGGAGCATGCCGACGATCGAGGAGGGCTGGCGCGATACGCACCTGCGGCTCCGCGGCCCGGCGGTCGCCGAGCTCCAGCGGCTCTTCCTCCAGTCCTGGGAGAAGCAGCGCTGCGCGGCGCTGCCGGCGCGCGAGTTCTTTCCGCCGCTCGCGCCCGAGGGCGACCGGCTGGTCGGGGTGATCGGCTCGAGCCCGGACGGCATGGCGCACCGCATGTATCTGACGCTCGTGTCGGTCCTCGGGCGCGCGGAGCGGAGCATCTACCTGACGGCCGCCTACTTCGCGCCCGACGCGACCACGATCGCCGCGCTCACCGGCGCCGCCGCGCGCGGGGTGGACGTGCGCCTGCTCCTGCCGGGGATCACCGACTCCTGGCTCGCCCTGAACGCCGGGCGGTCGCACTACTCGACGCTGCTCGCCGCCGGGGTCCGGATCTACGAGCGCCACGACGCCCTGCTGCACGCGAAGACCCTGGTCGTCGACGGGGTCTGGTCCACGGTCGGCTCGAGCAACACCGACTGGCGCAGCTTCGGCCTGAACGACGAGGTCGACGCGGTGGTGCTGGGGGAGGCGTTCGCCGGCGAGCTGACGCAGCTCTTCTTCGACGATCTCGCCGCCGCCGTCGAGGTCACCCGCGACACCTGGGAGCGCCGCGCGGTCGAGGCGCGCCTCGGCGAGTGGTTCGCGCGCCTCTGGGAGCGCTTGCTGTAGCGCCCCGCGGCCGCCCGGCTAGCGCCTGAGCACCGCCGGCCAGTTCGCGTCCGCCTTGCGGATGTAGCCCGGGATGTCCTTTTCCCAGACCGCGCGGGTAGGGAGGTTGAAGTTGAGATACAGCTTGCCGTCGACGATCGACCACGCGTCGGGGTCGATCGGCGGCGCCGAGCCGAGCGCGACGCCGTAAGCGCAGTAGCCGCCGTACTGCGGCGCGAACCTTTCCGGATCGGCGGCGAACTTGTCGCGATTCGCGCCGCTGGCGAAGTACCAGGTCGCGCCGCGCCAGTCGTGGCGGAAGTCCTTCGATCCCCGGACCGGCGCCCGCTGCGTGAAATAGGCGACCGGGTCGTAGCCGCGGATCGCGCCGTTCCGGTCGGAGAAGATCGGCGCCTTTTCCGCCAACGCGGCGTGGGTGAAGAACGCCGCGGCAATCAGAATCAGAACTCGCGCGAGCATCTCGCCTCCTGCGGGTGTTCCGCGCTGAGTCGGGTCACCGCCCCGCCGGCTTACGCCCTCCCCGCCTGGCAGCTGCCCCGGCCGGGCGCGCCCCACGCTCGAGTCAACGCATCCCGAGCTTCGTGTCCCCGAAGATCCGCCCGACCTCGCGCGGCGCGCAGCGCCAGTACTGCTCGGGGGCGTGCACCTCCCCGCCCAGCGTGGCCGCGGCGTGCCAGGCCCAGCGGGGGTCATAGAGCATGGCGCGAGCCATCGCGACCATGTCGGCCTCGCCGCCGGCGACGATCGCTTCGGCGTGCTTCGGGTCGGTGATCAGCCCGACCGCGACCGTGGGGATGCCGGCTTCGGCCCGGATGCGCTTGGAAAACGGCACTTGATAGCCGGGGCCGAGCGGGATCTTCTGCTGCGGCGAGACGCCGCCGCCGGAGCAGTCGATCCAGTCGCAGCCGCGTTGCTTCAGCTCGCGCGCATACGCGACCGAATCGGCGATGTCCCAGCCGCCCTCGACCCAGTCGGTCGACGAGATGCGCACGCCGAGGGGCCGGTCCTCCGGCCAGACCGCGCGCACCGCGTCCAGCACCTCGAGCGGGAAGCGCATCCGGTTCGCGCGCGACCCGCCGTACTCGTCGTCCCGCTGATTCGAGATCGGCGACAGGAACTCGTGGAGCAGGTAGCCGTGGGCGGAGTGCAGCTCGATCGCGTCGAAGCCGAGGCGCAACGCGCGCCGCGCGGCGGCGACGAACGCCTCGCGGATGCGCGCCATGCCGGCGCGGTCGAGCGCGACCGGCGGCGGCTCCTGCGGGTGCTGGGGGATCGCCGACGGCGCCACCGGGCGCCAGCCACCCCGCTCGGGGGGGATCAGCGCGCCCCCGCGCCACGGGACCTCGCTCGACGCCTTGCGGCCGGCGTGGGCGAGCTGGATACCGAGCTTGACCGGCGAGTGCCGCCGCACCGCGGTGACCACGCGGTCGAGCGCCCGCTCGTTCGCGTCGGAGTAGAGGCCGTGGCACCCCGGCGTGATGCGCCCGATCGGCTCGACCGCGGTCGCCTCGACGAACAGGAGCCCGGCGCCGCCGAGCGCGAGGCTGCCGAGGTGGATCAGGTGCCAGTCGTTGGCCGAGCCGTCCTCGGCCGAGTACTGGCACATCGGCGAGATGATGATCCGGTTCGGCAGCGCGAGGCCGCGCAGGGAGAGGGGGGTGAAGAGCGGGCTGGTCATGGGGCTGTCATCTCGGTCGTTCGCGCTGGCGGCCGCGAGTATACGGGCGGTCGCGAGCCCGGAGCGCTCGCGCTTTCGGGACCTGCGCGCGGGCGCTCGGCTTCGTTGACCCTCGCGGAAAAAAGCCTTTATAATCCCGCCTCTTTTCGCCCGGGGCGGCGCTCAACCGTCCCGGTTTTTTCTGGCACGAGTCCCACAAGGGGCGGCGGCGAGAGCGCGGAGGGGTTCCCTCCCGCGCGGGGGGCACGGTCCCTCCCCTTTCCGGACCCTTGTAGAGCCCCGGATCGGCGCGGAACTCGCGGAATTGGAGAACTTGGTTCATGCCGACAATCAGCCAGCTGGTGCGCAAGGGGCGCGCCAGCCCGATCACCAAGAGCAAGGTGCCGGCGCTCGGGCGCTCGCCGCAGAAGCGCGGCGTCTGCACCCGCGTCTACACCACGACGCCGAAGAAGCCCAATTCGGCGCTGCGCAAGGTCGCCAAGGTCCGCCTGACGAACGGCTTCGAGGTGATCAGCTACATCGGCGGCGAGGGCCACAACCTGCAGGAGCACTCGGTCGTGCTCATCCGCGGCGGCCGGGTGAAGGACCTCCCGGGCGTGCGCTACCACATCGTGCGCGGCAGCCTCGACACGCAGGGCGTCAAGGACCGCAAGCAGGGCCGCTCGAAGTACGGCGCGAAGCGGCCGAAGCCCGCGTGACGACGAGTCCCCAACCCTAGCGTCCAGCCCCAGCCATGCCCCGCCGCAGAGAAGTCCCGAAGCGCGAGATCCTGCCGGATCCGAAGTACGGCAACTCCGACGTGTCGAAGTTCGTCAACGTGCTGATGACGCGCGGCAAGAAGTCAGTCGCCGAGCGCATCGTGTACGGCGCCCTGAACACGATCAAGTCGAAGTCGGGCAAGGACCCGATCGAGGTGTTCGCGCAGGCCGTGCAGAACACGAAACCGACCGTCGAGGTGAAGAGCCGGCGGGTGGGCGGCGCGAACTACCAGGTGCCGGTCGAGGTGCGCCCGGTGCGGCGCGTCGCGCTCGCGATGCGCTGGCTGCGCGAGGCGGCGCAGAAGCGCGGCGAGAAGTCGATGGACGTGCGGCTCGCGAACGAGCTGATGGAGGCGGCCGAGGGCCGCGGCGGCGCGGTGAAGAAGCGCGAGGAAGTGCACCGCATGGCGGAGGCGAACAAGGCTTTCGCCCACTACAGGTTCTAGCGAACGAATTCCCCGGGGGCGGGCTGCGCCCGCCCCCGAACGTGAACATCCATGCCACGCAAGACACCCATCGAGCGCTATCGGAACATCGGCATCAGCGCGCACATCGATGCCGGCAAGACCACGACCACCGAGCGCATCCTGTTCTACACCGGGGTGTCGCACAAGATGGGCGAGGTGCACGACGGCGCCGCGGTCATGGACTACATGGAGCAGGAGCGCGAGCGCGGCATCACCATCACCTCGGCGGCGACCACCTGCTTCTGGAAGGGGATGGAGTCGAACTACCCCGAGCACCGCATCAACATCATCGACACGCCCGGCCACGTCGACTTCACGATCGAGGTCGAGCGGAGCCTGCGGGTGCTCGACGGCGCCTGCATGGTCTACGACTCGGTGGGCGGCGTGCAGCCGCAGTCCGAGACCGTCTGGCGCCAGGCGAACAAGTACGGCGTGCCGCGGCTCGCGTTCGTGAACAAGATGGACCGCGTCGGGGCGAACTTCTTCAAGTGCTACGACCAGATCAAGTCGAAGCTGAACGGCAACCCGGTCCCGATCCAGGTGCCGATCGGCGCCGAGGAGAAGTTCGCCGGCGTCGTCGACCTCGTGCGCATGCGGGCGATCTACTGGGACGAGACCACGCAGGGGATGAAGTTCGACCTGAAGGACGTACCGGCCGAGCTGCGGCCGCTCGCCGAGGAGTGGCGCGAGAAGATGCTCGAGGCCGCCGCCGAGGCGAACGAGGACCTCACGCACAAGTACCTCGAGGGCCACACCCTCTCGGTCGAGGACGTGAAGAAGGGCCTGCGCGAGCGCACGATCCGGGGCGAGATCGTGCCGATGCTGTGCGGCTCGGCGTTCAAGAACAAGGGCGTGCAGGCGATGCTCGACGCGGTCATCGACTACCTGCCGGCGCCGAGCGACCGGCCGCCGGTGAAGGGGTTGAAGGAGAACGGCGCGCCCGACGAGCGCAAGCCGGCCGACGATCAGCCGTTCAGCGCGCTCGCGTTCAAGATCCTGACCGACCCGTACGTCGGCCAGCTGACGTTCTTCCGGGTGTACTCGGGGGTGCTCAACTCCGGCGACACCGTGTACACGTCCCTGCGCGGCCGCAAGGAGCGCATCGGACGGGTCCTGCAGATGCACGCCAACCAGCGCGAGGAGATCAAGGAGGTCCGCGCGGGCGACATCGCGGCGGCGGTCGGCCTGAAGGACGTCACCACGGGCGAGACGCTCTGCGACCCGGGCAAGGTCGTCGTCCTCGAGCGGATGGTGTTCCCGGACCCGGTGATCCACGTCGCCGTCGAGCCGAAGACCAAGGCCGACCAGGAGAAGATGGGCCTCGCCCTCGGGCGGCTCGCCCAGGAGGATCCGTCGTTCCGGGTGCGCACCGACGAGGAGTCGGGGCAGACGATCATCTCCGGCATGGGCGAGCTGCACCTCGAGATCATCGTCGACCGCATGAAGCGCGAGTTCGGGGTCGACGCGAACGTCGGCGCCCCGCAGGTCGCGTACCGCGAGACGATCAAGCGGCCCTGCCCCGAGGTCGAGGGCAGGTTCATCAAGCAATCGGGCGGCCGCGGCCAGTACGGCCACGTCTGGCTCAGGCTCGACCCGAACGAGCCGGGCAAGGGCTTCGAGTTCATCGACGCGGTCAAGGGCGGCTCGGTCCCGCGGGAGTACATCCCGGCGGTCGAGAAGGGGCTCAAGGAGACGCTGCCGAACGGCGTGCTCGCCGGCTTCCCGGTCGTCGACATCAGGGCGACCCTGTTCGACGGGTCCTCCCACGAGGTCGACTCGAACGAGAACGCGTTCCGCATGGCGGCGTCGATGGCGTTCAAGGACGGCATGCGCCGCGCGCACCCGGTCCTCCTCGAGCCGATGATGGCGGTGGAAGTCGAGACGCCCGAGGAGAAGATGGGCGACGTGATGGGTGATCTGTCGGCGCGCCGCGGGATGATCCAGGGCATGGAGGACCTGCCGGGCGGCTCCAAGGCGATCCGCGCCGAGGTCCCGCTCGCGGAGATGTTCGGGTACGCGACGACGCTGCGCTCGCTGACGCAGGGGCGGGCGACGTACACCATGGAGTTCAAGCACTACACCGAGGCGCCGAAGCAGATCGCCGAGGCGATCGTCAACAAGCACACCGGCAAGGACGAGAAGAAGTAAGGAAGGAGCGCGACCATGTCCAAGAGCAAGTTCGAGCGCACCAAGCCGCACGTGAACGTGGGCACGATTGGTCACGTCGATCACGGCAAGACGACGCTGACGGCGGCGATGACGCACATCCTGGCGAAGAAGTTCGG
>Ga0187892_10004150_pt1 | contig 24859 bp, 31 predicted proteins | sample MA1701073metaG_FD_139345 | JGI IMG/M metagenome (GOLD analysis project Ga0187892, IMG submission 139345) | Bio-ooze microbial communities from a basaltic lava cave in the Kipuka Kanohina Cave System on the Island of Hawaii, USA - MA170107-3 metaG ... | reverse complement strand
GGCGCCGTCAAGGCAAAAGGACACGGCGCGAAACCGCAGCCCTCCGCAGACTGCGGGCGGGGCATTCGCGCCCTACCACCACGCGGTATCGCTCTGCATGGCTCCAGTATCAAGATGCGCCCGTGAAACGCGCGTCGTGAAAAGCGGGCTACGCCTGCGCCTTCTTCTCGATTGCCGTTTGCAGCGTGTGCCACGCGAGCGTCGCGCATTTGACGCGCACGGGAAATTTCAGCACCCCCTCCAACGCCTTGAGGTCGCCCATTTCCTTCCCGCCGAACGGCGCGTCGCCGCGCATCATGTTCTGGAATCCCGCGATGAACGTCTTCGCCTCGGGCAGCGCCTTGCCCGCGAACTTCTGCGTCATGAGGGACGCCGAGGCGATGCAGATGGCGCAGCCTTTCCCGTCGAATTTCACCTCGGAGATTTTTCCGTCGTCCAGTTTCGCGGTGACGGTGATGTCGTCGCCGCAGAGCGGGTTGTCTTCGTGCGCCTCAAGGTCGGCGGGATTCGCGCGCCCCCTGTTCCGAGGACGGCGGTAATGGTCCATGATGATTTCCTGGTAAAGTTCTTCGAGCACGGCGCGGGAAAGTATCACAAAAGCAGGAGCGCCGAAGCAAAAAACTCTTTTGCGCCTCGTCGCGGCGAATAGACTGGTCGCGATGCAGGAAGACGTCGTCATCGTGGCGGGGATTTGAGCGGGTGTGGCAACGCTCCTGTTTCTGGTCACGCGCATCCGCTACGTCGTGGACGACGAACACGTGCGGGTGGTTTTCTTCGGGCAAACCGTGCGCAAGATTGCGCTGACCGATATCGAGGAAGTACGCGCGGGGCGTCCGTTCTGGAATGAGCACTGGGAAAACACGCTCTGGACCTTCGGTCGTTCCGTGACGATCCGCCGCAAGAGCGGCTGGATTCGGAACGTTGTCATCAGCCCGCGTGACCGCGACGAATTCATCCGCGACCTGAAATCGAGGCTCGTTTCCCGCGCGCCGTCGTTGTGATGCCTGACGGTTGGCGCAGCTTGCGGAGAACTTCCTCGAAATCCGCAGGCAGCGCGGATTCAAAGCGCACAGTCTCGCGCGTTGTTGTGTGGACAAACTCCATCGCCGCCGAGTGCAACATCTGCCGCGTTGCGCCGAGTTTCCCGCGCAACGTCGCGTTCAACTCCGCGTTGCCATAAATGTCGTCGCCGACGATGGCGTGACCGATTGTTGCGAAGTGTGCGCGTAACTGGTGTGTGCGTCCCGTCTTCGGGTGCGCCTCGACAAGCGACAGCTTCAAATCACCGAAATCGAACACTTCCTTCCGCTGATATTCCGTGTCCGCGTAAATTCCTCCGCGCCGCGTGGGTTTCATCACCGCCAGCCAGCGTTTCCTGTCCATCACCTTCTTGAGCGCGAATCGGATGGAGCCTTTCGGTCGGGTCTCGCCAACCAACAGCGCGAGATACGTTTTTTGAATTTCCTTGAGTTTGAGTTGGCGATGCAACCCCGCAAGCGCGGGACGCGATTTTGCCATCGCAACGACGCCCGACGTGTCGAGGTCGAGCCGATGCGCGAACGCGGGCTTGAATTCCGCCGCCGCATTGGTCTTGAGATATTCCAGCGCCGCCGCCAGCAGCGTCTCCGAATCCTTGTGATGACGGTCGCCGTGCAACGGCACGCCCGCGGCTTTGTTGAGCACGAGCAGGTCAGCGTCCTCAAAAAGAATCAGCCCGCGAAATTTTTGCCTCAAATCGTCACCCATGGCGGCGACTCTATCCGTATCCACACCCGAAACGCAAACCTGCCGTCGTCAGTCTTTCTCCGCACTCGACAAACTTTTCAGGCGCGTTTAGGATGCCGCCGTTTTGAATTTGGGCGTTTAGCTCAGTTGGCTAGAGCGTTTCCTTGACATGGAAGAGGTCACAGGTTCAAGTCCTGTAACGCCCACCATTTGCGGCGGAAATGACGAATGACGAATTTCCTAATGACGAACCAATGTCTAAGCCCGAATGACTAATCAGTGGGAAGTTTTTTTGGGCATTCGTCATTCGTCATTCTTTAGTCATTCGTGCTTAGTCATTAGTCATTCCACGCGCCGAGAGTCGAAGTATGGCTGACAAACCAGAACAACCAGAGCAGCGCGAGCGCAAGACGCTCGATATGCGGGCGAAGATGACCGACATCGAGCGGTTGCGGCATTCTTGCGCGCACGTGATGGCGACGGCGATTTCCAAACTCTGGCCTGATGCGCAGTTTGCGGCTGGGCCACCTGTGGAGAACGGGTTTTATTACGATGTGGAGTTGCAGCACCGCATTTCGCCTGAGGATTTTGCGAAAATCGAGGAGGAGATGAAGGCGGTGGTGAAGGCGAACCAGGTTTTCGAACGCATCGAGGTGTCGCGCGCGGAAGCGGAGGCGTTGGCGAAGAAGGGGCGGCTGGCGGCGTTGGGCGAACGGTCTGTGCCGAGCAAGTTCAAGCTCGATATGCTCAAGGACATTCCCGAAGGCGAAGACATTTCGCTCTTCAAGAACGGCGAATTTCTCGATCTCTGTGCGGGGCCGCATGTGATGCGGACGGGGAACATCGGCGCGTTCAAGCTGACTTCGGTGGCGAGCGCGTATTACAAGGGCGATGAGAAAAATCCGCAGTTGCAGCGCGTTTACGGGACGGCGTTCAAGAACAAGACGGAGATGGAAGCGTATTTCACGATGCTGGAGGAGGCGAAAAAGCGCGACCATCGCAAGCTCGGCAAAGAGATGCAGATTTTCACGTTCGACGACGATGTGGGCCCAGGGTTGCCGCTGTGGTTGCCGAACGGCGGCATCATCATCGAGGAATTGGAAAGGCTCGCAAAGGAGACGGAGGACGAAGCGGGTTACAAGCGCGTGCGCACGCCGCATATCGCGAAGGAATCCATGTATAAGCTGTCAGGGCATTTGCCGTATTACGCGGATTCGATGTTTCCGCCGATGGAAATGGATGATGCGAGTGAGAAACGTGCGAAGTTGCGGGAGAAACTGGCAAAGACGGTAACAAGGATTAAGAGCTTGCTCAGCGGGAAGGCGGAATAGGAACGCTCTCAGAAGAAGACGGCCTAGAAGTAATTTTCAGCCCGTATTTCTTTTCCAAGTCGTTCCACACATCCCAATAGACTTTTGAAAGGTCAGATGCGGAAATCTCAGCGCTCAGCGAATCAATGACTTCGTTGTAGAGTTGCAGTTTTTGTTTCACCTTGCTCAGAATCATCTCTTCCACAGTGTTCTGAACCCAAAGGTGATAAACAAGAACGCTTTTCTTTTGGCCGGGCCGGTGCGCTCGTGCGGTAGCCTGATTTGTTGTGGCGGGATTCCACCAGTGGTCGAAGTGAATCACGTAATTCGCTGCGACCAATTCGTTGAGGCCAAGCCCTGCTGTTTTCGGATGACCAATAAAAACCTTTTGGGAGGGATCGTTTTGAAATCGCTTGAGCAAGCCCGCTCTTTTGGAGTCGCTTGTCGCTTGGCCGTAATTGAGCACGCCATATTCCCGCAGTTCTCTTTCGAGCCAATCCGCTCCACTCTTATCCTCCAGTTTGTATTGGGTAAAAATGAGTGCCTTGTCTCCCTCTGCCGTTATTGATTCCAAACTATCTCGCAGCCACGTCAGCTTGCTGCTTTCATCCGACGCAGGGCAGCGATTGCAAACTTGTTTGAGTTTGGTTAATAGCGACAAAATTGATGTCGCTGTAATCGCATCACGCCCCCTTTGATGAAGTTCCAAAACCCCATCGCGTTCTAGTCGGTCGTAACTTGCGCGCTGCTCGTTTTCCAATTGCAACCATACCTCATCCTCTCGTATGTCGGGCAAGTCTGTCAGCACATCCTGTTTCCGTCGGCGCAAGAAATAAGGTTGCATGATGTTTCTTACTTCGTCAGCCCGATACCACATCGCTTTGAAGAGTCCCGGCTTTAGGAAGGCGAAAATACTGAAGACATCATCGAGGCTGTTTTCCAGAGGAGTGCCTGTTAACCCCCATTTGAATTCCGCTGAAATTTCTCTCAAAGCCCGTGAAATACCGATAGAAGGGCTTTTGATTTTTTGCGCTTCGTCAGCAACAACAAGCCCGAAGCCGTCCTTTCGCAATCTCAGAACGGTCTCAATGTCGTTACGCAAGGTATCATAGGTTGTCAGCCAGATATGGGCGGGTCGTTGCCAACAAATTTCTCTGTGCTGTTTCGTTCCACGCACCACGGTGACGCTCAAGTGAGATGCCCACGCCGCGAGTTCTCTGTCCCAACCGGGAAGGACACTGAGAGGACAGACGACAAGGGCAGATCTGATTTTTGCCATCTGGAACAACATGCGCATAGCGACCGCAGTTTGGACTGTTTTTCCAGTGCCCATGTCGTCGCCGAGAAGCGCGGAAGGACTGTCAACCAGAAACTCAACGCCCTTGTATTGATACCCCCAAAGAGGTGAAGGTAAATCCAGTAGTTCGCCCAGATCGAGGCGCAGTGGCGGTTCAAGGACAGGCAGTAACAAATCCCAAACGCTCATTATTTCGCGACGGCCATACCAATTGTCCTTCGGCTCTTCAAAACTTTTGCGATACCCATCTTTGCGCGGTTGTTTTTCTGCGATGGAACGCGGGCGTTGAAGCTTCGGCCATGTGATGATTTCCGCGTAGGTTTTGCCATCAACGCGAGGCGTTTTCAGAGCGACAAACAGGTTATTTGAGATTCTAATTTCCTGCTTCGATACACTCAACTGGTCAAGTTGCCGCGCGAAGGTGCGTGCAGCGGGGATTTGAAATTCCAAAGATTTTGATGGGGGCGGCGTTAAATTACTGAGGCATGAGTGATCTTCGATTTCGGGGGAAAGAATCAGAAATTCCTTTGCGTGCACGGTTGATTCTGACAGTTCCCGAAACGGAGAAACTTGTCCGGGTAGTGAATCCAACAGATTGACCGCCGGAGTTTGTGTTTCGGGTAAGAGAGGAATCGCTGCGCAGTGTTCCTCGCGCAACAATCCGAAATTTAGCGATTCAACATCGGTCGCGGTGAGCAGCGGTGAACCTGTGATTGCGGGAGCGGGAAACTGAAAGCCATTGCCGTCAAAGTGAGGGACAGCTTCGGGCGCAAATTCTTCCGCCTTCACATTCGAGGTTTCAGGCAGATGAAAATCGAAGTCTTCGAGTTCATAGACTCCCTTTGTCGGATAGGGAATCGTGTCGCACAAAACCTCAAGACACCCCGGCTTAGGAATTGGGCGAATCCGCTGTGCTAGACGGAAGCGAAAAGAATTCATCGGAACAATCCAACGAGGCTGTTAACTTTGCAACACGCCCTGCTTGTCCACCATCTCCAACGCTTTTGCCAGTCGCTCGAATGGCTCTATCAAGTCGGCATGCGCGAAAAGCAGTCGCAACTTGTCACGCCAAACTGGTAGCTCGTCGGGAAACTGCCAGTGCGCGGAAAGAACAACGGGGCGGAATTTTCCAGACGCACTGTCAATCACTGCGCCCTTTTGAGATTCTGCGGTTTTCGCGCTCCCGGTCTTGATCTCGCCGTCTTGTCTTTGCAACTGAATGACCGGAGTCCCGCTTGCCAACCGAACGTCTAAAAACAGTTCGTCTCGAATCAATACGACAGCGGGCTTAACCTGAACGGATTTCAGAAGAGGTGCACCAATCAGTTCTACCGCGATGTGCGACATCATGGTTTGTCCATAGAGCGTGCGCTGTAAAGTGTCTGGCTTTACCGGCGACGTGCATCGGAACTCCAGTGGTTTGCAGTTGGAATCCGTGACGAGCAGACCTCCCCGAAGGGATGCGCCGCCATTGAATTGAGCGTAGGAAAGAAACCCCAAGCGAAGGGCAGCGACATCAGGAGCTAGTTGTTTGGATTTTTGAATATCTTGCTCCGTCATGATCGTCCCTTCGCTCAAGCGCTTCTCTTGTGATTTTATTTTTCCGTGTTTTGCCTGAGGCTTCGAACATCTTCCACGGACATGCCCATCTCGTCGGCAAAGTCGAGGTCAACAGCAAGCTCGTAGGCGCGCGCAGACATTACGACACTCTGAAAAGGCGTTCCTTGCTTCCGAATCTTGCGTGATTTGAGACCCAACATGTCCGCCGTGGCTCGAAGCCGGGTTTCATCTTGGTCTAACAGGAGAATTTTGTTTAAGGGATGTCCACGTCCCGGGCTATCCTCCCACGCTCCTGTCATCACGAATATGACCTGCCTGCCTCTTTGTGCCAGATAAACGGCGTCACCCAGTTCACCCTCTTGCAAAATGACAAGATTGCGGTGGTCGAATTCCTCTATTAGCTCTGCACTTCCGGTCATCTCTAAGTCGTTTTTTGAACTCATCGCATTGTTCCTTTCTTGGCATCTGCTAAAACAAAGCGCGAAAACGTGGGGATTGTCTAGCGGGCACTGGCGCGTGGCAAGCGGAAAATTGGCTGCGCATCCAAACGGGGCGCATCTCGGCACAGTAGCCATCGCAGTGGAGGGACGCGCTCCGTCGCGTCCGAAGCCCCAGCGGACACGACGGAGCGTGTCCCTCCAAAAAAAGGGGCGCACTATGCGGGTATGGCTACAGTGTCAAGATGCGCCCATCCAAACGACGCGCTCTGAAAATCCATTGGCAAGCGACTCTGGCGTCTGTTAAGTTTCGCCCGTCATGAGCACGAAAGAGATTATCGCGGAATTGGCGAAGCTTTCTCCCAAAGAACTTGCGCGGGTGGACGCCAAGTTGCAGGAGTTGTTGCGCGAGAGCAAGGGGACAGCTACGCGCTCATGGGGTGCGGCTTTGCTGGAAGTGGCAGGCACGGCGACAGGGTTGCCCTCGGATTTCGCGCATAATCACGACCATTATCTTCACGGTCTGCCAAAACGATGAAAGCTGTTTTTGGCGACACGGTGTATTTTCTCGCGCTGGTTAATTCTACCGACCAGTATCACACGCAGGCGGTTACGTTGAGCCGTGAAAGTGGAGAGCGACTGGTCACGACCGAGTGGGTGTTGATGGAAGTGGGCGATGCGTTGAGTCAGCCGCAGAATCGCCCAAAGTTCGCGCGCCTTCTTGAATTGTTGGAGCGCAAGCTGATGTCGAGATTGTGCCCGCAAGCGCACACTGGTTCGCGCATGGTTGTGAGTTTCATGCGGGGCATGCTGACAAGGAATGGTCGTTGACGGATTGCATTTCGTTTCTCGTGATGCGGGAACAGAAAATCACTGATGCTCCCACCACCGACCGTCATTTTGAGCAGGCGGGGTTTAGGAGATTGCTAAAGGAATAGAGTCTGCTAAATTTCGCCTGTCATGAGCACGAAAGAGATTATTGCGGAGCTTCCCAAACTTACGCCCGATGAGCGTCTCAAAATCCTCGCCAAGATTCGCGAGTTGCAGGGTGACGAGTGGCAGGATGAGGGGGAACTGACAGAGGAGCAAAAGCGGCTCATCGAGAAGCGTGTGGCTGAGCACGAGCGCAATCCGCAGTCGGCAATTCCGTGGAAAAAATTTGAAGCGCGTCTGAATAAGCGCATCGGCAAATGATTGGTAGCATAGGCCTCTGTGCCTGTGGTCGGCCAAACCAATTCTTAAAATGAGCTATCAACTCAGTGTCCGACCAGAGGTTGATGACGACATTCGGGATGCCGAGGCATGGTATGAGAGTCAGCAGTCGGGTCTGGGAAAGGAGTTCGCGCGTCTGGCGCGCGATGAGATGGGCAAATTGGTTCTCAATCCGCTTTTGTATCAGGTGCGTCATGAGCGAATGGGTATCCGCTGGCTCTTGCTGCGTCGCTTTCCTTACCACGTCATTTATCAGGTCAAAGAGTAAGCGGTTACTGTGATTGCGGTGCTTCATGCTCACCGACATAGCCGCGCGTGGAAGGGACGGGTTTAGTGCGCTTGGAAAATCCGTTGGCAAGCGGCGCTGGCGTCTGGTAAGTTTCGCCCGTCATGAGTACACGAGAGATTATCGCGGAGCTTCCGAAACTCACGCCCGATGAGCGGCGTCAAATTCTTTCCAAGCTGCTCGCGCTCGACGATACGGAGTGGCTGGATGGCGGGGAACTTTCTAACGAAGAGAAGGCGATTCTCGAAGCGCGGTTGGATGAATTCGACAAGAATCCCCGTGCAGGGTCGTCTTGGGCAGAAGTGCAGGCGCGTATCCGAGCAAAACTCCGTGCCGCATGAGCTATCGCCGCCTCATTCCGTCGCTGGCTGAGCGGGACATCACCGAGGCGGCTTTGTGGTATGAGCGGCAACAATCGGGACTCGGAGAAAAGTTTCTGCAGCAAGTGGATGCCGCCATAGGGCGGGTTCTGGAAAATCCTTTCGCGTATCCCATCATTCGCCGTCGCCATGAAATGCGCCGCGTGCTAACCCGCCAGTTTCCGTATCGAATCTTTTATTCTTTGGAAGGAGACACGGTTGTTATTCATGCCGTGCTTCATGCTAGTCGCAGTGAGCGCGCGTTGGATGAAAGAGTTTGATGCGCACAGGCGGGGACGCCTGTGCCACCATTTATTTTTCTAAGGCACAGGCGCAGAGGCCTATGCTACCAATTGCGATGCTGGCGCTTTCTTGACTTGGCGTTTTGGAAAGTGTCATAGTCGCCTCGTAAAATTTTATGGCGAATCAGAAAACAGAACACGACGAGTTTGCTGCGCTGGGTCTCTCCGAAGAAGACATCAACGCGGTTGTGTCTGCGTTGGCGGCGAAAGAGAAGGGTGAGGCGTCGGAGGAATTGCGGGCGGCTTTGGCGGAGTTCGAGACGATTCGCGAGGAATTGGAAAAACTGCCGACGGCGGAACATTACTACCTCAAAGCGATGAACTGCCCGCATCATCACAAGATTTTTGCGGCGACACCGAAGAGCTATCGCGATTTGCCGTTGCGGTTGGCGGAGTATGGGACTTGTTATCGTTACGAACAGTCGGGCGAGTTGTTTGGGTTGATGCGGGTGCGCTCGATGCAGATGAACGACGCGCACATTTATTGCACGCTGGAGCAGTTCGAGCAGGAATTTCTCGCTGTGTGCAATATGTATCTGGGGTATTTCAAAATTTTCGGCATCGAAAAATATCAGATGCGCTTCAGCACGCACGCGAAGGAGGGGCTGGGCAAGAAATACGTCGGCGAGGCTGAGTTGTGGTTGACGACGGAAGACATGGTGCGGCGGGCGTTGCAGAACGGAAACATTCCGACGGTGGAAGTGCCGAACGAGGCGGCGTTTTACGGGCCGAAGATTGATGTGCAGGTGTGGAGCGCGATTGGGAAGGAATTTACGCTGGCGACGAATCAGGTGGATTTCGCCGTGCCGCGTCGGTTCGGGCTGACTTACAAGAATTCCAAGAACGAAGACGAGACGCCGTTGTGCATTCATCGCGCGCCGTTGGGGACGCATGAGCGGTTCATCGGTTTTCTCATCGAGCATTACGCGGGGAATTTCCCGACGTGGCTTTGTCCCGAGCAGGTGCGGGTGTTGCCCATCACGGACGCGCAAAAAGAGTATTGCCAAGCGGTGGAAAAGCGGCTAAAAGACGCGCGCATTCGGACAAGTCTTGACGATAGCGGTTCGCCAATCGGGGCGAAGATTCGTCAGGGTCGGCTTGATCGTGTGCCGTATATGTTGATTGTCGGCGAAAAAGAAGTGGCAGCGCAGACGGTTGCCGTGCGTTCTCGCGAACAAGGCGATGAAGGCGCGGTGTCTTTGGACACGTTCTTGGCGCGCGCGCAGGGTGAAATTCAGTCGAGAAAGTGATGACACCCCGCGAGATGAGCGCCGTCGGCTTCTGTTGGAGAGTTTCTCCCGCAACACGCAAAGGAGGAAGCTATTAGCTCGTTTTTTCGCGTGCGGGTGAATGAGAGGATTCGGGCGAGGGAAGTCCGATTGCTGGATGCTGAAGGCAAACAGTTGGGGATTGTGCCGACTCACGAGGCGTTGAAGCGGGCGCGGCAAGGTGGGCTGGATTTGGTTGAAATTTCGCCTGAGGCGCAGCCGCCCGTTTGCAAGATTTTGGATTTCGGCAAATACCGCTACGAGATGGCGAAGAAGGAGCGCGAGTCGCGCAAGCACGCGTCGTCGGGCGGGAAGATGAAGGAGTTGCAGTTCCACGCGAACATTGACCCGCACGATTTGCAGATCAAATTGAATCACGCGCGCGAGTTTTTGCAGAAGGACATGCGCGTGCGCTGCATGTTGAAGTTTCGCGGACGCGAGATGGCGCACATCGAGTTCGGCAAGCAGGTGATGGAAAAACTCATCAAGGGCTGCGAAGACATTGCCCGAGTTGAGGCGCCCCCGCGCATGATGGGGCGCACCATCAGCATGATGTTGACCCCTGGCAAGGCGAGCGCGAAGAAAACCGCGCCCCAGCAACAACAGCCGCAGGCGCTGCATCAGTCGCGCCCGATGTCGCCCCAGCGCCCGCAGGGTCAGCCGAACAACCCCGTGTTGGGAGACAATTTCAAACTGCCGCAGAACGATCCGAATAAAAAGGTGTAGCGGCGCTTCTGTGAAGCGCCGAAGGAAACTGCAATCTGGCGTTTCACTGGACCGTCGTTGCAACCATTTCGAAAGGAAACCATGCCTCACATCAGAAGCCCCAAAACAAAAAAATCCGCGTTGAAACGCTTCAAGATCACCGCGAATGGAAAAATTCTCCGTCACCGCGGCGGCAAACGCCATTTGATGCAGAGCAAGTCGGGCAACCGCCGCCGCGCGCTGGGCAAAGCTGCCGTTGTCCACAAAACGGACGAGTATCGCATCACGCAAATCCTCCCGTTCAGCCATCGCGGGTAGCCGATTCTTGGACGGCGCCGAGGAGGATGATTGTGTTTTCAAATGCGCTGAACACCGAACACCAAGCCCCCTTTAACCCTTTAACCCATCAACCTTTTTAACCCCTCCGAAGGAGACCTCCCATGCCACGAGCCACCAACGCCCCTGCAAGTCAACGCCGCCGCAAGCGGATGATCAAAGCCGCCAAAGGTTTCCGAGGCTGGCGCAGCAAGAAATTCCGTTACGCCAAGAACGCCGTCTGGCACGGACTGGTCTATTCGTTCCGCGACCGCAAGACGAAAAAGCGCACGTGGCGCAATCTCTGGACGATCCGCATCAACGCCGCCTGCCGCGAGGCGGGCACGACCTACAGCAAGTTCATCAACGGCTTGAAAAAGGCGAACGTCGCGCTTGACCGCAAGATCATCGCCGATCTCGCCGTGAACGACCGCACGGCGTTCGCCGATTTGTTGAAGATTGCGCAGGAATCAGCGAAGGCGTAAGCGTTTGGATTTCTGAATTGCAGGGCGCGAATGCCCGCAGGGTTTCGCGCCGTGTTCTGTCGGATTCGGCGGGCAACCCTTTGGGCATGCCCGCCCTCCAATGTTTTTCCTTGTCGCATCGCTCACTTCGTTGCGATAACCATCTGCGCACACGATGTCCGACCTTCTTCAACAACTCGAATCGCTCAAACAGACCGCGCCCGCGGAAATTTCCGCCGCGCAGGACGCAGCCGTAGTCGAGTCGCTGCGCCTCAAGTATCTCGGCAAGAGCGGCGTCGTGACGGGAGTCCTCGAGAAAATCGGTTCGCTGCCCAAGGAGCAGAAGCCCGCCGTCGGGAAACTCGCGAACGAATTGAAGCACCTTCTGACCGACGCGTTTCAGGAAAAACAGTCGCAACTCGAACAGGCGGAGCTTGCGGAAAAACTCAAGGCAGTGGACGTCACGCTGCCAGGGCGACGGCAACTGCTCGGCAAACTCCACCCACTCACGCAGGTTGCCAATGAAGTGGTCGGCATTTTCCGTCGCATGGGGTTCGCCGTTGAAGACGGTCCCGACATCGAGACGGAATGGTTCAATTTCGAGGCGCTCAACACCCCCGCGCACCATCCCGCGCGCGATTTGCAGCAGACCTTTTACGTGGATTTGCCGCCCGACCCGCACCCGCGCGGCGGACGCCACGTGTTGCGCACGCACACGTCGCCCGTGCAGATTCGCGCGATGCTCAAAAAGAAACCGCCCGTGCGCATCATCTGCCCAGGGCGCGTGTATCGCCGCGATAACGCGGACGCCACGCACAGCGCGACGTTCCACCAAATCGAGGGGCTTTATGTGGACAAGGACGTGAGCGTTGCCGACCTCAAGGGCACGGTGGAATTTTTCTTCAAGCAACTTCTCGGCGCGGACACCAGGACGCGGTTTCGTCCGCATTATTTTCCTTACACCGAACCGAGTTTCGAGATTGATTTCTCCTCTGCGCCCATTTCGCGTGGCGGCAAGCAATGGCTGGAGATTGCGGGCTGCGGGATGGTGCATCCGCGCGTGTTCGAGGCGGTGGGCTACGACCCGAATAAAGTCACGGGCTGGGCGTTCGGCATGGGCATCGAGCGCATCGCGATGATTTTATATGGGATCAACGACATTCGCTTTTTTTACGAAAACGATGCGCGGTTTTTGAAACAGTTTTAGTTGTGGTTGCGCTTCTGCAAAGCGCAGTTTCCGCCAGCCACACACGCACCGCAGCAAGGAGACGAAAATGAAAACACATCCAACCTTTCATCGCGCGACAGTCGCGCTGTTGTTCATCGCCGCCACTGCGCTCCTCGCTTCCTGCGAAACGACCAAACCGCGCAAGGTCGCGGGAATGCGCGAGGTGCGCGGACAGACGTTTTGCGTTCTCATCCCGCAGCGGTTCGACATGCAAACGCCGCAGGTGTCGGGCTTCAACCAATTCGTGTTGTTCGAGCCGAATCCCGACGGCGGCAAGCCGCACACGCTCAACATTTACGAAGGGTTCGACCCGCAGTCGTTTTTTAGCACGCGAAAGGAGAAAGCCGAACAACTCGGATTGGTCCGCGAATCGGTCGGCGCGATTCGCATCGGCCCGTTTCAAGGCAACGAGGCGCGGGGACGCGACAAAAACGGCAAGTACTGGCGCGAACTCTACCTGAGCCAGCCCGAACAAATCGCCCGACTGCACATCTGGTATTTCGAGGTGTCGAGGGAGAAGTCCGCCGAGTTTGATGCCATCCTGAGCTCTCTCGAACTCCGCATCCGCCGCTGACAATGAAATTCACCTACAACTGGCTCAAGGAATACGTTGCGTTCGATTGGACGCCCGAGCAATTAGCCGAGCGGCTGACCATGGCGGGCATCGAAGTCGAGCGCGTCGAGAAAATTGGCGGCAGCTTCGATGGCGTCGTCGTCGCGCAGATTCTCGCCAGCGAAAAACATCCGAATGCTGACCGCCTTTCCGTTTGCCGAGTGAATGATGGGAAAGGGGAGCGGCAGATTGTTTGTGGCGCGAAAAATTACAAGGTCGGGGACAAAGTCCCGCTCGCGACGCCAGGCACAAAGCTGCCCAATGGAATCACCATCAAGGAATCCAAACTTCGCGATGTGCTCAGTCAGGGGATGCTGTGCTCGACGACGGAACTTGGACTTGGCAAAGAGGCGGACGGTTTGATGATTCTTTCGCCTGATGCGCCCATTGGAAAACCGTTCGGCGAATTTCTCGGCGGCTCGGATGTGATGTTCGACGTGGAAATCACGCCGAACCGTCCCGACTGGCTCAGTGTCATCGGCATCGCGCGGGAAATCGCGGCGCTGACAGGCGGGCAGATTTGTTTTCCCAAGGTAGAACAAGCTTCCAGCTTGTTCATCAACCCCGCTCAAAAGGACAAGCTGGAAGCTTGTCCTACCATAGAGGCATTGACTTCGATTCAAGTGGACGCCCCCGACCTTTGCCCCCGCTATGTTGCGCGGGTGATTCGCGGGGTAAAGATTGCGCCGAGTCCTGACTGGCTGAAAACAAAATTGGAGCGCGTCGGTTTGCGTCCCATCAACAACGTCGTGGATGTCACCAACTTCGTGATGCTGGAAATCGGACAGCCGCTCCACGCGTTTGATTACAATTTGTTGGAAGGACATGGCATCGTCGTGCGTCGTGCGGCGAATGAGAAGATGACGCTGATTGATGGCAGTGAACATCAGCTTTCCAATGAGATGCTGGTCATTGCTGATGCGAAGAAGCCCGTGGCGCTTGCGGGAATCATGGGTGGGAAACACAGTGAGATAAGCGACAAAACAACCGATGTGCTTTTGGAGAGCGCCTACTTCGAGCCGCGCAACATCCGTGCGACTTCCAAGAAACTCGGCGTGTCGAGTGATTCGAGCTATCGCTTTGAGCGCGGTGCAGATATTGGGATTTGCGATTGGGCGAGCCAACGCGCAGCGGCTTTGATTCAGCAACTCGCAGGTGGACAGATTTGCCGAGGCGCGGTTGATACTTTGGCAAAACCTGTTGCGAAACGGCGCGTCTCGATTCGTTTCGACAAAATCAATCGGATGATGGGAGTCGAAGTGGCGTCGGCACAAGCGCAACAATTTTTGAATGGGCTGGGACTCAGTGTCGTGGAGCAGAACGCACAGCAGTGCGTGGCGGAGATTCCGACTTTTCGCGTGGACATTGAGCGCGAGGAAGATTTGGTCGAGGAAGTTTGCCGCATTTATGGCGTGGATAAAATTGCGCCTGCCGCGCCGTCGGCGAAGCCGAGCGTTTCGGAATACGACGAAACGGTTGACGCTTACAACGACGTGCGACGGATGATGATGGGCTTGGGATTTTCCGAGGCGATTAATCAGACTTTGATTGAGAGAAGCACAGGCACGGAGGCCTATGCTGCCAAATCCACAGGCGGGGACGCCTGTGCCACCATCAAATTGCAAAACGCGCTGGCGGCTGACCAAACCGTCTTGCGTTCGAGTTTGTTGACGGGATTGCTCGGCAATTTGCGTGTGAATGTGTCGCGTCGCAATGACGATGTGAAGTTGTTTGAGATTGGGCGCGTGTTTGCGTCCGATGGCGGAAAACCCGTCGAGGTGACAATGCTCGCGCTGGCGGCCACGGGGCGGCAAGCGCCGTTATATTGGGAAGGAGCGGAGCGGGACGAGAAAACCAACTTCTTCGTCGTCAAGGGCGCAGTCGAGGAACTCGCGGCGCAGTTAGGCGTCGAGGGATTGGAGTTTGTCTCGTCTCTATCAGAAACTGGAGGGACGCGCTCCGTCGCGTCCGATGTGTCATCGCGGTCACGACAGAGCGTGACCCTCCATGGTGGCGGACTGCTTGCGCAATCGGCGAACATTCAGCTTCGGAATAAAGCGGTTGGCGTTTGCGGTTTGGTTTCGCCAGTCGTTGCGCGGCAATTCGATTTGCGCGATGCGGCTTATGTGGCGGAGTTACAACTCGACGCGTTACTCGCGGCAACCGCAAACAGCAAACGGTATGAACCATTGCCGATGTTCCCTGCCATCAAACGCGATGTGGCAATGATTGTGGACGAATCAGTGACCCACGCGCAGGTGATGACGGTCGTGCGAGAGTTCAGGAACAAGCTTTTGGTGCAAACGGATTTGTTCGATGTGTTTCGCGGCAAAAACATTCCTGAAAAGAAAAAGTCGGTGGCGTATTCGATGACTTACCGTGCGGCGGAGCGGACGTTGACGGATGATGAGGTGAACAAGTTGCACGAGAAGTTGAAGCAGGTGTTGAAGGAGAAACTGGGTGGCGAGATTCGGGAGTGACCATTGTAGCGGCGCTCTATGAGCGTCGAATCCGAAAATTATATTGTCATCGGCGGTCATAGACCGCCGCTACAGTTTATAAAAAAGATTTTCCGTGAAGCCGCTTGACCGATGCGGAATGCGGTTTAAGCTTAGCCAGAATTTGTTCTTTCAAAAAATTTTGAGTCCCGAAACTTGTGTTCGGGATTGAAAAAATACCCTGCCATGTTCGTGTTCACGGACAAAGCCTTTCACCCGATATGATTCGTTCATGGAGCTCGGGTCTGACCAGCGGACGACACGCCTTTTCAGGAAGTCGGAAGCTGCCAGCAGAGCGCCACCCTTAATCTAGGGTAACAATGTGCTTGTCCCAAACGGCATTACGGTGGGGTATTTTTTTGCCCAGAAGGCGGGGAGATGGGTGATGCGTTGATGCGTTGATGGGTTAATGGGTTAATGGGTTAATGGGTTAATGGGTGGACGCTCTTGGACGAAGATGCGAATATCAAAGTGATTTCCCCATTCACGCATCAACCCATCAACCCATTAACCAATTCATGGCGGAACTTTTTGAGAGTGCGGCGAAGGAGCAGACGGTGAGGGCGCAGCCGCTTGCCGTGCGGATGCGGCCTCGGTCGTTGGATGAGATTGTGGGGCAATTGCATATTCTGGGCGAAGGGAAACTTCTTCGGCGGGCAATTCAGGCGGACAGGATTTCTTCCATCATTCTTTATGGACCGCCTGGGACGGGTAAGACGACACTCGCGGAGGTCATCGCGTCGGCAACGAAGAGCAAGTTCGAGCGGTTGAGCGGGGTGGAAAGCAATGTGGCGGATATGCGGCGCGTGGTGGCTGCCGCAAAAAATCGGTTGGAGACTTCGGGGCAGCGGACGTTTCTGTTTATTGACGAGATTCATCGGTTCAACAAGGCGCAGCAGGATGTTCTGCTTCCTGATGTGGAGAATGGGACGGTGCGGCTCATCGGAGCGACGACGCATAATCCGTTTTTCTATGTGAACGCGCCGCTGGTGTCGCGCTCGCAGATTTTTGAACTGATGCCGCTGAGCATCGAGGACATCAAGACGCTGTTGCAGCGCGCGTTGGCGGACAAGGAGCGCGGGTTGGGGAATCACAAGGTGGAGATTTCCGAGGAGGCGTTGACGCATCTCGCGAAACTTTCCGACGGTGATGCGCGGAAGGCGTTGAGCGCGTTGGAAGTTGGTGTGCTCACAACGCCGCCGACCAAGGTAGGACAAGCTTCCAGCTTGTCCAAAAAAGAAAAGGACAAGGGACAAGCTGGAAGCTCGTCCTACTCTATTATTTTCGACCTGCGCGTGGCGGAGGAAAGCATTCAACGCAAAGCGGTCGTTTACGACGCGGACGAGGACGGGCATTACGACACGATTTCGGCGTTCATCAAATCCATGCGCGGGTCTGACCCCGACGCGGCGTTGTATTGGCTGGCGAAGATGGTCGTGGCGGGCGAAGACCCGCGGTTCATCGCGCGGCGCATCGTGATTTGCGCGGCGGAAGATGTGGGGATGGCTGACCCAATGGCGTTGCTGGTGGCGACGGCGGCGCATCAAGCGGTGGAATTCATCGGCTGGCCCGAGGGCGAGTTGCCGTTGGCGGAGGCGACGGTTTACATCGCGACCGCGCCGAAGAGCAACGCGAGCGCGAAGGGAATCTGGTCGGCAAAAGCGGATGTGGAGCAGGGGCGCACGCTCGCCGTGCCCGACGCGTTGAAGGACACGCATTATCCCGCAGCGCGGGACGCACAACGGCTCGGACACGGCAAGGGCTACAAATACGCGCACGATTACGAGGGCGGCGTGGTGGCGCAGGAGCATTTGCCCGAGAAGAAAAAATATTACGAGCCGACGGAACACGGCTTCGAGAAAAAGGTGCGCGAGCGGATCGAGGCGTGGAAGAAGGTGATGGGGATGAGCGGAGAGCGGAAAGCGGAGAAGGGCGACGGGGGCGGTTCTTAGGATTTCGGCACGCGCACAATCTGGTTGGGCTGAATTCTTTTCAACACAGAGAGCAGTTCAGGCAAATGCGGCTCAATGTCTTCGCTTTTGTTCGATTTTGGTGCGCAACACCACGACCGCAAGACTGCGTTTTTTGATTTCCTGTAGGTGCAGGAGGTTTTTGTCCACGGTCAGGAAAACATCAAAGTGGTCTGCTGCAAGGGCGAGCAATTCACCGTTGGTCTTCCCGTTCCAACGCATCTGGCGGACGGTCTTTACCTCGTTGCCCGTGAGCAGGTGGCAAGACGGCGAGGCAGGCATTCGTCGAGGAGAATTTTCACTCAGGCGGCGGCGTTGAGCAGCAGACTCTTGGCTTCCTCCAAACCGCGCACGGCTTGCGCGCGCGACACAGTGGGAAAATCCTTCAGAAATTCGTCCAGCGTGTAACCGCCTTCCAGATAATCAATCAGGTTTTGCATCGGCACACGCGTTCCCTTGAAGACCACTGTGCCGCCGAGAATTTCGGGGTTGGAGTGGAACACGGAACTTTTTTTGGTTTCACCTTTGCTCATTACGGAGGAATCTAGCAGATACACTACGGGCTTGCCATAAGGATTTCCTTGCCCTAGCATTTGCTTGAGAAGGAAAAAATTGTGAGCCGACGGAACACGTTTTCGAGAAAAAGGTGCGCGAGCGGATTGAGGCGTGAAAGAAGGTGATGGAGAAAGGAACTGCATAATGAAAGCTATTCTTATGCTAGGAGTTGTCTTCCTTTGCTTGACTGCGGACGCAGTCGGTCAGGAAGACGGAGCGCACAAAGTGAAGGTCGAACTGACTATCGAACCCGTTGTCTGGACGCCCGACGAGATCGCCGAGAAAGTGGTTTTCGGTCGCTTTGCAATCACTCTGAAAGTAACGAACGTCAGCGGCGGGCAGTTGCGGCTCATGCCGTTGACGCCCGCGATGGTCGAGATGAGCGGCAAAGACAGCACACCAGTCGCCTTTCGTCAACGTGCATGGAAAGACACGCCGTTGCCTCTCTCTGCCAAGGATTTCTTTCTCGTTGCCGACAAAAAGACGCAGGCGTTCACACTGACAGGAGGTCTGCTCAGGGGTTCTTCGGTTCACATCAATGGGTTTGCTCAAGAGGCGTGGAGCAGAGAAAGCGGCGGAGTCGCGCCTGGCAAATACAAAGTTCGCGTAGTCTATGCTAACGACAAGAATACTTACGGAGATATCAAAGATGTGTGGACAGGCAAAGTCATCAGCAACGACGTAGAAGTGACCGTCAATCCGTCGCCTCGTGGCTTCGTCAACGGCGACCAGATTTTGGCGCAGGGCACTCTCCTTTTAGACTCTGAAAAAAATCCGTGTATCAGCATTTCGTCCCTTCATTACTTCACGATGGCTTGGCCGAAAGAGTCGAGCGATGAACTCCCAAAGCTTGTCCATAAAATTGTTGAGGTTGAGGCAGTTTGGGAGAATTCCTTTCTGCGAGTGAAGTCCTTTCGTTTGCTTAAGGACGAACCGCCTGCGGGATACGAAGGCTCTGTAAAAATTACGAAGAAAGCCGCTGCCAAAGGGCAGAAGTAGCGCGCATATATCTTGCAGCAAGGCTCGTCTACGCCGCTTTCACATGGTCAGCGAGCCAACGCGCGGCGAGTTGTTCGGGAGTGAGGCTGCGTTTCTTGCTGGCTTTGACGATTTTTTGGTAGAGGTCGCGCGGGATGCGTAGAGCGACTTCGTCTTTCAATTCGGGCACATCCGACCAGTCGTCGTCTGTGACGATTTCCGATTCGCCTTTATCGAGCCGCTCAAAAACAGGTTTGGCAGTAAGCTTCGCAATCAACTCGCGCTCTTCGGGCGTCACTTTGAGAATTGTGGTTTTGTAGGGTTTACTCATTTTCTAAACTGTGCGTCGTTCACGGCGGAGCATATTGGAATGGCATGAGGGGGGCAAGGTTTCTGCGGCAGGGGACTGCCGCACTACAGTTGTTTCGGAAACAAACTTCTTGAAGCAACGCACAAAATTCTTCAGCGTCACCATTTGCAATGTCCCTCGAAGAAAAAATCAGGCGGTTTAATCCGAACGATGCGGCGACCAATGACTCGAACCTTTTTGGTTTGCCGTTCTCGGTTGATGAAGCGCGCGTGGTGATTGTGCCTGTGCCGTGGGAAGTCACGGTTTCCTACGGCGGCGGAACGGTGGGCGCGCCCGAAGCCATTCTTGCCGCGTCGCTGCAAGTTGACCTTTTTGATCCCTATCTTCCCAACGCTTGGAAAATCGGCGTCGCGCTCGACCGCATGCCGTCTTCGCTCGCGCAAACGAGCCGCAGATTTCGCCGACGAGTGGAAAGTTATCTCGACCAAATGGCTGAGGGGAAAGAGAACTCGGCGATGGGGAAAACTCGGCGTGAAGTCAACGCGGCTTGCGAGAAAATGGTTGTGCAGGTCGGTCAGACCACGGGCAAACATCTCGACGACGGAAAACTCGTTGGCTTGATTGGCGGCGACCATTCCACTCCGCTGGGATTTATGCAGACGCTGGCGGAGCGACATTCGTCGTTCGGCATTCTCCAACTCGACGCGCACGCCGATTTGCGCAACGCGTTCGATGGTTTTCGGTATTCGCACGCATCCATTATGTTCAACGCGCTGAAAATTCCCGCTGTGTCGAAGCTCGTCCAAGTCGGCATCCGCGATTATTGCGCCGAGGAGGTGGAGGTGATTCGGAAATCGCGCGGGCGCGTCGTCACGCATTTCGACCGCTACCTCAAACGCGCCGTTTACGCGGGGAAATCCATCGCGTCGCTGCATCGAGCCATCGTGCGCCAACTGCCGAAGAAGGTTTACATCAGCTTCGACATTGACGGGCTTGACCCGAAACTTTGTCCGCATACAGGCACACCTGTTCCTGGCGGGATGGAGTTTGAGGAGGCGGTGCATCTGCTGCAAGCCGTCGCCGACAGCGGGCGCACGATCATCGGTTTCGACATCAACGAAGTTTCTCCGCGCAACAACGAGTGGGATGCGAATGTCGGAAGCCGTCTGCTCTTCCGCCTCATCAACATCATGGCGAAGTCGAATGGGATAAGGCCGAAGTAGAAAGTTGGTGGGATAGGCGTCTCGCCTGCCATCCATTAAACGCACAGGCGGGACGCCTATGCCACCATTTTTAAGGAAGATTCACCACGGCGCAATCAGCGGGATGACTTGTCTGTTGTTGCGTCGGTAGTGACGGAAGTCAGAATCCGTCGTCAGCACTTTGCACTTGCGGTGAATCTCGGTCATACGCACGAGACACGCGTCGGCGAGCGACATGGGAACATCTTTGTAGCGGCGCATGAGTTGCAGAAGTTCGGGGACATGATCTTCGATGGTGAAACTTGTCTCGACAATACGCCTTTCCATCAGCGCCAACACAGCAGCGGGGTCGCCCCCATGTTTTCTGACCATGTGGCTCGCCTCAGAGAGAACTGGCTCGCACGTGAGAACTGGCGCTCGCAACGCGACGAATTGTTCCCGCGCCCAAGCGTGATGCGCGTCGGTGCTGATTAACCACGCAATCAACGGTCCCGCGTCAACGAGAACGATGTCGCCGTTCACTGCCGAAATCCTCCATGTATTTCTTGTTGGTCGAAGCGTCGCGCGGCCCTGGCTGCGAGCCGATGAGGTCGCCCGCGAGGTCGGCGCAACTGACGAAGCGCTTGCGTTTGGACAGCGATTGCTTCAAGCAGTCGCGAATGACGGAAGATTTGGAAGTCTGGCGGCGTTTGGCTTCCGCCTCCACTTGTGCCTCCAACTCATCGGGCAATTTGATGGAGATGGTTGTCATGAGGCAACAGTAATACCACCTGTGCAGATTGGCAATACCACAGTTAAGCTCGAATGAAAAAAGCACAGGCGAGACGCCTATGCCACCAATTTTTATTTAGCGGTCAGCGCCGCTTCAATCGCCTCAATGACTTCTTTGGCGTCAGGCGTGGTGCGCGGCTCGAAGCGGTGGAGGATTTTGCCGTCGCGGCTGACGAGGAACTTGGTGAAGTTCCATTTGATGTCGCCAGGGAACGGGGAATCTTTGCCCGCGAGCGCGATGTAGAGCGGGTGGCGGTGGTCGCCGTTGACTTCGAGTTTGTCGAAGAGGGGGAAGGTGACGCTGTATTTGCTGGAACAGAATTCCTTGATTTGTTCGTTCGTGCCTGGCTCTTGTCCGCCGAACTGGTTGCAGGGGAAGCCGAGGATGACGAGACCCTTGTCCTTGTATTTTTCGTAGAGGGCTTCGAGCGCCTTGTATTGCGGGGTCAAACCGCATCTGGAGGCGACGTTGACGACGAGGAGGACTTTGCCTTTGTGGGCATCGAGCGAGGTGTCTTTGCCCTCAATGTCTTTGACGGGGATTTTGATGAGGGAATCGGCGGCGAAGGATGTGGTCATGGCGGTTGATATGGTTAAAAAGGTTAGAAGGGTTAACGAGGTTAAAAGGGTTGATGGGGAGGACGGGTTCATGAATGGATGGTAGCAGGAATAGGAGAGGTGTCAATTTCTTGGAGGGAGAATCCCCGCGAGCTACTGACAAATAACTGTAGGGTCGCAGTCCCCTGCGACCGTGTTGGACGATTGCGGGCGCAGGGGACTGCGCCCCTACAGAAATGGCTCGCGGCAGAACTTCCCCATTTTGATTCAGAAGATTGACGCAGAGCGAGTTGGAGGGTCACGCTCCGTCGTGACCGCATTGGCGAATCGGACGCGACAGAGCGCGTCCCTCCAATTGGGGAATTTCTGGGCTCGCGGCGTGACCGTTGCAATCCGAAGTTGGAATCTTTAAGCTGCCGTGAATGAAAATTTTGTTTGTCGGCGATGTGGTGGGGAAACATGGACGCGCGGCGGTGCGCGAGATTGTGCCCGAGTTACGCAAGCGGCACGCGGTGGATTTTGTGGTGGTGAACGGCGAGAACTCGGCGGGCGGGGCGGGAATCATTCCTGACGGTGTCGCGGAGTTGAAGAAATCGCAGGTGGACGCGATTACTTCGGGCGATCATATCTGGGACAAATCGGAAATCATGCAGGTGATAGACCACGAACCTGCGTTGGTGCGTCCGCTGAATTTTCCGTCGGGGACGCCAGGGCAGGGCGTGACGATTATCAAGCCGCAGCGCGATGAGGAAGCGAAGGAAGTGCGTCCGCCGCTCGCGGTGGTGAATTTGATGGGGCGGGTTTTTATGCGGGCGAATCTGGATTGTCCGTTTCGGGTGGTGGAGGCGGAGTTGGAGCGGATTCGGAAGATTACGAAGCTAATTCTGGTGGATATGCACGCGGAAGCTACTTCGGAGAAAATTGCGATGGGGAGGTTTCTGGATGGACGCGTGACGGCGGTGGTGGGGACGCATACGCATGTGGCGACAGCGGACGAGCAGATTTTTCCGAACGGCACGGCTTACATTTCCGATGTGGGAATGTGTGGTCCGCACGATTCGGTTTTGGGTCGCGAGGTCGAGCCAGTGATTAAACGATTTGTCACGCAACTGCCGCAGAAGTTTGCGGTGGCGACGGAGAATGTGATTCTCAACGGCGTGCTCATCGAAGCGGATGGCGAGACGGGGAGGGCGACGAAGATTGAGCGAGTGAGCATCAAACATTCACCGAAGAATGGGTGAGCAGAAGAGAGGAATGGGAGAATGGGGGAATGGGAGAGACGATGAGTAATCTGAAATTTCGCGCGGTGCTTTTTGATTTGGACGGGACGCTGATTGACCATTTCACGGCGATTCACAAGTGCGTCAATTACGCGTTTGAAAAAGTTGGCGCGCCGCAGCGGTCGTTTGAGGAAATCAAACGCAATGTGGGCGGGTCGCACGAGAAGTTGTTGCATCTGTTCGTGACCGATGCGCAATTTCCCGAGGCGGAACGGATTTATCGCGAGCGGATCACGGGACATGCGGCGTTGGATGGTGTGTTTCTATTGGATGGCGCGCGCGAGACATTGGAGGAATTGCAGAAACGCGGCGTGAAGATGGCAGTGTTGACGAACAAATGGGGCAAGGTGACGCGGCGGTTGTTGGAGCATTTGGAAGTGCATCAGTTTTTTGACGCGATGGTTGGCGTTGAAGACACGCAATGGCGAAAACCTGAGAAGGAATTGACGGATTACACCATGAAAAAGCTTGGCGTGACGGCGAAGCAAACGTTGATGGTGGGCGATTCGCCGTTTGATGTTGCTACGGGGCGCAACGCGGGTTTGAAAGTGTGCGGGGTGGCGACGGGGACGCACTCGCGGGAACAGTTGGAATTGGAGAAACCTGACTGGCTGGTGAATTCGCTGCGCGATGTAATTCGAATCGTTGAGCGAGGAGCGTAGAAGCGTCACTCGATAGATTCATCGTCTGAATCGTCAGCCGCCGAAGCGGTGGTGATGCCTCGCTTGCTGGCACGGATGAACTCCAGAAGCTCTTTGAGTTCGGGCGTGGAATCCATTTTCTCCAACTCGGCGACAGCCTGCGAAATGTTCAGTCCTCGTTTGTAGAGGATGTGGTAGGCGCGTTTAAGGACAAGCCGCCGCTCGGAAGGTATTCCCGCGCGGCGCAACCCGACGGAGTTGAGTCCGACGATCCGCGCCCTTCCTCCTGAGGCGAGCATGAACGGCGGGAGGTCTTTGACGGCACCAGAGATGCCGCTGAGGAATGAAAATTTTCCGAGTCGGCAAAATTGATGGATCGTGCTGTTGCCGCTGACGATGACGTTGTCGTCCAGGGTGACGTGACCTGCAAGGAGTGCGCCGTTGACGAGGACGACGTGATTGCCGAGGACGCAGTCGTGCGCGACGTGGGAATTGACCATCAGAAAACAATTGTCGCCGATGCGCGTGGATTGAGCTTCCTTCATCGAGCGATGGATGGTGACGCCTTCGCGGATGATGCAACGGTTGCCGATGATGACGGAGGAATGTCGCGGCGCGCCTGCGGTGACTTGCGGCGAATCACCGACGACCGCGCCTGAATGGACACGACAGTCCGCGCCCATGGTGACACCGCTGCAAATGTGGACGCGCGCCGCGAGATGGGAGTTGCTTCCGATGCGGACGTTGTCTTCGATGACGCAAAAAGGTGCCACGGTGACGCCTGCGCCAAGGTTGGCGCTTGGGCTGACGATTGCGGTAGGGTGGATGTTAGCGGTCACGCGCCGAGTATAGGAATCGTGGTCGTCAACATTCAATCTCGGAAAGAGCAGCGCAGAAATTCCCCATTTTGATTCAGGAGCTTGACGCGGAGCGAGTTGGAGGGTCACGCTCCGTCGTGACCGTCCCGCGAAGCGGGAGACGCGACAGAGCGCGTCCCTCCAATTTGGGGAATTTC
>Ga0187892_10004149_pt1 | contig 24861 bp, 18 predicted proteins | sample MA1701073metaG_FD_139345 | JGI IMG/M metagenome (GOLD analysis project Ga0187892, IMG submission 139345) | Bio-ooze microbial communities from a basaltic lava cave in the Kipuka Kanohina Cave System on the Island of Hawaii, USA - MA170107-3 metaG ... | reverse complement strand
CTTCAAGGTGGCGAGAAAAAACCGCAATCAAGGACCGATGGCAAGCAAATCCCCAGGTTTGACCCGATGACTTGTCAGGTTGTTTCTTGCCTTGAGTTCCGGGACGGAGAGATGAAAGCGCTTCGCAATTTTCGATAGGCTATCTCCAACACGAACTCTGTACCATTCAACCGAATGCCCTCGGTTTTCTCCCTTCCTTGGGGCGAACGCAGACTGGTTCCAGGCTGGGACCTGGTCAAGCATCTGCTCAACGGTCGTCTTCGCGCCCACTGGGACTTTCAGGTGATATTCGGGGTCGGTCGGGGGCGTGACGTCCCGGCGCAGCTCCGGGTTCAGACGGCGGAGTTCAAGAAAAGGGATTCCCGTCACCTTGGCGACATCTCGAAGATATACCGGGCGATGGACCACCACCTCCTCGAACTGATACGGATCTCCGACTTCTAAGCTAAACCCGTACCGGTCAGGATTCTTTGCGATGGTCGTAGCGGCCACAAAGCGCGGCACGTATTCCTTTGTTTCTCGCCGAATGAGCCGGGTTTGGGAGATATCCCAAAAGCTCTCGGCGCGCGCTTTCCGAAGAGCACGCAAGACCTTGCCCTCGCCGGCGTTATACGCAGCCATTGCTAACGGCCATGTGCCGAACAGATCGTAGAGGTCCCGGAGGTAGCGGGCTGCGGCCACCGTAGATTTGATGGGGTCGCGTCGTTCATCCACGTAATGATCCACTCGAAGCCCATATAACCGAGCGGTGCCTTTCATGAACTGCCACGGGCCAGTTGCGCGGGCTCGTGAATAGGCGTGCGGGTTGAACCCGCTTTCAACGAGCGAGAGGAACACGAGGTCGCTGGGCAGATCAAATTCCGAAAAGATGCCTTCAACTAAGGGTCTGTAATGGGCCAACCGGTCGAGCCACTGCTCGAATCGGTTGCGGATCGCAGTATGGAAGAACCGCATGTGGCGTTCGACTTTGTGGTTGTGGGAGTCGGGGATCCTGAAGATCGACTCCTCGGAGCCGGCTGTCGCGGCGTTGGGATTCTCCGGTAGCCCGTTCCTTGTCGCAAATAACTCGGCGAATCGCCAGGCGGGACCAAACGACTTGGCTTGAGCAAGGGAGGCCGTCTCTGATCCTAGGAAGGACTCTGCTTGCAATGAGTCGAGGTTTGAGGAGGAGTCCTGACGTTCACTAATCTGCTCGTCAATCTGGGTTTCGGTCATCGCGCCTGTTGCTTCTTGTGCGCTTGGCTCAAGCGCGATCGTCTGGACTTCACCCCCTGAGGATTCAGCGTTGACCAGAATTCCCCCTTCAATGGCCCCGGATCCAATGAGCAGAGCCCCAAGGAGAATTCCGATTTGGTTTTGGCAACGAGCTCGTTTTCTCACAGCCTGCATACCCTCATGTCTACCTTGTGGCGGTCTTCGAATAGCGGTCGCTTCGATCACTTTCGCGAGATTTTAAAGGGACCGTCCTTAGGGTAGCGGTCAGGGTGATGGATGTCAAGACCGCGAAAGAAGGGTCTGAATGGTTGGATGGCTCTTTGTTAGGTCATGATCGGTCAATTCCCCAGCTGGAAGTAGGTCATGTATGACACACAACTCACTGAAAAACTGGGAATCATCGCTCCAAGTTGCCTTGACAGGGTGGGGAGCCTGTGGTAGCGTACCGAACTTCGCTGACCCCTCTAGGGAAGCAGGTGTTGTGAGGAGACGGATCTAATGTTGAAACGGTATTTGCTCGCTCCAGGGCCCACGCCGGTCCCGCCCGAAGTGTTGCTGGCGATGGCCAGGCCCATCATCCACCATCGGGCACCGGAGTTTGCCCAATTGTTCGGGGAGGTGCGGGAAGACCTCAAATGGTTATACCAGACCAGAAACGATGTACTGATTCTGGCGTCATCCGGGACTGGCGGGATGGAAGGATCAGTGGCCAATTTCCTCTCACCGGGCGACAAGGCGCTGGTCATCAACGGTGGCAAATTCGGCGAACGATGGGGGAAGATTTGCAAGACCTTCGGTGTGCAGGTGACGGAGATCAAAGTGGAATGGGGGCGTGCGGTCGCCCCTCAAATGGTGGCGGAGGCGTTGAAGAAGGATCCGTCCATCAAGGCAGTCTATGTCCAGGCGAGCGAAACCTCCACAGGCGTCGCCCACGACACCAGAGCGCTGGCTGAAGTGGTCAAGCCCTATGAGGGCACCATCTTGGTCGTGGATGCCATCACCGCGTTGGGCGTGTTCGACATCAAGACCGATGCCTGGGGCTTGGATGTGGTCGTGGCGGGCTCGCAGAAGGCGTTGATGCTGCCGCCTGGTCTGGCGTTCGTCAGCGTGAGCGAGAAAGCCTGGCAACTGGCCGACAAGGCCAAGAATGGAGCCTTCTACTTTAATTTCAAGAAGGAACGGGAGTCTCAGGTCAAGAATCAGACTGCCTACACGCCAGCGGTCTCCATGATCCTGGGGTTGCAAGAAGTTCTGCGGATGTTGAAGGCAGAGGGGCTGGAAGCTGTGTTCGCCCGCCAGGCGCGCCTGGCTCGTGCGATGCGCGAGGGAGTCAAGGCGGCGGGGCTTTCTCTCTTTCCCAAGGAGTCGCCCAGCGACGCCTTGACCGCGATCTCCGCGCCGGATGGCGTGGATGGTCAGGTCATCTATAGAAATTTGAGAGTGCAGTACGGCATCACGGCCGCCGGGGGCCAGGACCACCTCAAGGGGAAGATCTTCAGGGTCTCCCATATGGGCTACATGGACACCTTCGATGTCATTACGACGCTCTCGGCCATCGAGATGGTATTGAAGGGTCTGGGACATTCTATCAAGCTGGGAAGCGGGGTCGCCAAGGCCCAGGAATTACTCATGGTCAAGTCGTAGGCAGCGTGATGACGGAGACAAGAGCAGCGCGATGAAGGTCTTGGTCAGCGACAGCCTGTCGAAGCAAGGCATCGAGATTCTCGAGAAGGCTGGGTTCGCTGTGGATGTGAAAACCAAACTCCCCAAAGAAGAGTTGATCAAGGACGTTAAGCAGTATGACGCGCTTATTGTTCGATCGGCCACGAAGGTGACGGCCGAGGTGATTGCAGCGGCCGACCGTCTGAAAGTCGTTGGCCGAGCTGGTTCCGGCTTGGACAATGTTGACACGCAAGCTGCCACTAGGCGCGGCATCGTGGTGATGAACACCCCGGGCGGCAATACAGTCACGACGGCCGAGCACACGATGGCGATGATCTTTTCGATGACCCGATGGATTCCCCAAGCGACCACCTCCATGAAGAGCGGCAAGTGGGAGAAAGAGCGGTTCATGGGAGTGGAGCTGTATAACAAAACCCTTGGCGTCGTGGGGATCGGGCAGATCGGCGGCTACCTGGCGAAGCTGGCCCAGGGGATGTCTATGAACGTGATCGCCTACGACCCATACCTCGCAGAGGAACGGGCGCGCAAGATGGGGGTTGAGGTTGTCGGGCTGGCCGAGCTCTTCCGGCGCGCCGACATCATCTCGGTCCACACCCCCCTTACAGCCGAGACCAAGTCGCTGATCAACGCCGCGGCCATTGCGCAGATGAAGCAGGGTGTGATGATCGTCAACTGCGCGCGCGGTGGGATCGTCGATGAGGGGGACCTCTATGAAGCGCTGAAGACGAAAAAAGTGGCCGCAGCGGCGTTCGACGTCTTTGAAGAGGAGCCGGTCGCGCCAACCAACCCTCTGCTGACGTTGGATAATTTTATCTGCACCCCACACATCGGTGCTGCGACCGGCGAGGCTCAGGAGAATGTTGCAGTCGGGATTGCGGAACAGATCGTGGATTACTTCACGAAAGGGATTGCACGGGGTGCCGTGAATGTCCCATCGGTTCCGCCTGAGTTGCTGCCTCGATTGCAGCCCTACCTGACGTTGGCGGAAAAGATCGGACTCCTCCAGGCCCAGCTTTACGAGGGAGGGCTGGAACGAGTCACGGTGGAGTACAACGGCGAGGTCACTGGATTGACGGTGGCCCCGCTGACGCTGGCGGTCCTGAAGGGGCTCTTGACCCCGATCCTGGAGAACGCGGTGAACTATGTCAATGCTCCCGTGGTTGCCAAGGAACGCGGGATCGAGGTGAAAGAGGTGAAGAGCAGTGACGCCGGAGACTTCACCAGCGTCATCAGGGTCCGGGTGGAGGTGGGAAAGAAGACCCACCGCGTCGCCGGCACGCTGCACAACCGCAAGGACCCACGCGTCATCGAAATCGACAATTTCCAGGTTGAGGTCCTCCCTGAGGGGCACTTGCTGCTCATTCTGAATGTGGACCGGCCAGGCGTGATCGGTGCTGTCGGCCAAGTGCTGGGGGAACACCAGATCAACATCGCCCGCATGCAGTGCTCCCGCGAGGAACGAGGCGGGAATGCGTTGCTGATCATTGGGCTGGATGCTCCCCTGCCGACCGGCGTACTCACGACCATCAAGAACGAAAAGAATATTCTCTCTGTCAAGCTGGCCGACCTCTCAAAAGGACTCTGATCCACCCCAGCACGATATGTCCCGTCCCATGTCCAAGCCATTTGCCGTTCAGGCATCGTCGATGCAGCGGCGTGAGCGTTCACTGGTGCCAGTTGGAATGGCCACGATTTTGCCGCACACCGCTCAGCGCGTGCGCCATCTTGAGGAAACTCTGATGACTTCGCTGGGTCGCTGGGGCTACCAGGAGATTATCCCACCGACCTTCGAGTACCTGGATGTCTTGTCGGCGGGGTTGGAACCGGATGTGATCGAAAAGTGCTACAAGTTCGCCGACCGAACCACTGGGCGGATTCTCTTGCTCAGACCGGACGTCACCGCGCAGATTGCGAGGATTGTCGCCATGGGCATGGTGGGGCGGAACGTGCCGCTCCGGCTCTGCTATCGCACTACCGTGTTTCGCTACGAACCGGAGCATGCGGGCCGCGATCGAGAAATTTTCCAGGTGGGTGCCGAGCTAATCGGCCTTGACGATGTGGCCACGGACAGCGAGATTATCGCCTTGATGGTCGAGTGCCTGAAGCAACTCGGCCTTCCGGCGTTCAAAATCTCCCTGGGGCATGTGGGGTTCTTCAAGGCGCTGCTAGCGAAATCAGGTATGTCCCTGGACGGGCAGAAACGGGCCGAGCAGGCGGCGTCGCGGAAGGATTTGCCTCGGCTCGAAGAGATTCTTTCCACGGAGCGAGTGCCGAGCAAGCAGGCGCGGGCCATTCTGGAGGCGCCTGGTCTCTACGGTCGGGACGAAGTGCTTGAGCGGGGGCGGGTGCTCGCCGGTCGCGACCGGCAATTACGCACGACGCTTGATCGGCTGACCCAGGTCTATCGGCTGTTAGTGTCGGCCGGCATGAAAGACCATCTCTTGCTGGATCTGGGAGAGTTCCGGGGGTTCGACTATTACGACGGCGTGGTCTTCGATGTGTTCGCCGCCGGCGTCGGCTGCGAACTAGGCGGCGGCGGCCGTTACAACCACTTGATCGGCCGGTTTGGCCGAGATCTTCCCTCCACCGGGTTTGCCTTCGATGTGGATCGGCTCTTCCGCGCCATGGAATGTCTCGAAGGGGGGCTCCCGCATGCGAGGGTGGACTTTCTGATCGCAGCGCCGGCGGCTCGTAGCGATCGACTGTTTCAGGTATCACAGCTGCTGCGCAATGCGGGTTTTCGTGTGGTCCAACGGACGTTGCGTGCGACTGGTTCGGCCGGGATCCGGTCCTTGGTGGAAGAGGGGCGCGCGCAGGGAGCCTCGGTGGTGGCGATGCTGGGCGGAACGAGGGTTGCCCCCGACGAGGCCTTGATCCTGGCTTCGTCCTCAGCAGCTCTGCGCCAGGCGGGCTCCGACACGATGGTCGGCAAGAGAGTCAAGGTCAAAGATCTTCCCAATTTGCTGGCAGCGGTTCCTGAAGGGACCATGTCATCGGCAATCAAGGTTGATGCCTCCGCTCGATCTGTCAGAACCTAGGCTCCCGCCCCAAAATCTCGAGGCGGAGCAATCGGTCTTAGGTGCCATCCTGCTCGACAACGCCTCCATGGCGAGGGCCATGGAGGTGCTCACGGAGGAGGACTTCTATCGAACTGCCCATCGAAAGATCTATCTTGCCATGCTGGATCTCTCGGAGCATGGAGAGGTGATTGACCAGATTACCCTGACGGAATGCTTGAAGACCAAAGGTGAGCTCGAGTCCATCGGAGGGGCGGCCTATCTCGCGGAATTGGTTCAGGTGGTCCCGACCGCGGCCAATATCAAGTACCATTGCAAAATTGTGCGCGACAAGGCGCTGCTCCGAGGCCTGATCGGCACCTCGACGGAAGTGATCTCTCGCGGATACGACGGCGCTGCGCCGGTAGACGATCTGCTGGATTTTGCGGAACGGTCTGTATTCAGCCTCGCCCAAGGCAAGCTTGGTCGATCGTTTACTCCGCTCAACTATATCATCAAAGAGAGTCTTGACCTTGTCGATCGCCTCTCCAAGAGAAAAGAACGGGTCACGGGGATTCCAACCGGTTTCTATGACCTCGACGATCTGACCGCTGGCTTGCAAGCATCGGATCTCGTGGTGATTGCCGGGCGTCCCAGCATGGGGAAGACCAGTCTCGCGCTCGGCATCGCTCAGCACGCCGCGATTCATCACGGCAAGGTGGTCGGCATCTTCAGTTTGGAAATGTCTAAAGCACAGTTGGTGTTGCGGATGCTGAGTTCTGAGGCGCACGTAGATTCCCATGCGCTGCGGACCGGAAAGCTGCAGAAGGAGGACTGGTGGAGGCTGGCGGAGGCGGCCGGACGACTTGAACAGGCTCCCATTTTCATCGACGATTCGGGAGCCCTGACCGTACAGCAGATGCGGGGAAAGGCCAGGAGACTGAAAGCGGACAGTGGGCTCGATCTGCTCGTCGTGGATTATCTGCAACTCATGCAGGGTCGCGGCGATGCTGAGTCTCGCCAGCAAGAGATTTCCGATATCTCCCGATCCCTCAAGGCACTCGCCAAAGAGCTGGATGTCCCCGTCGTCGCGCTTTCTCAGTTGAGTCGGGCGGTGGAGAGCCGTAAGCCGCCGATCCCGATGCTGGCCGATCTTCGGGAAAGCGGAGCGATTGAGCAGGACGCGGACGTGGTGATCTTTATCTACCGCGAGGATCAATACGACCAGAATTCGGAAAAGAAGGGGATCGCCGACATCTTGGTCAGAAAGCACCGAAACGGCCCGACCGGCGAAAAACAGCTCTTCTTCCACGACAAGTTTGCAAAGTTCGAGAGTCTCGAAAACCGCGAAGTCGTTTGACGCCCCTCTAGGGGGCTGGGTATAATTCGTGTCACATGCCTATTAAACCTCCGACGGCTTCGTGTATCAGCTTTCAGAAGGAATGGTCGTGAAGAGACCCACCTCCTGGCGTCGCACAGTGGGGGCACGCTGCCTCGAAGTGAGATGGGGTCGGAGGGTGTTGAACCTCTTGGTCATCCCATGGCTTGTCGTGTCCTGCGGGACCGTCCCGCAGGCAGGCAGCGCCGCGAATCGCGTATCCGGCCAACTCTCTGCCCAGGTGGTCACACCTGCTCCGCCCACCGATCCCCGTGCCTATTACCATTTTATGCTCGGGCACCAAGCGGAACTCGCTCAGGACTCCGAACGAGCAGTCAGGGAGTACCTGAGCGCTCTCCAGAGCGATCCGTCGTCTGTCTTTTTGAAAGCGCGTCTGGCCTCGCTCTATTTCTTGAGCGGCGAGCTGGCTGACGCTGTTCGGTTCGCAGAGCAAGCGGCGGAGGCGGCCGTACATCAGGCCCCGATCCTGGTCCAGATGGCGGCCATCTATGCCGGTGCGGGACAGACCCAAAAAGCCTTGGCCTTGTATGATCGGGCCATCAAACAGGATCCGGACATGAGCGAGCCGTATTTCTCAAAGGGACTTCTGCTGGCCAATCAAAAGCGGTTCGACGAGGCGGAGCTCACGTTCACCCAGGGAATTGCACGGGCAAAAGACTCTTCGGTCGGATATTACTACCTGGGTCGAGTCGGGGTCGAATCGAAGCGACTTGACCGCGCGGTTGCCAATTTCGAGAGGGCAATCGGGATCAACCCCGCGTTCGAGCCGGCGTACGTGGCATTGGCCTCGGTCTATGAGTCCCAGCAAGAGCGAGGCAAAGCGATTGCGCTCTACCGCAAGTATCTTCAGGCGGTGAACCCACGCAGTAAAGAGGTCCGTCAACATCTCGTGAGGATGCATCTTGGTAGCAAGGCGTATCACGAAGCGCTGGCTGAGTTGGACAAGATTCTCGAAGAGGACCCCGACGATTTGGACGCGCAGCTACGGATGGGCTTGATCTATGGTGAACTGAAGGACTATCCCAAGGCCATCTCAAGTTTGAACCAAATCCTGACGGTGCGGCCGGATGAACTGAAGGTGCGCGACTATCTCGGACTGATATACGAGGAAAGCAAGGATCACGAGAGCGCGATCCGGGCGTACGAGCACAACCTGAAACTCCAGCCCAACTATTTTGAGGGCCATATGCATCTGGGATTTCTGTTCTACCGCCTGAAGCGGTTCCCGGATGCTATTTCGCATCTCACCTTCGCGGTGAAGTTGAGTCCGAAGCAGGCCGATGCGCACCTCTTGCTGGGCCTGACCTACCTTCAAACCGAGCAGTATGAGATTGCCTCTCAGGCCTTCGAGGCCGGGATTCTCCATAATCCCGGAAACCCGGATCTGCACTTCAACCTGGGTACGGCCTACGACAAATTGAATCGGTTTGACGATGTGGTACGGGCGATGGAAACCGTCCTTCGGCTGGATCCCAAGCACGCGGATGCATTGAACTACCTCGGGTACAGTTACGCGGAGCGTGGCATTAAGATTGAGGAAGCGGTGTCGCTCACGAAACGGGCGGTCTCCTTGAAGCCAGACAACGGATATTATGTCGACAGCCTCGGCTGGGCCTTCTTCAAGCTGGGCTTGCTTGACGAGGCGCTGGCGGAGATCAAGCGGGCCGTGTCGCTGGCGGGGGACGATCCGGTTATTTTTGAGCACCTCGGCGAGATTTATCTCAAGCAGGGTCTGATCAAGGAAGCCAGGGAAGCCTGGTTGCGCTCGCTTGAACTTGACCCATCCAACCTGAAACTGATCGAGCGGTTTCGGGAGCGTGGGTTAGGGGACCCCACCCTTGAAGAGCGTGTGCGGCAGGCCAAGCGTCGGGTCACGGAGCGTACCCCTCCTCAGCAGGCTATTCCATGATATCCCCTACCTACGTTGTCTGATTTGCATTGCCCTCAGTTGCCAATTTTTAGCACCAATAAGGGAAAATGACGATCGCCAGTCCAGTTTCTTAGTGATTTCCAGCTTAGGTATATCAGCCCCGATGTTACCTCATGCATTTGACAATTCTCGGCACTATAGAACGTAAAGCGGAACTCCTTTCCCTTGCTGGTCTTGCACTGATCACATGAATCATTCCTAACCATATGGCAACATTGATAAATTATGATTTTAAACGAGTCGGTGTATTCGGCACGGAACCTGCTTGTGTTCGGATGTGGCAGATTGAAATCCATGCTAACAAGAGTCTTTTATGGGTTGCAGCGGGCTTTGGTTAAACCCAAAACAAGGGAGGCGGACATGTTGAAGTCGTTGCGGAGTCAAAAGGGTTTTACCCTGATTGAGTTGATGATCGTGGTGGCCATCATTGGTATTCTGGCGGCGATCGCGATCCCTAACTTCCTGCGGTATCAGGCAAAGTCCCGCCAGTCCGAAGCTAAGACCAACCTGGCAGGGATCTTCGTGGCTGAGACCTCATTCTTCGGCGAGCAAGGCCGGTACAGTGACATGAACCAGATCGGCTTCGGGCTGGCTGGCTCATCCAACCGTTACTGGTACAGGGGCGCGACGACGGACGCAACCGGCGCCCAAACGGGTATTCAGGTCATTAACGGGCTGGCCCCAGCTGCTGACCCGGGCGATAACCCTGTTCCGGCAGCTTCCAGCGTGGCTGGCTTCACGGCCACGGCTGCTTCGAACCTTGACAACGATGCAACGATCGACCGCTGGATGGTGAACGATATCAAGCAGGGCTTGAGCACTCCGGTCAACGCCTTTGACGACGTGACTCAGTAAGCCCTGATAAAGGCTAACCGGTCATGGGTGGGGAGGTCTCCTAACCTCCCTGCCCATATTCGGTAGAAGCCAGCAGTGGCAGTGCGGCTGGACCGATTCATTACCAAGTCACTAGAAGCCAGCTCTCCCGAACTTCTGCCGATGTGAACACTCGAACCTCCTCCCTCCAGAACTGGTCGATCCGTTGTCTAGTTCCTGGTTCTACCGGCTTTCACCCATCACGTGACCGTTTGCGATTCTACTCCTATTCCGGGCTGGTTCTCCTGAGCGGACTAGTGGTATTTTCACCTTTGCTCGAAGGTGGCACGACGCATCTGGCCGTCATGATCATTCGACTGCTAATCCTTCTGTTGCTGGGCGTCTATCTCTGGAACGGAATCACAGCTGGCGTTCTCACCCGTCCTTCCCTGCAGATCGGTCCAGCGGTCCTGGCTTTCCTCGGTTTGTCCGCCATCTCGACGGCGACCTCTCCATACACCCATCAGAGTCTCCAGTGGCTGATCGTGCTCCTCAGCTATGCCACATTGCTCTATTTGCTTGTGTGTTTTCTCGGTCAATGGGATCATATCGCCAAGCTACTGGCGGCCATGGTTGGCATGGGCCTGTTCGAGGCCGGATGGGCAATCATTCAGGCGGGGTGGTTTGATGCAATCAGGCCAAGCGGGACTTTTTTTAATCCAAATTTTCTGGCCGGCTACCTGGCGGCAGTCCTCTCCCTGGTACTGGGCGTTCTCTGTTACACCAAGGTCAGTTGGGCGCACTGGTGGCTGAGACGACATCGGATAGAAGGTGAGAAGCGCGTACCGCGTATATCTGGAGGGCGCGTCGCCAGGCTCCGTCTGATCTTACCGGTGGGGATGGTCGCCTTGCTGACCTTGCTGCTGTTGGCCATTGTCTTCACCGGTTCTCGCGGCGGTTTGTTGGCACTTCTGATCGGAACTGTACAAGTGGTCGTCGTGCGGTTCGGCCGGAAGGGAGTGTACATGCTTTTGTTGCCGCTCCTCATTTGTCTCCTGCTGCCAAATCCGCTTCGTGATCGAATCTATGCAGAGCATGTTAACAATCCAGTCGGCTATGCCCGTTGGCAGATGTGGCAAAGCTCCGTCCGTGAGATTGCGGACTACCCCTTTGGGATTGGGCTTGGCCTTTACCAGTACACCTATCCGCAATACGCGTTCCCCGTGGAAGGACAAATCGCGCGATATGGAAAGGTTGCACAAACGCCGCATAATGAGTACCTCCAGATGGGGGTCGAGCTTGGTGTGGCCAGTATGATCATTTTCGGCTGGGGCGTAGCGTTGGTAGCTCGCGAGGCAGCGCAAGTTTTGAAACGGCGGCTCCGACGGTGGCAACGCGGGGTGCTGGTGGGAGTGAGCGGAGGGATAGCGGGAATCCTCACGCATGCGGCCTTTGACTCGAACCTGCATGAGCCGGCGCTTGCCATCTTGCTAACACTCTATGTGGGTATTCTCCTTTCGGCACGGCGTCTCTCTGCGCCAGTTGCCGAGCGTGCCTGTACAGTCCCTGTTCGGCCCCGATGGCTTTGGGGCGGGCTTGCGGTTGCCTTGGTCATGGTGCTTGCAGCGCACTTCGTCAGGCTAGGGCTTGCCTGGGGCTCTTTTGAACGTGGTTACCAGGCCTTTATGCGACATGATTTCGTAAAAGCAATCTCTGAATACCAAGGGGCTGTCGCGCTGGATCCGGGGAAAGCGCTTTATCATAGCTCCCTTGCAGCTGGGTATTCGCGTCTGTTTGAGCGGAACCAGGATCTAGCTGTGGCAGAAGCCGCAGTGGCTGAGTTACGATCGGCAATTGCGCTTAACCCTTTGGATGGTCGACTGTTCGGCCAATTGGGACACGCGTATATGTCATTGTCCTTATTGAGTGCACAGTCTGGTTCCCCCTCAATCATAGTATCCAAACGGAAGACAACCTGGCTCCTCCAAGCTTTGTCTGCATATCGTGAAGCAGCGAAGCTTGAACCATTCACCGCTTCCTATCTTTATGAACTTGGGCGTGTGTACCTTGCGCTCGGTGATCGCCAAACTGTTGCTCATACAGTCCGAAGAGCGGTTGAACTGGAACCGAATTTCCTCCGAGGGCGGGAATTGCTGGCCAGGGTCTACCTGGAAATGGACCAAACAGAAGCGGCAACACAGGAGTATCTTGAAATCATCGAACGACAAAGACGCTATGCGGCTTGGTCAAAGGATCCGATCGAGGAACATTTTCTTAACGTAGATGTGGCGACTCTTCGAGCTGAGCTTGAGCGGAGAAAATTGCACACGTGATGGTGCGCGTTTTCACTAGGCAGTTAGCTGACTGGATTGTCGCTGGAGGATTAATGGTCGTCCTTGGTGTGGCTGCAGTGGAAACCCTGCTGGCGCTGGATCGCCAACGTCCTCCGGCGGTGAGGGCGGCTGAACTTTCTTATCTGCCCAAGGGTGAGTATCTGAAGGTAGCCGTGTTGGGCTACCGCCAGATGGTTGCGGACCTTATTTGGATCAAGGCGCTCCAACACCTCGGCGAACGAAAGCAGACGAAGGAAGGATATCAATGGGCCTATCATGCTGTGGATGTGCTGACTGAGCTGGATCCCAAGTTTACGATTGCGTATCAGGTTGGTGGCACCATCCTGGGTGTCTGGGCTGGATTAGTGCATGAGAGCATCGCGTTACTGACCAAGGGGATGTTGCACAACCCTGACACATGGCAGTTTCCTTTCTTTCTTGGCTATGACTACTACTATGAGCTTCATGACCCCGCAACTGCTGCTAAATATTTCCGTATGGCCTCCATGCTTCAAGGTTCTCCAGCATATTTGCCAAAGCTAGCTGCAAGAATGACCGTCGAGGCGGGCGATCCTGATGCTGCACTGGAATTTCTTGAACGGTTGTATCGGCAAGTACAGGATGAGCGCCTTCGGGAAAGTCTGGTGCATCGTATGAAGGAGGTCATGGCTGAGCGTGATGTACAGCGCCTGGAGCAGGCCGTTGCTCAGTTCAAGGCACGGTATGGGAAACTACCTGGCCGATTAGAGGACTTAGTCACTGCAGGAGCCATTGTCCGTCTACCTGAGGAGCCCTTGGGAGGCATCTATCAACTCCGCATAGATGGCACGGTGGTCAGTACAGGGTTAGGTGGGCGCTTGCGTGTCCATCAGCGTTGAGCGGCATGAGTGGCAATGTTAATGTATTGCTCTGAGCAGGGGTCGATCGGATGTCGGCCGGGATGCTTTCTATCGGATTTCTGGATAGTTCGATCGGAAGGAAAAAGCTAAATGGACGCGGTCTTGATTGAAAATCTCACTAAAGTGTTCAAACCTGGTTGGCCGTGGCAAACTCCGGTGATGGCATTGTCGGGTTTGTCATTATCGGTCGCTCGCGGGGAGATTTTTGGGTTTCTCGGGCCCAATGGGTCGGGGAAAACCACGACGCTCAAGATTCTGATGGGGTTGATGCAACCCACAAGCGGGAGAGCCGAGGTGCTAGGTGAACCGGCAGGCGATGTGCAAGTCCGTCGGCGAATCGGGTTCCTTCCCGAATCTCCCTACTTTTACGATTATCTCACTGCGGAGGAGTTCCTGGCTTTCTATGGGCACTTGGCTGGACTTGGCCGGATCGAGCTGGGTCAGCGGGTCACTCACCTCCTTGAGTTGGTGGGACTGACGGAGGCGCGGACGCGGCAGCTTCGCAAGTTTTCGAAAGGCATGCTCCAGCGGGTGGGACTAGCACAGGCGCTGATTCATGATCCCGAGATAGTGATCCTGGATGAGCCAATGTCTGGGCTGGATCCAATCGGACGCAAACAAGTCCGGGACTTAATTTTGAGATTACGTGAACAGGAGAAAACGGTCTTCTTCAGTACCCACATCATTCCGGATGTCGAAATGATCTGTGATCGGCTGGCGATTGTAGTCAAGGGCAGGTTGTTAGCCACTGGCCGGGTGGATGAGTTGGTCAGCTCGGGGCACGCACACACTGTGGAAATCGTTTGCGAGAGTATTCAACCCGGTGAGGTCTCAATCCTTCAGAATGTAGCAACGCGCGTTCTGCAGCAAGGGCGCCAATGCCTGATTTCACTTCCGAACACTGACCAACTCGACGAGGTCATCGGCGCAATCCGTGCTCACGGTGGACGCCTTGTCTCAGTCACTCCTCAGAAGGGCTCGCTGGAGGAGTTGTTCATGCTGAAAACCGATCAGCCTCTCAATTAACGGGGATTGCAATAATGTGGTCTGTGGCGGTCATCGCGCGAAATACTTTCAGGGAAGCCGTCCGAGATAAAATTCTCTATAACCTCCTATTTGTCGCTGCTCTGCTGATCGGGATGTCGGTGTTACTTGGAGACCTGACCGTGGCTGAGCAGACCAAAGTCGTCACGGATATGGGGTTGGCGGCGATCAACGTGGTTGGGGTGATTATAGCGATCTTTGTTGGCATCGGCTTAGTGAACAAAGAGATCGAACGGCGGACCGTTTACACGATCATGGCGAGGCCAATTAGTCGAACACAGTTTATCCTGGGAAAGTATCTGGGCCTCGCTATGACCTTGTTGGTGAATGTGTTGACCATGACCGGAGTGTTCGTTCTCACCTTATGGCTCATCCAAGCACCGTTCCATCTCGCCTTTCTCCAAGCGATCCAACTGATCTTTCTTGAACTGCTCGTTGTGACGGCATTGGCATTGTTCTTCTCTACTTTCAGCTCAACGACTCTCAGCGCAACCATGACACTCGGAGTATACGTCATCGGCCACCTGACAGCGGATTTGAAAGGCATTGCGCAAAAGGGCCAGAGCGAGGCCGTAAAGTCTATCATGACGGGCATGTACTATCTTTTCCCGAATCTTGAAATGCTCAATGTAAAGGGGCAGGCCGCCGCGGGCATCCCCATCACGTTCTTCTATCAAGTCACAGCCTCCGCTTACGGACTTCTGTACGCATGTCTTTTTATTATCGCTGCTTGTGTGGTCTTCCAACGACGGGATTTTTAGAGAATAGCTCCACAGGGTGAGTGACCGAGGAGACTCAATAAATGAAACTGCTGTCTGTGGTTGGAGCGCGACCTCAGTTTATCAAGGCCGCGGTGGTCTCCCTCGCGATCCCGGCCTTCAACCATCGTAGAGGTAACGACTGCCGGATTCAGGAGATGCTGGTTCATACCGGCCAGCATTACGATGACGACATGTCGGCCGTGTTCTTCCAAGAATTGGGGATCCCCTCTCCTGCCTACCATTTGGGCGTTGGTTCCGGCCCGCATGGACAGCAGACCGGAAGGATGCTTGAAGGCCTCGAACGAGTCATGGAGCAAGAAAGGCCAGACTGTGTGCTGGTCTATGGCGATACGAATTCCACGCTGGCAGGAGGGCTGGCAGCCAGCAAGCTCCGTATCCCCATCGCCCACGTCGAAGCCGGCCTTCGTAGCTACAATCGGGCCATGCCTGAGGAAATCAATCGAGTGCTCGTTGATCATCTCTCGGCCGTACTGTTCTGCCCAACGATGCAAGCTGTGAAGAACTTGAGCTGTGAAGGCATCGTGACCGGCGTTCATCTGGTAGGCGACGTGATGTACGACTCGCTTCTCTACAACGTCGAACGAGCCGGTCGAGATTTGGGAGTACTGGACAGACTCGGCGTGCGCTCCGGCGAGTACGCATTAGCCACGGTCCATCGAGCTGAAACGACTGACCAGCCGGAAATTTTGAAAGGCTTCTTCAATGCCTTCGGGCGCATCGGCCTTCCGGTCGTGATCCCTCTGCATCCTCGCACACGGACAGTGTTGCGGCAGGTGGGTCTCAGCGAGTTTCCTCCCGACGTTCGGATGGTTCCGCCGGTCTCTTATCTGGAGATGCTGATGCTGGAGCAACATGCGCGGCTGATCCTGACAGACTCCGGCGGCGTTCAGAAGGAAGCCTTCTTGTTGCGCGTCCCATGCGTCACGCTTCGGCATGAAACCGAGTGGGTGGAGACGGTGGATATGGGCTGGAACCGTCTGGCTGGCACGGACCCGGAAGAGATTGTGGCAGCTGCTCGCTCATCTCTTGAGAGGATCCCGCCTGAACCTGGAAACCCATATGGTGACGGTCACGCGGCGGAAAGGATTGTAGCGGTTCTTGCCGAGCGGAGTTGAGAACTGGGAGACGAGGAAGCAAGGGGAAGATTCGCGTACCAAGTCTATAGCGAAGGACTAGGATTGGTCTCCAGCGGTTAGGATTCCGCTCATGACTGAAATCTACAGAGATCGCCAACCTCACAATCTTACCGGCAGCATGCTGGGACCCTTGGCTCCGTTTTTCATATTATGGAAATACAGATTTATTCTCTGGCAGACGACTTACTGTGATGTTAGAACTAGCTTTGCGGGATCCGTATTGGGCATTGCTTGGCTGGCCCTCTATCCGATCTTTTTATTGTCCGCCTATGCCCTGGTTTACATTGTCATTTTCAAGGTTCGATTTCCGGCATTGGGCTCCGCGGAATATGTTGCTCTGATTTTTTGTGGTTTGATTCCCTTTCTCGGCTTTGCTGAAGCGCTCAGCTCCAGCATCCCATCACTGACAAGCAATTCGTATCTGATCAAGAATTCTTTGTTCCCTATTGAATTAATTCCGGTGAAGGCGGTTTTAGTGAGTCACTCGAAGCAACTCGTTGGTACGGCAGTATTGGTGTTAGCAATTGGAATGATGGGCAAGTTAAATTTCTCGGCTCTGATGTTATTTCCCATCTGGCTTCTCCAACTGATGTTCATGGTAGGAGTCGCGTGGATTTTGTCAGCCGTTAACATCTACCTGCGTGATATTCAAAGCCTTTCTGGGCTGATCATCCTTTTCCTCATGATGATCAGTCCGATCGCCTACACGCCGGAGATGGTCCCGGAGAACTTACGACATGCTCTGGGACTTAACCCGCTTTACTACATCATCATTCCCTGGCAGGACGTGCTCATTCATGGAACTTTCCCTCGAGGCCAAACCCTCGTAGTCTTGGCGTTCATGGCCTGGTGTCTGTTCCTTGGAGGGTTCTGGTTCTTTTCACGGCTCAGGAGTGGGTTGGTGGACAATGTCTGAGAATGCAGTAGAAGCACGAAACATCGGGAAGGTGTACAAGGTTTTTACGAGCCCCGGTGAGCGACTGCTCCATGCTCTAGGACTTGGCAGCCTCGTGTTTTGGAAGCGGAAGGCGTTTTGCGACTTGTGGGCCTTGAGGGGAGTAGACCTGGTCGTAAAAAAGGGTGAACGGCTTGGAATTATAGGAAGGAACGGGGCCGGCAAGAGTACGTTACTCAAAATCATCTCGGGTACGGTAGCCACAACAACGGGCGAGATCGTCGTTCGTGGACGCATTCAGGCCCTTTTAGGCCTCGGGATCGGGTTTCATCCCGAGCTGACAGGACGTGAAAATGTCCGAGCGGCGCTGGCGTACCAGGGGATAGCTGCGGAAAGGGAAGCGTTAGAGAAAGAGATCATAGAGTTTGCAGAGCTGGAAGAGTCTATTGATCAGCCAATTAGAACGTTCTCGTCTGGGATGTACACTCGATTGGCCTTCGCTGTTGCGACTGCTGTACAGCCAGAGATTCTTATTGTGGATGAAATCTTGGGAGCCGGGGATGCCTATTTTGCAGGGAAATGTTTTGAGCGCATGCGGCGATTGAGTGAAGAATCAGGGGCTTCTGTACTGATGGTCAGCCATGACCTTGGTGCCATTCAGTCACTCTGTGATCGGGTTATCTGGATTGATGCCGGAATGGTGAAGGCCGAGGGGAAGGCCTTGGAAGTGATTAAGGAATATGGTCGCGACGTGAGGCTGGAGGAAGAGGCGCGCTTACGTTTAAGGGACTGGAAGGCTATCGATACGCAGGGCCTATTGGGTGACTACTCCAGACTGAGAGAGGTGCGCGGATGCGACGGATATGGATCAGGAGAGATTGCGATCAGGAGAGTCACACTCAATAGTGGTGAGTTCCAAGACATTAAGAGTCTTTATAGCTTGGAGCCGTTTGAAGTGACTTTAGAGTGGATCGCAAAACTGTCTGTTTGCGACCCGGTCTTTGTCTTTTGCATTTACCTCCCTTCCGGGGAATGTGCCAGCCAGTGGATCGTTTCGAGTCGTGAAATGGGTGTCGAGATCGTGACAGGTGTCGGGAAGGTGACCTTTAAGTCCGACCAGTTGCTGCTCGGCAAGGGCTACTATATTGCTAGTGCGGGGATCTTTAAGAAACGACCCGAGCGAGGTCTGGAGCCACCAGCCTACCATGTTCTTGATCGGTCCGTGCACTTTCGGGTGGTGGATTCCAATCTGTGCGACTCGATCAATTACGGGATATGCCGGCAGCCTGTCTCGACCGAAATCCGGCTGGAAAAGGAACGATGAGCAGCGCCGTTGCTGAAATCTATCGCTACCAGGAGCATGTTGCTGCTGACATCGGAGCAGTTCTGCCCCTGGATGTGCGGACGATACTCGATGTGGGGTGTGGGGAAGGATATGTGCTCCAGAGACTGCCTGGATCACTCTTCCTCGTCGGGGCTGACAGACGTCGTGAGCCTCTTCGCATGGTCCGTAACAAAAGAACGCTGGGTGACATCACCAGGTTGCCTTTCAGCGACAAGACGTTCGATCTGGTCATGGCTAACGACGTGCTCGAGCACCTGGACCGCGAAGCAAGGTTGGGTGCGTTAGGAGAGATGGCGAGGATCGCCGACCGATACATTATCGTCACAGTCCCATTCATGGAGGATTTAAACCTTGCCTGCACCCGCTGTTCCGATTGTGGGCGATATTATCATGTCAACCGACACGGTGCGTCCTTTGGGTTGAGAGAGCTTGGAGCACTTCTGGAGAAGTTTGGGTACCAATGCGTGCTTCAGGTGTTAAGCGGCGACCAGTGGCAATCGCAACCAAGCGAGGTTGTCTTCCTACGGCGACTCTTGTTACTAGATCTTGCCACCACTGAAACCCCTTCGTGTCCGTCCTGTGGCGGCGCGAAGATTGAATCAGGGGCAGGAACGACAGTCCTCAAGACGATACTGGACAACCTGGCGATGCTGGCGTGTCTCCGGGAGAGAGCGCTTGGGGACCTTGGGTTTCTCCGAACCGAATGCATATGTTTGTACGCCAAGCAGGACTACGTTGCGAGATATCCAGACACAGGTTTTATCAGTCAGCAAGGCCAGTCTGTAACTCTGAAGATGGAGTGTGTACCGATCAACAGGATCAGCTTCACAATCCCTGGGTTGTACAGGAGACAATTCTTTCCGACTTACTCACAACTCCCCTACTTTATATGCGAGGACATTGGACCAGAGGGAGTACGTGTGACCGTGGATAGACCTGCCCAGGTTGGCTTTTTTTTGTGGAAGGATCAGGGCCACCCTGTAAATTTAATCGTTCGTGGGTTGACACACAAGACTGCCACCCTGTGCATATGGTCGTATGACAACTATAGAGGCTATCACTCACCGATTCGAACTCGTGTGAGCGGCGGTTTTTGTCTGGACCTCAGCGTTCGAAATGCTGAGCTGTCAAGGTACGGCCTTGTGTTTGAGCTGAAGACTGAAGATGCTCCCATTACTCTTCAGGAGCTTAGGCTCTCGAATGTAGAGACGGACGAGGTGGCAGTCTATGACAACGCTGAAGGGAAAGGAAGATTTCTTCGTCTGCCTGGCAAAAACGCTGTTCTTGTTAGTCTACCACTCTACGGGCGCCATATTGTGGAAGCGACGTGGATGCGGGATGCAAGCCTATTGCTGAACCCTGCAAGGAATGGGCCTCCCTTGCAGTGCCAACCTGATGCTCTGCTCAGTCTGCTCCACAGCGTGGTTGAGCCCCTCAAGTCAGAGTGTGACAATCTCGCTCGAACGCTGAATTCCTTGATCAAGGAATACCAGCTTTTACAGACCACTTATGAACGGACGTTTGGCCGAAGACTACAGCGTAGCCTTGCCAGGATTTGGAAGATGGGAATCCCCCCGGTTGGATGGTCGAAGTATAGAGAGCGTGCGCGTGATGCGACGGAGGGCGGAGGGAACGCTAAAGGCTGATGCTTCAATGTCGGTCTGGCGTCCTTGATCTCACTTGCATCTGACCAACACGTAAGACTTGGATCGGCATGTGCGGAATAGCTGGAATTCTGAATCTTAATGGTGAGCCGGTTGCGGCTGCGAAGATCCGGGGGATGATGGATGTCATGGCCTACCGTGGACCAGATGATTCAGGGGTGTATGTCGACAAAAATCTTGGCCTTGGGCATCGGCGGTTATCTATTATCGATCTGTCTGCTTCTGGGCACCAGCCGATGACGAATGAAGATAGCACGATTTGGCTGGTATTCAATGGGGAGATCTATAACTACCTCGAGCTTATTCCGATCCTGCGCGAAAAGGGCCACCACTTTCTGTCTCGGTCCGACTCCGAAGTCATCATCCATAGTTATGAGGAATGGGGAGAGCAATGCGTACAACGGTTTAACGGCATGTGGGCTTTCGCGATCTGGGATAAGAGGCAGGAGAAGCTGTTTCTGTCCCGAGATCGCTTCGGGGTGAAACCTCTCTATTACTACTCAACGCCGGCTCACTTTTACTTCGGGTCGGAAATTAAATGTCTGTTAACCGTGGCTCCTGAAGCGCGACAGCCCAATTACCCCTACCTCTTTCATTTCTTGCCATCCGGCGCGCTGGATGACGGAGAGGAGACGTTTTTCCAGGGCGTCAAACAACTCTTGCCCGCACATTCTTTAATTGTCAAGGGGAGCGAGCAAAAACTAGACAATTACTGGCGGTATGACGCTGAGTCAGCGAAGAAACGCTATGACTATGGCCATCCTGAGGAAACTCTGCGCGCTCTTCTGCGGGATGCGGTGAAGCTGCGTTTGCGAAGCGATGTTCCGGTGGGAACCTGTTTGAGTGGCGGGTTGGATTCGAGCTCCATCGTGGCGTTAGCGAGTCAGATGATGGGCCATTCAGTCAAGACGTTTTCCTGTCTCTACGAAGATCCCGATTGCGATGAACGATACTTTGTGGACGTCTTAAATGGCTATTGCCGGGCAGATGCTTATCCAGTGTCTCCAGGTGGCAAGGATCTTTTTGATGTCTTGCCAAAGATTGTCTGGCATCAAGATGAGCCCACAGCAGGACCGGGGCTCTATTCGCAATGGCATGTGATGGGGTCGGCTCATGGGAAGGTCAAGGTACTATTGGATGGACAGGGGGGGGATGAACTTCTTGCAGGGTATTTCAGTTATTTCGATGCGTACCTCTCGTCGCTGCTCAAGGACTTCATCAAAAGCAAGCGTCCCATCTATCTTTCCTCACTTCTTCGGTCCATTCGGGAAATTCGCCGTCTGACCTCTCAACCATTTGCGTGGAAGCACCTGCAGCGTTACTCCCCTCGGCTCATCAAAGGCCTTGTGACTCGCGCCTCCAACCTTATCCAGCGATTCAATCCCAGGACTCTCGAAGTGGCTCCATCCATCTTCCATCCGGACTTCGTCACGCAGGTGAAGGGGCAAGAAATCCAGCGGGAGTATCCAGTCCAGTTTGATAATGACCTGAATAATGTCCTGTATTGGCACCTGGTTCGGCAGAGTATTCCAGCCCTACTCCATTATGAAGATCGGAATAGCATGGCGTTTTCCATTGAGGCGAGGACACCCTTCTTGGATTATCGCCTGGTCGAGTTCTGCCTGGGGCTTCCTTACGATTTAAAAATTCACCACGGGACTACTAAGTATCTTCTCCGGAGAGCGCTCAGGAACGATTTGCCCCAAGAAATCATTGAACGCAAGGATAAGAAGGGGTATCCGACTCCGATGGCCAGATGGTTTCGTGAAAGCCAGAGGGAGAAGACAAAGGAGGTCCTGTATTCAGCCAAGACGAGAGAGAGGAAAATCTTTAACATAGAGGGAATTCAAGACAAGGTCGAACGGCACTGTAGCGGAGCCATTGATGCCAGCTGGGAAATCTATCGTTGGCTGACGACTGAACTATGGTTCCGCACCTTCATTGATCGAGCGTAGCATGACCAAGAAAGTCTGCATGTTCGTCACGAACCCTGTCACGGGAGATCCTCGTGTGGAGCGAGAGGCCTCTACGTTGGTGCAAGGTGGTTATCGAGTCGTGGTCATCGGTCTCCGAGGTGCAGAGGACAGTCCAGAGGAATGGCTCAATGGGTATCAGATCATCCGTTTGAAGCCCCCAGAATTGCTCACAGCCCGTCAGGCTATACTCGCGGCTCTCATAAGGCTATCACCAGGTCTTCATGACGGTTTAAGGGCAGCCTATAGGGTTCTGCGGTATGGATCGCGTGCTCCCGTTATAGTTCCTTCACCGCTGCAGCCGGCCCCACAGCCTTCTGAGGCATCAGCTCCGTGCACCCGTTGGCAGAAACTCCAGATCGATCAGCTCGCCATTCGATGCATTTTTTGGCTCAACGTAGAAATGGCAAATGTTGCGGTGCAACAAGGAGCGGATATTTTTCATTCACACGATTTAGACACGTTGCTGGCAGGGTATCTCTCCAAGCGATGGACTGGGAAGCCACTCGTTTACGACTTCCACGAACTCTATACGGAGCAGTTTCAGAGTGGAGTCAAAAGTCCTCTCTGGCGTCTTTGGTATTCTGCGCTCGAGTGGAGATTAATAAAAAAGACGGATCATCGGCTCACTGTCTGCGACTCTCTAGGAGAGTGGGTAGAACGAAGGTATGGAGTAAATCGGCCGATCACGGTGATGAATGTGCCGACTTACAGGAACGTTCCATCAATTCGCGCAAGTGAAAGCACAACCAAGGTAGTTCTCTATCACGGTGTGTACCTGCCGGATCGAGGTCTTGAACAACTCATCGAAAGTGCTCAGTACCTTGAGAGAGGGGAAATCGTTCTAAGAGGTTTTGGACCCTTGGAAGATCAGCTGCGTGCATTGGTTCAGGAGAAAGGACTCGAAAAGCTGGTGTCATTTGCTCCTCCTGTCGCTGTCGCCGAGCTCATCAAAGCTGCCTCAGAGGCGGACATCGGAGTCATTCCGTACGTTCCTGTCTCTCTCAATAACCGCTTCTGTCTGCCCAACAAGCTCTTTGAATACATGATGGCGGGGCTGGCGATTGCGGGCAGCGACCTCCCCGAACTGCGACGGATCATCCTGGGGCACGACCTCGGAGTGGTTTTCAATCCCGAGGATCCGCAGGATATAGCGCGGGCGCTGAACGAGCTTCTGGCCGATGAGGCCAGCCTGGACAAGATGCGTAGGAATGTGTATGTGGCGTCGAAGACGCTCTTCAACTGGGATCAGGAAGGGCAAAAGTTGCTGAGACTGTATGATTCCGTGTTGGGCCTTGACCGATCGTCATTGGTCTCGCGAGCCTCGACGACGGCGACGGCCGGCCACTGAACCACGATGACGGGCTCTGTGGTGGCTGAACGCGGGGTGAGGCGTCGTTTCCAGGCTCAAGCCGCTGAGAGTCTTGTTGCTCAAGGTTGTGAGGGGCAGGGTGACGTCAGGTGAGAGATCGCCGGTGACGGGCCACAAAGCTCGGGCTTGCATCTGTCTTGGTTGAGGCGAACGTGACGAAGAAGGTCTGCATGCTGGTCACGAATCCGGCCACGAACGACCCGCGTGTACGACGGGAAGCCGAGACATTGATCAGAGCTGACTATCAAGTGGTGGTCATCGGCGTCCGGGTGGAGGGAAGCCAGGAGATAGAGCGTGTTGATGAGTATTGGATCTTCCGCATTCCGCATCCGAGGCTCATTCTGCCGTGGCTTAAGAAGGCCTCGCCTCGTGTGTATGAGTTTCTCAAGAGACAGTGGAGAACGTTCACGAGAGAGCAGAAGACGGCTGCCCACCAAACTGGAGGGCTGAGTCCGAAGGGCGAGACGAGACCAGCTCCGCATCGGGCGTTCCTCGCGAAGGCCATCGCCGATCTGCGAAACGTGACGAGCATGATCTGGCTGAACCTGGCCTTGGCCCGCGCGGCGGTGAGGCAGCAAGCGGACATTTATCATGCGCATGACCTGGACGCCCTACTGGCCGGCTGCTTCGCCAAGTGGTGGACGGGCTCGAAGCTCGTGTATGACTTCCACGAACTGTACCCCGAACAGTATAGGCCGGGGATCAAGAGCGCGGTCTGGACCCGATGCTACTCCATGCTGGAGCGGCTCTTGGTAAGACGCGCCGATCTGCGGCTCACAGTGTGCGATTCCCTGGGGGCCTGGGTCTCCCAACACTACGGGGTTCAGGGGATCGTCACGGTGAGGAACGTGCCGCCTTGTCAGGAGGTGTTCTCGATTCGGGGCTGCGAGAATAGGGAGAAGGTCCTGGTGTATCAAGGATTGTATTCTCGGGATCGCGGGCTCGAGGAGCTCATCGAGAGTGCCCAGTACCTGGAGCGGGGGAGGATTGTGCTCCGAGGGTACGGGGACCTGGAGGAGCATCTACGGGCGTTGGTGAAGGAGAAGGGAGTCGAGGGGCGCGTATCCTTTGCGCCGCCGGTCCCGATGACGGAGTTGGTGAAGACGGCGGCCGAGGCCGACATCGGAGTGGCTCCATTTCTTCCGGTCTGTCTGAACACGCAGTTGTGCCTGCCCAATAAGCTCTTCGAGTACATGATGGCCGGCTTGGCGATTGCGGCTGTGGATCTGCCGGAGATGCGGCGAATTATCGTGGGGTACGATCTCGGGGTGCTCTTTGCGCCGGGAGATCCTCAGGCGATCGCGCGGGCGATCAATGAGCTGCTGGCGGACGAGGCCCGGCTGGAGAAGATGAAACGCAACGCCTGGCAGGCGGCGAGGACG